>Ga0209018_1000293_pt1 | contig 47709 bp, 38 predicted proteins | sample YNPBryBLVA2012_FD_185814 | JGI IMG/M metagenome (GOLD analysis project Ga0209018, IMG submission 185814) | Anoxygenic and chlorotrophic microbial mat microbial communities from Yellowstone National Park, USA - YNP Bryant BLVA 2012 (SPAdes)... ...
TACCGAGGAGAGTATCCACACCCCTGACAACCATCTGGTCACCGTCCGGATAAATGCGGGATACGCGACCTCGAATATAGTTTGCTCCGTATTCCTCGATGGTTCGCCTGACAAACTCCTCATAGCCTTTTCCGTTGGCGCGGATATCCATGTAGAAAACATAAGTCTCTACGTCGTGCAACTTGTCTTTAGCAAGTAGCGCCTGCTTGGCGTTGTACATGCAGCAAACTTTGGAACAGTAAGGATAACCGTGTGTATCATCCCGGCTGCCGACGCAAGAAATAAACGCTATTGACTTTGGAGTTTTGCCATCAGACGGCCGAACAATGTGGCCGTCGGTTGGGCCGGAGGCGTTCATTATGCGCTCGAACTGCACCGCCGAGATGACATCCGGGTACTTTCCATAGCCGTACTCACCCAAGGCCGCATGGTTCCAAAGCTTGAATCCCGTAGCAACCACGATCGCTCCGAACTTCTCGGTAAGTATTACATCCTGCTGTTCGTAGTCGATCGCTTCCGCTGGGCATATTTTCTGGCAAACGCCACACTTGCCCGTGGTAAACATACGACAGTGATCACGGTCTATGACAGGCTTATTAGGAACAGCCTGTGGAAATGGCACGTAGATCGCACGGCGCGTGCCTACACATTCATCAAATTCGCTAGGTATGCCCTTTACCGGACACTTCTCCATACATAGGCCGCAGCCGGTACACTTTCTCTCATCCACGCTTTTCGCGCGTTTTCTGATTTTAACCTCGAAGTTTCCTACGAAGCCGTTGACTTCCTCAATCTCGGAATAGGTCCATATATCAATCAACGGATGACTGGCGCAGTCTACCATCTTAGGCGTTAAAATACACGCTGCGCAGTCAAGCGTAGGGAACGTCTTGTCGTACTGGGCCATATGGCCACCAATGGAAGGCGTGCGTTCGACCAATACCACCGGATACCCGGCGTCAGCTATATCTAGGGACGCCTGGATACCTGCAATACCACCGCCGATAACTAAAGCGCGCTTGGTAATAGGGATATCTTTGCGGTATAGAGGCTCGTTTTTGGAGACCTTTGCAACCGCCATTTGGACTAGCTCAATAGCCTTCTGTGTAGCCTCTGGGGTACGGTCGTGAACCCACGAGCAATGCTCGCGAAGGTTGGCCATCTCGACCATATATGAGTTCAGGCCGCCCTCGCCAATACAGCGCTGGAAAGTTGGCTCGTGCAACCGCGGCGAACACGACGCCACCACGATTCGGTCCAACTTGTGCTCGGCGATCGCGTCCTTGATCATATTCTGCCCCGGCTCGGAGCACATATACTTGTAGTCGGTCGCATAGACGACGCCAGGCATCTCACGCGCGGCTTCGGCTACCTTTTCCACGTCGACCGTTTTTGCGATGTTCGATCCACACCAGCAGATAAAAACACCAATACGCATGTTAGTTCTCAGTTCTCGGTAGTCAGTTGTAAGTTAGCTGTTGGCTGCCATAACGCTATTGAGAGCTGTTGCCGCGCCCCCGCACAGCAGCCTACCAAGGCAGCTACCAAAGCTTTCTGTCTCGTCCCTCGGCCTCCGCTACCACCGTTCAAAGCAGATCTCTCGACTTCGCTCGAGATGACGCAGATCACGGCCGGTTCGCAGCTTTGCGCCAGAAGTCGGTGTTGGGCTTTCTTCTGGTTCGATGAGCTGCCAAACAACGCGAACCATCAAATCCAAGCGCCCCGGCGTCAGTTCTCCGCCGCGCCCACCGGCTCAGGTTCAATGACAGGCTCCCGGACAGCGTCAAGCGCCGGGTTTACGTCCACCAAATGGCTAGCAAAGCACTTCTTCACGCCGGGAAGCTCCATCGCAAGGCCCAAGAGTTCCGTGAAATAGAATACAGGCATCGACAGGCCCTCTCCGCGGAGCTTGCCGGCAGCGTCCTGTCTCATCTCAAGGTTCGTCATACACAGCGGACACGCTGTCACTATGCAGTTCGCGCCGTGTTTCTTAGCGTTCGATATGATCTGTCCAGTGAGCCGCACCACGATTTCGCTTTTCGCGATGCCGAAGCTTGCGCCGCAGCACTCGTTCTTGAAATACCACTCGACCGGTTCCGCGCCGATAGCTTGCATCGCGTTGTCGAGCGACTGTGGGTTCTCTGGGTCATCGAAACCAGTTACCTTAGGAGGTCTGAGCAAGAGACACCCATAGTAACACGCCGGTTTTAGGCCGCGGAGTTTTTTACGAACATTCTCAGCTACCAGGGCCGTGACTTCCGGCGTTGAGAAGACTTCCAGCGCGGACTTCACCGTCGCCCGACCTTCGTAGGGATTCTCCAGGTCGACGTTGATCTCGCTGCGAAGCTCAGGGTTGCCCTTTAGCTCGACTTCGGCGGACTTCATACGGTTGTAACATGCCGCGCAGGGAGCGATGACGTCCAGGCCCATGCTGTCGGCAATCCCGAGGTTTCGCGCGGGAAGCGCCACGCTCAGCCGATGGTCGAGCGCGTGGCCTGACGTAGCCCCGCAACAGTTCCAGTCCGGTATCTCGACTAACTCGATGTCGAGGGCTTCGGCCACGAGCATCGTAGACTCACCAAACTCCTTGCCTGTCGATTCCAGGCTGCAGCCTGGGAAGTAAGCGTATTTCATGGTAGCTGTCAATCCTCAGTTATCAGTTGTCGGAAGCGAGGCTGTCGGCCATCATCTTTCGGCTCCGGACGCCGGGCTTGCTCTGCCATTGCTCGACTCTGCCTCCACGGTAGTTTACGGACAAGCAAGACGGCGACAACACACGCAGCCGCAAGCAGCAATAAGTGAGCGATCAGCCAACCCAACCCAAGTTCGAAGCACGTTCGCTTCCCGAGCACGTTGATGCAAACCCATAAAACGACCCCAAGCACGGCGATACCCAAAACCACTGCCGCAGCAGACAATACAAGTAGCCACACTACTGTCTTCGCGATCAAAGCTGCCTCCAGCCGCCCGGTCGCTGCAAAGTGTCCGGGCAGAGGGCTACCTGGTTATCGTTCCGGGTTCCTGGAACAAGTTCCCGAAATCCAAAACTCTGTGGGATCTGAGATCCCTGCATTCTTGTCCGAGCGGGATAGCATATCCCGCCCAAGCGGGGGTATCGTCTTGCCGGGGAAAGGCCACCCGTCGGTCGCTTATCTGCGCCAACCACCACCAAATTAATGGCTCTTGTGAAACAATTTCCGCAGCTCTGCGCGATTGCGGACCCGGCTCGGTATGATGCTCAGCTTACCCTTCAGGAACATCTGAATGCCTTGAAAGACATCGGAAAAGAAGTCACGCGTGCGAAGCTTGTACTGAGCCATAAGGCTCATTTCGTGAGCGCGACCAAATGTGCTAACGTTCCTCAGGAACTCTTCGTGGAACTTTGCTACGTTCGTCTCCTTAGGCTGCACGCCCCTCTCCCGTGCTATCTGTCGGCAGGCGTCCATTACTTTAGAAAGCCCCACCCCGCGCGGGCAACGTGTAGCGCACGTTTCACAACCCGCACAAAGCCATATCGACGAGCTAGACAGCACCTCGTCCGCCATTCCCAATTGCGCCATTCGCATAACCTGGTTCGGTGAGACATCCATCAAAAATGCGACGGGGCACCCTGCAGTGCACTCGCCGCACTGATAACACGATAGCACGTTCTCGCCGCAGAGGGCCTTTATTCTTCGCTTAAACTCAGGGTCGACCGAGGCGTTCTCGACCCCCACCTTAAGCGCGTCTTGTTCCAAGTTGGATTTCACGCCAGTCTCCATCGCGTCCGGTCTCGAAAAGCAGGCGAGCAGCAAGCCCACCAATTCTACCATAGACATGCTACCATCAGCAACACAGGATGGTCAAGGCGAATTGTGACTCATGGCACAAAGTCTTTACATAGCATCGACTCGCAGGATGCTCTGGCCCACCCCAATCTGATCGCCGAGGTTCAGAAGTCTTGTCTGTGTGCGAACGCCGTTGACCCAACAGCCGTTCGTGCTATTGTTGTCATTCAGGATCCAGCCCGAACCGTTCCATTCAATTCGGGCGTGCGAACGACTGACCATGTTATCGTAGCATAGCTTTATAGCGCAGCCCTGCTCTCGACCTATCCAATAGAGTCCTCGTGTCAGCGAGAATACCTGGCCTACGTGAGGTCCGGCAACAGCCGTCAGCATTAGGTTGCCCGTGAGATGCCTCGAGTGCGGCGTCCAAGCACACTCGTTCGCGCGCCGATAGCACAGAGTGCGGCAATAAATATTATGCGAACGACCAGCAGAGTCCTGCCAGGTTAGCGGGCAGGAGCGAATGTATCAAGTATAAGGTAGACTTGCCCCTTGTCGGTTTTCCTCAGCAACCCGACAACGGCAACGCGGGCGCCGACGCTCTCGGTCAGACTGAGCTTGCTAGGACCGGTGACATAGATGCAACCGGTGGCAACGCAGACGACCCAGTCACTGCGAGTAACCGGCGGTCCCTGGGCTGTGTTGGGATCGTCTGGGTCGGGCTTCCAGCCTTTGTAGACGCCGCATATCTGGACCTTACGGTCCTTCAACCGATCGTAGTGCTTAATGGCTTTGTCGATGGAGACCGTGGGAACGGCCATCTTAGTGTTTCCGATGGTAAACCGGGCCTGCACGACAGGCGGCTTGAAACCAATCGGCAGGAGTTGCGCGTTCACCGTATAGGTACCTGGCCCGACGGGATTGCCGTTGGGACCTTTCTGATCCCAGGAGTGCTCGAAATATCGAGTCTCGCCGCCAGCTATGGTTAATGTAGTGATTGTCTGAGCGTACATCTTGCCGGAACTAAGCCGAAAGAACTCGTCCTCGCCGCGCCTGATCCAAATGTCGTAAATCTTGGCAGTGGGAAATGTGAAAGTAACAGGGTTGGAACAGCGATTCTTTACGGCGAAGACAATCTTAACAGAGTCGCCAAGAGAATAGAGCGCGGCGTCAGTCTTGACGCCCATTAACGCGTCGCCACATTTCACCTCCTGGGAACCTGCGCCCATTGTCAAAAACAGTGTTTCAAGAAAAACACCGATCATAGCGCCGACCACACGCATTTCGCGCCTCCAGAATCGCTCGAATCACGTGTGTCATCAGCCCAACGAGTCCTTCTTCGCCTGAGTCCAAACCCGATCCATTTCATCGATGGTAAGTTCGTTAACACTGCGACCGGTCTCCTGGGCCCTTTTTTCTATAAGACGAAAGCGCCGCTGGAACTTCTCCAGCATCTTTCGCAAAGCTTCCTCCGGGTCTATATGGTTGAGGCGGGCGACGTTCACCACAGTAAAAAGAACGTCGCCGATCTCCTCCTCCAAGTGCTCTCTGTTGCCCGAACCCACTGCTTCCCTGAGTTCTTCGATCTCTTCATTGAGCTTGTCCAGGACACTAGCTGAATCCGGCCAATCGAAGCCTACTCGGGCAGCCTTACGACTGATAGCAGCAGCGCGCATCAGTGCTGGGAGGCTAGCCGGAACACCTTCGATGGCCGATTTGCGATCTCTATGTCCGGGCTCACCACGTTTGATCCGTTCCCAGTTTGCCCATATTTCGTCGATTCCCGAAACCTCTAGGTCGGAAAACACGTGTGGATGCCGGCGCCGGAGCTTGTCGCCAATTGCTTTGCACACATCGCCAATGTCGAAGCAACCGTGTTCTTCGGCAATTCGGGCGTGTAAGAGTACCTGTAGTAACACGTCGCCAAGTTCGTCCTTAAGACTGATCTCGTCGCCGCTTTCAATTGCCTCGACCAATTCATAGATTTCCTCTATGGCATACCTTTTGAGCGAGTCGTGAGTCTGCTGCTTATCCCACGGGCAGCCGTTAGGTCCGCGAAGCTCGGCTACGGTCTCGACCAGCTTACCAAACTCGTTTCGTGCCTTATCAATCATGTCTTGGCTCCAACGAAATCAGTCTGCGACACGCAAGAAGATCGTCTCACAAGGTAACTCTTGTAACAATTCCTCGGCGATGACGTGCGCCACGTGATAATCGCCCTCTGTCTCCCGTTTGACTCCGACCACAGCAAGGTCGAAAGGGTTGCTTTCGAACAATCGCATAAAGCCCAATATTGGGTCGCGGACACGATTGACGATGCAGTCTACTTTCACCCCGTAACGTCGGCCGATCCTCGCGGCTTCGGAGGCCCTATCTCTTGCAACGGCTTCCTCATCAGGTTTCGGCGCATCTATTGGCTCAGTTCTATCGACAACGATTATGGAGACCAGCGTGACCCGAGCATCATCAGCTTGGACAATTTTGCAGGCGTGTTCGAGCGCGTGATCCCAAGCCCCGACCGCCGGCACCACGGCATTACGTCGGTTGAGTTCCGGGTCTTCAGGCGCCCCTTTCACCAGCGACACCTCTATACTGGCAGCTTCCAGAAGCAACATAGCGTCGGACTGCTCGAAACGCGGAGTGGGACGCTCGACTTTGTCGATGCTCACAACAGCGAAGTCAGCGCCAATCTGGCTTGCAATCTCATTAAGCCCGGCCGAGCGGGATCGGCACCTCTCGACGTGCGGAAAGCTGCGCAAACCTGCTTCCTTGGCAATAGCCTGAGCTTCCTCCAGCCTTGCTTGTCCTGCGGCCTCGCGGTCCGGTAGAGGCGAACCTAGGGGAAGAGTCAGCGGCACTTTGATCAGGTCGACTATGTGCATCTCGCAACTTTCTCCCCTTGCAAGAAGACCGGCTAGACATAAGGCCCTGCGCCATTTCCCGGCCAGCGGGACAAGAGCCGCCTGCCGCGCCTTGCCGCGCTGTGGCGTCACTTCCTCGAGCCTGAGCGACGCGTGCGCCTCCTCAACGGACGCCACCACCGGCACCTGCGAACGAACGCCTGGAACCGCTTTTACTATCTCAAGAAGTTCTGGGGCAAGGGCCGCGACCATAATCCGCGCGTTATGCGCGTTAATGTAAGCAAACGCGTCGGCAAAGGTCTGCGCGCCCTTGACAGTACACGACTCCACACCCGAACAGTCCAAGATAATGCCGGTAGGGTGATTCTTCAGCAGCAGGGCTACCGCAGCTTGGATGGCAGGCCAAATGTTAGACTTGATAGCACCTCGAAGGGTGACCGTATCTTCCCTAGCTTCGATTATCACGGCGCTCGTTATTTCTCCAAGTAATAGCGAACGTTAGTGACGACAATATCTTTCTTGAACAACAGCGCTATTTTGAGCATAAGCGCCGATTGGTTATGCAAGGCCTTGTGCCACCATTTCTTTGGCACAAACTCGGGCAGAACCACCGTGACAACATGCCCCGGCCGCTCTTTCTTGGCTTCCTCCAGGTAGTCCAAAACAGGTCCGATGACAGATCGGTATTGTGACTCCAGTATTACCAAGGGCATGTCTAGGTTTAGTTTCTCCCATCGTTCGCGCACTAGCGGTGTTTCGTTAGGATCGATCTCGATATAGAGTGCGCGGCAGTCGTGGGAGAGGGTACGAGCATATAAGAGGGCCGGAAGCACCCCCTGGTGTATTCCAGCCGTAAGGACAATCGCAGTTGTCTTGATCGTCGGGACAGCCTTAAAATCAGTGATTCGCAGTTGGTCTCCGAGTTCAAGGTAGTGTTGCCTGATTTTGTGAAACAAGAACACCACGCTAGGAATGATCAATATGACGATCCAAGCTCCAATGGCGAATTTCGTGACTGCAATAATCAGCGCTACACAACCCGTAATTACAGAGCCTATTAGACTGATCGCAGAATGCAGCCTCCACTTTGGACCTTTGAGCCGTCTCAGTCTTCGGTACATACCCGCTTGCGAAAGGGTAAACGAAATAAACACGCCAACCGCATAAAGCGGAATAAGCGCCGTGGTATGGCCTCTAAACAACACTAGCAGAGCAATGGCGAAGAAGCTGAGGAGCGCAATGCCGTTGGAGTAAACAAGCCGGTCGCCGATATTGGCAAGTTGCCTGGGAGCGCAGCGGTCGCGCGCCAAAATGGAGCTGAGCCTGGGAAAATCCTGAAAAGCTGTGTTCGCCGCTAAAATCAAGATGGCGGCGGTAGCCCATTGGATCACAAAATAGAACCACGACCTGCCAAACACGTTCTCAGCAATCATGGAGACCAGTGTCTGATTCTTGAAGTGCTCGTAGTTGGGAACGTTGGTTAGGCCGTGCTCGACTAGGCCAGCTCCAGGCAAAGCCTTGAACGCATAGGCAAGATAGGATATAGAAAGCACGAGCGTTGCCAAGATCGTAGCCATTATCCCCATAGTCGTAGCGGCATTTTTGGACTCTGGAGGCTTGAACGCCGGCACACCGTCCGCTATGGCTTCGATTCCAGTCAACGCCGAGCACCCGCTAGAAAAAGACCTAAGAACAAGCATCAAGGTAAGCGCATGCGGCATGCCGTGACCGATCTGTTGCAAGCATTGGTCGTAGTTCTTAATGATCGGCTCCGGGTGCGGCCCAAATACTAGCTTCAGAAAACCGAAGATTACTAGTGTATATAGACTAATGATGAACGCGTAAGTGGGTCCTGCGAAGAGGGCACCGGATTCACGGAGTCCCCTTAGATTAGCAAACGCAACAACGCCGACGGCCAGCACGCACAGTTCGACTCGCCATTGGGCGTAGTGCGGGTATGCCGATACGAAAGCGTCCACTCCAGCGGAAACACTCACCGCAACTGTAAGCACGTAGTCGGTGAGAATCGACGCAGCCGCCGTAAGGCCCGCATACAGGCCGAGGTTTTCTCGCGAAACGATATAGCTTCCGCCGCCGTGTGGGTAGGCATAGATCGTCTGGCGATAGGAGAAAGCAACTATGGCAATCAGAATTGCAATGGCGGCGGCGATCGGCAGCGAGATGCCCCAGGTAATACTGCCGACCACCATGAGCGGAATCAGGATTTCTTGAGGTCCGTAGGCAACAGACGAGACAGCGTCGGAGGCGAACACAGGCAGAGCCAGGAACTTGGGCAAGCGCTCGTGTATCTGTCGTTTAGTCTCTATGGGCGCACCAAACAGAAGGCGCCTTAGGAAGGCAAACACACCACTACCTCCCACCGATGGAGGACGATCATTGTTCATCCGATAATACGATCTGGGCGATAACCCACATAGTTTAGCACCCAGTTCGCAAGTTGTCACGCGGGTTTGACCTCAGCCATTTAGGGGTAATCACATAGAGGTGGTATTAAATGTCGATTTCGACCGGCAAAGCGATTCTAGGAACACTGATAAGCGCCATAGTCCTTATGGTTTTGGTGCCCGTAGGCACTTACTTCGCGGGCACGGCGCTGGATGTGACTCTAGGACTACGTTTGCTAAGGACTTCGATGGCTCTCACGATATCGTCTGCGGCTTGCGCGACGCTGGGGGTATTCTGGATATCTTGGGCATACTCATATCTACTATTTGTAGGAAAAGGTCTTCCCATAGAGGTATTCGGCCGCGCTCTGCATCCCACTCGTTATTTGGTGACAACAGGTGCGTACGCATACACTCGGAACCCAATACTGTTGGGCGTGTTATTCCTAATAGTAGCAACTGCGCTGTTTGCACGTTCTAAGGCGGGTTTGGCTCTGGCACCGCTGACCGCTGGAGTGGCGATTTTGTATCTGATGCTTTTTGAGGAGAATGCCCTATTAAGACGATTCGGAGACGACTATAGGCGATATAGAAGATGCGTGCCGCTGCTGTTGCCCAGGCTCAGTTCGTACGTTCACGAACCGACGTGCGACGCGCCCCAGCAATGATGGCTCAGTCCTGATCTCGCCACTCTTGCCGGCACGGGTCTCGGCCATTCTGGTCAAAAACGATGCAGCTCACCCCGGCGCGCTTGCAGTTGGAAGCGTTGCTGCAGTCAATAGGTAATAATTTGAGTTCAGCCTGAACAAAGTCGTCCATACTTACGGTCGATCTTATCACTATCAGGCGCACCATGAGCCGACGTAGCTCGCAGTATTCGTAGACTTCCTTCTTGTCGTATTGCTCCATTTCCATCGCATAACCACCCTACCCGGCTTGGAACGCATTGTCAAGAAGCCCGCGCATTTCGCAGATTTGACGACTAACCGCCTTAAATGGTAGAGTTGCAAGTACCGAGGATAACAAAGGACGTTTTAATGAACACGAAGCTCACGGGACATCTGGACACCAGATTAGCCTTTAGATCAACGTTTCTTACCCGTCGCACGTGCGCGCCGCTGTTCCGGCCAACGGTGGCGTAGGCAGCACTTTAGCCGGTTTGAGGGGATTGCAGGCCGCGGGCGTTATGCTACGCGGCTTCTTGTTTTGTGGTTGACGCGAAGTATGGCGGTTTATACCATGTAGTGTTTTTGCTTCCGGAATGCACCAGCAGACGATCAGACAAGGAAGACTGCGAGGACACGCTATGAACTACACAAGCGAAGAGGCTGGGATTCTGGTACAGGCGCTGCCTTATATCCAGAGGTACTCAGGAAAGGTCATAGTCATCAAATACGGTGGCAACGCGATGGTTGACGAGGAGCTAAAAAAGAGCGTCTGCCGGGACGTGGTGCTCATGCACTACGTCGGTATGAAACCGATCCTCGTCCACGGCGGCGGGCCCGAGGTCAGCGCAGTGATGAAGAAGTTAGGGAAGGAGCCGGAGTTCGTAAACGGCCTCAGGGTGACCGATGCAGAGACCATAGAGATTGTCGAAATGGTACTTGCAGGCAAAACAAATAAAGGAATCGTTTCGATCATCAACAACCTGGGCGGACGAGCGGTTGGCTTGAGCGGCAAGGACGCTAATCTGATCGTTGCTGAGAAAGCTGTGACCGAGGTTGACTTGGGCTTCGTGGGCGAGGTAGCCAAGATAAACCCGACGATACTTGTCGACTTGTTGGAACACGGCTACATTCCGGTCGTGTCGTCGGTAGCGATAGGCCCGAACGGCGAGAGCTTCAACGTGAACGCCGATCATATCGCCGGCGAGATTGCGGCAGAAGTCAAGGCGATCAAGCTAATGATGATGACCGATGTGCCGGGCATATACGCTGACTTTAGCGACAAGTCCACGTTCATATCAGAACTCTCGGTGGACGACGCAAGAAAGATGATCGCGACTAAGCAGATCGACAAAGGGATGATTCCTAAAGTCGAAGCGTGCATAACTGCACTTGCGGGCGAAGTCGAACGCACTCACATAATCGATGGCACTATGCCGCACTCGTTGTTGATGGAAATATTCACCGACATAGGCATTGGGACGATGATTGTGCCGTAGTGGAGAGTGAAGAGAAGGAGAGTATAAAAGTTATGTGGGGCAGTTTGAACGCGCCGGATATAATGGCACTTGATAACGAATGCGTAATGCACACTTACGCACGATTGCCCGTGGTGTTGGTAAGAGGCGAAGGGTGCTTCGTCTACGACATCGACGGTAAGGAATACCTCGACTTGGTAGCGGGGATTGCGGTGAACGGACTTGGACATTGTCATCCCAAAGTAGTCGAGGCGATATGTAAGCAGGCCGGGACCCTGATGCATACGAGTAATCTGTATTACACCGTGCCTCAGCCGCAGCTTGCAAGACTTTTGATCGAGATCTCCGGCATGGACAAGGCCTTTTTCTGCAACTCCGGCGCCGAGGCAAACGAGGCAGCGTTTAAGATCGTGCGCAAGGCTGCAAAACTGGACGGCAACTACGAAAAAACCGAAATCGTGACGGCGGAACAATCGTTCCACGGCAGGACAATGGGAGCTGTCACCGCAACAGGCCAACCGAAATACCAGAAATGGTTCGCACCATTGGTACCTGGATTCCACTATGTGCCCTATAACAACGTGAATGCACTAGAGGCAGCGGTGGACGAAAAGACGTGCGCGGTAGTATTGGAACCGGTGCAAGGCGAGAGCGGCGTATTCCCGGCTTCTGCAGAGTACATTCACGCGGCACGAGAGCTTTGCAACAAGTTCGGCGCGGCACTGATTTTCGATGAGGTTCAGACCGGCCTCGGTAGAACCGGAAAGATGTTCGGCTATCAGAACTTCGACGTTGTCCCGGACGTCATGACACTGGCAAAGACCCTTGGCGGCGGGTTCCCAATCGGCTGCTGCCTCGCGAGAGGCAAATATGCAAACATCCTGGAGCCAGGTGATCATGCGGCAACGTTTGGCGGCAACCCGCTTGCGTGTGCGGCGGCCATCGCGGCCGTGACCGAGATCAGAGATGGCGGATGGGTGGCGAATGCCGAGAAGGTGGGAGGTTACCTTCGCGAGCAACTTGCGAAGCTTGCCGGCGTGAAGGAAGTCCGCGGGCTGGGGCTGATGGTCGCCGTGGAATTCACGGAGCCCAAAGCGAAAGAACTGGCTGCAAAGGCATTGGAACGAGGCCTTATTGTGAACCCGATAGGAGAGTCGGTATTGCGAATGGTACCACCACTTACCCTCACTGAAGAATTGGTCGACCGAGCAATGGAAGTGCTGAATGCGGGTTTGGCTGTTAGTGGCTGGTGGCGAGAATTGGCGAGTGGTTCCTGAGTTTTCAATCGTAGGAGAAAAGCTATGTCTGACGGATGCAACGAGAGAACAAGTAAGTCGGCGCCTTTTGCTCAAAAAGACACCGAAGCGATAAACCCAAACGTGGTCTCACCGGGACAGCCACTGTCCGGACAACTCAAAGGTAAAGACTTACTAGAGATCAGTCAGCTCACGCGAGCAGATTTGGACTTAATCTTCGACACTACGCGCAGGCTCAAGGACGGCACAATGTCTGCCGAACAGCAAAGGGAGTTGCTCAAGGGAAAAACTCTGACGATGATCTTCGAAAAACCGAGCCTAAGAACGCGCGTAAGTTTCGAAACCGGTATATTCCAGCTCGGAGGGCACGGGATATATCTCTCGCCCAACGATATCGGGCTCGGGAGACGCGAGAGTATCGCCGATGTGGCTCGAACTCTGGATCGGATGTGCGACATCATAATGGCTCGAGTCTTCGAGCACTACAAGGTAACCGAGCTCGCGAAGCATTCGAGCGTGCCGGTGATCAACGGCCTCTCGGATCTGGAGCACCCATGCCAGGCGCTAGCCGATTTCTACACGATCATTGAGAAGAAGGGCGATCTCGCGGGACTAAAGTTGGCATTTGTCGGCGACGGAAACAACGTAGCACACTCGCTTATGCTACTGGCTGCGAAGGTGGGAACCAAGTTCGCTATCGGCTGTCCAGCAGGCTACGAGCCTAACGAAGCTATTACACGCCAAGCTATCGCTATCGCGAAGGAAACAGGCGCTGTTATAGAAATTACGCACGACCCATACGACGCTGCTAAAGACGCAGACGTGATTTATACGGATGTATGGGCCAGCATGGGCCAGGAATCGGAAGCAGCAGAACGCGAGAGAGCCTTTGCGGATTTCCAGGTTAACGCTGAGCTGATGAAGCATGCGAAGTCTGACGCAATCTTCGAACACTGTCTCCCTGCGCACCGAGGCTCGGAAGTCACCGACGAAATAATCGACTCGCCGCAAAGCGTCGTTTTCGACGAAGCCGAGAACAGGCTGCACGTGCAGAAAGCCGTGATGGCGTTGGTAGCAATGTGAAGGTGAAGCGCGTAAAGCGGGAAAAAGCCCCTCTCGCAAGGCATGTAAGAGTTTTTCGCGATTTGTAAAGATTGCTTATGGCTCGCTGCGTGAGGCAATCTACCATCTAGAGGCTGCCCACCTTTGTTGATTTATAAATGAGATTACACGTCGTAAACATTATGAATTAGCAGAGACAAGTTGGCGCGTATGCCGAGCGCTTTCAAGAACGCCCTGGGGAAGTGGAAAGAGGCGGAATAGGGATCTTGGCTCTTCTCCCGAGCCCTCCGCTCTCCACTAAGAAGGAGGAACCATGTCAAAAACCGTTGTGCTAGTCTATTCCGGAGGTTTGGATACCTCGGTATGCATCCCGATGATGCGGGAAGATTATGGGTTTGATCGCATTGTGACCGTGACCGTAGATGTTGGACTGCCTGAGGACGAGCTTAAACAGGCCGAGGAGAAGGCCAAGTTGTTGGGCACCGAGCATTATACAATTGATGCGAAAGAGGAATTCGTAGCCAATTATATCTTTCCGGCAATCCGTGCCAACGGCGACTACCAAGGCTACCCAATCAGCACTTCTATTGCGCGGCCTTTGATCGCGTTAAAGGCGGTGGAAATAGCGCGGAGAGTCGGCGCGGACGCCTTTTGCCACGGCTGCACGGGCAAGGGCAACGACCAGTTTCGCATCGAATTTGTAATGCGGGCGCTCATGCCCGATACGCCCATCATTGCTCCTATGCGCGAGCACACGATGACCCGGAGCTGGGAGATAGAGTATGCCGAGAAGAAAGGCATACCTATCGGACAGTCCAAGGACAAGATATGGTCGATCGATGAGAACCTGTGGGGCCGCAGCATTGAAGGCGGAAGATTGGAAGAACCCGACTACGCGCCGCCAGAAGAGATTTTCAAATGGACCGTAAATCCTGCCAACGCGCCTGACACGCCAACGGAGATCAGCTTGGGCTTTGAGGATGGCGTGCCTGTGTCACTAGATGGACAGAGAATGAACGGGCTGGACCTCATCAAAAAGATACACGAGATCGCCGGCGCTAACGGTGTGGGCCGGGTCGATATAATGGAAGATCGAATGATTGGCCTTAAGGTGCGCGAGAACTATGAGTGCCCCGGGGCGAAGGTCATCCTCCCGGCACACCAGGCGCTAGAGGCGCTCGTTTGCACGAAAGAGGAACGGGCGTTTAAGGTACTCGTGGACCAGAAATGGGGCGAACTTGCCTACGCTGGCCTCTGGTATGACCCATTCAAAGATGACCTAGAGGCGTTCATCGGCCAGATTCAGAAGCGCGTAACGGGTACCGTGAACCTGCGGTTGTTCAAGGGAAGCTGTACGGTGATTGGAAGAGCGTCGAAGTATGCGCTGTATAACGAGGATCTGGCATCGTTCGACTCCAAGACCTTCGATCAGAGCGAGGCAGTGGGAATCGTGAAGACTCACGGAATGCAGGCGCGTATGTATTTGACGGTCAAAGACAACTAATCAGTAACCAACATAGCAACGCAAGCACCAGACAATCTTTAAGCCGCAAGGAGAGAAAGCCTTGACCAACAAACCCTGGGGCGGGAGATTTCAAAAGGCGACTGATAAGGTCGTGGAAGCGTTCACGGAGTCGATCAGTTTCGACTGCCGACTGATCGAGCACGACATCCGGGGCTCGATAGCCCACGCCAAGATGCTCGGCAAGTGCGGGATCATATCCGATGATGACGCCAAGAAAATCGTGCGAGGGCTTCACGGCATACTCGACGACGCGCTATCGGGCAAGGTAAAGCTTGACCTCGCTGCGGAAGATGTGCATATGAATGTCGAAAAGCTCCTATACGAGCGGATCGGCGAGGTCGCCGGCAAGCTGCACACGGCAAGAAGCCGCAACGACCAGGTGGCAACGGACGTGCGCCTGTATATTAAGTCGGAGACCGGACGGATATGCAAACAAATAGAAGCTCTTCAGGCAACGTTGGTTTCCAAGGCTGAAGAGCATATCGACGTCGTTATGCCCGGTTATACACACCTTCAGCACGCCCAACCGGTCTTGTTGGCACATCACCTGATGGCGTGGTTCTGGATGCTGGAGCGAGACAAGGGCCGGTTCGCCGACTGCCTCAAGCGAGTGAACGTGCTCCCGCTGGGATCCGGAGCGCTTGCCGGAACGACGTTTCCCATCGACCGGGAATACGTGGCTAAGGAGCTTGGGTTTAGCGCAATCTCGGAAAACAGTATTGACGCAGTATCTGACAGAGACTTCGTAACTGAGTTTGTGGCCGCGTCGGCGATCACGATGACCCATTTGTCGCGATTCTCAGAGGACATAATCCTGTGGAATACGGCGGAGTTTGGGTTCGTAGAGTTGGACGACTCGGTCACGACAGGCTCTTCCATAATGCCGCAAAAGAAGAACCCCGACTGCGCGGAGCTTACGCGGGGCAAGTCGGCAAGGGTGATAGGAGACCTGGTTTCGCTCCTAGCACTTCAAAAAGGCTTGCCGCTTGCCTACAACCGCGACCTGCAAGAAGACAAGGAACCGTTGTTTGATGCCGTGGATACGGTGCAGATGTCGCTTAAGGTCTTCACGCTTATGATTGAGACGGCGAAGTTCAACCGGGAGAAAATGGCTAGCGGCGCAGGCGAGGCGTTCTCGACCGCCACCGATCTTGCGGACCATCTGGTTCGGCGGGGCGTGGCGTTCAGGCAGGCTCACGAGCAAGTCGGCAAGCTGGTTGCCTACTGCATCGATCAGGGAAAGGATCTGTCGGCACTCACGATTGACGAGATTCGGCGGTTCGCGCCTGAGGCAGGAGATGAAGCAGCGGCGGAGTTGACGGTTGAATCAAGCATCGCCTCGCGAGCAGTTCCGGGCGGAACCGCCGCCGAACAGGTGAGAGCACAAATCGCGAAAGCGAAGGGGATTCTGGGCAAATAGTAGCCAGAATTCTAGAACCCGCTGCCGCCGATTTCCAACCAGAGCCGCTTTCCGGTGTCGACACCGTATTCGTGGCCGTCCGGCGACCACGCAATGCCAACCTCATAAGGCCCCACCGACCGGTAAACGCCAGCTTTGAAATACGAGCTTCGATAGCTGTAAGACGAGCCGCCGTAGCTGTAGAGATCGTAGCGGAAGCGCATCTGCGTTCGCTTTGCCATCCTGTAGTTGAGCATGGAAAACAGATTCAGCCGATTGGTGTCGAGACCGTAGTTGGCATAGGCCGTGCTGTTCCACACGCTGCCCCCATAAAGGAATAGGTTGAGGCCCACCTGATGGGTTCCCAGGTTCGCGATTGTGCCGGCAGTCCCAGCCTGGACATTGAGCGTGTAGTCTAGCGACGCGCTTCCTCCAAGCCAACTTGTCCTAAGCGACGGTCTCACCCTCAGCGCTCCGCCCAAAGCCCCTTGGCCAGTTGCGGTGACGGACATCGTGCCGTCGAGGTTGGCCCCCGTCGGGCGAGGGCTTGTGTTAATGCGGCTGAAGTTGACGCCTAAGGACTGGTAGAACACCGATGCACTGCTTCCTCCCAAAGGACCATAACCGAGAGTGAGACTAGGCGTCACGCTACCGAAAGCACCGGTGAGAGATGGCCTGCGAGGCCGCAGAATCGCTCTCAGAGAACAACTCGACTGGCTGAGATAGTCGACTTTGCCCGGGTCGAGCAAGTCGCGCCCGGGTATAACGCTACCGCCAAAATAGCCGTAGAAGGAGTAAGTGTAGGACGCGAGGCCGCCGGTGACGTTCACGTTGGCGTTGTAGAGGTTCTTGGCATAGCTCGACGACGGCTGATAGCGCGCGGAGAGGTCGGCACGCCCACCAGTGAGCACAGAGCCGAACTCCAAGTGATGGGATAGCTCAAATGCCTGGCTAGAACTCGCGATCGAGTCCACAAACACTCTGCCGTAATTAGCGGCCCCGACAGCGTAGTCCTGTTCCAGACCAAGGCTCGAACCCTTACGTGGTCGAGTATAGCCACCGCTTTCGGCGCCATTGGCAGCGTAGCGCAGCTTAAGCGCGCCGGCGCCCGAGTTGGTCAGGCGATAGTAAAATGGCAGGTCAATTAGCATACCGTCGGTAGTATCGTAGCGCACCTGCTGCAGTATCGACTCCCGTTTCTGGTAGCTGTAGACGTAGTAGGGCATCTTGATTACTTTTGCGTCACCCACGTAGATGGATGCTTTGAAAAAGAGAATTTTCTGCCTTGGGATCAGCACCAGCCGTTCGGAGACGATCCAGTTGCGACCTTGCGCGTCCATAAGCGGCGTGAAACTTGCGGTGTCGACGTGCGACCTATCATCTGTCACACGTTCGAGCTTGGCTAAGTCGTAGGTTTGCACGCTCCGTACGCCGTTGGAAATCATCAAGCGGATTCTGTCGTCGCGAAACGCGCAGGAAAGAGCGTCTGCGGAGAGGGTCTTGTCTCCCTTCTTCACGGTAACCCCACCCTGGGCGCGTATTTGTCCGAGTCCCTGGGCTACCTGTATGCATGCCGCGTGGATCGTCAAACCCTTGTATTCGACGGTGACACCGCCGCTGCCGATAACAAAATCCCTGTCGACTGAGTAAGCCAACGACTTACCGGTCATGCGAACCGTCTTGGCCGCAGCGGAAAGCTCTTCATAATCCAGCGAGGAGGAGAACTCGACCTGAACACTCGCTGTTTCGCCGCCGGCGGAAGCGGTGACGATGGCGGTCTGCGGCATGGCAGCCGAGGTGAGAACTCCCGCAGCTCTTCCCCCGGTAGTATAGACGACAGGGGTGATGTCGCCCGCCGACGTGGTAAGCCGGATCTCAAATCCGTCGGGCACGGACGCGCCGCTCTCGTCTAGTACTGTAACCAAAATGCGCGAGGTGCTGACGCCGTCGGCGGGAATACTGAAAGAACTCGCGTCCATAGCGATTTTAACTCCCGCGTCGGCACTTACGGCAGCCAACGAGAACCCGATCAATAGAACCGCCAGCGCTCTGAGGGAATGCATTCGTTCCTCGCAGGAGCGTCGGGCCCTGGCTTATGGGCCCGACGCCAAATCAGGTCAATGTGTCAGGGGACAACCGTAAATGGGACGGTAATTACGACCGGCGCGCCGCCGGTAGTAATAGTCAAAGTAACTGATCCAGGCCCCGTCTGCGTCGGGGAACCGGAACTAGTGCTCGTAGCCAAATTGAACACCACTACTCCGCCCGTGCTAGTATGGCTAGTAACAGGTGAGACACTGCCCTTGTCGGTACTGGCAGTCACTTGAGTTCCATCGACAACGGCGTTGTTGTTGATATCGCGCACGGTGCAGGTTATCGTTGCCTGACCGCCGACGGCTGGAAGTGAAGATTGCGAGATATTCGTCGTGGTATTGGCCGCGACTGCTGGGCCGGAGAACACGACGATTCCTGACGCGGTCTTGCTTACACCGCCCGCAGTGGCGGTAACATCGACGAGCCCGTTCCAAGTGCCGTCGCCCGATGCATCGCTTGTAAGGGTAGCAGTAGCCGACCCGTTTGAGGTGGTCGCACTTGGAGTTATGGTTCCGTGATTAGCAGCAAACGTAACGACGGTTCCGTTCGGAATCGGCTGGTTATCTTCATTATAGACGGTAGCCGTAATGGTTGAGGCATTGCCCGCGACGTCCCACCCCCTGATATTTACCGGGTTCGCCGTAAGGACAATTCTGCCGACAACGAGCGAAATGAACTGCACAAGGGTATCCTGTTTTGTTATATCGACCAACGGGGCGGGAACATTCGCGGGTTGGTTTGCCGCACGTACCTCGGCTTTGACAGTTGCCGTGCCTGCCTTACTTGTCGCACCGCTTGCGTCCCTAGTGACAAGATACGCAGTAGCGACGCCATTAGAAGTGGCAGCCTGAGCAGTTATGGTACCGTTGCCACCGCCATCACCGTCAGGAATCACCGAGAAGTTCACGACTGTGCCGTCCTTCACCAAATTGCCCTGGATGTCTCGCACAGTGGCTCTTATAGTCGCCGTTGACGAGCCGTCACACGCAAGCGTGTTGGCGCTGGTGGTGACCGTCATCGAATGAGGCGGCCCGGCTGTGACAGTTATCGGCGTCGTCACCGTACTCTTGGACCACTTGGCAGTTATGGTAGCCGTTCCCACACTGTTGCTGGTAAACGTGGTCGTGGCAACGCCGCTGCCGTTGATACTGGCTGTCGCCGGCGTCACCGTCCCAAAACTGGCGGTGAACTCGACTTCGCCGCTGGTCGCCAGTTCACCAAACGCGTCTCGGCAAACAGCGGTTATGGTCGATTGAGTAACGCTTCCGCCACTGCCCGAGACTTGAATCGTCGTCGGCTCTGCAACGAGATCGATACTGGATATGAACGAAACGTTTATAGTAGAGGTCTGGCCGAGTGCCTTGACTGTTACGACGGCGGTGTCGGCATCGTCGGCGGTCAGAACAACTGATGCTCTTCCGGAAACAGTGGGAACCTGTGAGTAATCGAGCGTGCCCGCGGAGGAGGAGAAGATTACCAGTGTGCCATCGGCTGCCGGATTGCCGCTTGCGTCCTTAACGTTCGCGGTGATTGTGACTTTTACTACCTTATCGGGTGTTGTGGTCTTTGTGGCGTTCAGCGTGATAGCGCCAGCGCTGCCACCCCCGCCGCCTCCGCCACCACCTTTGGCTAGGAGCGCAACCGCTGCGGCAGCGGCAATCAGAGCCACTATCTTCATAGTACTCTTGGAGCCCGACGACTTCTTTGCCGGGGGCGCCTCGATAATTGGAGCGCTGTCGCCGGGTTTCACGGAATAGCCTTCAACCAAGTTGCTCAGTTGTATCTTGGAGAAGCCCCAGTTGACCTGAACGACCTCGTAGTCGGCGATCTTCTTGCCGTCCTGAAGTATGATGCCCTTGGATCCAACCTGAATGCCTTCGCCTTTGCCGGCGTTGATGTTGATACTACCCGCAGTGTCCACGAAGCTAGATATGAGTATCGGGTTAGCAGGCGCAGCGTGTGCCTTAATGGCTGGATTCACGATGGAGACGAACATAGTGGCGATCAGCAACATCGACGCCCTTGCAGCGATGACGCTGGCGAAAAATTTCATTCTTGCCTTTTCCTCCCTAAACGACGCGCGGGTCGTCGTACAGCACAGCTATACGGCCCCAGTTTTCCAACGGTTCACTGTGGTAATCCGACCTACTCAAACCAATCCCAGGTGGTCGAAACTTTCGTTACGCGGAGAACAGATCGAGGCTAACCGGATTGCGGTCAGCGCGTTAGTTTGACTCTTCCATTCTAGACCCTGATCAAACCAGGGTCAACAAGCTGCCGAAACGCCATGTTGGCGGTATGGCTGCTTTCATCGAATTATAAGTTATAAGAATGCGCTATTTCGCCCGGCGCAAAGCACGACGAAATATTACTGGACCCAGCCAGCACTCCACTGGAAATAACGTACTCCCTTAGAACTGATCTCACAGCTCACCCGCAGCGCTAGCCGAGTATCATATTTCAGTCGCGAAACCAGCCGCCATAGGTGATCAGAATGCGCCGGCTTATACCCTCGGCAGGAGCTAAATGTCTGCTCTCACACTTGAAGAAATGCTTCGCCGATGGCTCGCCCCGCGAGACATCGCCGCCAGATTACATTCCCGTTCCGACTCGCTTCAGCATTCGGATCACTGCCGTGTCCGCGTCCCAGGCAAAATCCACTTCATCAACAACTTGGTGTATCAGCCACAGGCCCAGACCGCCCTCTTTGGATAGATCGGGCCGCTCTGGCACCGCGGGGGATTCGCAATCGTCGATGGCATTGCGGATCTCCACCATCAAACCATCTGCGACCACCAAACAGTTTATCTCAACTCTGCGACAGCCATTGTCGTTGCAACCGTGCTTGACGGCATTGGTGCAAGCCTCGCCAACTGCGAGCATCAGGTCGTCGATCTGAGTCTGGGAAAAACTCATTCTGCGCGCCAGCCCTCCGACGGCGTGGCGCACTATCGACACATACTCCGCTGAGCCCGGAATCTCCAGGCGGACCAATTCTCCCTGCTTCACTTCAATTAGGTCCCTTCTCGATAGAGCTCACCCAGACAAGCCGTGGAGCCGTCACTACACATTATTGGATAGGTTTAGCTTGTCAATTATGGCAAAAAGCGCAAACGGAGGAATCAAAAGGGGGTTAGACTAGTTTTGCAACAACCACAGCAACATCGTCGGACACCCGGCCGTGCACAAACTCCAGCAGCGCTTCGTAAAGCGCATCAGCAACTCCCTGAGCGGACAACTCCGAATTGACCGCTATAACTCGCGATATCGCTTTACCTCCGAATCGTTTTCCCTCGACTCCGGCCTCACTAAGTCCATCAGTATACATGACCAGCACGTCGCCTCGACCCAGAGCAACCTCGCGCTCCTGATACACAACTCCCGGCTTGATGCCCAGCAGCATACCGTCAGCTCTAAGCGTGCTGGTCTCGCCCGTTGCCTTTTTGTAAAGTATGGAAGGCTCGCAGCCCGCGCAAGCGTAGGTGAGCGCCATACGATCAAGATCTATCACTCCGTAGCAGAGGCTAATGAACATCTCCGCACGTGTATCTTCGCATACAACGTCGTTGGTTCGCCGCAGCACCTCAGCAGGAGAATGGAACTCGCGGGCATAGGTGCGCAAGACGTGTTTGCCCATTGTGGTATACTCTGCCGCCTCCACATCGCTGCCCGCAACATCACCCACCACTACGCCGATACTGCGGGAACCCAATCGAATAAAATCGTAGTAGTCGCCGCCTACCTCGCGAGCCGGCAAAAACTTGTGTCCGATCTCAAGCCCCTCTATCTCCGGAGCACTAGATGGAATCAAGTTGCGTTGGAGAATCTCAGCGATTCTATACTTGCTACGATGGACCCGAGCGTTGTGTATTGCCACCCCGCTAAGTTCCCCAATGCGAGTGATCAAGCTGAGAAGCGATTTGGGAACAGTGCGAACCTGTCGCGACATCACAAAAGCAACGCCGATTAGCTTGCCTTGATTCTTGAGAGGGATGCAGATGGCAGTGCGAATACCCTCAGCCACAGCCGCATCGGTCCGGTACAGGCGGCTTGCAAGCACGTCACGCACTACTAGCTTTCGGCCAGTGGCCTTAACACGTGCCGCCAGCGGTGCAACGAGGTCATAGTAGAAATATTTGCGACGGGTAGAGCGAAGGCCGTGGCCGTGGCCAAACCTGAGCCGTTCACTCAGCTCGTCCAGGAGTAATATCGCGGCAACATCCATCTGATAAAGCCGCAAAAGCTCGTCACAAAGACGATGCATCACCTCATCGAAGTTTAGCGTAGAAGTTACTGTGCGCGATATGTGCAGTAGGCTGTCAAGCTGCTTCGTACGACGGTTAACTCTGGCGTAAAGTCTGGCATTATCTATTGCTACGGCCATTTGGTTGGCCACCGTGGCAAGGAGTTCCAGGTCGCGCTCGTCAAACGCACGCGATGGATCAAGGGTGTTGACGTTGAGCACACCTGTGACTCCGCCCTTGGACTTAAGCGGTACGGAGGCCGCCGATGAGATATCGTCCCTAAATACCGACATCCTGAAACGAGAGTCCTTGCGGGCGTCCGAGACAAGAACACTCTCTCCGTGCTCGGCAACCCAACCAGCTACGCTGTCACCTATAGCCTGATGTGTAGAATCGATCCAACGCTGTGCCAGCCCTCGCGAGGCAACTATCTCCAACTTGTTAGTGTCCTCGTTGATGAGCATTATGGAGCCTACGTCAGCCCCAACCGCGGCCATACTCTGTTCGAGAGCGATCTTAAGAAGCCGATCCAGATCGAGCGTAGAACTAATAGCCTCGCTTACCTGGTTGATGAGCGAAAGCTCCTGAATCTTGCGCTGCGCTAGCCTTATCAAATCGTCCTCGTGCGGGGTAGCTGTGACATCGGAAGTTATTTCTGTTTGAACAGCAGCAAGGGCCGCTTGGCTCGCAACAACGTGCAGCAGCTCGATATCGCTAGGCGAAAACGTCCGCAGCAACTCCGACATAGCGACTATGGCGCCCACGTTGCTCTCTCCGACCCTCATAGGCACGCACATTATCGACTCGACTCCAGACCGAGCGAACTTGCGAGCGAAGGCGGAGGGCTCGGATGAGACGGTCGGATACAGGACTGGGCCGGAGGTCATGAGGGCAGCGTTGGCTATTTCCTCGGCGCCCGAGATGAGGGCTTCGTCATTGTCGAGGCCTGTCTCACCGGCGAGAACGAGTGAGCCTCCGCTGCAGAGAAAGACCGCGACACGGGTTAGCCTGAGTAGGGTGGCAGCGGCTTCGGCGGCGACGTTAAAAGGACAACTATCGGCGTTGGCTATGTCTCGAGAGAGCCGTGACAGCGCTACCACTACGCCCTGGCGGTTGTCCGAGGGGTCGTCGTCGTGCGTATGAGCAATCCCTTTCAGCATGGCAGCTCTCCGTGGGCATGATGCGACTCGTGGATGGCGCTCTTGCCGGGCTAGCTGAGTATAGCACCGCCGTCACGCAGGTGTCAACGGCGCAACGCAGACAGGCCCAAGCTACATTATCGGCGGATTTGCTAAAACTGGATAGTCGGCAAAAAAGCGAGGTTTGTGCTAGACTTTGAGTATGAACCCCTTGAAGAGAGTCCCGGACGTGGATGATGGCGTTGTTTTCAAATACGGCGCAACAACTCCATAGAGTCTCGAGAGGCTAAATATTGGAGGAATCGGATTGGCGATGTTGACGGTCCTAGCCGCAGCGTTAGTAACGGCGCAGGGAGCGCCCGTGGTGTTCAACTACTCATCGCCAGTGACACCGTCAGAATGTCCTTACTCCGTGACTCTCGATGGGAACGCCGTGCCGATAGAGAAGGTCGGCGCCTACCAGGGCGCTTACTACTGTCGCTTCGGCTTCACCGGTAAGCTGAAAGCGGAGGTGAGAGTCAAGGCCACTGCCGCAACAATCTTCACCCTCAAGCCCGAGCGGTTCCGAACGAACGTGAACGAGATCAAGAAGGGCATATCGTTCGACATTGGGGAGCCAGGGCCGCGCGTCATCACGACTGTATGCGGCAGCAAGGAGCTGTGGCCGCTGATCATCCTGGCCGAGGAGCTTGTCAACGAGCCCGACTACCCTCTGGGCAAGATGCTCTACGTGAAGGATTATGTGAAAGGCGATGGCCCGCAGACGGCCAACATACAGCGGGCGCTGGACGATGCCGCCGCGAAGGATGGCGGGCACCTGGTCTTCGGCCCTGGAGTATATGTAACAGGGCCGCTGTTCGTGAAGAGCGGCACGTTTGTTCACCTGGAGGCCGGCTCAGTGATCAGAGCCAGCACGAACCCCGCTGATTGGCCCACCGGCCAGGACAGCCGCGACTCGCGCTCTCCCGGAGCTCAGACCCCGGCGTTGATAAACTTCATCAATTGCAAGCGCGGATATATAAAGGGGCCGGGAGTGGTGGACGCGATGGGCCACGTGCTTCGCGAGCACGATCTTCATATTAACGCACTGAAGATATGGGGCTGCGAGAACCTGTTTGTAGGCAATGTGGTGCTGGCGAACGCGGGCTCGTGGACGATGCATATCCTGGGCTCCAAGAACATACGCGTTAAGGGCCTCCGCATTATCGCCGACTGGGCCGTGGGTAACACCGACGGGATAAACCCCGACTGCTCACAGGATGTGTTGATAGAGGACTTCTTCGGCTATTGCGGCGACGACACGTTTGCAGTGAAGACCACCAGCCGAGACCCCAACGTGCAGGGCTGCAAGAACATCACGATCAAGGATTCGACTGTGATGACCCGCAAGACGGCATTCAAGATCGGCACGGAGACGCACAAGGACGTCTCGCACGTCACTGTGGAGAACTGCGAGGCGATCAACACCGCCCGTGGCATCGGAATCTACGTGCGAGACGGCGGCAGCATCTCCAATGTGACCTATCGCGACGTTAAGCTCGACCTAATGGAGTATCCGGGCGAGGGCTCCAGCGGCTCGCCGATCACGGCTGATATTCGGAAGCGCAAAGGGATCGGCAAGCTGAGCGGCGTGACATTCGAGCGGATCAATGCTTACGCCGAGTTCGGTTCCATGCTCAAAGGACTGGACGAATCCCCGATCGAGAACGTGACGCTCAGGAATTGCGAATTTACGCTCGGTAATCGGTCGATCAAACTGAAGCCCGTCCCGTGGTTCTCGCTGTCCAACTGCAAGAACCTGCGGTTCGAGGACATAAGGCTGAAGTGGGACACCGCACTCCGGACGATCTGGGAGACACCGATTAAACAAGAGAAGTGCGAGAGCGTAACGCTGGACGAGGTTAAGGAGATCGAGCCGGCAAACTAGTAGCAAGGGTTCACTCGAGGTAGAAGGCAAATAAACGCACTACCGGAGAACCCCACGTGGAGTCAAAAACGGCACGCACTCCTGTCACCTCAGCGTTTATCTCTACCCGTGCCAGTCTTTTGTAGTTGCCCGTAACACGTTTCCATAGTTGCCAATCGCCACCGCTCTTCACCTCGATGCGGAAGTCCTTCACCATCTCCTCCGGCACACGCCTGAGCTGGTCGTCCCACTGATGATAGCTCATTGCAACGAGGCGATGTAGGGCACTGTCAAAGACAAGCGAGACGCTCTCGACGTGCTCCGGCCGTTCCCACTCAAAGCTCACGAAGTCGCCAACTTCACCTGACCACGAGTGCGTATCATCGCCTACCGGCCTGTTGATTCCGTCTCTAAGCGGCTCCGGATTTCCTTTGGACGCGGCTATCTTCGCCGCTAGTGTAATCGGCGAAAACTGCTGTCGAACTCCCGGCAGATAGGCATCTTGTCGCAAAAGCGACTGCTGGAGCTCGCGCACTCGGCCAGAGATATCGCGTGGAAGAGCATTTGACTTTACCGCCATAGCGGCGGCCGTGCCAGCGGCCTGGCCCATCGAGGCTCCTGTGCCCATAACTCTCGCAGAACTCATCGCCATGTGTGACGCGCTTGCACATCTACCGGCAAACATAAGGTTCTCGACGTTGCGAGAAAAAAGACAACGATATGGGATGCCGTAGGGCGAGGGACAATCGTAAAAGTTTGTAGGCGGGCCTTTGTGACGGAAACCGGCGGGGTTGTGGTCGTCCATCTTCCACCCTCCATAGGCAACCACATCTTCAAAACGACCACCGGAAAGAATGTCGTTTTGTGTAAGCACGTGCGCGCCTACGTAGCGACGGCTCTCCCGCTTTCCAGGCAAAAACTGGACCCAATCCAGCGCCCAGTTGGCGGCCCCGTGATCGCCGTGGTTCTTTATATGGTCCCAGATGCCGTAGACGATCTTGATGAGCTCATCGCGAACGCGCTCCGTGTCGTGAACGCTATCATCCTCCCCACCAAGTTCGATCCACCAGTAGCCCATCTCGAACCAGCCGTGCCAGCGCTCCGGCAAATCATCATCCGCTGGGTACTCATAGGCCCAGGAAGGCCTCTCGAAGGGCTGTGGGAAGCCCATGTTTTTCGCCTGAAAAAGGCAAGTCATGCCCATGGTCTTACGATCAGCAATCTCTGGCGCAGCCGACTCATTGTATTCGCTTCGAGCCTCTCGCCCTACCCTGTAATGCGCGCCTGTCAACGGAGCAAGAACAGCGTCACCTGAGCAGTCAACGAATATGGCAGCCTCAAAGACGTGCTTTGTGTATGTAGTGAGTTGCCAACCGGTGACCGAATTGATTCGGAATCTTTCCGTCTGCGCGTCGAACACGGAGCAGTTGAGATAGTGGTGGAGATTCGGCTCCAAGAGCACGGCCTCATAAAGAATTGTGTCCCAGATGCTGAAGCTTCGCTGCGGATTCCTGCGAAGGTTCTCCATACGGAACTCTTCTAAGATGCCCGTTTCTCGCATATTTGGGACGGTATTATGACGATCGGCTCCGCAGACGTGGACGCGAATCTCGCTGGATGAGTTACCGCCGAAGACGGGCCGATCGTGGACGATGGCCGTCTTCGCGCCACCGCGCGCGGCGGCGATTGCGGCGCAAAGACCGGCGATCCCGCCTCCGATCACGCAGACATCGTAGTTGTGGCGAATCGATTTCAATCGAACCCTCTCAATAGCGGGTTTCGGCATTTCAATGCCGAGAAACCGGGCAAAATAGCGCCAATGCGAGTAACTCAGAGTATTCGATCGGCCAAGGCATCAGCTTCGGCGAGTAGTTCTTGGCGGGAAGCGGCGTCGCTCGTATCCCGCAGTCCCAACCCACGCAGCAGGAACGATTCGTAACCAAACCACTTGAAGAAACGTTCGTAGTTCGGGAAAACATCTGCGAAGAACTTCGGGTCCGGCTGCCCTTGCGTCAGGATGAAAACGACCTTCTTGCCAGGCCCAAGGCGTGTGGGATTTGGGTTGATCATGTAATCGGGCGTGAGGAACGAGTAGGTGCGGTCAATGAAGCACTTGGCTTGCCCAGTGACCTGACCGAAATAAATCGGCGAGGCTAGCAGAAGCACGTCGGCCTCGCGAACGGCACTCAGCACGGGGCTGAGACCATCATTCACTACGCAATGGTCTGCCCCTTTCTTGCAGCCCATACACGCGATGCATCCGCTATATTGAAGTGAACCCAACGCAAATACCTGCGACTCGTAACCGTTGGCCTCGGCTTTCGCGAGGATTCTGCCCGCAATCGTCTCGCCATTGCCGCCTTTTCTGGGACTGCCGAGAACGCACACGATCTTCTTCATAATAGCCTCCATGTGACGTTTACACCCTGCCAGAGATTATACCATGCGGGACAAACCGTGTTGGAAGTGGCGACGGAAAAGCCTATACTATAAACATGATGAACAAACTAAGCGACCACAAAGCAACAACGGTCTTTTCACCTCCGGCAAACAAGACACGTACGACCATCGCCGTTTTACTACTTATAATGGCGGCCTGTTTTTCCGTGTTTTGGCAAGTTAGTGACTTCCAACTAACCAACCTTGACGACCACATGTATGTGACCTTTAACCCTAATATAAAAGACGGGTTTACATCGGAAAGTATTTTCTGGTCGTTCACCACGGTGCGCGGTGGCAACTGGCATCCGCTGACTTGGATATCGTTTATGCTGGACTACCAGCTCTACGACTTAGACCCGGGCGGCTTCCACTTGACCAACCTGCTGCTACACATGATGGCGGCCTGTTTGTGTTATCTTGCGATTCGCAGCGCAACGGGCAGCGAGCTAGGCAGCGCGGCAGTAGCTTTGCTCTTCGCTATCCATCCGATGCACGTGGAATCGGTGGCCTGGGTATCCGAGCGTAAAGACGTTCTAAGCGGCTTATTCTGGATGATGACGTTGGTTGCCTACGTCGCCTGGACCAAACACGGAGGCTGGCTTAGGTATGTGGTAACCATAATGAGTTTCCTGCTGGGTCTGATGAGCAAGCCGATGTTGGTAACACTGCCGATCATCCTGATGCTGCTGGATTGGTGGCCACTTGCAAGGACCAGTGTGAAGAACGGTAGTAGCCGCACGTGGCGCGGTTTGGTGATAGAGAAATGGCCGCTGGTGACCCTGTCGGCGGCTGCGTGCGTGGTTACGTTCCTTGCCCAAGGGGCGGAAGGAGCGGTGAAACCTACCGACATGTTCCCGATAGGTCAGAGACTGGCGAATGCGGCGTTCTCCGTGTTCACTTACCTTTGGCGCGTAGTTTGGCCACGGGACATGGCGGCATATTACCCGCACCCAAAGGACTCGCTGCACTGGGTGGCCGTGGTTGGATGCACGTTAACGTTAATACTTGTCTCCTACTTGGTGTGGCAAGCGAGGCGGAAGTATCCGTGGGTATTGGTTGGGTGGCTGTGGTATTTGGTCACACTCACCCCCGTGATAGGTATTATTCAGGTTGGCAAACAGGGAATGGCGGATCGCTACACGTACATACCGTACGTGGGCGTTTTTATTGCCCTGATGTGGTCAATCAAGGAATTGTTATGTAAGTGGGGCAACAGAGTTCTTCGGATTACGCTGATGGGAGCTGTTGCCGTGTGGATAGCGTGGCTAGGTTGCGTAGCGCACATTCAGACCGGCTACTGGACGGACAGTATCACGCTTTTCCGGCACACTCTCTCGGTAACTAGCCGAAATGCGATAGGAGAGTACACGCTAGGCGCAGCGCTAGACCACCAGGGAAAGCGCGACGAGGCTATGCGCCGATATCGACTTGCTCTCGAGATCGACCCAAAGTATGCGGACGCCCGCCACAACTTGGCTGTTAATCTTTTCAAAATGGGTCGTAGCAAAGAGGCTGAGAAGCACCTCAGGCTTGTGGTGAAGTGGTATCCGATGAGATCGTACTCTCGGTCGGCGTTGGGCGACGTGTTGAGAAGTCAGGGCAAGTACGACGAAGCTATCAAGGAGTATGAGAAGGCGGTCAAGGCCAACCCAAACAACCGTGCCGCAGAGGAGGCGCTGGCCAGGCTCAGGGGCGAGGAGGTGCGCTGATAGATTACAGCTAGCTTGCACGCACATTACAGACAACTTGACCCAGGGACGAATTAGCCGTTAGAATAGGTGGGCAGGGAAGTACGCCGGACGGTTAGCGCCCCGCCTAATTCCCAAGACGGCGAGTAGCAATTGTCCTTTGCATTAGTAATTGTAATAATCGTAGTCGCCCTCATCTTCGACTTCCTCAACGGCTTTCACGACGCCGCCAATTCGATAGCAACGGTGGTGGCAACCAAAGTATTGTCGCCTGGCCGGGCTGTTCTATGGGCAGCGTTCTTCAACTTTGTAGCTGCCTTCGGGTTCGGGGTGCCGGTGGCAAAGACGATGGCAAGCGGTATCGTCACGCCGGAGTTCGTAACGCCCATCATCGTGCTGGCGGGGCTGTGCGGAGCCATATTCTGGAATGTCATAACGTGGTATCTGGGACTACCCACCAGTTCCTCGCACGCGCTCATCGGCGGGTTTGCCGGATCGGGTCTTATTGCGGTTTACCTTGAGCGACACACCATCCAAGGCGTTTTGAACTGGGCCAAGATCCAAGAGATATCCTACTACATAGTTCTAGCGCCGCTGATCGGGCTGATGACCGGCCTGTTGATAATGGTGGCGGTGTATTGGATGTTCCGGAAGACCTCGCCCAAGAAAGTAGACGGCTGGTTCAGAACGCTGCAGCTCGCCTCAGCCGCCGCCTACAGCTTCGCGCACGGCACCAACGACGCCCAGAAGACAATGGGCATTATCACGATTCTGCTCTACAGCTACCATCAGAATCTACCCAAAGGTGGCGAGATATCCGTGCCTTACTGGGTGGTATTGATCTGCCACGCTGCGATAGCCCTGGGCACGTTGTCGGGCGGCTGGAGGATAGTGAAGACTATGGGCCTGGGCATAACTAAGCTCAGGCCTGTTGGCGGATTCTGCGCCGAGACAGCAGGCGCACTAACTATTATGGGACTGTCGATGCACGGGATACCCGTGAGCACGACGCACACGATAACGGGCGCCATTGTTGGGGTCGGGTCTACTCAGAGGCTCTCCGCTGTGAAGTGGGGAGTCGCGGGTAGGATCGTGTGGGCGTGGCTCCTAACAATGCCTATGAGCGCAGCGATTGCGACAGGGACTTACTTGGGAATTTATACCTGCCGATAACGGAATAACAATTGAAATGGAGGCCGGAGAATTGGGCCTGAGACTGATCCCACGAGACGAAAAGTTTTTTGATCTGTTCATAGCACAAGCGGCAAACGTGGTCGAAGGCGCAAGGCAGCTTCGCGATCTATTGAACAATTACACCGACGTGGACCAAAAGCGAATGATTATCGAGAGGACCGAAAGCCACGGCGATGAGATAACACACAAGATTCTCGAGAAGCTCAACACCACGTTCATCACTCCCATGGACCGCGAAGACATCCACGCCTTGGCCAGCGCGTTGGACGACATCCTGGACTACATACACGCGAGCGCACAAAGGCTGTATTTGTATGGCGTCGAGTCGATTACGGACGAAGCGCGTTTGCTTGCCAGCATCATCTACCGCGCAGCCGAGGAAACCCAGACACTGACTGCCAACATGGAAGACCGCAAAAACATTAAGAACCTGAAGGCAAGTTGGATTGAGGTAAATCGCCTCGAGAACGAAGGCGACAAGATCAGTCGCCAAGCCATAGCGTCGCTCTTCCGCAATCATTTGGACCCAATAGAGGTGATCAAGTGGAAAGAGCTCTACGAGCACCTGGAAGCAGCGATCGACAAATGTGAGGACGCGGCGAACATCGTCGAAGCGGTAATCCTCAAAAACTGCTGAGCTCGTCATCGCAACCACAACGGACTTTCCTTCGGAACGAAACATGCCATAATGTAAGTCGGAGGAACAAGCCCGTGAGATTCTGGCACTCAGCTACTCTAGCTTTTATTGCCTTCTTGACCATCTGCATTTCAGGCTGCGGTGGTGGAGGCGGGGGAAGCGCAGGTACCCTTTCCCCGGCCACCCCGATAACAACTGTCGCGGAAGCCCAGCAACACGGCAAGTGGACCATTTTGGTTTACCTGGACGCCGACAATGACCTCGAATCGGCGGCCCTGCACAACTTCAACCAGATGGAAGCCATCGGCTCGACGCGCGACGCACGGGTGATTGTGCAGTTGGACCGAGCACCCGGGCACAACATCACCAACGGCGACTGGACCGATACCCGCCGTTACCTAATTGTCCGCGACAGTGCAACTTACACCATCAACTCCATACGGCTTGATGAAGCTGCGCCGCTCGGCGAACGAAATATGGGCAGCGCGCAGACGCTGCGCGATTTCGTGACTTGGGGAATTGCCCAGTTCCCGGCCGACCACTACTGTTTAGTGCTCTGGGACCACGGCACCGGTTGGCAAACCAGAACTATGGCCGGAGAGCCTCCATATAAGTACGTCTGTCTTGACGAAACCAGTAACGATCAGCTCACCCTATCGGAGATCGTCACGGCACTTGCCGGATCGCGGGTCGATCTTCTGGCAATGGATGCCTGCTATATGGGTCAGCTAGAGGTGGTTTATGAGCTTCGAAACTGCTGTAGTTATTTCGTGGGAAGCCCGTGCACAGAACCTTCGCCTGGCTACAATTACTCCTATATCTTGAACCGGCTGAGCAGTAGTGTGAGCCCGGCGCAATTTGCCCAGATCATCGTGGAGGAGTATGCTCATCAGTATCCTCCCCCTCATTCCAACATCGTGCTGGGTGCGATTGACGTAAGCAGGGTGGAAGAACTTGCGAAAGCGGCAGACGACTTCGCTCAACTACTCATCAATAAAGGAAGCACATACACGGCGGCGCTTGCTAGCGCTCGTGACAATAGCCAAAGCTACTATTCGTCGGGCAGCGGATCCACTCGCCACTACCGAGACCTCTGGCACTACGGCCAGTTGTGCGCAAACGCGATAGGCGCATTAGCTGAAAACCCTTGGCAAACGCTACGGACGGCATTCGCTAACTGTGTGATAGCACAGACACATAACAAGGACACACCTAACGCCCACGGACTGGGCATCTACATTCCTCCGCCGGGCGATTACGAAGCCAGCTATTCCACACTTGGTTTTGCCAACGGCACACTGTGGGACAACTGGGTATTGCAGCAATTACAATGAATTGTCGGCAGGAACGCCTTACAAAAAAGGAGTAGGATTATGGTTGAGGCTGCGGCTGTACTGCCTGTCTGCGCCTGAGTGGAGGAATAAGGAATGAAGCTTAGCCGGTTATGGGTAATTTTGCTGGGTTTGGCTGCACTAATGTGGTCGACCGCCTGGGCGACGGCGCAATGGATGAAGCTGTTCGGCGATGTCTACAAGCCAAAGGCTAGCACGGCATTGTCCAGGGCCAGATGCGCGGTTTGTCACGTCGAGTTGGATGGCAGCGGCGGGCTGAACTCCTATGGAAAGATGCTGGAGGGTAAGCCTATGGCACGCAAGTCACTGAGGGCAATACAAAACTACGACGCAGACAAAGACAAGTTCAGCAATATCGTGGAGATTCGGGCCGGGACTCTCCCAGGTAACGCGAAGAGCAAGCCACGGGCCGGCCGATAAGCGAAGGGCGAGCGAGTTTCTGTTGTCAGAACACCTACAGCCTAAGCAGATTGGCTATAATTAGGAGGATAATGGATGGCGCTGAAGCGCAAGGACGTGAAGAAGAGCATTTTCAAGGCTTACGATATTCGGGGTCTCTATCCGCAAGAGATAGACGATGACGACGCCTACCGTATTGGGCGGGCGTTTGTGACGGCACTCGGCTGTAAGCGGGTTGTGGTGGGCCACGATATGCGAGAGTCGGCCGAGCCGTTCGGCAAGGCAACAATACAGGGGCTGTTAGACCAGGGCGCTGACGTGGTGCCGATCGGGCTGTCGTCCACTCCGATGTATTACTTCGCCGTCAACTACTTGAATGCCGACGCGGGAGTTATGTGCACGGCGTCTCACAACCCGGCCGAATATAACGGCTACAAGATGACGGCCGCGAATGCTGTGCCAAGCATTGCAAAAGTCTCCAATGAAGAACTTTGGAAAATGGCTTGCGCGGGCGAGTTCGCGGACCCTCCAGCGAAGGGCACTCTCCATCCCAAGCAAGATGTACTGGATGCCTATACCGACGCGGTGTTGGATAACGCCGGGATTCACAGCTTCGGTGATCTTAAGATAGTAGTTGACTGCTCCAACGGGATGGGGGGCTACGTATTGCCTTCGATATTCAGCAAGGTTGGCAGCGAGCCAGTAAGACTCTTTTGGCGACTGGACGGTCGGTTTCCAAATCACGAAGCCAACCCGTTGAAGACCGAGACGCTCCTAGCGCTGCAGGACCGGGTAGTTGATGAACGGGCCGACATTGGTATTTGTTTCGATGGCGACGGGGATAGGGTGGCATTTGTGGATGAGAAGGGGCAGGTTATCCCCGGCGACTTCGTCACCGCTCTTATCGCTCGGGAAATGCTGAAGAAAAAGCCCGGCGCAGAGATACTGTACGATCTGCGTTCGAGCTGGGTAGTGCCGGAGGAAATTGAGGCCGCCGGTGGCAAGGCAATCAAGTGCCGCGTAGGACACGGACTCATCAAGAAGCAGATGCGCGAGGAAGGCGGATACTTCGCAGGCGAGCTTTCAAGCCATTATTACTTCAGCGACTTTTTCACCACCGATAATGGTGACTTGGCAATGCTTAATATGCTCAAGCTGTTGCTGGCAGAGAAGAAGCCGCTTTCGGAGATTGTGGCCCCCCTGAGACGTTACTATCATAGCGGGGAGATTAACTCCGAAGTGGAATCGATCCCGGCGGTATTAAAGAGACTGGAAAACAAGTACGGTCCAATCGCAAAGAATACTCTGCACTTGGACGGCTACACGGCTGAGTTCGACGACTGGTGGTTCAATGTTCGGCCATCTAACACCGAGCCATTGATCCGGCTCAACCTGGAAGCCAAGACTAAGGAGAAAATGGACGAGAAGGTAGCGGAGTTGCTGGCGGAGATACGGGCGTAGTAAGTGTTATGCACTGACATTTGCGAAAGCAAGCCGTCGCGGCGTGTCGCCGGGACGGCTTCGCTAGTTTTGCCGCCAACTCACTGCATGTGGGAATGCATTTCACATTAGCTCACGCTTAATGAAGCGTAATGGCTTTTCCTTGACGCCGTTCTCGAGTGGTGATTATAATGAGGGTCGGTCGGAACCCGTAGGCCGAGGGTCTGCGTGGATCAACTTTCGACCCATCTTCCAAAGCCTAATCGCATCGAAGGGAAATTAGCCTCTATGTTGGACCCCAAGATGATTCGTAGCGAGCCTGATAAGGTTAGGCAGGCTCTCATAAACCGAAAGGCCGACACATCTGTTCTAGATAACTTTCTTCAACTGGACGAGAAGCGACGTGCTCTGTTGTATGAATGCGAGCAATTGAAAGCAGAGCGCAACGCAGTCTCGGAGCATATCGCCGCGATGAAGAAGAACAAAGAGGACGCGACCTCGGAAATCGAGCGTATGCGCAAGGTCAGCTCTCGCATCAAGCAGATGGATTCAGAGATAGCCGATATCGAGGCGAGAGCGGAGGATATTCTGCTGCGGATTCCCAACATCCCGCACGAGACTGCACCCATTGGAGGTGGGCCGGAAGACAACGTTACGGTGCGATCGTGGGGCGAGCCGAAGAGGTTCGACTTCGAGCCCGCGCCACACTGGGAACTTGCAACCTCATTGGATATTATCGACTTTGAACGCGGTAGTAAGATATCAGGAAGCGGATTTATTCTCTACAAGGGTTTGGGCGCGAGGCTGGAACGTTCATTGCTCACGTGGATGCTGGACGTGCATACTAAAGAGCACGGTTATGTTGAGCTTTATCCCCCGTATCTCATCAACCGTAAGGCTATGATTGGCACAGGTCAGCTCCCCAAGTTTGAAGATGATATGTATCACACGGACAAGGGCGAAGATCTGTTTTTGGATCCAACGGCCGAGGTACCAGTGACCAATGTCTATATGGACGAGATTATCGAAGCCGAGAGATTACCTATCTACCATACCGCTTACACCGCTTGCTTCAGACGGGAAGCAGGCTCCGCAGGCAAGGACACTCGCGGATTGCTCCGGGTGCACCAGTTCGATAAGGTGGAGTTGGTGAAATTCGTTGAACCTGAGACGTCATACGACGAGCACGAGAAACTGGTGGCCAACGCCGAGACCATACTCCAGCGCCTGGGAATACCCTACCGGGTGGTATTGCTGTGCACGGGGGATATGAGTCCGGTTCAAGCAAAATGCTACGACCTGGAGATTTACGCGGCGGGCGTCGACCAGTGGCTCGAGGTATCGAGCTGCTCGAATTTCGAGGACTATCAAGCCCGCCGGGCAAACATACGCTACCGGCCCGAGCCCAGCGCAAAACCGGAGTTCGTGCATACGCTCAACGGTTCCGGCGTGGCTCTGCCGAGACTGGTAGTCGCGCTTCTTGAAAACTATCAGCGACCTGACGGAACTGTGGAAGTGCCGGACGTGCTACGCCCCTACATGGGAGTGGATGTGATCCGGTAGGAGAAACTCCGCAAAAAGAAAAGTTGCTGCTATGCCGCTCGTCCTCGCTTCTTCATAATGTCCTTGAGGCGGTTGATTATAATCCTTCGGGCACACCCTAGACCGGGGATGCCACCACAGTAGTAGCCCAGCACGATAAGTGCTTTCTTGGGATCGTCCGGACACTTGCGCCAGCTTTCATAGAGCAACTTCCCTACGTCGGGACTGCCGAATTGGGCCGCAATCAGCGCCTCCTCGTAATACTTAAGACTTTCCTGCCTGCGTATTCCTGAGGCAAGCTTTGCAGCGTACACTGGCCTAGTCTCGCGACCAAGTGCCTCGGACATAATCTCTATCTGCCGCGTCCTGTTCTCCAATCCGTTGCTCACGAGGCTTCCGACGCGGATCCGGTAGCGAATCAGAGGCTCCTTTACGGCACGCACGTAGAGGTAGCGCTGAACCATTCTCAACCACGTATCGTAATCCTCACCCAAGCGCCTGACATCATAACCGCCGACAGCGCGCAGATCGTCGGTCTTAATCAGCAGTGTTGTGCCGACAAGGTGGTTGTCCTCATATAGCCATTCCGTGATGTCGCCCTCTCGCATCTCAGCTATTTCGTAGCTGAGGCGTTCACGACCATCGGGAAAAAAAAAGATCGCGTTGCCATAGATCAAGTTAGCCTTGGGATCTGAGTCGGCTAAAGCTAGTTGCTTCTCTAATTTTTCGGGCAGCCAGATGTCGTCCGAGTCGAGTTGGGCGAACCATTCTCCTCGCGCCAATTCCAGTGCGGTATTGCGCGCAGCACCAAGTCCCTTGTTCTCCTGGTAGATGTATTTAAGCCGCTTGTCTTTGAGATACGGCTCAATGACTTTGGCGCTATCGTCGGTGGAACCGTCGTTAACGATAATGGCTTCGTAGTCAGTGTACGTCTGTGCCAGCAACGAATCAAGTGTTTCCGCGACATAGTCCTGAACGTTGTAGACTGGTATTGCGACGGTAACTCTGGGACTGGACACCAACAACCTCCGACAGATGATGTAGAACGGAACTGGAACTCATCGGCGCCTCACCGCGTATTTTCACTCAGCTCCGCGCTCTGCTCTTGCACGTATGAGGCCAAACCATAATAATGGTTGGAGAACCGCTAAGATTATACCATGTGGCCAATACAACGAACTCTAGCAAGGATAACTCGACTTTATGAATGACCAAACCATCATCGACGAGCAAGCCACTGCAACCGTAAACACAGCCGACGCTAAAAAGCACTTTGCGAAAAATACGCTGGCAGCTCTGTTGTTTTACGCATTTAATACGATCACGTCAATATGGATGGTCCCGTACCAGATCTCGCACCTCGGCATATCCAACTATGGCATGGTTTCGTTGGCCAACAACTTCGGCAATTATATGCAGTTGTTCACTATTGTCCTAGTCGGAATTATCGCTCGTTTCGTAGCAGAGGCCTCAGCACGCGGCGATGAAGCAGAAGCCAAGGCTTACTTTAACACTCAGTTCATAGGCATCACTTGGGCGTTAGTAGTTCTCCTACCATTAATTGCGCTCGTCTCATACTTCGCACCGGTTCTGTTCGTGGTGCCTAAAGGACAGAGCGTCAATACGCAGTATTTGTTTTTCTTTGTTCTGCTTTCATTTCTGGTGGCTGTCTACACGTCGTTGTTTCAAGTAGGCACTTTCGTCAAGCAGAGGCTCGATCTTCGCAATGCTATCGAGGGCCTGATCCGCCTGGTCAGGTGCGGGAGTTGGATCGTGCTGTTCAATCTGTTCGCGCCGAAGCTTTGGCAAATAGGCTTGGGCACGCTGGCTGGCGCGCTCGCGGGTCTATGGGCCACGATCTACGTGTTCTTTAAGCTGACACCTCAGTTCAAGCCGAGTCTGCGCGGGTTCGACAAGCGCAAGTTCATAACGGTTACCAAGTCAGGCGGATGGATGGTAGTCGCGTCCCTAGGGATGCTCTTCTACTACAGCGCCGACATATTCATCGTCAACCGATATCTAGGTCCTAAAGCCACTGGGCAATTCGGCACTATCGCGCAGTTGGCAGCAGTTCTGAGAACCCTCATCGGGATGCTCTTTAACATACTCACGCCTCCAGCAATAGCCTTCTACGCCAAGCAGGACTGGGTCTCGCTGATGCGCTTGACGGCCCGATCGGTCAAATTCGTCTCGCTGAGTCTTGCTGTATTGATCGGAATCATCTGCGGGCTCTGCGTGCCAACTCTTACTTGGTGGCTAGGACCTAAGTTCGTAAAACTAACCCCGCTTATGTGGCTTCTCTTAGGTCACCTTGTAATCAATCTAGCGATGGATATGCTATCTGGGATAACCTACACCGCCAATGCCCAAGTACAGCAAGCTGCGGCCAACGTGGGCGGTGGCGTGGTTAAAGTGGTAGTTGCAATATTGATGGTCAATTATACGAACCTAGGCCTTTACGGAATTGCGATTGCGGATATCATCGGGCACTCACTCAAGAACCTGGTATTTGCCCCATTGTTTTCGGGTTATCTGATGAAGCAGTCTAGCGCCCCGATCTACAAGGCCGCGATTCCCGCACCCATCGTTTTCGGCGCTACTGCAGGACTGGCTTGGTGGCTTAGCACGGCCGTGAACCTTGCGTCGTTCGGGGGGCTAGCCGCCGCTACTATTGGGATAGGAACCGTAGCTGGAATCGGGGCATTCTTCCTAGCTCTGAGCAGAGATGAGCGAAGGTTCATAGCTGAGTTGACGCCATTGGGCAAGAGAGAAAAACCGGCTTAATCGGAATCCTGGAACATAGACGCAAGGCGATCAGCGTACTGTGACTCGATCATAGCGAAGGCAAGGTCCAACCCCAACGTCCAAAGAGCAATCACGGCATCGTCCGTTGGAAGGTCAAGTGCGCGAGCGAAGAAGTCCTTGATAACTTCCTCATAAGAAGAGCAAGGCTCATCTATCACGATGCGGTTGGCGATTTTTTCGGCTAGCAACTCGCCGTTTAGACCGTCAACGAACTCGCGCACATTGGCCGGAGTGGCGTGCTTAAGGTTCTCCCCAAACTCTTGCTTGACTAGTCTTCTAAACTCGTCGATTCTCAATGGTACGGCCACCCCAGTCACATCGCGTGCTATGCCAAGCAACCCGCCACGTCGTGCGTTGTACGGCAAGTCGCATGACTAACACGTACAATCTATCTCCAAGACTTCCGGATGTCAATAAGGGTTCCCGCGGTTGTCTACTAGGCAAACACCGACGAATCGTAGCGAGGAGATTAAAAGTGACTAGGCGGGTGTTACCCTTGTTACTTTAACGCCGCCGAGTAGATTCTCGACGTCAACGCTCCTACCGATATCCGAACCGCTACTCATTGCAGTTGCCGCCCCTGCTGCAACTCCCAAACGAAGCGCTTCCTCCATCGGCACCTCGTTTGTAAGCCCACAGAGGATACCGGCTATCATGGAGTCACCAGAACCGATAGTGCTCACTGACTTCACTTCCGGCGCGGTTAGGTCGAAGATCACGCCGTTGTGACAGGCAATCGCTCCGCGTTTTCCCAAGGAAATCACCACAAGCTCAATGCCCATAGAAGCAAACTCCAAAGCCGCTCGGGCGACATCTCCCTTGGACTCGAACTCCCTGCCGAAGAAACGCTCTGCTTCCTCAAGATTCGGCTTGATCATAAACGGCTTGGCCTTGAGACCTTCAGCCAACGGCGCGCCATCGCTGTCAAGCACGGCTTTCGCGCCAGCGTTGGCGGCTATCTGAATTAGTACGTAGTAAATGTCTGGATTCACGCCCACCGGCACGCTTCCGCCAAACACCACATAATTGCTCTCACGAGCAGCATCCTTAAGCTTTTCAAATAGCTCTACCAACTCTCTATGATGGATCGGTCCGCCAAGCTCATTGAACGTGGTCGGTGCCAAGTCTCCAGACTCCTCTACGGCAATGCAGATCCGTGTGGGTTTCTCGGTAGTGATGGCATCCACGGGAACACCTTCGGACTGCAGAACTACTTTGACAAACTCACCGGTCCTGCCGCCAAGAAAGGCAATGGCGCGTGCGGGAACACCCAGTTCGTGCAGCATGCGGGCGCAGTTGATTCCCTTGCCCCCAGCGTCGACTTCAGCTCGCACAATTCTGTTGGCGTCGTTGGGCAAAAGCTTGCTGATGTAGATTGTCTTGTCGACAGACGGGTTGAGGGTGACGGTGGTAATCATGCTACGTGCTTCCATCATCTACTTGTGATAACTCATCTAGCTAGTTGCGATGCCATACTCCGCGCACGCCCTCACTCACTAGTCGTTAGGTCCCCAGAGACTGATAAGCAGCGCGTCTGTCTCAATTAGACCTTGCCGAACACAAGAATCGCGCACAGACCTCTTCGTCAGGGGTTTTGCTGAACACCTCGACAACGCCGCCGTCAGACTACTCGAAAAACACTGTGGACACTCAGGTCCAACCGCTCTATGTCGAGCGGCTGGGCCGATCTCTTAATGTCACAAACGCTCAGAGCCTACACGGCGAAACGACTTCCCTCTGAGGCATCCGTGTCACGGCTAATTGTTGCAGCAGCAGCTACACCCAGTCCCGAGAGCGGCGCGAACCTCGTCCAAATGACCAGCGGAACCGAGGAGCTCGTTGCGGCTGGCGATGAACTTAGCATATTCTTCCATAAAGACCTTGCCAATCGGCCTGAAGTCGAAAACTTCTGGCTTATCCCGGAAAAACTCTCGGTGCACGCGGGTCCAGACTAATCGGCCGTCGGTGTCGATATTGATCTTACAAACGCCCAGCCTCGCAGCGGGTAGATACTGTGCCGGATCGACGCCCTTGGCTCCTTTCAAAGCCCCACCTGCAGCATTAATCCGGTCGACTTCATCCTGCGGAACCGACGAGCTGCCGTGCAACACAAGCGGAAATCCCGGAACCAACTTCTGGATCGCCTCGATAACCTCGAAATGCAGTCCCTGCGTGCCGCTGAACTTGAACGCACCATGGCTAGTGCCGATGGCGCAGGCAAGGCTGTCACATCCGGTGCGCTCGATGAACTCGGCAGCTTGCTTAGGATCGGTTAGATGAGCATGCTCTTCGTCAACGCTGATGTCCTCTTCGACACCGCCAAGCTGGCCGAGTTCGGCCTCAACGCTGATACCCCTGGCGTGAGCGGCATCGACGACACGCTTGGTGATCGCGATGTTCTCTTCGAAAGGTTCGTGACTAGCATCAATCATTACCGATGAGTAGAACCCGGATTCGATGCAATCGTAGCAAGTCTGCTCATCGCCGTGGTCTAGGTGAACAGCGAAGACCGCCTCCGGGAATATCTCGTCGGCAGCTCTAATCATTGCTTCGAGCATAAGTTTGTGAGTGTAGGAGCGGGCCCCCTTGGATATCTGAATGATAAACGGAGCCTTAGACTCCATATTGCCCCTGAACAGACCCATAGTCTGCTCGGCGTTGTTGATATTGTAAGCGCCGAGAGCGTACTTTCCGTAGGCCTGTTGGAAGAGCTGTTTGGTGGTGACGATCATCGAACGTGACTCCTTGGCTTTTTGTGTATGGTAAGAATCTGAGCCGTCGACGTACAGCAAAAGCCGCCGCCCCGCTGGGGGCCGGCAGCGGGCTCGCCTCCGACCTCAGTCACCCAACCGCACTTAATGTATGGATCAGGCCGGTTCTATCAGCCCGTAATTCCCATCTTCGCGCTTATATACCACGTTAACGTCTTCCGTTTCAGAGTTCAGGAAGACAAAGAAATCGTGATGTAGAAGCTCCATCTGGTGGGCCGCTTCTTCTGGCGTCAGCGGTTTCATTGTGAAGCGCTTGGTACGCACTATCGCAGGCATTTCCTCCGCCTCGGCTGCAGGACCATAGGCCTCTGTCATGGTCTCATCGCGTATGGCTTCCTTAGCCCGCGGGCCTTCTTCGGTAGTCTTGCCATAGAGCTTGCCCTTGAACTTCTTAACACGGGTTTCGAGTTTTTCTACTACCTGGTCGATGGAGCCATACATGTCTGTCCCGCGTCGTTCTTCGCCGCGCAGAAGAATACCGTCACCCTCAAGCTGAACTTCTACAATGTGCATACCCCTATGCACGGTAAGGACGACCACAGCTTCACGAATATCGTGGAAGTATTTCTCGAGCTTGTTAAGCTTCTTTTCGACGTAGCTCTTAAGGGCCTCGGTAACCTCGATATTCCTGCCCTTAACCTGGATCAGCATGACTAGAAAGAACTCCTTTCAGCAAGGCCCGAACTGGCCGGTTAAGTCTAACATACCCAAATGAATGGTGTCAAACTTTGCGGCTGTGGCGCAGTGGCAGGACTTACGCGAGGTGCGTCGATCTGTTTGGGATATCTGTTCGGGAGAGATTACAAACCCATCTAGATCAGAAGAACCTTTCCCGAGCAGGGAGACCCGTCACGAACAGAGGAATGCCTTCCGAACAGAAGTATCATAACCGGTTATGACGACACTCAATGACGGTCAGTGCCCACCAACCAGCGCCACAGCCTGCGCGGCTATACCTTCGGCCCTGCCAGTGAAACCCAGCTTCTCTGTAGTGGTACCCTTGACGTTCACGCAGTCAATGTCGATCTGAAGGCACTCGGCGATGCGGGATTGCATGGCTTTGGCGTGGGGAGATATCTTTGGACGCTCGCAGATGACGGTCGCGTCCACGTTCATAACCTGCAGGCCTGCGTCACTCAGCATTTGCCGCACTCTGGCGAGCAGATACAGACTGGACGCGCCTTTGTAAGCGGGGTCGGTGTCGGGGAAGTGGCAACCTATGTCGCCCAGCGCAGCCGCGCCGAGGCAGGCGTCGGCGATAGCGTGAAGTAGCACGTCGGCGTCCGAATGGCCCACAAGGCCAAGCTCGTGGTCGATCTCTACTCCGCCCAAAACAAGTTTGCGATCCGGCCCAAACGCGTGAACATCGTAACCGAACCCAACGCGCATTCTCCCAGCCCCCAGCTTCATCATCGCCAAATCTATGTCCGAAGGCGTGGTAATTTTGATATTGTCGTAAGAACCAGGCACAATGGCAATCTCGCCGCCGATGCGTTCCACCAAAGCGGCGTCGTCCGTCGCGTAGACCCCGTCGGCATACGCGCGGGCATACGCTTCGCGGATGATCTGCGACTTGAACGTCTGCGGGGTCTGGATGGCATAGAGACTATCGCGATCTATGGTTCCGCTTACCGTGCCGTTAGCGGAGACTGACTTGATGGTATCGATCACCGGCACGGCGGCGACGCAAGCACCTTTATCGGCGGCGACCCGAATCGATTCCTCGATGATCTCAGTCGAAACCATCGGCCGCGCGCCGTCATGGATAGCTATGATATCGCCGATGGCACGTTCAAGCCCGGCGCGGACCGAGTCCTGGCGCAGAGCACCCCCCTCAACTATGTCGGTCACCTTAGACAAGCGGAAGCGGTGGACGATATCGCCCGCCGCCTCGATGTCATTCTTACCAACAACCAACACAATCTGGTCAATGGCATCACACACCTCGAACACTGCAAGTGTGTGAGCCAGCACAGGTCTTCCCGCGACCTCGGCGAAAACCTTGTTGTAGGACCTACCGAACCTTTCGCCTGACCCTGCTGCCGGTATCAGAGCTGACGCTTTGCTCAACTGTGCCGTTATCCTCTTCAGAGTCCCTGATCTTGCCAAAGATCATCTTGCCCTGGACTGTCTGCAAGACGCTGGTGACGCTGATATCGAACGTCTCTCCGATGAAGCGCCGAGCGCCCTCGACAACCACCATCGTGCCGTCGTCGAGATACGCTATGCCCTGCTCCTTTTCCTTCCCCTCTTTGATGATGGTTACCCGCATCTCCTCACCGGGCAGCACTACGGGCTTCAGGGCGTTGGCTAGCTCGTTGATGTTGAGCACTTCCACACCCTGCAACTCGGCAACTTTGTTGAGGTTGTAATCGTTGGTAATTATGGCACCCCCTACTTCACGAGCGGCCAAGACCAACCGCGCATCCACCTCCATCATGGAGTTATCCGTAACAAAGTCCGGAACTTCAAGTTCGTTCTCTTTACGCATCTGGTTTAAGATCTCGAGTCCCCGCCTTCCGCGAGCCCGCTTGAGTGAGTCGCTGGAATCGGCAATCTGCTGAAGCTCATCAAGAACAAACTTCGGAACAAATATCGGCCCTTCTATAAAGCCAGCCCTGCACACGTCGGCTATCCGGCCATCGATGATCACGTTAGTGTCCAGCAGCTTTGGCCGGTAGGATCCGTATTCGGCTCTCGCTACGTGGTGTGAATCCGGGAAATAGAATCTGACCTGTTCCTTGAGACTCTCAAGCGCCACTACGGACACGTAGCACAGCACCACTGCGGCAATCACGTTCGCGAACAAGGGCGTTTTGAGAATGCTTTGGAGAAGTGCGGTTAAAATGAGACCCAGAATGAACCCGATCACCACAGCCAACTTGTCCTGCGGAGACATACTTTCGAAGCGAGCCCGAACGCGTTTGAGCTGGAAGAAAATTATACGTTCGACTACAAACCCGAGAAGAGCGCCTACCACTATGAATACCGTATAAAGAAGCGTTTTCTCGGTATCGCTGAGCTTCGTGGGATTGATGGGTATAAGCCAGAGCAACTTTGGCGCCGCGCCCTTGCTACCGGAGAGCAGATACCCTTCGAGCATAGTTATATATTGATAAGCCATCGCATGACCGAGCATACCGCCCGCCACGAAGAAAGCCAGCGTAAGCAGCGGCCTGATTCTTCTGCCGTCAAACGCCACGTTATTCACCTCCTTTCTGTCCCTGATAGTCATACCCTGGTAAAAGGAGCAGCCAGCTCCTTGCACTCTTGGATTATCGGCTAACGGTCCACCTCTCCCAACACAACATCCAGACTGCCGAGTATAGCGACCAAATCGGCCACCTTCCACCCACGGGCTACGCTGTCGATAGCGCCGAGGTTCACAAACGATGGCGATCGCCAATGCATGCGATATGGCTTTTCCGCACCATCGCTGACTAGGTAGACCCCCACGTCGCCGCGTGCGGACTCGATATGATGATACACTTCGCCCTCCGGCAACTTGAGCCGCAATGGGGTTTTGCACTTAAGTTCACCTTCTGGCACCATATCGAGCGCTTGCTCCACCATATTCAGGCTCTGCCTGATCTCTTCCACCCGAACTAGGAAACGAGACTGAACGTCACCGCCGTTTTTTGTCACGACCTGCCAATCAAGCTTGTCATAAACACAATATGGATCGACTTTCCTAACGTCATAGGCAACCCCCGACCCGCGCAGGCTAGGACCGCTGAGTGACCAGTTGATTGCGTCCTCGGCGCTGATCACGCCGACTCCGCGCGTGCGAGCGATGAATATCTGGTTGCAGGTAAACAGGTCGTCATATTCCGGCAATTTCTCGCGCTGTTTGGCGATGTAGGATTTGGCCTTCGCGTAGAAGCCTGCAGGCAGGTCGCGTGACACGCCGCCTGGGCGGAAATAATTGTAAGTGAGCCGTGCTCCGCAGACCATCTCGAAGAGATCAAGTATGTCCTCGCGCTCGCGGAACGCATACAGGAACGGTGTAGTAGCACCAAGGTCCAGTGCCATCGCGCCGAAGAACACCAGATGGCTGGCGATTCTCTGCAACTCCATCATAATAAGGCGAATATACTCGGCTCGCTCGGGAACCTCTATGCCGCCCAGCTTCTCCACCGCTCCCACATAGGCGGCGTTCTGAAGCATCGATGCAAGGTAGTCGATGCGGTCTGTAATAGGAATAAACTGCACGTAGCTGCGAAGCTCGGCAAGCTTTTCAATGCCACGATGGAGGTAGCCAACGTCCGGCTTGGCCTCTACGATGACCTCGCCGTCGAGCCTAACGGCAAGCCTGAGGACTCCATGTGTGCTGGGATGTTGAGGACCCATGTTCATTTCGACGATTTCGGTTCTAATCCGGGATGACATAATCTTTCCTCAACGGGTAGCCTTCCCAGTCCTCTGGGAGCAGAATGCGGCGCAGGTCTGGATGGCCAGTGAATACCACGCCCATTAGGTCGTAGACTTCGCGTTCCTGAAAAATAGCGCCTTTCCAAACGGAGGAGACCGAATCGATGGTAGGATTGGCGCGGTCGAGGTCCACGCGCAGCACGATTTTCTCGTTTCGCGCGAGGGCAGTAATGCGGTATACCAGCTCTATTCGGTCTTTCCAATCTATCGCGGTAATATCGGCCAGATAGTCAAAGCCCAGTTCAGGGTTGGAGCGCAGCAACTCGCAAACGGGTAGTAACATTGTCGCGTTGAGCTTGAGTATTAGCGCTCCATCAGCTTCGGAACTTTGAACAACCGCTTTTGGGAAAGCGTCGCGTATGTTTTTTTCCGTTAGCTCAGTCATAGTAACAATTATTAAGGGTTGTAGCTCGTTCACATCGTCGAGCCAAGCTAATATAAGTGGTTTGCGTCGGGCTCATACCTCCGCTCCCTGCTTGATTCTCACATTTTCGCGCATCTTCTTGCGCAGTTCCATCACGCCGTTGATCAATGCCTCGGGGCGCGGTGGGCATCCGGGGATATAGATATCGACGGGTATGATCTTGTCAACGCCCTTGACGACAGCATAGGAATCGGCAAATGGCCCGCCAGCGTTCGCGCAGCTCCCCATAGCCACAACGTAGCGCGGCTCCGCCATCTGCTCGTATAGCCTCTTGACACGAGAGGCCATTTTTTTGGTAACGGTGCCAGCCACTATCATCAGATCGGATTGTCTAGGCGTAGCTCTAAAGATCATCCCAAACCTATCAAGATCGAATCGCGCCGCGCCTGCCGCCATCATTTCTATCGCACAGCAAGCAAGACCAAAGAGCATATACCACAGCGACGACTCCCTCCCCCACTCTAGTACTTTGTCAACCGTGGTGGTGATAATCGCCCCTCCGGGGATGCGCTCTACGTAGTCAAAAGGCCGATCTACTTCCACTCCAGAACACCTTTCCTCCAGGCATACACCAGCCCGACCGCCAAAACTCCGACGAAGATCACCATATCGATCAGGCCCAGCGCTGCCAGACCTTGGTTGCGTGAAAAGCCGAGCATTTCCGCCGCCCAGGGGAATATGAACACAGCCTCCACGTCGAATATCAGAAAAATGAGAGCGTATATATAATAGCCTACCCGAAACTGTAGCCAAGCCGGACCGACAGGCTCTTCACCGCATTCA
>Ga0209018_1000295_pt1 | contig 47694 bp, 39 predicted proteins | sample YNPBryBLVA2012_FD_185814 | JGI IMG/M metagenome (GOLD analysis project Ga0209018, IMG submission 185814) | Anoxygenic and chlorotrophic microbial mat microbial communities from Yellowstone National Park, USA - YNP Bryant BLVA 2012 (SPAdes)... ...
GGCCCGGGCAACTCCTCATCGGCGTCGAGCGCGCCGCCGGTGATGCCTTCGATCTCCTGGCGGTCGATCGTCACCACGCCGTTCTGGACAACGGTGAGCCTGCGGCCCACGAGAGTCACATCGAAGACGTCCCACTGGCCGGGGCGGTTGGCGGGCGCAGGCTTCGGCGCAATGCGGCCGTAGATCGAGCCCATGCGCCGCTCCGGCGGGCTCTTGCCGCCGGGCTCGTTCTCGAGCTGGATCTCATACCGCCCGCGCAGGTAGAAGCCGCTGTTGGTATGCTCTGGCAGCATCACCTCGAAGTGAAGGCGGAAATCCTCGAATTTCTCCGTGGACTTCAGGTTGGACCCGAGCTTCTCGTTGACCAGTTCGCCATTGACGGCCTTCCAGTGATTGTTGGCCGGGTTGCCGGCAGGCTCCCATCCGGTGAGGTCGCGGCCGTTGAACAGGGGGCGCGGTTCGCTCCAGGCGCGGGGTTCGGAGCGCTTGAGTTCGGGCGCCGGTTTGCCTTCGAGCGGGGTGGTTGTCTCTCCGCGCCTGGAGACGCCGACCAGCTTCCCGCCGCGGTTTTCCAGCTCCCAGACGACGGCCGGACGGTTCGGCCCGGAGGCCGAGATGTTCAGAATCAGCTTGCCGGAGTCGATCCGCGCGTCCTTCACCTGGAAGACGTTGCCCCCGGTGGGCTGATACCAGACTTCGAGCGTGCCACCCCGCTCGTGAATGCCCAGCCAGCTGGCGCGCTGTCCGCCGGGCGTCTGGATGTTGAAGTTCCACCGGCCAAGGAAGGGGTTTTGCCACGCGCCCAGGGGCGCGAGGAAAATCCAGCATACGACGGCGAGGCTGCATCCAATCCGCATGGCGAAAGTGTATCGCAGACCAGACGGCGAGCGGCGGGCCGGCAGCCGAGTGGCCGCCAGTATAATCACAGATGTGACTTCCGCCAAGTGGATCGCCCTCCTCGCGCTGGCCCTGCTGGCCGGCTGCTCGAAGAACATTCAGACCAATGAAGCCGTGCGCGCCGGCGTCATCAAGCATTTGTCGCAGAACTCCGGGCTGAACCTGGCGCAGATGGACATCGAGGTGACCAGCGTGACCTTCCGCGACAATGAAGCCGACGCCGTGGTCGGCTTCAAACCGAAGGGCCCGGCCGCGGCGTCCGGCATGTCGATGCGCTACACGCTGGAGCGGCAGGGCAACGAGTGGGTGGTGAAGAAGAAAGCCGATTCGGGCATGGGCCACGGCATGATGCCGCCGCCGGGCTCTGCGCCTGCCGGACAGGGGCAGCTGCCTCCCGATCATCCGCCGGTTGGAGGCGCAGGAGCGGAGACGAAAAAGTGAAGCGCGTGGCCGTGCTGGGCGGCGGACCCGCCGGCGCCATGGCCGCGGCGGGGCTGGCGGAAGCGGGCGTTCCCGTGGTCCTGCTGGACGAGAAGCTCGCGTGGGAGAAGCCCTGCGGAGGCGGGATCACGTACAAGGCCTACCGCCAGTATCCGTTTCTGCTGGAGAATCCGGTCCCGAAGAAGCAGGTCTTCGAGGCGCGGCTGAGCGAGCCCCGCGGGGGCAGCGTGTCGATGCGCCTGAGGCACCCGCTCCTGATTTACTCGCGGAAGCAATTGAACCAACTGCTCCTGGACCGCGCCGAAGCGGCGGGGGCGCATCTGGAGCGGGAACGCGTCCTGGCGCTCGAGCCGCGGGAAAAAGGCTGGCTGGTTCGGACGCCCCGCGGCTCGCTGGAGGCCGATTTTGCCGTGGTGGCCACGGGCGCGCGCAACACCCTGAAGAGCGTGGGAACCGAGTGGAAGCCAGGCGACACGATGTGCGCGCTCGGCTACTACGTGCCGGAGGGGCGCGCGCAAGTCGATATTCAGTTTTTCCCCAACTTCGAGGGCTATGTGTGGGTCTTTCCGCGCTGCGACCATCTCTCGGTGGGCATCTGCGGCAAGGGCGTGGCGTCGCATCAGGCGCGCGAGCAGCTCCACCGGTACATGGACGAGCAAGGCATTTCGCGCGCCGGGGCGCAGTTCTATGCGCACGTGATCCCGGCCCTGGAGCGGCCGAGCTGGCGGTCGAACCGCATCAGCGGTCCGCGGTGGGTAGCAGCCGGCGACGCGGCGGGGCTGGTGGACCCGGTCACCGGCGAGGGGCTCTACTATGCGATCCGCTCCGGCGACCTGGCGGCGCAGGCGATCCTCGACGAGCGCCTGGATCCGGGCTCCCGCCACACGTTTTACAGTTCGCTGGTGCATGGCGAATTTCTGGAAGACCTGGCCTTCGGCGCCGGCCTGGCAAAGCGGTTCTTCATTCAGCAGGTGATGTTTTCGAGCGTGCCGGCGCGGATGATCGAACTGATGCGGCACTCGCCGCGCATGCGCGACATCGTGCAGGACCTGTTTGCGGGCACGCAGCGCTACCTGGACCTGAAGGACCGGATCCTGGCCAGCCTGAACGGCACGTTGCGGGAGATTGTCTATGGCGCCATGCTCGGACACCGGGTGGTGAAGGAAGGCAGACAAGGGTGAACACGAAGCGCAGCGAGGAGCTGTTTGCGAGAGCGCAGCAGCGGATTCCGGGTGGCGTGAATTCCCCCGTGCGGGCGTTCCGCAGCGTGGGCGGCACGCCGCGGTTCTTGCGGCGGGGCAGCGGCTGCCGGATCACCGACGCCGACGGCAACACGTATGTCGACTACATCTGCTCGTGGGGGCCGCTGATTCTCGGGCACGCCTTTCCGCCGGTGGCCGAAGCCGTGCGCGAGGCGCTGGAGAACGGCTCGAGCTTCGGCGCGCCCACAGAGCGGGAGGTGGAGCTGGCCGAGCGGATCTGCGCGGCGGTGCCGTCGGTGGAGATGGTCCGGCTGGTGAATTCGGGCACCGAGGCCACGATGAGCGCCCTGCGGCTGGCGCGTGGCTTCACAGGCCGGACGCTGACGGTGAAGTTCGAGGGCTGCTACCACGGCCATGTGGATTCGCTGCTGGTGAAGGCGGGCAGCGGCGTGGCGACGCTGGGCATTTCAGGCACGGCAGGCGTGCCGGAGGAATTCGCGCGGACCACGATTGCGCTGCCATACAACTCGGTGGAGGCGCTGGAGGCCGCGTTCCAAAGGCACGGCGGCGAGATCGCGGCGGTAATCGTGGAACCCGTCGTCGGGAACATGGGATGCGTGCTCCCGCAGCCGGGCTTTCTGGAAGCGATGCGGGAGTTGTGCACGCGGCACGGTGCGCTGCTGATCTTTGATGAAGTGATGACCGGGTTCCGGCTGTCGCTTGGCGGGGCGCAGCAGATCTACGGGATCCGTCCGGATCTGACGACGCTCGGCAAGATCATCGGCGGCGGGCTGCCCATTGCCGCTTACGGCGGCCGGGCGGATGTCATGCGGCATGTGGCGCCCTCCGGAGGCGTCTACCAGGCGGGGACGCTTTCAGGCAATCCGTGCGCGGTGGCCGCCGGCATCGCCATGCTGAAGCATCTGGCCGAACATTCGGGAGTGTACGAGCGCGCCGCCGCAGCCGCCGAGGCGGTTTGCGCCGCCGCTCCGGCAGGAGTGACCGTGCAGCGCGCGGGCTCGATGTTCACCTTCTTCTTCACGGACCGGTCCGTGAATTCCTGGGAAGACGCCGCCACCTGCGACACGCAGCGGTACGCCGCATTTTTCCATCATTTGCTGGAAAACGGTGTGTATTTTCCGCCCTCACAATTTGAGGCGGCGTTTGTCTCCGCGGCGCATGACGATGCCGCGGTGGAACAGACCGTGGCCGCGATCCGGTCTTTCCGGAGCTGAGGCCCTCCGGCGCTTTGCGCCTCGCGTGTTTCCCGCACAGACGCCGGCAAAACGGCAGCAAAGGCAGCAGGCTGGCTCTGCTGGAGAGGTGCGCAGGAACCGGCCGGACGGCGCAAGCCGGCATATTCTCCGGCTCCAGGTCCACTGCCGCGTGCGCCGGCGGCTGCGGTTCGAGCCTGGGCGGGAAACTTCGGCTCCCTTGAGTCCGTCTCTTTGTCGATGGCATTTGCTCGCGTCAATTCCGGCGGGAATCATGCCCTCGAGAGATCTGCCCGTCGGCGGGGGAAGCCGCCAATTCTCGTGGAAATTCTGTTCCTGGCGGGACTGGCCGCAGCCTGGGGCGCGCCTCCCGATCCCCGTGATACGGAGACTATCGGTTCAAAAACCCGCTTTACGCCCCGGCAGTACAAGGACCTGAAGACCTGGGAAGCCAGAAGAGAGGTGCTGCGGCGGCAGATCCTCGTTTCGGCCGGTCTATGGCCGTTGCAGCCGCGCGGTCCGGTTCCCGTGCACCGGTTCGGGAAGATTCGCAAGGGCGCCTATGCCGTCGAGAAGCTGGCGCTCGAAACCCTGCCGGGATTCCTGGTGGGCGCGAACCTTTACACTCCGGCCAGGCTCCCGCGCCCGGCGCCTGCGGTGCTGGTGGCGCACGGACACTGGAAGCACGGGCGTACGCACCACGCCGAGGACTACTCCGTTCCGGCACTCTGCGCGAACCTGGCCGCGCAGGGGTTCGTTGTGCTGGCGTGGGACATGGTCGGCTATGAGGACACGAGGCAGCTGCCACATGATTTCGGGCGCTCGCCCGAGGAGCTGGCGTGGCTGTTCTCGCCCTTCAGCCTGCAACTCTGGAACGCGATCCGGGCGCTGGATTTTGTCGAGTCCCTCCCGGAGGTGAACCGGTTTCTGATCGGGATGACCGGCACTTCCGGCGGCGGCACGCAGACCTACCTGCTCGCGGCGGTCGACGAGCGCGTCCGCGCGGCGGCGCCCTCCGGCATGGTGTCAGCGACCTTCCAGGGCGATGATGTCTGCGAGATGGCGCCGGGGTTGCGCATCGGCACAAACAACGTCGAACTGACTTCCTTGATTGCGCCCCGCCCCCTGTTGCTTGTGGCGGCGACCGGCGACTGGACGCGTGAGACGCTTCAAGTGGAACTTCCGGCGATCCGCTCCGTGTACCGGCTCTACCGGCAGGAACGGCGGGCATCGGCGGTGCTGGTCGATGCCGGACACAACTCGAACCGGGAGAGCCGCGAGGCCGTATATGCGTTTTTCCACCGGACGCTGGCGCGACGCAACCCGTTTGCCGCCGCGCCCCGGGAGAGCAATGCATTGCCTCTACCGTCGAGGGACGAGTTGCTGATCGGAGAGCCGATGCAAGCCGCGGCGCTCGCCACTCGCAACGAGATCCTCGCTGCGTGGAGGGCGATGGCGGTGCAGCGCACAGCCGCGATGGATCTGGAACAACTGCGCGAACGGCTGGCGGCGTGCCTGAACGTCAGCACGCCGGCGGAAGTCACGGAGCCGGAATCCACCGCCGGCCTGGTGCTCCTGAGGACCGACACGGGCACGCCGGTGCGGGCGCGGTGGCTCGTGCCGCCCTCGGAGGGCACGGAATCGTTCGAGATCGCTGTCAGCCCGGCCGGGCTGCAGTGCCCGGAGTGTCTCGCCGTTGAGGCGGGCGGAGCGCTGCGGGCGCGTCTCCTGATCGAGGTTTACAAGTCTGGCGCGCCGCCGCAGCCGTTCGACCTCGAGCGCGCCACGTTTCGCAGGAGCAACCTTGCCGAGCGCGTGCAGGACATCCTCGCCGGTGTGCGCTACGTTGCCGGCTTCGCCCGAGGCCAGCGCATTTTCCTCTCCTGCTCCGGCGTGGCGCGCGCCTGGTGTCTCCTGGCTGCGGCGACGGCGCCTTCCGGGTTCGCCATCACGCTGGACGCGGGCCTCGACGAGAGCGTTGCCGCAGGCGTGGCCGAATATCTGAACCGCCCCGGCATCGCTTACGCGGGCGGGCTCAGCGTGCTGATCCGCCTGGCGAGCCGCGGCACAGCCGCCGGCGAGCCGCCCGTTACAATGGGGAAGTGATCCGGAGCTTGATCTTTGATCTGGGCCGCGTGATTGTGCCGTTCGACTTCCGCCGCGGCTACGAGCGGATGTCGGAGCGCTGCGGCCTGCCGCCGGAGGAGGTGCGCGCGCGGCTCAAGGCCGACGGGATGGTCCGCGACTTCGAATCCGGCCGGATGGACAGCCACGAATTCCACCGCCGCGTGGCGCAACTGCTGGAATCGGATGTCGATTACGACGAATTTCGCGAGATCTGGTTCAGCATTTTTCTCCCGGAAACGCTGGTTCCCGACAGCCTGCTCGAGCAGTTGCACGCCCGTTACCGGACCGTGCTGCTGTCCAACACGAACCCGATGCATTTTGAGATGATCCGCGAGCGTTACCCGATTTTGCGCCACTTCGACGCTCTCGTGCTTTCCTATGAAACCGGGGCGATGAAGCCCGATCCCCGCATTTACGAAGCTGCCGTCAGCGCCGCCGGCTGCGCCCCGCGGGAGTGCTTCTTCACCGACGACATTCCGGAGTACGTGGAAGGGGCGCGGCGGATGGGCATCGACGCAGTGCTGTTCGAGGGCGCGGAAAAGCTGCAACAGGAGCTGCGCGCGCGCGGCGTGCTGCCGCCTCAGTAGGCCAGCAGCCGTTCGGCTTCGCGCTGGATGTCCTGCGTCTGGGGCAGGATGGCGTCTTCCAGATCCGGGTGGTAGCCGACCCAGGTGTCGAGCGCGGCGACGCGCGCCACCGGCGCGTCGAGATACTCGAACAGCTCGCCGGCGATGCGGGCGGCGATTTCCGCTCCGTAGCCGAAGCTGAGCATGTCCTCATGCACCACCAGCGCGCGGCTGGTCTTGCGGACGCTGCGGGCGATGGCCTCCCAGTCGTACGGGGCCAGCGTGCGGAGGTCGAGGATCTCGATGGAGCGGTCCGGGTGCTTCTGTTCTATCCACGACGCCGCCACCAGGGACTTCTGCACGGTCATGCCGTAGGTGATGACCGTCAAGTCGTTGCCGGGCTTGACGACTCGGGCGCGGCCGAAGGGGATGGTGAAATCGGGCCCCGGGTGGGGGCTGCGGTTGTACGGTTCGCGGTACAGGCGCTTGTGTTCGAGAAACAGCACCGGATCGTCGCAGCGGATGGCCGTGCGCAGCAGGCCGCAGGCGTCGAGCGCGTTGGACGGGAAGACGACGCGCAGCCCGGGAATGTGCGTGAAGGCAACCTCGCCGCACTGGCTGTGGTAAATGGCGCCGCCGTTCAGATAGCCGCCGATGGCGGCCCGGATCACCGCCGGCGCCTTCCAGGCGTTGTTCGAGCGCCAGCGGATGTTGGCCAGCTCGTCGCGGATCTGCATCATCGCCGGCCAGATGTAGTCGAAGAACTGGATCTCGACCACCGGTTTCATGCCGCGGCTGGCCATGCCGACGGCGCGGCCGGCGATGGCCGCCTCGGCGATGGGGGAGTTGAAGACGCGCCGGGATCCGAAGCGCGCCTGCAGGCCGTGCGTGGCCTTGAAGACGCCGCCTTTGCCTTTTACCTCGCGCAGGTTCTCCTCGCGGCTGCAATCGGCCACGTCCTCGCCGAAGACGACGATGTTGGGGTCGCGCTCCATCTCTTCGGCGAGCGTGAGGTTGATCTCGTCCACCATGGTGCGCGGCTCGCCGTCGAATTGCGGCTCGGCTTCCAGCGCAGGCGAGCAAGGGTCGAAGTCGGGCGAGTAAAGATAGCGCAGGGCCGAGTCCGGCGAAGGCGGTTCGGCCTTCAGCACGCGTTCGGTGATTTCGGCGATCTCCAGGTCCACCTCGTGGCAGATGCGCTTGTAGGAGACTTCCTCCAGGAGGTTTTCGGCGATGAGCCAGCGCGGGAACTGGATGATGGGATCGCGCGCGGCTTCAGCGGCGCGTTCGGCCTCGGTCTTGTAAAGCCGCTCGTCGTCGCTGAGCGAGTGTGAATAGGGGCGGATGCAGTGGGCGTGCACCAGCGCCGGCCCGTGGCCCGCGCGCGCGTGTTCAGCCGCTTCCGTCATCGCCCGGTAGGAGGCGAGGAAGTCCGTGCCGTCGCATTCGAGGATCTTCAGGTCCGGGAAGCCGGAGACCAGTTTCGAGATGCTCCCGCCGGGCGTCTGCTTCTCCACCGGAACCGAGATGGCCCAGCCGTTGTCCTGGATCAGAAAGATCACCGGGAGGCGGTTCAGGCAGGCGGCGTTGAGAGCCTCCCAGAATTCGCCTTCGCTGGTGGCGCCCTCCCCGCCGCTGGCCAGCGTGACTTCGCCGGACTCCGGACGCAGGTAGCGGGAGGCTTCGGCGCATCCCACGGCGTGAAGGAACTGCGTGCCGGTGGGCGAGGAGCCGGTGAAAATGCGCAGCGCCGGGGAGGACCAGTGCGAAGGCATCTGGCGGCCGCCGGAGGCGGGCCCGGCGGCTGCGCCCACGCTTTCCAGCAGCATGTCCTCGGCGGTGACGCCAAGCGCCAGCGCCAGTGCGCGGTCGCGGTAATAGAGGTGGAACCAGTCATGCCCCGGGCGCAGCGCCATGCCTGCGGCCGTCTGGATGGCCTCGTGGCCGGCGCCGCTGATCTGGAAGAAGATGCGGTTTTGCCGTTTCAGCATCACCTCGCGGTCGTCCAGCCGCCGCGACATCTGCATGATGCGGAAGGCGCGCTGGAAGGCGGCGCGGTCCAGGCCGCAATGGTCGGGGCTTGCCGGCGCTGGCGCAGTCACAGTTTTGGCGGTCGCCATCGGCTTGCTTCCTTCTCCACAGTTTACCCGTTCCCCGCCGGCTGCCAATCCGGCCGGGACGGTACAATGTTGGTTTCTATGCACGATCTGGCGTACTTCCGGGCCCATCTGGAGGCCATTGCCGCCCGCCTCCAGCAGCGCGGATTCTCTCTCGACGTAGAGGAGTTCCGATCCTTGGATGCCCGGCGGCGGGCTGCGGTCACAGAAGCCGAAGAGCTTCGCGCGCGCCGCAACGCCGAAAGCCAGGAGATTGGGCGGCGGAAGAAGGCCGGGGAGGACACCTCTGCACTTCAGGCCGACGTGCGCGCCCTGGGAGACCGCATCGCTGAACTGGAGGAGCAGGCGAAAGCGCTGGACGAGGAGTTCCGCGCCCGCCTCGCTTCCATTCCCAACGTTCCCCATGAGAGCGTGCCTGCGGGGGCTTCCAGCGACGACAACGTCGAGATCAAGCGCTGGGGCGCTCCGCGCGATTTCGCCTTCCAGCCCAATGCGCACTGGGACCTGGGCCCGCAGCTCGGCATTCTCGATTTCGAACGCGCGGCCAGGATCACCGGCGCGCGCTTCGCCGTCTACATGGGCGCGGGGGCGAAGCTCGAGCGGGCGCTGATCAATTTCATGCTCGACCTGCACACGCGCGAGCACGGCTACACGGAAGTCCTGCCGCCGTTCCTGGTCAACTCGGCCTCGTTATACGGAACGGGCCAGCTGCCGAAGTTCGCCGCTGACCTCTTCAAATGCGAGAACTTCGACTTCTGGCTGATCCCCACCGCCGAGGTGCCGGTGACCAACCTGCACCGCGAGGAGACGCTCGACGGCGACGCACTGCCCATCCGCTACTGCGCCTTTACGCCGTGTTTCCGAAGCGAGGCCGGCTCCTACGGGCGGGATGTGCGCGGCATCATCCGCCAGCACCAGTTCCAGAAGGTGGAGTTGGTCAACTTCACGCGTCCGGATCAAAGCTACACGGAGCTGGAACGGCTGACCGAGAGCGCCGAACACGTGCTGGAGCGTCTGGGACTGCCCTACCGCCGCGTGGTGCTGTGCACCGGCGACATGGGCTTCGCCTCGGCCAAGACCTACGACCTCGAGGTCTGGATGCCCGGCCAGCAGGCGTTCCGCGAAATCTCGTCGTGCTCGAACTTCGAAAGCTTCCAGGCGCGCCGCGCCGGCATCCGCTTCCGCACCGGGAAGGGCAAGGCCGAATACGCCCACACGCTGAACGGCAGCGGGCTGGCGGTGGGGCGCACATGGGTGGCGGTGGTGGAGAACTGCCAGCAGGAAGACGGCTCGATTGTGCTGCCGGAGGCGCTGCGGCCCTATCTGAACGCGGAGCGCATCGACGCGCAGGGGCGGCTGGTCTGAGGGCCGCTCAAGGCAGCAGCACGATCTTGCCCACGCCGCCGGCGTAGGATTCCAGCGTCTCAAACGCCTCCTGCGCGCGCTCCAGCGGCCAGCGGTGGGTCACCATCGGCGCGAAGAGCGGCGCGTGTTCGGCCAGCAGCCGCAAAGCGAGTTCGCTGCGGTGGTTGGACCGGCGCACCGGAAAGAACCACTGTTCCTTCCGGCGCAGCGTGTGGAAATCGATGGGAAGACGCTCTTCGGAGGGCAGCGCCGTGATGACGATCCGCGCCGCCGGCGCGCCCATGTGGATCGCCTGGTTGTGCGAGTCGCCCTTGCCGGCGCAGTCGAAGACCATGTCCACTCCGCGCTGTCCGGTCTCGCGCAGCACTTCGCGGACGGGATCGGTTTGCGAGGGATCGATCGACGCATCCGCGCCGGCGATCCTCGCCAGCTCCCGCCGGTGCGCCACCGGCTCCACCGCCCAGATGCGCGCCACGCCCGCCAGCCGCAGGCACGCGATGGTGACCAGCCCGATGGGTCCGGCGCCAATCACCGCCGCGGTCTCCCCCAGGCGGGGCTGGCCGAAGCGGAAAGACTGGAGCGCGATGGCGATGGGTTCGAACAGCGTGCCCTCGGCCATGCCAAGCCCTTCCGGCAGAGGCAGGAGGTTTACCGGAGGCAGGTTTACGTGGTCACGGAAGAATCCCGGCTCGCCGGCGTTGGACAGGAAGCGGACGTGGTGGCACAGGTTGTGCCGCCCGCTCATGCAGAATTCGCAGTGATAACAGTAAAGCGGGGCTTCCAGGGCGACCCGGTCGCCCGGCGACCATTGCGTGACGCCAGCCCCGACGGCGCTGACCACTCCCGTGGGTTCGTGGCCGAGCACCATGGGATAGACGCACGGCATGCCGCCCACGCTGCCCTCGCAGAAATTGTGCAGGTCGCTGCCGCAGACGCCGACGGCGGCCACGCGCACCTGCACCTCGCCCGGGCCGGGCGGATCGGGCTCGTAAGGGCGGACCTCGATGGTCCGCAGGCTCGTGAGCAAAGCAACGGCCATCGGCGGAACGGCCCTATTTCTTGAACAGCCGGTCGAAGGCGAGGCGGGCGTCGGCGGCGCTCTTCGGCGCGGCGATGTCGGGCCTGTCGCTCATGCGGATGACCGAGGACGGCGGGGCGCTGTCGCGAGCCACGGTGACGCGCGGCCGGAAGAACGTGCAGTCGTTGGCGCGGTCCTTGTAGGGAATGCGCGCCGGAATCGGCTTGGTGCACTGGAAGCGCGTCGAGGGCTCGAAAAAGGCGCACTGCTTGCAGCAGTGCAGCTCGGCGCCGCACTTCGGGCACGCGCCCGAAAAGTCCATGTCGGGGGGGAACGGCGTGGCGCAACTGTAGCAGCGCGCCGCCGTGACGGTCTCCACCATGCGCGGCAGGCGGGGGCCGGTGACGTCAATGGGGGGACGCGGCCCGCGGTTCTTCGGCCTTTCGCGGTCGCGATCCTCGCCACCCGGGGCGTCGTAATCCATATAGCCCCGCTGTTTGTATTTGCGGTCGCCTTCCATGTGGAAGTGTGCTCCTTTGGTGACTGGTCAGTCGTTGCGGTTGTGCGGATCGCCTCAATGAGCAGGCTGGTGTGAGTCCGGATCCCGGCGGACGCCAATGGCAGGTCCTTCTTCCGCGAGGAGAGGATTTCGCACTAGCCCGTGTGCCGTTTCCACCGCGCGCCCAAGCATCCCAGCTTCGCCGCGCGGCCGCGCACCCGGCACTCCTCATACATATCACGGTTCCGCGCCGGAATCCAGCCCCTTCTTTCAGCTTCGAGAGGTCCACTTGACGGGCAGGTAACAGGGCCGCGTCACCGGGTCTTCGCTGCGGTTGGGGCTGACGCGCAGGGTGTAGCCGATCCTTCCGGTCTGGTGCGGCACGAAGTCGCGCCCAAACAAATGCTGCCCGTCCTGTTCTTGCAGGAACGGCAGGCTGATCACGGTGGTCTCGAACAGTTCGCCGTCGGGGTTGACGCGTCCGACCACGGCCTCCACGCGGACGTCCGAGGGCGTCAGCCCGGCAAGCGCGATCGAGGCCCGCAACTGGATCGGCGCGCCGGTCACAATGGCGCGGCCCACCGCGCCCGAGACGTCCTCGATCGAAACGTGGGGCCAGGCCTCGTCCACCATGCGGTTCCACTGGGCCTTCTCACGCGCCCAGGCGTAGTGGTTCTGGCCGGCTTGCAGGCTGGCCAGATGGGCGGGTTCGTACATCCGCTCCACGTAGTCGCGGACCATCCGCTGGCAGTTGTACTGCGGGCTGAGATTCATAATCGAGGTTTTCACCCGCCTCATCCAGGCCACCGGCACGCCCTCTTCGCGGTTCTGGTAATACATGGGCAGGATCTCGGTCTCCAGAAGCGAATAGATGGACGACGCATGCACCTCGTCCAGATCCGCGGAATACGGGTCGCGGTCGCCGATCGCCCAGCCGCCGGAAACCTCGTAGGCTTCGTCGAACCAGCCGTCGAGGATCGACAGGTTCAGCGTCCCGTTGATGGCGGCCTTCATGCCGCTGGTGCCGCACGCCTCCTCGCCACGGCGCGGGTTGTTCAGCCACAGATCCACGCCCTGCACGAGCTCGCGGCCGACCTCGATGTCGTAGTCCTCGACGAAGACGATGTGGCGCGACAATTCGGGGTCGCGCGTGTACTGGATGATCTCGCGGATCAGCTGCTTGCCAGGCGTGTCCTTCGGGTGCGCCTTGCCGGCGATGACGATTTGCACGGGCATCTTCGGGTTGGTGAGGATCCTCTTCAGGCGCGCCAGATCCCGGAAGATCAGCGTCGCCCGCTTGTAGGTGGCGAACCGGCGCGAAAACCCGATGGTAAAGACCTCGGGGTCGAAGATCTCCGAAAGGCGCTTCTGCTCCGTGCTCGGCGCGTGGCGTTCCGCCGCGCGCTGCAGCAACCGTTCGCGGATGAAGGCGATGAGCCGCCGCTTGCGGCGGCGGCGGATCTCCCACAACTCCTCGTTCGGGATGTCCTCCGCCTGCGTCCAGATGGCGGGATCGGCATACTGCTCGCGCCAGCCCGGCGCCAGATACTGGTCATAGAGGCTGGCCAGGTCCGGGTGCAGCCACGTCGGCAGATGGACGCCGTTGGTGATCGGAATGATGGGCACCTCGTGGACCGGGAAATCGGGCCACAGGCGGCTGAACATCTGGCGGCTGACTTCCGAATGCAGCCGGCTCACCGCGTTGCGGTAGGCCGATGTCTTCAGCGCCAGAACGGCCATGGAAAACCGGTCGCCCTGCTCGTCGGTGCCGCCCTGGCCAAGGGCCAGAAAGCGGTCGAAGGGCACGTTGTTGCGCTCGCAGTAGGCGTGGAAGTACTCGTAGATCAGGCCCGGATCGAACATGTCGATCCCCGCCGGCACGGGCGTGTGCGTGGTGAAAGTGTTGTTGACGCGCGCCGCCTCCAGCGCCTCCTCCCAGCTCAGCCCGTGATCCTGCATGAGCAGCCGCACGCGCTCCAGCGCCAGAAACGCCGAGTGGCCCTCGTTCATGTGGTAGACGGTCGGCTGGATGCCCAGCGCCTTCAGTACCCGCATTCCGCCGACGGCGAGCACGAACTCCTGCTGGATGCGGGTCACCGTGTCTCCGCCGTAGAGCTGGTCGGTAATGTCGCGGTATTCCTCGATCGTGTTCTCCGGGATGTTGGTGTCGAGCAGGATCAGCGGTATCCGCCCCACTTGCATCTTCCAGGCCTTGACGTGGCAATGGCCTCTCGGCAGACGGAGATCCACCACAATCTCGTTGCCGCTCGCGTCCAGCGCCGGCGCCACGGGCCAGGTGAAAAAGTCGTTGACCGGATATTTCTCCACCTGCCAGCCGTCCGGATTCAGGTGCTGCTCCAGATAGCCCTTCTGATACAGCAGACCCACGCCCACCAGGCCGAGGTTGGCATCGCTGGCAGCCTTGAGATAATCGCCCGACAGAATGCCCAGGCCGCCGGAGTAGATGGAGACGGATTCCAGCAGCCCGTATTCCATGCTGAAGTAGGCCACCTTCATTCCGCCCGCAGGCGGCTGCGCATTCATATATTCGTCAAATTCCCGGCACGCCGCCTGATACAGTGCGACATAGCGCGGGTCCGCCGCCGCCTTCTGCAGCGTCTCCTGCGGGATTCGTCCCAGCATCAGAACGGGGTTCCGCCTGCATTCCCTCCACAGCACCGGATCCAGCCGCCGGAACACAGGACGCAAGGTAGGCTTCCAGCTCCAAAGGAAATTCAGGGCCAGTTCGCCAAGCCTCGACAACTCTGGAGGCAGCGCCGGACTGACGAGAAACTCCTTCACGGGACGGATGTGGTAAGCCATGGTTACTCCCAGATTTCTACGTTAGCAGACGGATCCCCTGCCCCCGCCGGCTGTGCGTTCCCGCCCTGACCTTTCACCTCTTTTGATGCTCGCGGCCCGCGCCGGGTTCGCAATTCGGCCCGCGCCGATCCGGGGCAGGATACCTGACCAAACGCGTTTGCCATCTTTTTGTCTTGATTCGGGCCATCTTGACGTACAATGAAAGCATGAAGCTGAGCGCTCAGGAAGAATATGGACTGCGCTGTCTTCTGTACATGGCGCGCCATGGGGAGGACCGGAGCCACAGCATCCCGGAAATCAGCAGGGCGGAGGGTCTCTCCGTCCCGAATGTCGCCAAACTGATGCGCATCCTGCGCCTCGGAGGGCTGGTCAAAAGCGTTCGCGGGCAGGCAGGCGGATACACGCTGGCCAAGCCGGCTGCCGAAATCACCGTCTCGGAAGTGGTCGGGCTGCTCGGAGGCAGCTTCTTCAACGCCCACTTCTGCGACCGGCATGCGGGACTGGAGCGCAACTGCACGCACGTGGAGGACTGCTCGCTGAAGATTCTCTGGAGCGCCGTGCAGAAGAGCCTGGACGGAATCCTGGGCAGGACCACGCTCCGGGACCTGCTGCGCAACGAGCAGGAGATGAAGGCCTTGATGCGCGAGCAGGCGGCTGCGGCTGCGCTGGAGGTTGCCGAGAGCAGGCCCCTTTGATCCCTGCCCCGCGACGGCGAGGCTGTGCGCGGCACAACCCCTCTTTGTCTCCACTTGCCCCCCGCGGCTGCCAGTTAAGCTGAAAGAAGCAGCTGCGAAGTGCGGCCGCTCCTCCACACTCGATGCAAGAAACGACACTGCCGCGCGCTCTGGTCATCACCAGCGCCCATGCCGGAGAAGGCAAGACTCATGTAGCCTGTGGGCTGGCCCGCTGGCTGGTCAATCAGGGTTTTCATCCGGCGCCTTTACATCTGGGCGCTGCCGGCGCTCATCAGGACGCCTGCCCCGGAGGCGGTACCGTCTCCCGGGCTGCGGCGCTGCTGGCAGAGGCTTGCCGGCTGGCGCCCGAGCCGCTGTTTGAGTCCGCGTGGAGCCGCGTGGATGAGATCGCCCAACGCGGCGATGTGGTGATCGTGGAGGCGCCGGCGATCTCCGGCACGATGAGCCGCCTTCCGCAGATCCGCGTGGAACGCGCTGCTGGCGGCCTGCGCGTGAACGGGTTTCCGCTTCCCGCATTCTCGCCCGCCGTCACGCACGGTACCGTGCCGGAACTGGAGGGGCTGCCGGACTGGGAGTATGCGACACGGCCGCGCATTGGCGTCGTGAGCCTGCCCCATCTGCTCGATTTCCGCGACCTCGCGTTGCTGCGTGGCGCCGAGTGGCTGACGGCGGCGGGTGTCGGGCAGTTCGAGTTTCTGTTTGTGCCGGCGACCTCCAATGCGGGGCACGACGCGGCCTGGCTGGAGGAGACGGGACTCGCCGAGTGGCTCCGCGAGCAGGCTTTCGGCGGCGCGGTGGTGGCCAGTTGCGGTTGGGAGGTCGGCGGTGCGCGCCCGGTGGAACGCGAGGATCTTTCCGATTACCGGCGGTTGTCGCTGCTGCTCGGGCGCAGGATGGCGCCTCCCATGCCGGACGATTCCGTTTTCGACGGGCTGGCCGCATGGGTCGCCCCATGGGCCGAACAGGAGAAGCTGCTGGAATTTTTCCGGTAGGGCTGGCGGACTCCGTCCGCCGGCAGCGTAGTAGATTAAGGAATGGAAGGCCTTGGCGGCGTGCGCCAGGACCGGCCGCGGCGGAAGTGGATGGCGCCGCTGGCGCAGACGGCCATCCGTGCCGGGTTTTTCAGCGGCAGCGGGGAGGATGAGATTGATCGTCACGCACGGTGGGAATGTGTTGGCTGTGGCCAGGGCCCGCGGTTGGGACTGGCGTGAAATTCTCGATTTGAGCGCAAGCATCAACCCTCTGGGGCCATCCCCGGCGGTGAGGCCCGCCATCGAGGAGGCGCTGGACCGCGTCGCCCTCTATCCCGATCCGCTGCCCGAGCAATTGACCGCCGTGCTGGCCGAAGCCTGGGGCATCGGGCCGGAACAGGTGCTGGTGGGCGGCGGAGGCACGGAACTGGTGCACTTTCTGGCCCGGGCGGGCTGGAACGGGCCCGCCACGCTGGCTGTTCCGGTGTGGGCGGAGTTCTACCGCGCGTTTCCGCATGCGCATCGTGTCCCGGCCGCCGAGCCCGACGCCTGGCCGCAGCGCGGGCTGCTGGTGGTGAGCCAGCCGGGCAATCCGACCGGTGTATCGGTTCCGCTGGAGGCGGTGAAACGCGCCGTCGCCAGCCGCGAGGGGCCGGCGCTGATCGACGAAAGCTTCATCGAGTTCACACGGCTGGAATCGGCGATCGGCTGGATTCAGGATCACCCCAACGTTCTGGTGCTGCGCTCGCTGTCGAAGTTCCATGCGCTGCCGGGGCTGCGCGTGGGCGCGCTGGCGGGTTCGCCGGAATGGATCCGCCGCCTGCAACGCAAGCGCGAGCCGTGGCGGGTGAGCACGCTGGCCGAAGCGGCGGCGCTGGCAGCCGTGTCCGACACCGCGCACGCTGAACGCACGCGCCGGCTGGTGGAAGAGGAGCGCGCGTGGCTGCTGGAGGCGCTCGAGGAGCTGAACGGCCTGCGTGCTTTGCCGGGCGAGGCCAACTATCTGCTGGCCTACACGGACCGCCCGGCAGCGGAAGTTTGCGACTGGTTCCTGGAGCGCAAGATCCTGCTGCGCAACTGTTCGCGGCTGCCCGGCGTGGACGGAGAGGCCATCCGCTTCGCCGTCCGGACACGCCCGGAGAACGAGCGCTTCCTTGCCGCGGCCCGGGAGTACTTTTGCGCCGGCTGATTCTCGTCCTGCTCGTGGCGGCGGCCCTGCAGGCCACGCCTCCGCAACGTATCGTCTCCACCGCGCCGTCGCTCACGGAAACCCTGTTTGCGCTGGGGCTGGGCCCGCGCATCGTGGGAGTCACCGAGTTCTGCCGCTACCCGCCCGAGGCCGCCTCGAAGCCCCGGATCGGCACTTTTCTCGAGCCAAGCTTCGAGCGCATCCTGGCGCAGCGGCCCGATCTCGTGCTGGTGGTCCGCAATCCCGTGCGGCTGGCCGAGCGCCTGTCGCAACTCGGACTGCGGGCCGTGGAAGTGCCGCAGGACTCCATCGCCGAGATTCTGGCCTCGATCCGTGAAATCGCCCGGCTGGCGGGCGTGGAGGAGCGCGGCGGCGCGCTGGCGGCATCGATCGGGAAACAGATGGAGGACGTGCGCCGCCGCGCCTCGGCGCTGCCGCGGCGCAAAGTGCTGTTCCTGGTGGGCCGCTCGCCCGGCACGTTGCAGGGCATGGTGGGCGCCGGGCCGGGCAGCTTCCTGGACGAGCTGATCCGGCTGGCGGGCGGCGTGAATGCACTGGCCGGATCGCCCATGGCCTATCCGCGCGTCTCGGTGGAGCAGATTGTGGCCGCTGATCCTGACGTCATTCTTGACATGGGCGACTTCGCGCATCACGAGGGCAAGCCGCTCGAATCACCTGATCAGTTCCGGGCCGTGTGGGGGCAGTACCGCCTGATCCGGGCCGTGCGCGAGAACCAGGTGCGCCAAGCCGCCTCGGAGATCCTGATCCGGCCGGGGCCGCGCGTGGGAGAGGCCGCAGCAAGGATGCTCGAACTGATTCACGGGGCCGGCGCCAGATGAGAGTGCAATACGAGCTGGAAGGGGTGGGCATGCGCTACGACGGCGCAGCCGTGCTCGAAAACGTCACGCTGCGCTTTCCGCAGCCGGAGCTGGTGACGCTGATCGGGCCGAACGGGGCGGGCAAATCCACGCTGCTCGGGATCATGGCGGGGCTCAGGCGCGGCTTCGAGGGCCGGTGCCTGCTGAACGGGCGCTCTGTGGACCGCTGGCGCCGCCGCGAGTTCGCCCGGCTGGCCGCCTTCGTGCCGCAGACGCTGCGCTTCGATTTTCCGTTCACGGCGGAGCAGGTTGTGCTGATGGGCCGTACGCCTTATGCGGGCGGCTTCTTCGACAGCCGGGAAGACTGGCAAGCCGTGCGCGAGGCGATGGAGGCGACCGACACGGCTCTGCTCGCGAGCCGCGATTTCCGCTCCCTGAGCGGCGGCGAACGACAGCGCGTGATGCTGGCGGCGGCTTTGGCGCAACGGCCCGCGGCGCTCCTGCTCGACGAGCCGGCCGCGTTTCTCGACCTGCATCACCAGCTGATGATCTACGAGCTGCTCCGGCGCCTGGCGCGGGAAGGGCTGCTGGTGATCGCCGTCACCCATGACGTCAACCTCGCCGCCTCGTTCGCCGGGCGCGTGGTGGCGCTGCGCGGCGGCCGCGTCCTCGCCGACGCCGCTCCCTGCGATGCGCTGGCGGCGGAGCGCATCCGCGAGGTCTTCGGCGTTCCGGCCGAATGGCTGACGCGGCGTGACGGCAAGGCATGGATCGCCTATGGGGATTGATCCGCTCACTCCCGGCCGCGCCGCGCGCATCCTGACGGTGACAGCGCTGTTCGCACTGGTGGTCCTGGTGCTCACGCCGCTGACCGGTCCCGTGCGGATCGACCTGGCGAAAGCCTGGCGGGGCGAATTCCCCGATGCCCAGATGTTTTTCGCCGTGCGGTGGCCGCGCACCCTGCTGGCCATGCTCAGCGGCGGCGCCCTGGCGCTGGCCGGCGTGCTTTTCCAGGCGCTGCTGCGCGATCCGCTGGCTTCGCCGTTCACCCTCGGCGTTTCCAGCGGCGCGAGCCTCGGGGCGGTGTTGATGATCGTGCTCGGAGTCCACTCGCTGTTGGGGCTGCCGGCGCTGTGGGCCGGCGCCGCCGCCGGCGCGATGGCCGTACTCGCCGTCGTGATCACGGTCGCCGCAGAAGGCCGGCGCGTTTCCTCCTTCACGCTGCTTCTGGCAGGAGTCGCCGTCAACAGCATCGCCAGTTCGCTCATCATGCTGCTGCACAACCTCGCCAGCGTGGGCCAGAGCTTCGCCATCGTCCACTGGCTGATGGGCAACATCGACCCGGTTCCCGCGCCCGTGCTCACCGGTCTGGCGCTCGTCGTACTGCCTGTCTCGGCGGCGGCTTGTGCGCTGGGCCGCCACTGGAACCTGCTGGCCGTTGGAGAAGAGTGGGCGGCGGCGCGCGGCGCTTCTCCGCAACGGCTGCTGCTGGCCGGTTATCTGGCCGGCAGTCTGCTGGCCGCCGCTGTCACTGCCGTCACCGGCCCGATCGGCTTTGTCGGGCTGGTGGTGCCCCACGCCCTGCGGCTCCTCATTGGCAGCGATCACCGCGTGCTCCTGCCGGCCTCCTTCCTCGCCGGCGGCGCCTTCCTTGCCCTGTGCGACACAGCCGCCCGCACGCTGCTCAGTGTGGAGCTGCCCGTCAGCGTCGTCACGGCGCTGGTCGGCGGGCCCGTCTTCATCCTTCTCTTGCGCGGGCGCAGGCGCAGTTTGTGGATGTGACGCAGGCGCGCGGGCGTCGAATGAGGCCCAGACGGTAGAATGGAAAATCCGGCCGGAGGCCGCTCAAGCCGTTGATCAACCGACTCGTCCTGGAAAACCTGAAGCACCGCCGGTTGCGCACCACCCTCAGCGCGCTCTCCATCGGCTTCCAGGTCACCATGATCCTCGCCGTCGCCGGCCTCAGCCGCGGCATGCTGGAAGACTCGCGCAACCGCGCCAAGGGCGTCGGCGCCGATATCTGGATCAAGCCGCCCGGCGCCTCCGCCATCTCTCTCACCGGCGCCAGCATGCCGCAGAGCGTCCTGCGCTACTTCCGCGGCGTGCCCCATGTGAAACTCGCCACGGGCACTGCCATCCAGCCCATCGGCGGCATCAGCACCATCACCGGCATCGATTACGACGAGTTCGTCGCCATGAGCGGCCCCTTCCGCTTTCTGGAGGGAGGTCCCTTCCAGGGCGATGACGACGTCATCGTCGACCAGTATTACGCCGAGCAGCAAAAGCTGAAAGCCGGCGACACGGTCACCATCCTCAACCACCAGTGGCGCGTCTGCGGCATCGTCGAGCCCGGCAAGCTGGCGCGCCTCTTCGTGCGGCTGCAGCGCCTGCAGGAACTCACCAACAGCGAGGGCAAGCTGAATCAGGCCTTCCTCAAGCTGGACGACCCTGCCCGCACGCCGGAGGTGATCCGCTATCTCAAAAGCCAGCCGGAGCTGACCGGCTATTCGGTCTACTCGATCGAGGAGTTCCTCAGCATGTTCTCCATGAGCAATGTGCCGGGGCTGCAGGCGTTTATCTACGTCATCATCGGCCTTTCCCTCATCATCGGGTTCCTCGTCGTCGGGTTGACCATGTACACGACCGTGCTCGAGCGGACGCGCGAGATCGGCATTCTCAAGGCGCTGGGCGCCTCCCCGTTCGACATCGTCGGCATCCTGGTGCGGGAAACCGTCGTGCTGGCCGTCGCCGGCTGGGCCGCGGGCATCCTGCTTTCGCTCGGCGCGCACTGGCTGATCAACACGCAGGTCCGGGCCAACCTGCAATCGGCAATCGCACCCGATTGGTGGCCCATCGCCCTGGCCGTCTCGCTCACGGCGAGCCTGCTGGGCGCGCTCTACCCCGGGCTTCGCGCCGCCCGGCAGGACGCCATCGAGGCCCTTTCCTACGAGTAGCAGGACTTCATCGTGGAACCGATCATTGCCGTTCGCGACCTCCGCAAGATCTACCATGTGGGCGACGTCGACGTGCATGCGCTGCGCGGCGTCTCGCTCGAAGTGCCGCGCGGGGAGTATGTCAGCATCGTCGGCCCCTCCGGCAGCGGCAAATCCACCCTGTTTCACGTGCTCGGCGGGCTCACTTCGATTACTTCGGGACAGGTCGTGGTGGACGGGCAGGACCTGAGCCTTCTGACCGATCTCGAACGGACGCGGCTCCGGAGGCGGAAGGTCGGGTTCGTCTTCCAGCGCTACAATCTGCTGCCCACGCTCACCGCGCAGGGCAACATCGAAATCGCGCGGTACTTCGGCGGAAAGCAAGGCCCGCTGGAGAAGGACTTCCTCGAGATCATCCGCCTGCTCGGCATCGAGCACCGCCTGCACCACAAGCCGCGCGCGCTTTCCGGCGGCGAGCAGCAGCGCGTGGCCATCGCCCGCGCTCTCGTCAACCGCCCTGCCATCCTGCTGGCCGACGAGCCCACCGGCAACCTCGATACGGAAAACAGCGAAGCCGTGCTCGACCTTCTGCGCAGCCTCAACCACCGCTTCGGCCAGACGATCCTCATGATCACCCACAACCCCGAGGCCGCCGCCTACGCGGACCGCATCGTCCATATGCGGGATGGCCGGATCGTGCGGGAGAACTGATTTCCCGCCTCCGGCGGAACAAGCCGCGGCCGTCTGCGTCTTTCAGGATGATCATGACCAAACGCCTCGCTCTGCTGTTCTCCGCACTTTGCCTCCTGCTTCCCGCCGTCACTCCGGAGCGTCTCGACCGGCAGGCGCGCGCCTATTACGAACTGAAGCGATTCAACGGCGCCGTTCTGGTGGCGGAAGCCGGCAAGCCCCTGCTCGCCAGAGGCTACGGGATGGCCAACTACGAGTGGTCGGTCCCTGCCGCGCCCGATACCCGGTTCCGCCTCGGCTCCATCACCAAGCAGTTCACCGCGATGGCAATCCTGCTGCTCGAGCAGGAAGGCAAGCTGTCGGTGGATGACCCTGTCTCCAGGCATTGGAGCGACGCGCCGGAAGCCTGGCGCGGCATCACCATCCATCAGTTGCTCACCCACACGTCCGGGCTCTACAACTACACGGCCCTGCCCGGCTACGCCCGCGACATGCGGCGCGCGAAAAGCCCCGTTGAGATCCTCAGGGACATTGCGGAGCGGCCGCTCGAGTTCCAGCCCGGCACGCAAATGAAATACAGCAATTCGGGATACGTGCTTCTGGGACTGCTCATCGAGAGGCTGAGCGGCATGAGCTACGCGGAGTTCGTCCGCAGCAGGATCTTCGAACCGCTCGGCATGAACGACACGGGCTATGACTCCGACACCGCGATCCTTCCACGCCGGGCGGCCGGATACGAGTGGCGCGGCGAGGAGCTGCGGAACGCGCAGTTTCTGGACATGAGCCTGCCCCATGCTGCGGGGGCTCTCTACTCCACCTGCACGGACCTTCTGAAGTGGGACGCCGCCCTGCGGGAGCAAAAGCTCCTGGGCGCGGAGAACTACCGGCGGTATTTCACGCCCGACAAGAACGATTATGCCTATGGCTGGATCGTCAAGGAGCGCAACGGCGCCGTGTGGCAGTCTCACGGCGGCGGGATCAACGGCTTTTCGACCATGATCATCCGCGTGCCTGCGAAGGAGCTTCTGGTGGTGGCCCTTGCCAACACGATGCCTTCCCAGGCGGGAAGGCTGGCCGAGGACCTCGCCTCGCTCGCTCTTGGAGACGAGAGGCCGGCGCCTCAGCCACGCCACGAGATTTCGCTTCCTCGGGAAACCTTGAGCCGCTACGTGGGGCAGTACGAACTGCGCCCCGGATTCATCCTGACCGTCACGATGGAAGGCGGACAACTGATGACACAGGCGACGGGGCAGCCCAGGATCCCCGTGTTCGCCGAAAGCGAGCGGCGTTTCTTCCCCAAGGTGGTTGACGCGACCCTTGAATTCGAGGTGAACGCCGCGGGCGAGGCAACGGCCGTAGTTCTGGAGCAGGGCGGTTCGCGGATCCGGGGCCCGCGGAAGTAAGGTTCCGGTCAGGGAAGGCCGCGGCTCAGGTGCCGCGCCACCGCGCCGGCCGTTTCGAGCCAGATCCCGTTGGGGGGGTCTTTCGCGTAAGCCGCGATGGCCTCGATGGTGGCCGAGTCCACGGACTGGAACCGCCGCAGCCCGATGTCGTGCCCCACGAAGATGACCCACCGGCCCTCGGCGGCCGCAGCTTGCACGATCTTCAGGGCCTGCTCCGGCCCCATGTCGTCGAACGGCGTGCCCATCGCCTGCGCCGGGTCGAAAATGGACGGGTCGTTGGCCGCTTCGTCCATGTAGCCGCGGCCGAGCAGGAAACGCTCAGCCACCACGGGAACATAGCTGCGCACATGGCGGCCGCGGCCCACGAATTTGAGGCCGCAAGGATAGGCGAAACTCGCCGGCGTGATCCCAAGCAGCTTGCGGATGGACTCCTGCGCCGCGTCGATGTCCTTCGCGATGCGCTCCAGGGTGTAATCCTCCAGGGCGTTGGAACGCGAGAAGGCATAATTGCCCGTGCACGGATGGGTCATGGAGTGATTGCCGATCTCATGTCCCTGCGCCGCAGCCCGCTTCCAGCCCTCCAGGCGCTTCTCCAGGTTGTTCGGCGAGACGAAGAACGTCGCGCGGATGCCGAGCTTCTCAAGCAGCGGCAGGCCGGTGTCGATCTGGCTCGGGCGGGCGTCGTCGAAGGTGAGGCTGACCGCGGCACGCTTGCCCTCGGGCCAGGGGGATGCCTGCTGTGCGGCGGCAGCAGCGGCGAGGACGGATAGAACCGCAACGGCAAGAATTCTCATGCGCACGCTCCCGGCGGCTTGCGCCACCTGGCGGCCTTCCGGCGCGGCGGGCGTCAGCATCCGCCCCCCGCGCCATCGATCTCCATGAAATAGTACGCCAGCATATGGCAGACGATCATGTGACCGTCTTCGATGCGCCCCATGTGCGTTTCGGGAACGCGGATTTCGAGCTGCGAGAGCGCCCCGAGCTTCCCGCCGTCGCGCCCCGTGAGCCCGATGGTCCGCAGCCCGTTCGCGTTGGCCCATTCCGCCGCGCGCAGCACGTTGGGCGAGTTGCCGGATCCGCTGATGGCGATGAGCACGTCGCCCGGGCGCGCCAGATTCTTCAGCGGCTCGACGAAGACGCACTCGTAGCTGACGTCGTTGGAATAGGCCGTGAGCGTAGGCAGGTTGTCGTTCAGCGCCAGGATGCGGAAGCGCCGTTCGCGCCCGTAGGAGCAGCCCTTCAGCACGTCGCAGACGAAGTGGGAAGCCGTGGCGGCGCTGCCGCCGTTGCCGCAGACGAAAATGGTGTTTCCCCCCTCGCGCGCTTCGCGCAGCCACTCCACGGCCTGCGCCACGCGCTCCAGCGGGACTCGCGCCAGCGTCTGCGAAAGGCGCGCCTGATAATCGGCGATGAACTGACCGGCTTGCATGCTTCTCCTATTGTCCCCGAGCCTCGCGGCCCAGTTCGTATGCGCCCCACAGGACGCTGTCGTCGCCGAGCGCGGCAGGCACGACGTCGAGCCGCGCGCGCGACCACGCCGTGATCTGCCGCCGCAGCTCGGCGCGCAGCGGCCCGAACAGCGACTCGCCCGCCTTGCTGATGCCGCCCCCGATGACGATGCGCGCCGGGTTGAGCAACATGACTGCGGCTTTGAGCCCGCGGGCCAGGTCCACGACATAACGCTCCACGAAGGCCGCGTCCTGCATCAGTTCGCGCGCGCTCCTGCCGTGGTCCTGCTCCAGCCACAGACCGCAGCACATCCGCTCGAAGCAGCCGTTGGAGCCGCAGAGGCAGGGCGGTCCGTCGGGGCGGATGTTGAGATGCCCGATTTCGCCCGCGTAGGAGTCCGCCCCGCGGTAGACGCCGGATTCGAGCAGAATGCCCCCACCGATGCCCGTGGAGAGGGTCATGTAGAACAGCGGACGGAAGCCGCGCCCGGCGCCATGCAGCCCTTCGCCGAGAGCACCCGCGTTGGCGTCGTTGTCCATCAGCACCGGCGCCCCGAACTCCTCCCTGAGCCATGCGGGCAAATCGAAGCCCTGCCACCCGCCCACGTGAGTGGACAAGACCACCTGTTGCGACGGGAAGTCCACGGGCCCGCCGAAGCCAACGCCGATGGAGGAAAATTCCTCCTCTTCGCGCCAGCGCCGCCCAATCTCCCGCAACTGGCCGAGCATCCATTCGCGGCCGCCTTCGCGGTCCGTTTGCCGGGACTCCCTCCTCGCCATGCGCCCGTCCCGGAACAGCGCCGCGCTGAACTTGGTGCCGCCGATGTCGAGAGCGAAGATGCTCATGGCTGCTCCCGGCTCCTGGCTGCGGCGAGCACTTCTCCGGGCGAGGCCGTGCCGGTGCCGGGTTTCATGATCGTCACCGAGGCGACCAGATGCCCGAACAACGCAGCCTCCTCCGCAGACGCGCCGGTCCGCAGGGCCAGCGCCGCGCCGGCGGAAAAGCTGTCGCCCGCGCCGCAGATGTCCACCGGATTCTCCACGCGGCGTGTGGGCACGCGCCCCACGCCGTCCCCGCTCACCAGGGTGACGCCATCGCCTCCGTGGGTGACCATCACCAGCGGCGCGCGGGTGACGTTCCGCAGCGCGGCGTAATCGGGCTGCTCGAGGCCCAGCCGCCCGCAAGCCTCCAGCGCCTCGCGCTCGTTGGGCTTCAACACAAGTCCGCGGAACTGTTCGATGTGCATGCGCGAGTCGACCCAGATCAGAAGATCCGGGCGCCGCGCTTGCAGAAGCTCCAGCCTCTCGCGCATGCGCGGCGTCACCACCGCGCCCGAGGCGGTCTCCATCTGGTCGGAAACCAGGATCACGTCGAACCCGCTTGCCGCCGCCTCCAGCCGCCGCAGGATCTCGTCCTCCACCTCGCGCGGCGGCGGGAAGGTGACGAAGTCGATTCTGCCGAGGTCCTCCACCTCCGTGTAGGTGTTGATCAGCTTGGTGTACGTGAAGGTCTGCCCCGGCGCCGTCACCAGCAGCGAGTCGTCGATGCCGCGGCGCGCCAGAGCGGCGCGCAGTTCATAGCCGTGGCCGTCGTCTCCGATGGTGCCGAGCACAGCCACGCGCCCGCAGCCCAGCGAAGCAAGGTTGGAGGCTACGGTGCCTCCCGCGCCTGGCGTGCATTCCGTGGCGACGACCGCGATGCGGTCCAGCCCTGTCTCGCGCGACGGCTCTGTGAGCCGCGGATCATAGCGGCACCAGCGGTCGAGGCAGATGTCGCCGGCCACCAGCGCGCGCAGCCGCGGGATCGCCTCCAGAATTTCAGCGGGACTCATGCCTGCTCCTCCAGAGCGCGCAGCAGCGCGGCGCGCAAGGCGGGAAACGTAGCGCGGTGGCCGCCGCTGAAGTAATAGCTCTCGCCGCCGTCGGCCACCGTGCGCACCAGCATCGTCTTGTGCGGGCGGAAATAGTAGCCCGGGTCGGTCTTCGGCAACTCGCGCCGGAAGTCGCCGTGGATGGGAACCAGGTCGAACACGGCGGTGGTGAAATGCCGGATCGTTCTGCCTTCCTGGTGAGCCACGTTGCGCGCCATCGCCAGCGCCTTCAGATACACCTCCGGCCCCATGATGGCCGAGCCGAACGACAGCAGAAGGCCGCCCTCCAGCCCTTCCACCACGCGCGCGAAGATCAGGAAATCGCGGTAACTGGTTTCGCCAAGCGCGGCCCCGTCGCAGTTGGGATGCTCATGCAGGATGTCGTACCCGATGCCGGCATGTATGGTTACCGGCACGCCGCAACGGTAGGCGGCGGCCAGCACGCTCCAGTCGCGGAAGGGGAAGTCCGATTCGAGAATGCGCCTGCCCGCGTGTTCGCCCAGCCCTTCCCCCGCTTCGGCGGCGTCGCGGATCCAGCCGTTCAACTCCCCCGTTTCGCGCCACAGGCCGAACTGGCCTTCGCGGATGTAGCGCGCCACGCTCTCCGTGGTCGCCCCGATGCGCGCCAGTTCATAGTCATGAATCATGCCGGCGCCGTTCATGGCGATGACCGACAGCGCGCCCCGCTCCAGCAGGTCGATGATGTGGCGGTTCGTGCCCGCCCGCAGCAGATGCGCCCCCATCATCAGGATGCGCGCCGCCCCGCGCCGCTGCGCCGCCGCCCACCGCGACGCCACCACGGCCAGGTCCGGGTGCTCGAACGGCGGCGCCGGATCTTCCAGCCTGAGCCACTGCCCGATCTCGAGATCATGCTGCCGCTGGGCCAGCGGCAAGATGCGCAGGCGGGACCGGTCAAAGAGAGGATATCGGGAAGGCATCAGCGGGACAACATTTCAGTAAACCACAGGGCAGGCCTCCGCTCCGGGGCCTACTGCCAGTATTCGAATCGTCCCGTGGCCACGATCCAGGCGCACAGGCAGGCGTTGGTGACCGCGTGAGCCAGGATCAGGTCGCCCAGGTTTTTCGTCCGGACCATCCATGCGTTGTAAACGATGCCTGCCAGCAGCCCGACGTCCCAGTAGACTCCATGCTCCAGGGCGAACAGAACCGCGGTGATCCAGAACGCCCGCGCATGCCACGAGCCCAAGGGCACGCGCTCGAAGTCCGGGTTCTCGATCCAGCGCATCAGCCATCCGCGCCAGAACAGCTCCTCCGCTACCGGCACCAGCACGACGGCGCGCGCAGTTCTCAACCAGAGAGACACAACGTCCCGGATGGCCTCGCCCGCCATCGCGGTCCCGGCTTCCCCAAGCAAACCGCTGTTGAACAGCCAGTGGCTGCGCCATCCGGGAAAGAGCATGTCGGGCGCAATCCAGAGGACGAAGACGGCAACGCCCACGGCGCCTGACGCGGCAGGCGCCGCGAACCGGATCCGCAGAAGACTGCGGCTGGACAGCCAGGTCACTGCCAGGCCCGAAGCCAGCCAGAAGGCCAGCCCGACCCGCGGCGCCAGCCCGAGCTTCGGCAGAACGGCGAGGCACAGAAGGAAATAGAGAAACGGCGCTGTGTATGGCGCCGCCGGATGGCGCAACCACATGCGGCTCAGCCCGCCCGCGACAGCGCTTCCCGGATTCTCTGCTCGTCCTCCTTCGAAGGGTTGAGCGAAAGAGCGGTCTGGAGGCTCTGGCGCGCTGCCGTGCGGTCGCCCTTTTGCAACAGCGCCAGCCCGAGGTGATAGTGGAACAGCGGATTGCGCGGCTGCTTGGCGATGAGGGGCTTCAGCAGCGAGATGGCCGTGTCGTTCAGGTTCTTGCGGATATAGACCCAGGCCAGAGTGTCCACGACGTCGTCGCTGGTGGGCGCGCGCTGCTGCGCACGCTGCGCGTAAGTGAGCGCCGTGTCGAGGTCCTTGCCCATGTCGGCGTACCGGTAGGCAAGGTTGTTCAGGGCAATCAGGTGGTTCGGGTCCTGCTTGACGATCGCCTCATAGAGCGGCACAGCAGAGCGCCAGTCGCCCAGCGCTTCATGCGTCAGCGCCAGTTGCAACGCCAGTCCGGGAAAGGACGGGTTCCGCGCATAGGCTTGCTTCAGCAAATCCAGCGCCGCAGGCAGCTGACGCTTGCGCCGGAGGGTTTCCGCCAGGCGCATGGTCAGGTCGGCATCGCCGGGATTCTTCGCCAGCAGGTCGCGGAACTGCTGTTCCGCCGTGTCCAGCTGGTTCACGCGCATGGCGGTGTTGGCCACTGCCAGCTTCAGCCCCGGCTGGTCGGGATTCTTTCGCCAGGCTTCCTGCACCAGCCGCATGGCATCCGCCTGCCGGTTTGTGCGCAACATCACCTCGGCGATGGCGAACAGCAACCGCAGATCGTTCGGGAACTTCTGCTGGAGCGCGCGGAACTGCTGCTCCGCCTCCGGGTAGCGGCGGTCCACGAAATTGACGATTGCCAGCTGGTACTTCAAATCAGGGTTGTCGGGCGTGTCCTTGAGAAAGGTGTTGATATCGATCCGCGCCTGGTTGTTGTTCCCGCTCGCCATCAGCCCGTTGATGCGCAGGATGCGCGCCGCCAGGTTGGAGGGATCGTAGGCCAGGATCTCGTCAGCCTCGGAGACCGCCTTGCCAGGCTCGCCTTTGGCCAGCGCAATCTGCCCCAGCCCCAGATGCGCTGCGGTCAGGTACCTGGACGCCTTCACGGCCTCCGCATACTGCGTGCGGGCGGCGTCCAGCTCGCCCCGGGTATGATACGCGCGGCCCAGGTTGTAGCGGATTACGGCGTTGTTCGGCTCTTTCGAGATCAGCTGCTGCAGGTCTTTTACGGCGGCGTCGAACTGCTCCCTGGTGCCGAAGTTGAGCCAGAGCGACGCGCGCATGGAGATTGCGCCGTTGTTGGTCGGATCCTCCTGCACCGTCGTCTCTGCCAGGCGGATGGCCTCGTCGCGCTTCTGCATCGATAACAGCGCAGGAATCATTTTCAGCCGGAATTCGGTCTTTTGCGCCGGGAATTTCTCCACGCCCGCCCGGTAAGTCTCATAGGCCTTCTGCGGCTCGCCGATCCTCAGATATGTGTCCCCTGCGCGCCGGAGCAAGGGCGGCTGGATGTCGCCAGCCCCGGCGATCTCGTCCAGCGCACGCATCGCTTCCGCCTTGCGCTGCGTGGCGAACAGGTACTCGGCGCGGTCCACCCTGAATGCGGGATTCTCCGGGTTGGCGGCGATCAGCCGGTCCACCACGTCGTCGGCATCTTTCAGCCGGTTCCGCTGAAGGTAAAGGCGGCTCAGGAACCAGTACGCTCCCGGAGTTTTCGGCGAATCCTGGATCATCTCCTTTGCGTACTTCTCCGCCTCCTCGAACTGTCCCACCTGCGCCATCGTCTGCACCATCGCGAGCCTCAATTCAGGCTGCTTCGGCTTGACCGCATCCGCTTTCCTGAAGAACTCGATGGCGCGGAAGAGGTGCTCCTGCGTCTTGTCGGTCGTGTCGGTCAGATTGAGAAACGCCCGCAGCCGCAAGGACTGGTAGCTGTTCGGATTCTTCGCTGCGAGCGAGGAGGCCAGATCTTCCACCTCTCGCAGCAGCAGCGGGTCCTTCTTCGGGGACAGAACGTAGGCGGCCAGATAGATGTCGGCCAGCTTGCCCGCCGGCTCCTCCGGATCCGGGTAGAGCTCCACCGCCCGGCGGTAGGCCGCCACCGCCTGGGCGGGCATGCCGCGCCGCATCTCGGCGTCGCCCAGCCGGAGATACGCTTCGCCGAAGCGGGGATCGCGCTTCAGCGCGTTGCGGTACATGATAATCGCTTCCTTGAACTTTCCCTGCTCCGCGTACCGGTTGCCGTTGTCCAGGTAACGCCGCTTGGCTTTTTCCGGATCGCGCCCGCAAGAGACGGCCGCCAGCGCCAGCGCCGCCAAAAGGAATATCCATGCCGGGCTCAGTTTCCTCATCGCTCGAATTCCTCCATCACAAAGACCGCGGCGCGCTCGCATCCGCATTCTAGTTGAGCATAACGCGGAAAAGAGTCTTCATTCCCCGCCGGAGGGTTCAGAGAAGGGCCGCATCGAGGGGCTGCGGCTCGCCCTCCCCGGCGGGCGCCGGCTGTGTGGCGGCGGCATGCGGTGCGCCGCCCCCCAGAAATGCCAGGAGATCCTCCATCCTCCCTTCGAACAGCTCGTCCGCCAGTTCCCGCACTGCCACCAGCCGGATTTCGTCTCGAGAAACCAGAGGCGAATACACGAACGAACGGCCCACCTTTCTCCGCGCAAGAATCCTCTTCCGCGTCAGCCGGTCAAGCATCGTCATCACGGTCGTGTAGGCCAGCGGCTTCTGCGGCGCCAGCCATTCCCTCACCGCCTGGACGTTCGCCTCCCCAAGGCGCCAGAGCGCGTTCAGGCACCGAAGCTCCAGCGGCGGCGGAATGGCGCGGGCCGTGCGCGGCATGGCTATTTCCCTTTCCCGTCATCCAGCGCGGACAGCAGCGCGGCGGCGAAGGGCGACGACCGGCGCTTCTGCTCGTTGCCCGGCGCGGGGCGGGGCGGTGCCGCCGCCTCGCGCAGGTACTTCCCGCGGTCCAGCAAGCTGCGCTCCAATGCTGCATTGTAGCCCGTCCATACGCTCTCGCTGTTCCGCTCCCGCTCGAGCGCAGCCTGTATGGCCGCCATCTTCGAGTCCGTCAGGTCGATCAGGTGCAGCAGCATCGCCTCGGGAAAGCTCGGCAGCTTCGGGCTGCCGAACTCGAGCTGCCCGTGGTGGCTCAGGATCATATGCTCCACCAGGTTCCGCAGCCTGGGCGGAAAGCCCTGCGGAAGGTGCTCGGCCACAATGCGCAGCCCGATCTGGATATGCCCCACCAAGCCGCCTTCGGACGTGTATGTGAAGCTGCGCGTGAAGTCCAGTTCCCGGATCTTCCCGATGTCGTGCAACAGCACGCCTGTCAACAGCAGATCGCCGTCGATGCCCGGATAGTGCGAGGCGAAGAACCGCGCCAGCGCGCACATGCTCAGCACGTGCTCCAGCAGTCCGCCGATCCAGGCGTGGTGGATTCCCTTGGCCGCAGGCGCGCGGCGGTAGGCGTCGGCGATGGCAGGGTCGCCGAAGACCGCCTCGAGCATCTCCTTCAGATGCGGATTCGACACGGAGGCGACGACACCTTCCAGTTCGCGCCACATCTCCGCCGCGTCCCGCTTCGACACCGGCAGGAAGTCAGCGATGTCCACCTCTTCGTCGGCGACGCGCTGGAGCGAGTGAACCGTGATCTGGACCTTCCTGTTGTACTCCTGCGCCTGCCCGCGCACGCGGACGAAGTCGTCCCGGTCAAAGGTGTCGGCCACCTCGCCGATGTTGTCCCACATCTTGGCGTCCACTTCGCCCGTGCGGTCCATCAGCACCAGCGAGAGATAGGGTTCTCCGGTCTTCTTCTGCCGGACTTCCTTCGTCTGTACAAGGAACACGCCCTGGACGCTTTGCCCCGGGACCAGGTCGCTGCACATGGGGGACTTCATGAGGTGATTTTATTTGCTGGACGACTTGCTCGTGTCGGTGATCGACGTGCCGGGAATCGGCAGGAAGTATAGCAGCCTCTTCAGGCGCGCCTGCGCCGCCACCTCTTCCTTCGTCACCGTCTCGGCGCGGAGAAGCGCCGGATCGTTCCAGTCCGTTTTCTGTCCCGGCACCGCCCCGGTGTCCACCCACGGCTGCCGGATCTCGATGAAGGAGTTGCGGCGCAGTTCGCTCAGGAACTCGCGCACCTTCGGCATCATGATCTCCGATGCCAGCCTCTCGCGGATCTCGCTCTCCACCTCGGCCAGCTCCGCCAGCCCCTCCTTTTGATGGTCCTCGACCCTGAGAATCAGCCAGCCGGCCGGCACGCGGATCGGGTCGGTGACGTAGCCCTTCTCCTTGTCCCACACGAGCTTCTCCAATTCGGGTGCGAGAATTCCCTTTTCGAAGGGATCCAGCAGCCCGCCCTGCCGCGCCGAAGCGCCCTCGGAGAACTCGCGAACCAGTTCGGTGAACCGTTCGCCCTTGCGCGCGCGCGCCACGATGTCCCGCGCCTTCTTCTCGGCAGCAGCCACCCCCGCCTCGTTCATGCCTTGCGTGCTCACCAGGATCTCCCGCAGGATCACGCGCTCCTTGCGCTGGAAGGATTGCTTGTTCTTCTCGTAATACTCCTCGATCTGCCTGCGCGGGATGTTCACCTTGCTGTAGACCTCCTGGCCGATGACGCGCTGGCTCAGGAAATTGTTCCGCAGCTCCGCGCGGAAGTCCTCGTAGCTCAAGCCCGTGTTCTCGCGGATCCATGCCTGGAACTTCTCCGGATCCGCGATCTTGTTTTCGGACTGGATCTGCGCCAGGTACTTCGTCACCTCGCTGTCGACGTTGACGTTCAGTTCCTTGCCGCGCTGGATCAGAAGCAGGTTGTCGATCTTGTCGCGCAGCAGGTCCTTCTCGCTCTGCGCCAGGATTTCCGCGATCTGCGATGGAGGCAGCTTGCGCTGCCGAAGGCTCGCTTCCAGCTCCTGCCGCGCGCGGGCCAGGTCGGAACGGGTGATGATGTCGCCGTTGACCTTGGCGATGATCTGCTCCACCACCGCCGGCTCGCCCGCGGGCAAGCCGGCTGCGGCGATCAGGCACAGGAAGCCCAGCCGGATTCCGTTCATGCCTCCATTATCCAAAACCGCGCGCCGCCGCCGCTCCGGCCTCAGCCGCGCAACTGCTCCAGCAGGCGGCGCAGGAAGTCCAGCAGCCCGGCCGCATCGCCCTGCGGCGTCGGTATGCGGAGCACGCCGGCCGGAGTGAATTGCGTCCCGGGCGTCGAAGCCACCAGCTCCATCAGCCGCTCCGGTTCGATGGGCGCGCCCGGGTGGAACTTCACCAGAACCGCGCCGGCGCGCCGGTCCACCGACTCGATGCCGCACCGCTCGGCCAGCGATTTCAGCAGCGAATACTCCGCCAGCAGCCGGACCGGCTCCGGCAAGGGTCCGTAGCGGTCGGCCAGCTCCTCGACGAGCGCCGCCATCTTCCGCGGCTCGCCGGCGTCGGCGATCCGCTTGTAAGCGCGCAGCCGCTGCTGCTCGTCGGCGATGTAGGCGGGCGGAATGCGAATGTCGAGCCCCAGGTTCAGCGAGGAGTGCAGCTCCGGCACGACGGCTTCGCCCCGCAGCTCCCGCGCCGTCTCCTCCAGCAGCTTGACGTAGGTCTCGTAGCCCACGCTGGCGATGTGGCCGTGCTGTTCGCCGCCGAGGAGGTTGCCCGCCCCGCGAAGCTCCAGGTCGAGCGCCGCAATCTTGAAGCCCGAGCCGAGGTCGCTGAACTCTTTCAGCGCCGCCAGCCGCTTCCGCGCCACCTCGGTCACCTCGCCGTCGTCCGGCACCAGCAGATAGGCGTAGGCGCGCCGGTTGGACCGCCCCACCCGGCCGCGCAACTGGTACAGCTCGCCGAGGCCGTAGTTCTGCGCGTTCTCGATGATCATCGTGTTCGCCAGCGGAATGTCGAGGCCGTTCTCGACGATGGTGGTGCAGACGAAGACATCCGACTCCCGGCGCATGAAGCTCAGCAGCACGTGCTCCAGCTGCTGTTCATCCATCTGCCCGTGGCCGACGGCGATCCGCGCCTGCGGAACCAGCTCCTGGATCATCGCTGCGCGAGACCAGATCGAATCGATCCGGTTGTGGACGTAGTAGACCTGCCCGCCGCGCTCGAGCTCCTGCCCGATGGCGGCGCGCACCAGGTCCGGATGGAAGCGCGCCACCACGGTCTGCACCGCCAGGCGGTCTTTCGGCGGAGTTTCGATCACGCTCATGTCGCGCAGCCCGAGCAGCGCCATGTGCAGCGTCCGCGGGATCGGCGTGGCGGACATGGTCAGCACGTCCACGCTCTTGCGGATCTGCTTCAGCCGCTCCTTGTGCCGCACGCCGAAGCGCTGCTCCTCGTCGACCACGAGCAGGCCCAGGTCGGCAAAGGCCACATCCTTCGACAGCAGCCTGTGCGTGCCCACCACGATGTCCACCTTGCCCGCCGCCAGGTCCTCGAGCACGGCCCTGATTTCGCGCGCCGTGCGGAACCGGCTCAGCATCTCCACGCGCACCGGGAACGGCGCGAACCGCTTGCGGAACGTCTCGTAGTGCTGCAGCGCCAGCACCGTCGTGGGCGCCAGCACCGCCACCTGTTTGCCGTCGCCCAGCGCCTTGAACGCCGCGCGCATGGCCACCTCGGTCTTGCCGAAGCCCACGTCGCCGCACAACAGGCGGTCCATGGGATGCGGCGACTCCATGTCGCGCTTGATCTCCGCCGCCGCCTGCAACTGGTCGCGCGTCGGCGTGAATTCGAAGGCGTCCTCGAATTCCCGCTGCCAGGCCGAGTCGGCCGAGAAGGCGAAGCCCTCGGCCATCTTGCGCTCCGCATAGAGCTTCAGCAGCTCCTCGGCCATGTCCCGCATCTTCGCCTTGACGCGCGATTTCGTGCGCGTCCAGGTCACTCCGCCCAGCTTGTCGAGCGAAGGGGCCGCTTCGCCTGCGCCCCGGTATTTCTGGATCAGGTCCAGCCGCGTCAGCGGCACATACAGCCGGTCGCCGCCCGAATACTCCACCATCATGAAGTCTTCGGACACGCCCGACGTCACGATCTGCTTCAGCCCGGTGAACCGCCCGATGCCGTGCTGCGCATGCACGACGTAGTCGCCCGGCTTGAGATCCAGCGTCTCCGGGGTGAACAGAGCCGCGTGCGAGCGCGCTCGCGCCGGCTGCGCGTCGTAGGCGGCCTCGAACAGGTCCCGGCTGCCGACCAGCGCCAGCCGCTCGTCCGGCAGCCGCGTGCCACGCTCCAGCCGCCCTTTCAGCAGATACACGCCGGCGCTCTCCACCGCCATGAACGCGCGCTCGGCAAGGTAGGGCGAGACGCCGCTCGAATCCTCCAGCCCGAGCTGGAACGGCAGCGAGTATTCGCTGAACACGTCCGCCAGCCGCTCCACATCGCCCGCCGTCGGCGCGAAGAAGGCCACTTTCCAGCCCTGGCTGGTGAGTTCGCGCGCCTCTTCGATGGCCGCCCGCAGGTGGTTGCGGAACGCCGTGCCCGGCTGGGAGCGGATCTCCACTGCCACCGCTTCCGCAGGCAGTTCGTGCTCGAGCAGCAATTCCCGCAGCTCGGCCTCGCGTCTTCCCTGCCGCCGCGACGCCAGCTCGCCCCAGTGGAAATAGAGCAGATCCGGCGCGGCCGGCGATTGCAAGGCCAGAGCGTCCAGCTTCTTCCAGAGCCGCTCGGCGGCCTCGCGCAGCGCTTCCGGCTCGTCGAGCAACACCAGCGCGCCCGGCAGAAACTCTTCCAGCGTGGTGTCCGGTCTCTGCCCGGCCAGCCCGGTGAACTCCCAGCCCGGCAGGGGCTCGGCGCTTTCGGCCGGCCCGCCCGCCTCGCCCGGCGCGGCGGCCGGGCGCGGCGTCTCCTCCAGCGGCAGGACCGTCACTTCCTCAATGGCGAGAACCGACCGCTGCGTTTCGGGATCGAAACGGCGCAGGCTCTCGATGGTGTCGCCGAAGAACTCGATGCGCACCGGCCGCGACGCTTCGGCCGGAAACACGTCAAAAATACCCCCGCGGATGGAGAATTCGCCTTCCATTTCCACCGGCTCCCGCCGCTGATAGCCGATCGAGGCCAGGTGCGCCGCCAGGTCTTCCATCGGCGCCTCCTCGCCCTTGCGCAGCGTGACGGCGAGATTCAGGTAGTCCTGCGGGCGCCGCAGACGCTGCAGCGCGCTCTCCACGGAGGCAAGCACGATGGACGCCCGCCCGCCGGCCAGACGGCACAGCCCTGCGGCGCGCTGCTCTTTGATTTCGTTGTGCGGGGAAAGTCCCTGTCCGGGCAGCACGTCCCAGGCGGGGAGCAGCAACGGCCGTGGCGCGGATGCGCCGCGGTGCAGGATTCCCAGGAACGTCTCCAGCGCCTCCTGCCAGGCTTCGGCCGCGCGCTGCGATTCGGTGATCACCAGCAGCGGCTGCTCGAGCGCGTGCCAGACAAGCGCCGTGTAGAGCGCCTTGGCCGGTTGCGTGAGCCCGCTGAGGCACAGCCGCCCGGAACGCTGCGCCGCAAGCGCGCGCAGCAGCTTCTGGAACTCCTGCGACCGTGTCAGCGATTCGAACAGATCGCGCACCGCGGGGTGCGTCATGGCCCTCTCCGGCGGGCCAGCATCTGTTCCACCGTCGCCGTCGTCGAGTAGCCCGGCTCCAGCGGCAACAGCACCACGCGCCCTCCCGCCGCCTCCACCTCTTCCCGCCCGGCGACAAAGTGGCTCCAGTCGCTGCCCTTTACCAGCACGTCCGGCAGCAGTTCGGCGATCAGCTCCCGCGGCGTGTCCTCGCCGAACAGCGTGACTGCATCCACAGCCTCCAGCGCGCACGCCAGAGCCGCCCTCTCCTGCTCCGGCACAATCGGGCGCGCCGCTCCCTTCATGCGCCGGACGCTCGCGTCGCTGTTCAGGGCCAGCACCAGGCGGTCCCCCAGCGCGCGGGCGCGCTCGAGCGTCCGCACATGGCCAGGATGCAGGAGATCGTAGCAGCCGTTGGTGAACACCACCGTGAGCCCCTCGCGGTGCCACTGCCGGCGCGCTTCCAACAACTCCTGCCGTGAGTAGAAAGCTCCCATCGGCTTCTTCTGTCTGTAGTGTAGCGGCAGGGCCGGAGACGCGAAGGGCGCGGCCTGCGCCGCGCCCGCGCGAATCGTCACCGGGCCGGGATCAGGCGTAGCGGTAGCGGTCCGCCTTGTGGTCCCACAGGACCTTCTTGCCCTCCCGGTAGCTCAATACGCTCATGAAGCCCGGAATGGCTGCTTCGTAGCCCGCCTGGGGCGGCGCCACCGGCTTCTCGATGCCGCGGATCGAGTTGAACCAGTTGCGGATGTGCGCCTCCACGGCGAGGTGGTCGTTGTTCGGGATCGTGATGGAGAGTTCCTTGCGCGCCTTCACCTTGTCCGGCACGCCGGGGTAGGACTCCGGATAGAAATTCAGCGTCTGCCGGCTGATGACCTCGATCATGCCCTCGTTGCCCAGGAACTGCTCGCCGTAGCCGAACCGCGCATTGCCCAGGTAGCAGGAGTAGTTGATGTGGAAGCGCTGCTGCGTGTAGTCCATCAGCACGCTCCAGGTGTCGGGCACGTCGCGGTCGTCGTTTTCCGTCCAGCGGTAGACGCCGCCGGTGGCCACGACGCTGTCCGGGATTCCCTTGCCCATCACGAATGCCGTGATGTCGGTCTGGTGCACCATCAGGTCGGTGGCGATGCCGCTCGAATAATCCCAGTACAGGCGCCACTGGAAGTAGCGCGGCTTGCTGAAATCGCGGGCTGGCGCGGGGCCGAGGAACCGCTTCCAGTCGGTGTTTTCCGGCGTCGCGTCCTCCGGCACCGAATAGCGCCAGGCGGCGGCGCCGTTCGGCAGGGCGTTGCGGTACCAGAAGGCGCGCACGTAGTGGCAATCGCCGATCAGCCCCTGCGAGATCATCGTCTTCGCCATCTGGTAGAGGCTGTTGGAGCGGTTCTGCGTGCCCACCTGCACCACGCTCTTGCTCTTCGCCACCGCCTTCATGATTTCCTGGCACTCCTCGATCGTGTGCGCCAGCGGCTTCTCCACATAGACGTGCTTGCCGGCGGCGAGCGCGTCCAGCAGCATGCGGTGGTGGAGGTGTTCGGGCGTGGCGATGATGACGGCGTCGACGTCCTTTTCGGCGAGCAGTTCGCGGTAGTCCACATAGCCGCGTGGCGTCTTTCCGCTGCGCGTGGCGACGACGTCCTTGCCCTTGGCCAGGTTGCCCGCGTACGTGTCGCAGACCGCTTCCACGCTGAAGCGGCCCTTGCTGCCCTCGAAGCTGCGCTCGATCAGATACCGCCCGCGGCCGCCGGTCCCGATCACGCCCATGCGGATCTGGTCTTCGGCGCCCAGAGCGGGCAAAACCGCCGGCGCGGCGAGCGCCGCGGCCTTTCTGGCGAAGCTGCGTCGTGAGAGTTCCTGGCTCATGGTGGATTCCTCTGGTTCCGGATGGTAGTGTCTGAACCCTCAGCATACATGATGGAGCGGCGGCCCGGGATTGTACGATGGAGGCAGCGCAGCCCTGTGGCCGCCCTGGCCTGCCTGTGAGCCAACGCAGAATTCTCAGCCTCGCGACCGTGTTTCCGCGCCCCGCCGAGCCGGCCTTCGGCGTGTTCGTCGAACGCCGCCTCCAGGCGCTTGGCAAGCTGGCCGAAGTGCGCGTGGTGGCGCCGGTGCCCCTTCTGGAGATCTGCGGGCGGCAGTTGCGCTTTCTCCGGCACGGTCCGCCCCGCAGGATTCAGCGCGGCTCCCTCCTCGTTCATCACCCGCGATGGCTCTACCCGCCGGGACTCGGCTTCCTCCACGCCCGCCTGCTCGCCGCGAGGCTCCTTCCCCTTATGGGCGGCCTCGCCCATGAGTTTCCTTTCGATCTGCTCGACGCCCACTTCGGCTACCCGGAAGGCGCAGCGGCAGGCATCCTCGCCGCCCGGCTCGGCAAGCCGTTCGCCGTCACCCTGCGCGGCAACGAGCCTGCGCTGGCAGCCTCTCCGTCCAGAAGGGAGCAGATGGCGCGCGCCTTCCGGCAGGCTGCGGCGGTCATTGCCGTCTCCGGCGCCCTGCGCGATTTTGCCGTCTCGCTCGGCGCGCCGCCGGACCGCTGCCGCATCATCGGCAACGGCGTCGATTCGGCCACTTTCTATCCGCGGCCCTTCCGGGAGACCCGGATTCGCCTGGGCATGGCGCCGGACCGCATCCATCTGCTCTCGGCCGGATACCTGATTCCCCGCAAAGGCCACCACCGGCTGGCGGCTCTCCTTCCGGCGCTGCACGCGGCCGGATTCCCCGCCGACCTCTGGGTCGTCGGAGGCCCGGGCCGCGAAGGCGACTCGAGCGCGGAAATCGCCCGGGTGACCCGCGATCATGGACTCGAGTCCTTCGTCCACCTCGTGCCGCCCGTGCCCCCGGAGACCCTGGCCGAATACATGTCGGCCTGCGACCTGTTCTGCCTCGCTTCGTCGCGCGAAGGCTGGCCCAACGTCGTTCACGAAGCCCTGGCCTGCGGAGCGCCCGTAGTGGCTTCGCGCGCGGGCGCGGTCGAAGAAATCATCGGCGGAGAGGAGAACGGCATCGTGGTGCCGCCGGACGACGGCCGGGCCATGCTCGACGGCCTGCTGCGCGCCCTGCGGCGCCGCTTCGACCGGGACGCCATCGCCCGCCGCGCCGCTGCCCGGAGCTGGGACTGCGTCGCACAGGAAGTGTACGATTTGTTTGAAACGATTCTGGCGACTCCCGCCGCACCCGGACCCTCATGAACCGCCCGCCTTCCGCCCTGCCGCCGCGGATCCTCCTGACCGGAGGAGCCGGCTTCATCGGATCGCACCTGGCCGAGGCGCTGCTGCGCCGAGGCGCGGAACTGCTGATCCTGGATGATCTCAACGATTACTACGACCCCGCGCTGAAACGCGCCAACCTGGAGCAGGTCCGCCGGACCGGCGCGTTCGAGTTTGCGGAAGGCGACATCTGCGACGCTCCGCTGGCGGAGTCCCTCTTCGCCCGCTTCCGCCCCGCCACGGTGGTCCATCTCGCCGCCCGCGCCGGCGTCCGGCCGTCGCTTGAGCAGCCGGCGCTTTACCAGCGCGTCAACGTCGAAGGCACGGCAGTGCTGCTCGAGTCCGCGCGGCGCTGCGGCGTGGAGCGATTCGTCTTCGCCTCGTCGAGTTCCGTGTATGGCGCCGCCAGCCGGGTCCCGTTTTCCGAAGACGATCCCGTCCGCGCGCCCATTTCGCCCTACGCGGCATCGAAGATCGCCGGCGAGGCGCTGTGCCACGTCTACGCGCACCTGTACGGAATCCGCACCGTTTGCCTGCGGTTCTTCACGGTGTACGGGCCGCGGCAGCGCCCCGATCTTGCCATCCGCAAGTTCGCCGAGGCCATTGCCGCCGGCCGTCCCATCCCGGTCTTCGGCGACGGATCCACGGGGCGCGACTACACATTCATCGACGACATCGTCGCCGGCATCCTGGCGGCGATGGAGCACAACGCCGCCTTCGAGGTTTTCAACCTGGGCAACTCCAGCCCTGTCCTTCTGAAGGACATGATCGCCACGCTCGAGCGCGTCCTGGGCCGGAAAGCCGTCATCGACCGCCAGCCGCTGCAGCCGGGCGATGTCCCCATCACCTTCGCCGACATCTCCAAAGCGCGGCGCCTTCTCGGCTGGGCGCCCCGCACACCGCTCGAGGAAGGCATGCGGCGCATGGCCGCCTGGCTCGGGCTCACCCGGTCCTGATCTCCGTGCCCGCTGCAGCCCCCGCAGGCGCCAGCAGTTCCCGCCGCAATTGTTTCGTGCGGCCGCTCAGCCGCTGTAGCTTCTGCGGATCATGGCCTCGTAGCCGTCCAGCGAGAAATCCTCGCTCCGCACAAAATCCATGATCTTCCGCTCGCTGCGCCGGATCTCCTCCACTGCCTCTTCCAGCCTCCCCGGCTCCGTCTCCGGCACCGCGATCAGTCCGTTTTCATCCCCGTGCAGCAGCTCGCCCGGACGTACCGGAAGCCCGCAGACGGTCACCGGAACGCCCGCGCGCACGATGCGGAAATACGCGTGCGAGGCGCAGGCGCCGCGCGCGAACAGATGAAAGCCGAGCGCCCGCACCTCGGCGAGATCGCGCACCGCGCAGTCCGACACCAGTCCCACCGCGCCCAGGCGCGTGAAGAACGTCGCCATCACCTCGCCGCAGTGTGCCGCGTAGTCGCCGAAGCCCCCGATTTCCTGAAGCACGATCACCGCCGGCTTCGGGCTCGCCTCGAGCAGCCGGTACAGCTCCACGTGGCCTTGCGGACCCCCGGCGCCGGTCTGCGTCACCGTCTCCACCTGCGCCGTCACGGCATAGCCTGCCATCCGCCCGAGTTCGGGGAACAGGCAGCGCACCTGGAGCGGCGCGAAGCCTGCGCTGCGCGGGCGCACGCCCAGCAGTTCAATCGCGTTGGACAGCGTCGGCGTGTCCACCGACTTCAGAAACTCGATGCTCGTGGCCATGCCTTCCACTCTACTTCCCGCGGGCCTGCCGTGATTTGACACGCTTCCGCGGGCGTCCCTAGACTGAAAGTTGGGGCTTCACGCCCCGCGCGGAATGCTGCTTCCGAAGGAATTCGTCACTTACCTCTGCCGGCAGGTCGCCACGCGCGTCGGCTCGAACTACCTGGAAATCATCGATCCCGACGCCGTCAGCGGGATGATGGAGCAGATCATCCTCGAGGAGCTGACCATTGAAGACCGGCTGAATGAGGAAGTGCGCAACCTGCTCGAGGAATACTCCGTGTACATGGCCAACAACGGCATCAGCTACTCGGAGATGTTCCGCCGCATCAAGAACCAGCTCATCCAGCAGCGGAAGATCGTCCGCGCCAGCGGTCGCGAGACCGGCGACGGAATGAAGCTCAGCCGCGACAAGATCACCGAGATCTCGCACAAGCTCATCACCGCCCTCCGCCGCTCCCGCAACTGCCGCCTGAAGAAGGATGCCAACGAGGTCCGTCTCGAGCTGGTGCGCCTGATCACCGAGATCCTCCAGGTGGAGGAGAAAGCCGACCGCCAGGCGCGCGAGAAGATCCGCAGCCACAAGCGCGAGATCCTGGAAGGCACCGACGAGTGGAAGCTCCTGCTGGAGCGCTACTACTCGGAGGCGCTCAAGAGCCACGGCATCGATCTCGGGCGCGCCTGAGCGCCGCCGCCCCGCCTCGAGCGGATAAGATACTGGCGATGCCCGCCCGCGCCATCGTCGTCACCGGATCGCTCAACATGGATTTCGTCGTTCAGGTGGAGCGCCTGCCCGCTCCCGGCGAGACGGCGAAGGGATGGAACTTTCAGACGGTCCCCGGCGGCAAGGGGGCCAACCAGGCTTGCGCCGCCGCCCGGCTGTCGCGGGACCATTCCGTGGTCATGATCGGACGCGTGGGCTTCGACGCCTTCGCCGACCACCTTCGCGCCAGCCTCGCCGCCTCCGGCGCCGACACCTCCCGTATCCACGGCTGCCGCTCCGCGCCCACCGGCGTCGCCCTCATCTGGGTGGACCGCGCCGGGCAGAACTCCATCGTCATCGCCCCCGGCGCCAACGGCGCTCTTTCGGCCGCCGATATGGAAACAGAACGCAGCGCTTTTGTTTCGGCCGCCTGCGCCCTCTTCCAGCTGGAAACGCCGCTCGAGGCGGTCGCCGCCGGATTGCGGCTGGCCCGCGATCACGGCGTCCTCTCGGTTCTCGACCCTGCCCCGGCGCAGCCTCTGCAATCCGGTCTGCTCGCCCTGGTGGGGCTGCTCACGCCGAATGAAACCGAGGCCTGCCTGCTGGCCGGACGCCCGCCCGCGCGCGTCTCCCTGCAAGACGCCCCGGCGCTGGCGGAAGAGTTGCTTGCGCGCGGCCCCCGCGCCGTCGTGCTGAAGCTCGGCGATCAGGGCTGCTACTACTCGGGCCCCGAAGGCCGTTTCCACGCTCCGGGTTTCCCTGTGCAGGCGGTGGACGCAACCGCCGCCGGCGACACCTTCAACGGCGCTCTTGCCGTGGCGCTGGCCGAGGGCCGCCCCATTCCCGAAGCCCTGCGCTTCGCCAACGCCGCTGCGGCGCTCTCGGTCACCCGGCTGGGCGCCCAGGCCTCGATCCCTTCCCGCGAAGAGACGGACCGTTTTCTGTCTGCGCAGCCCGCGTCCTGAACACTGCGAAGCGCTCGTTGCGGAAGGCAGCCGCGGCGCCCGCCGGGGCGCCGGACGGCGCCGTCACGATCCAGTCCACTCCCAGGCGCGCATACTCGTCCAGCGTCAACAGCGGCGGGCGCGCCTCGCGCACCGCCTCCCACCGGCGCTTCCACTCGTAGCCGTAATCGCGCAGCAGATTGGCCTGCCCGCCGGACTTCCAGTCCACGTAAAGCGCCCGCAGGGCCTTGGCGCGGAACACGCCCGGCTCAAGCCTGCGCCCGGCGTCTGCGAACAGGAAGACATCATCCTTGCCCGTCGATTGCCTCGCCCATGCCGCCAGCTCGTCGAGTTGCGGCGAGTGCAACGGCGGGTGCAAGTCCAGGCGTCCGACGGACGGGATGACGGCGAACGCCGCCGCCGCGCCGATAGCCGCAAACCCGCGCCACCGCGCGCCCGCCAGCGCCAGAGCGGCCGCGGCCAGCGCCGCCGCCAGCCGTTCCGGATGCTGCCACAGTTCAGCCAGCGGCGCCGCGCCGGCCGCCGGCAGCAGGAACGCTGCGGTCATCCACGCCGCCGCCTCTCTCCAGTTGCGCCGCCCCGCCGCCTGCCATGCCGCCGCCAGCGGCAGCATCTCCGCCATCACCGCCAACCAGAGCACCGCCCGCGCCGGCTGAAACTGCGGCATCAGGATCCACTTGCCCGCATCGAGAAGCAGCCATTGCAGCGGAATCATGGCCAGCCCGTAGCCCGCCAGCGCAGCCGAGAGGAAGCGCGCCTCGGGCCGCATGACGTCCCGGATGCGGTGCCATGCCCCCACGGCCAGCGCCGCCAGCAGCGGATATTGCCACAGCCACGCCTTCGGCCAGAGAGAAATCCAGTTGTAGGGCGCGCGGTATTTCTGGATCTGCTCAAGCTCCGGAGGAATGCGCCCCAGCATTACCTGCCGGTCGGCGCCGAACGGTTGCAGAATCGCGATCACCGCCAGCCCGGCGGCCGCGGCCGCCACGGAGAGCTCCAGTGCGATGCCCTCCCGCCGGTCATGCGCATAGCGCCAGTGCAGCAGCAGGCAGACCCAGAAGGGCGCGGTGGTCGTGGGGTGGTAGAGCGTGGCGATCACGGCCGCCGCGCCCGCCCACATCCACCGCCGGTGCATGGCCAGGCCCAGCGCCAGCATCGTCCACAGTACGGCAAAGCCGCGCGGCACCGGCTCATATTCCAGCGTCAGCACGGCCGGGCCGTTGATCACCGCCCCCAGCCCGAACAGCCCCGCGCCCGCCACCGCTGCCGCGGGCGGCAGCCCGAGCGCGAGCGCCACCAGGAACGCGCCCCCCGCTCCGGCCACGCGGAAGGCGAGCTGCTGCCCGGCCAGTACTTCCTGAAAGCCCGCGCCCGTCAGGCGGCGCAGCGCCACCGTGATCTCGTCGTAGAAGGTGAACTTCACGTGCGGCCGCAGCGCGATCTCGTCCCGCGCCAGCACCGATGCGTCGTACTGCCGCTCGAGAATCGGCACGTAGATCTGCGTGTCCGATTGCAGCCACGTATGGCCGGGAAACCAGAACCAGCCGAGCAGCGCGCAGGCGAGCACGGCCGTCGCGGCCAAGGTGGTCTGCCGGAGAGTCACTGCGCGGGGGTCTTCTCCAGTTGCTGCCTGGCCCACGCACGCGCCGGATTCAGCTTCAGGCTCCGCTCGATCGCCTGCCGGGCTTCCCCGTTGCGGTTCAGCTTCCGCAGCACGATTCCCTTCCACAACCAGGCGTCCGCATGGGAGGGATCCAGTTGCAAAGCCTTTTCGATGTCCTTCAGCGCCAGCCCCGCGCCGCCGCCGAACGCCTCGGGCAGATAGTAGTTGCCCACGCCGCGGCTGAGCCATGCGTCGGCCGATTTCGGCTCCAGCTCGACGGCGCGGCTCACCTCGTCCATCGCGCACCGGCCATAGCGCAGACCGAGCAGCGGATTGGCGGGGATCACCTGCGCGCACAGCGCCCCCAGCACGCGGTGGTATTCGCCGCGGGAAGGCTTCAGGGCCACGGCTTTCTCCGCCGCGCGGATGCCGGCCTCGGCCGCCGCGCGCGCCCCATTGCGGTCCCGCTGCTCCATCAGAACCTCCGCCCGCACCAGTTCGGCCATTGCGGCGCGGTACTGCGCCACGGGGTCCTCGGGCCTGCCCTGAGCCTCCGTCTGCATTTGAGAGGCGATCCGGTCCAGCGCCCCGCGATCCTGGCTGTCACGTGCTTTCTTCAGGTCAGGCGGCAGCGGCACGGCCATCGCCGCTGCTGTCGCCGCCAGCATCATCAGCTTTGCACCGGTCCGCACAAACCATCATTCTACGACCCCCGGCGCCGGTGACGGAGGCGCGAGCCAGCGAAACCGTGGAGCCCCGGCCCCGTCTCTGCTCGGGAAGTGACTCCCGGCACTGAAACCCTCGGCAGGAGCCTCCATCGGCCCCGCAGGGAGAGGCGTGAGTTGGCAACGCTGCCACTAGATCTTGGGGTCATACAGGAGTAAGTTCAAAATGTGCCACCAAGGGTCTTGCATCCCGCCGCCAGCCGGTGTATGCTCGGAAATAACTTGCCCCCCCGAGTGGCCGTGCCCTATGCGCACGTGTCTGACACCAACGTAGACCGAAGAAGAGGATTCCCGCTTTGCTGATTCTGAAACGCGTGGAACTTCAGGGCTTCAAGTCCTTTCCGGACCGGACCGAGATGCGGTTTCCGGGCCGGGGCGTGGCCGCCATCGTGGGGCCGAACGGGTGTGGCAAGTCCAACCTGAGCGACGCCATCAGCTGGGTGCTGGGCGAGCAGTCCGCAAAGTCCTTGCGCGGCTCGCGCATGGAGGACGTGATCTTCGCCGGCACGCGCGACCGCAAGCCGCTCGGCATGGCGCAGGTCACCATGGTGCTGGTCGACCCGACAGGCCAGGTTCAGGTGCCGGGACAGAAGCCTGCCAAGGCGCCGGAGGCAGCCGCCAAGTCCAACGGAAGCAACGGCCATAACGGCAGCCATGCCGAACCGGATGTGCAAGCGCAGACGGAAGCGCAGCCGGAGGGCGCGCCCACGGCGGTGACGCTCGAGCCGGCCGCGGCGCTTCCCGAGAAGGCCCGGGAGATCACCGTCACCCGCCGCCTGTTCCGCTCCGGCGAAAGCGAGTATCTGATCAACGGGCGGATCGCGCGCCTGCGCGACATCCAGGAACTGTTCATGGGCACGGGGCTCGGGCCCGAGTCCTACGCCATCATCGAGCAGGGCCGCATCGGCCAGATCCTCTCCTCCAAGCCGCTGGACCGCCGCGCCGTCATTGAAGAGGCCTGCGGCATCTCGAAGTTCAAGAACAAGCGCCGCCTGGCCGAGGCCAAGCTCGAGGGCGCCAAGCAGAACCTGACCCGCGTGTTCGACATCCTGGAGGAAGTCTCGCGGCAGGTGAATTCGCTGAAGCGCCAGGCCGGCAAGGCGCGCCGTTACGAGGAGCTGAAGGCCGAGCTGGACGCGCAGCTCCGCATTGCCCTGGCCGGGCGTTACCTCGTGCTGGAAAGCGAAGCCGCCCGCATCGCCGCGGAGCTGGAGGCGGCTCACGCCGCCCACGCCGGCCTTCAGGCGCGCGTGGACGAGGAAGACCGCGCCATCTCGGCCGCGCGGGAAGAGTTCTACCGCCTCGAGGCGGCGCTGACCGAGGCGCGCAAGCGCGTGTCGGAATCGCAACTGGAAGCCGAGCGCATCCAAGGACAGATCGCCTCGCAGGCGCGCGAGATTTCCGGCATCGAGCAGCGGCTGGCGCAGGGCGAGGCCGAGACCGATCAACTGGCCGCGCGCGCGGAACGCCAGCAGCAGGAGCGCGGCCATCTGGCCGCGCAACTGGCCGAACTGGAGGCGTCCACTGCGGACGCGCGGGCGCGGCTGTCGGCGGCGCAGCAGAAACGCGACGCGCTGCAGGCGCAGCTCGGGCAGAAGGAGCGCTCGCTGGAAGAGATGCGGCGCCGCGTGGTATCGCTTCTGGGCGAGGCCGCGTCATTGCGGAACCAGCTGGCGCAGATCGAAACCTTCCTCTCCGCCATCGAGCGCGACCGCGCCCGCGTGCGCAAGGACGCCGAAGCCGCCGAGGGTGACCTCGGCCGCATCCGCGCCGCCCGCGGCGAACTCTCGCGGCAGCTCTCCGAGCGCCAGCTCGAACTGGAATCCACGCAGGACCGGCGCGCCGGGACCGAACGCGAATTGCAGGAGAAGCGCGCCCAGGCCGCGGAGACGCGCAAACGCCTGGACGCCGTGCGCCATGAGGCCGGCTCCCTCCGCGCGCGCCGTGATTCGCTCAGCCAGATTCTCTCCCACCGCGCATATACCACGGACTCCGTCAAGCGGCTGTTCCAGGCGGCGCAGCGCGGCGAAACCGATGGCTTCGCGCCCGCCGGCGTGCTGGCCGATTTCATCGAGCTCGCCCACCCCGAATTTGAAAAGGCCGCGGAAGAGTTCCTCCACGAGGAGCTCGAATACGTCGTCGTGAAGTCCTGGGACGAGGCCCGCAAGGGCATCGAGCTGTTGCGCGGCGACCTCGACGGCCGCGCCACGTTCCTCGTCGAACCGAATTTGCACGGCAGCGCCCCTGCCGTGTCCTCCCCCGTCCCCGAGCCGGCCATCGGCCCCGAAACCGGGATCGTTGGCCGGCTCAGCGAGGGCATC
>Ga0209018_1000296_pt1 | contig 47653 bp, 34 predicted proteins | sample YNPBryBLVA2012_FD_185814 | JGI IMG/M metagenome (GOLD analysis project Ga0209018, IMG submission 185814) | Anoxygenic and chlorotrophic microbial mat microbial communities from Yellowstone National Park, USA - YNP Bryant BLVA 2012 (SPAdes)... ...
GGGGGGTTGGGGAGGGAGGCCCTGCGCTTGCGCGCAGGGGAATTTGGCCCTGCGCTGGCGCTCAGGGGAATTTGGCCCTGCGCTTGCGCGCAGGGGAATTTGGCCCTGAGCTGGCGCTCAGGGGAATTTGGGCTGGGTCAGCGGGGGGCGGAGCGTTTGCGGGTGCGGGGAGAGGGGGAGGTGCGGCGGATGGTTTTCTGAGCGGAGGCCCACTGGCCGAGGCGGTATTCGCGGCGGTAGCCGGCAGTGAGGTTGGAAATGACGACGGTGACGGAGCCGCCGGAGTCGACCGAGTAGCTTTCCTCGATGAGCTGGCGGGAGGCTTCGGCGCTGCGCTCGACGGGAATGTTGCGGAGGTCGGCGACGGAGGTGAGGCGGGGATCGAAGGGGAAGCGGATCTCGTCCCAAGGGGTAATATCGCCGGCAGGTTCGCCGGATGTGGCGCGGTGGGAGCACTCGAGGTAGCGAAAGTGGCCGATGTTGTGGGCGGGGAAGTAGCGGCGGGTCCGCGCGAGGGGGGCAGCGCCGGGGGCGGGGAGTTCGAGGCCCTGTTCGAAGAGCGGGTCGAAGACAATGACGCGTCCTTCCTCGGCTTCGCGCCAGACGCCGAAGAAGCGGGTGAAGCGTTCGCGGAGGAGGGCCGGGGCGTGGGAGGAGGCCTGGATGGCGAGGCCGATGGCGGTGGCGGCGCGGGTGTAGGCGGAGCGCCGGACGCGGCGGCCGAAGCGTTCGCGGAGCATGCGGCTGACGAGGGGGAGTTCGCTGGCGCCGCCGGTGACGTAGAGGGTGACGGGGGTGGAGGAGGGGGCGCGATCGAGGAGGTCGGCGGTGGCGTGGAGAGTCTCTTCGACGAGGGGCGAGAGCTGATCGTAGAAGTCGGCGACGGGGACGGGAGTGACGGGCCAGCCGGGGCGGACGCGGTCGAGGTCGACCATGAGGCGGCGGGTGTTGGGGTGGAGGGACTCCTTTTTCTCGCGGCACTCTTCGAGGAGGAGGAACTCTTCGGCCTGGGAGAGGGAGTCGCGTTCGGAGGCGAGTCCGGCTTTTTCGAGGGCGAGAGTAGCGAGGACGTCGTCGAAGTCGTCTCCGCCGAGTGTCGGGATGCTTTCGGTGGCTTCGACGATGTGGGAGTCGCCGTCGCGGAAGACGAGGGAGGCGTCGAAGGTTCCGCCGCCGAGGTCGTAGACGAGGATGCGCTGCGGGGCGGAGGAGCCGGCGGCGGCGAGGCGGTGAGAGAACTCGATGCTGGCGGCGGAGGGTTCATTGAGGAGGCCGAGGACGTGGAAGCCGGCGGCGCGGAAGGCCTCGGTGGTGAGGAAGCGCTGGTTGGAGTTGGCGTTGGCAGGCACGCCGAGGAGGACCTCAAGGGCACCGGGGCCGCGGCGGGGCAGAGAGGAGGAGTTCAGGAGGGCGTTCTGGAGCCAGGAGAGGAGTTCTTCGAGGAGGGTGGCGAGGCGGACGGTCTGGCCGGCGAGTTCAACGAGGGTCTCAGGACCGGAGCAAGAGAGGACGCGTTTGATGGAGCGGAGGATGGTGGCGCCGTCGGCGCCCTGGGCGGCCCAGGCGTCCCAGCCGTAGAGGCGCTTGCCGTCCTGAATGGCGATGAGGGGAGGGGCCCATTCGCGGGCGGCGCCGTCGGGGCAATCGAAGGAGATGACGGGGAAGTTGCCGCGGTCGGCGGCGGCGGCGACGATGCGAGTGGTGCCGAAGTCGATACCGAGACGCATGGATGATTTCAGGGTAACTCCGGGGCGTCGAAAAAGACAGGGTTCATGCGGCGGGGAGGGAGAGGGTGAAGGTGGAGCCGTGTCCGAGGCGGCTGGAGACGCGGACGCTGCCGCCGAACAGCTCGGCGATGTGTTTGACGATGGAGAGGCCGAGGCCGGTGCCGCCGACTTCGCGGGAGCGGGCTTTATCGACGCGGTAGAAGCGTTCGAAGATGCGGGGGAGGTCTTCTTCGGGGATGCCGATGCCGTGGTCGACGACGTGGACTTCGATCATCTCGCCGTTGCTGGCGGCGTCGATGAGGACTTCGGAGTTTTCCGGGCTGAATTTGACGGCGTTGTCGACGAGGTTGACGAGAGCCTGTTCGAGGCGGAAGCGGAGGGCGCGGACGGCGAAGGGGGCGGGGGAGGCGGAGATGCGGATGCGGCGGAGGCGGGCGGCGGACTCGACGGTGCGGACGACGGTGTCGATGACGGGCTGGAGGGGGACAGGTTCGGCGGGCTCCTGGGCGGGGCGGTGCTGCTCGAGTTCGGACAGCACGAGGAGGTCAGAGGCGATGTTGTTGAGGCGGATGGCGTTGGAGCGGATGATTTCGAGGAAGCGGCGGTTGTGGAGGGAGTCGTCGATGGCGCCGTCGAGGAGGGTTTCGGCGTAGCCGCTGATGGCGGCGAGGGGGGTACGGAGTTCGTGGGAGACGTTGGCGACGAAATCGCGGCGGACGCGTTCGAGGCGTTCGAGTTCGGTGACGTCGTGGAGGATGGCGAGGACGCCCTGCTGGCGGTTGAGTTCGAGGGGCTTGGCCCAGAGCTCGTAGCTGCGTCCGGGGTTGGTGGGGAAGGAGACCTTGGCGCGGACGGTCTGGGCTTGCTCGAGGACCTGCCAGAGGGGATCGAGGAGGGCGGGATCGGGGGCGATTTGCTCGAGGGGCGCGCCCGCGGAGGGGGCAGAGGTGGCGGCGACGGCGTCGAGGAACGCCTGGTTGCAGAAGGTGATGCGGAGGGAGGAGTCGACGGCGAGGACGCCCTCGCGCATGCTGGAGAGGATCGCCTCGCGGCGGGCGGACTCGTTGCGGACGAGTTCGACCATGTCGAGGAGGTTGCCTGCCATGCGGTGGAGGGAGGCGGCGAGGGCGCCGAGTTCGTCGTTGCCGGAGTCCGGAGGGACGGGGCTGGCATCGAGGCGGCCGGCGGCAAGGTCTTCGGCGGCGGACTGGATGTTGTGGATGCGGCGGGTGAGGGAGCGGGAGAAGAAGTAGGCGGCGGCGAGGACGGCGAGGGCGAGCAGGAGGGTGGCGCGGAGGATGCGGAGGCGGTTGGCTTTGACGGCGGACTGGATGGCGTCGAGGGGGGCGGCGAGGCGGAGGAGGACGGGCTGGCCGGAGGAGAGGCGTGCGGGGAGGGCGAGGTAGAGGAAGTCGGTATTGACGCTGGTGGAGTGCCGTTTGGCGACGCCGAGGCCGTGGCGGAGGGCGTCCAGGATTTCGGGGCGGGTGGCGTGGTTCTCCATGGAGCCGGGTTCGCGGCGGGACTCGGCGAGGACGGCGCCGCTGGAGGAGTCGACGACGGTAACGCGGGCAGCCAGGAGGGCGTCGGTCTGGCGGACCCAAGGGGGGAGTTGGGAGGAGGGGAGAGATTCGAGTTCCCGGGCCAAAAGGCGGGCGGAGGCGTGGAGGGAGCGCTGGACGGAGGACTCCTCGCTCTGCTGGGTGAAGCGGGACATGAGGAGATCGGTCAGGCTGCCCATAGCGAGGACGAGGGCGGCGGCACCGATGAGGAGCTTGCGAAAGAGGGGGCTGCGGATGGTGGGGGTGCGGCCCGGCATGGGTTCGGTTCAAGCTCTACCGGTGAGCCAGAAGATGAGGAGGAAGCTGAAGGCGCCGACGAGGGCGGACATGGGGATGGTGAGGATCCATGCCCAGAGGATGTTGGTAGCGAGGCCCCAACGGACAGCCTTGAGGCGCTGGATGGAGCCGACGCCGGCGATGGCGCCGGTGATGACGTGGGTGGTGGAGACGGGGACCTTGAGGTAAGTGGGGAAGAGGATGGCGATGGCGCCGGCGGTTTCGGCGCAGAAGCCGCCGCGGGGTTTGAGGCGGGTGAGGCGCGCGCCCATAGTATGGACGATGCGCCAGCCGCCGCTCATGGTGCCGAGGGCGATTGCAGCGTGGGCGGAGAGGACGACCCACCACTGGACGTCGAAGGTCTTCAGGAAGCCGGAGGCGACCAGGACGCTGGTGATAATGCCCATGGTTTTCTGGGCGTCGTTGGCGCCGTGGGAGTAGCTGAACAAGCCGGAGCTCAGCAGCTGGAGGCGGCGGAACCAAACGTCCATGAGCCGCGGGGAGGAGTGGCGGAAGAGCCAGAAGACGAGAACCATGAGGAGGTAGCCGAGGGAGAGGCCGATGAGGGGGGCGAGGAAGATGAAAAGGATGGTGGAGGCCCAGCCGGAAGGGACGATGGCGTCGAAGACGGAGAGCCAGCCGCGGGTGAGGCCGACCTTGGCCATGGTGGCGCCGGCGTAGCCGCCGATCAAGGCGTGGGAGGAGCTGGAGGGGAGGCCGTAGTACCAGGTGAAGAGGTTCCAGAAGATGGCGCCGATCAAGCCGGCGAGGACGACCATTTCGGTGACGAGCCTGATGTCGACCATGCCGGCGCCGACGGTCTTGGCAACGCCGGCTTCGTGGAAGAAGAGGAGGGGGATAGCGGCGATGAAGTTCCAGAAAGCGGCCCAGAGGACCGCCTGGAAGGGGGAGAGGACGCGGGTGGCGACGATGGTGGCGACGGAGTTGGCGGCGTCGTGGAAACCGTTGATGAAATCAAAGACAAGCGCGACGAGGACGATGAAGGAGACCAGAAGGAGGGGGGAATCCATGACGCGGGGTGATCAGCCGTTTTTCACGATGACGTTCTGGAGGGCGTCGGCGACGTCCTCGCAGTAGTCGGTGGCGGATTCGAGGTACTCGTAGATCTCCTTGAGCTTGATGAGGGTGATGGGGTCTTTTTCCTGCTCGAAGAGGTCGGCGATGGCAGCGCGGATGAGGTGGTCGGCCTGATCTTCGAGGCGGTTGATTTCGATGGCGTGCTCGAGCAGGGGCTGGTTCTCGGCAAGAGCGGCAAAGGCCTTCTGGAGGACGACGGCGCAGTTTTCGAGGATGCGGCTGACCTCGATGACAGGGGTGGGGATTTTGGGGATCTTGTAAGCGACGACGCGGTGGGCTGCCTCTTCGAGGGCGTCGAGGACGTCGTCCATGTGGGAGGCGAGGGAGTGGATGTCTTCGGGGTCGATGGGGGTGATGAAGGTCTGGTTGAGGCGAGTAAAGACTTCGTGGATGATTTCGTCGCCCTTCTGTTCGAGGCGGGCGATGGCGACCTCGGCCTCGTGCATGGTGGAAGGCCCGTTTTCGACGGCCTTGCGGAAGGTCTGGGCGGCCTGGTGGATGAGACCGGCCTGCTCGATGAAAAAGTGGAAGAACTTTTCGGTACGCGGCAGAAGTCTCATGTGCGTTGCCGATCTCCCGCTGCATGGCAGAGGCTGCAGGCCATGGGCGGAAACTGAATTATCGCAAATGGACCGCGGTCGCAGTCAACGGGAAACGGATTACAGTTCTGTGAAAGCCGGATCATGGAGGACAGGCAGAGGAGAGGATGCAGGCTCAGCGGATTCCTCTTCGGGCTGGAAGAAGCGGGGATCGAGGAGGCGGCTGGTTTCGACGTTGCCGAGGGCATTGAGGAGGGTGGACTTGAGGTGGGGGTGTTGGTGTTGGAGTTCGTCGAGGAGGGAGCGGAGAGAGCGGCGGACGGTGCCGGTTTTCAGGGAGCAGCCGCAAGGGATAACGGGCGCGGAGGAGGCATCGGCCCAAGCGCGGGTGAGGTCTTCGGTGACGTAGAGGAGGGGGCGGATGAGGCGGAACTCGCGGCGGCGGGACCAGACGACGGGAGGCAGGGCGGCGAGGCGTCCGGTGAACATGGCGTTGCGGAGGAAGGATTCGCAGAGGTCGTCGGCGGTGTGGCCGAGGGCGATGACGTTGGCGCCGAGTTCGCGGGCGAGCGCGTAGACGGCGCGGCGGCGGAAGCGGCTGCAGAGGTCGCAGCCGTGACCGGGCTGATCGGAGAGCAGGCGGAGGGAGGGGTTGTCGGTGCGGAGAGTCCACTGGACGCCGTGATCGAGCATCCACTGGCGGAAGGGTTCGATCGGGGCGAGGAACTTGCCCTGGTCGATGGTGAAGGCGCAGAGGGAGAACCGGACGGGGGCGCGTTTCTGAAGCAGGACAAGGGCGGAGAGGAGGGCGAAGGAGTCCTTGCCGCCGGAGAAGGCGACGGCGACACGGTCGCCGTCGCGGATCATCTGAAAGCGCGCGATGGCCTGGCCGACGCGGCGCAGGATGGCTTTTTCGAGGTCCAAATTTCTATTGTATTGTTTATGAGCCCGGGGCGAAGAACGGCGTGGGAAGCGCTCGAGCGCGTGGAGCGCGGAGCGAAGAGCGACGAGGCGCTGCTCAGGGCGGCGCAGGGGCTGGAGAGCCGGGACGCGGGGCTGGCGACGGAGATCGTTTATGGCGTGCTGCGGAGGCGGGCGCAACTGGACTGGCTGATCGGGCGGGCGTCGTCGCGGCGGGTGGGGGAGATGGACGCGGAGGTACTGCGGGCGCTGCGGATGGGGGCGTATCAGCTGCGGTATTTGAGCCGGGTGCCGGCGCATGCGGCCGTGGGGGAGAGTGTGGAGCTGGTGAAGATGGCCGGGCGGCAGCATGCGGCGGGATTCGTGAACGCAGTGCTGCGGCGGCTGCCGCGGTTGCCGGAGAGATGGGAGAGCGAGGAGCTGGAGTATTCGATGCCCGGGTGGCTGCTGGAAAGGTGGAAGCGGCGGCTGGGAGAGGAAGACGCGTTGCGGGCGGCGCGGGCGGCGCTGGAGGCGCCGGAGCGGGCGGAGCTGGAAGGGCTGCCGATGGACGAGGGGGCGCAGGCGATCGTTCCGCTGCTGGAACTGCAAGCAGGCGAGTGGATGCTGGACGTGTGCGCGGCGCCGGGCAACAAGACGAGGCAGGCGCTGGCGAGCGGGGCGCGCGTGGTGGCGTGCGACGCGAACTGGAGGAGGCTGCGGGAGCTTCTGGCGGATTGCCCGCGAGTGCAGGCGCGGGCCGACGAGGGGCTGCCGTTTGCGGCGGCGTTCGGCAAGGTGCTGGTGGACGCGCCGTGCACGGGGACCGGGACGCTGGGGCGGAACCCGGAGATCCGGTGGCGCGTCACGGAGGAGGAGATCGCGCGGCAGGCGCGGAGGCAGGAGTCGATCGTGAGGGAAGCCTTGCGGTGTGTGAAGCCTGGGGGAAGGCTGGTGTATTCGACGTGTTCGCTGGAACGGGAGGAGAACGAGGATGTGGTGGAGCGTGTGGCGGCCGGGCGCGTGAAGAGAACGATGCTGCGCGTGCCGGGGCGGGAGCGCGGGGACGGATTTTTCGCGGCCGTGATAGAGTGAGAGAGCCTGGAGATGATCGAGATCCTACCGTCCTTGCTGGCGGCCGACTTCACGCGGCTGGGGGAGCAGATCGAGCAGGTGAGCGCGGGCGGGGCGCGGATGCTGCACTTCGACGTGATGGACGGCCACTTCGTGCCGAATATTTCGTTCGGGCTGCCGGTGCTGGAGTCGTTGCGGAAGAAGACGCGGCTGCAATTTGACGCGCATTTGATGATTGCGGACGCGGACCGGTATGCGGCGCGGTTTGTGGAGGCGGGAGCGGATCTAGTCAGCGTGCATGTGGAGGCGTGCCCGCATCTGGACCGGACGGTGAGGGCGATTCAGGCGGAAGGGGCGAGGGCGGGGGTGGTGCTGAACCCGGCGACGCCGGTGGGGACGCTGGAGCATGTGCTGCCGCTGGTGGATTATGTGCTTCTGATGAGCGTGAATCCGGGCTACGGGGGACAGAAGTTCATCCCGCATGTGCTGGACAAGGCGCGGGCGTTGCGGCAGTGGAGGGCGAGGGAAGGGCTGGAGTTCGCCATCGAGATCGACGGGGGCGTGACGGTGGATAATGTAGGTATGGTCGCCGAGGCCGGCGTGGACTGGGTGGTGGCAGGGACGAGCGTGCTGGGCGCGTCCGATCCGGCGCAGGCGATGGCAGCGATGAGAGACGCGGCAGAGAAAGCGCTGGCGCGGCGGGCGTAGGCGGCGGCTTGGGGCTGGGACAGACGAACGAGGTGAACGGGAAGATGACGGGACACAGGACAGTGCAGGCGTGGATGCTGGCGGCGGCAGTGGCGGCGCTGGTTGTGGCGGGCGGCTGCCGGGGCAAGCGCTATGAGAATCCGATCACGCTGGACACGCAGCAGCCGGACAAGATCCTGTTCGACAAGGCGATCAAGGACATTGAGAAGGGCCGTTACGAGGTGGCCCGGCTGACGCTGAACACGTTGATGAACACCTACGACACGTCTGAGTTTCTGGCGAAGGCGAAGCTGGCGATCGCCGACTCGTGGATGCGCGAAGGGGGCTCGCACGCGCTGGCGCAGGCCGAGGCCGAGTACAAGGACTTCATCCTGTTCTACCCGACGCTGGAGGAATCGGCCGAGGCGCAGATGAAGATCTGCGACATCCACTACCGGCAGATGGAGAAGCCGGACCGGGACTCGACGCACGCGTTGCGGGCGGAGGAAGAGTGCCGGCAGGTGCTGACGCAGTTTCCCAATTCCCGGTTTGCGCCGATGGCGGCGCAGAAGCTGCGCGAGATCCAGGAAGTTTTGAGCGAGGGCGAGTACCGGGTGGGGGCGTTTTATCACCAGAAGGGATCGCTGAGCGCGGCGTCGAACCGGCTGCAGACGCTGACCGATCACTATCCGCTGTACAGCGGGGCGGACCAGGCGCTGTGGCGGCTGGGCGACAGCTATCTGCGGATGGGGCCGCGGTTCCGGCAGAAGGGGATCGCGACATACCAGAGGATTGTGCGCGAGTACCCGCTGAGCCCGCTGGTGGAGCAGGCCAAGCAGAAGCTGGAAGAGATGGAGGCGGAGATTCCGGAGCCCGATCCGGTGGCGTATGCACGGATGAGGTACGAACTGGAGAACGCGTCGAAGAAGGGCCTGCTGGCGCGGATGTGGGGACCGTTTTCCAAGTCGCCGGACGTGAGCCGGGCGGCGAAGAGCGGGCAGCCGGCGATGGAGCGGCTGCGGCCGGGCCTGCCGCCGAGCGTGCCGGCGTCGGCGGAAGGCGGGGTGACGGATGTGACGATCTCGACCGAGACGCCGGCGTCGAGCACGGCGCTGGATACTCTGCCGGATGCGCGGCAGAGCGCGCAACAGGCGGGCGGACAGGCGGCGGCGCAAGGCGCGGCCGAGGGGCAGGGTGCGCAGGCGGAGGCGCCGGCGAAGCAGAGCGGGAAGGGTGCGGCGAAGGCGAAGCGCGGGGGCAAGGCGAAGCCGAACGGCAAGGAGAAGAAGTAGGCTCGTGACGCCGCCGGTTCGCGTGCTGCTGGCCGACGACAGTCCGCATGCGCAGCGGATGGGCGAGCGCATTTTGCGGGAAGAGGGCTACGAGGTGGTGACGGTGGTCGACGGGGAGACCGCCGTGGCGAAGCTGGACGAGGTGCAGCCGGACCTGGTGCTGGCGGACGTGTTTCTGCCGCAGAAATCGGGTTACGAGCTGTGCCGCCACATCAAGCGGCACGAGACGCACCGGCATGCGGGGGTGGTGCTGATCGCCGGATTGCTGGAACCGGTGGACGAGGAAGAGGCGCGGCGGGCGGGGTGCGACGCGGTGCTGAAGAAGCCGTTCGAGGCGTCTGTGGTTCTGGAGACGATCCGCCCGCTGATCGACCGGGCGAGGTTCGCGCGGGGGCTGTTTGGCGACAGCGTGCCGGCGCCGCCGACGCCGGAGCCGGGCGCCGGGGCAGCGGCTGTGGTGAAGGCCGAGATCGATCCGGAGGCGGTGCGGGCGGCAGTGACGCTGGCGCTGGACCGAAGCCTGCCGATGCTTGTGGAGGAGATTTCGGAGAAGATCCTGATCGCGCTGGGGCACTGAGCGGGCCGATGGAACATGGCCATAGTCTGAATTCAACCGCTACATATTGAGCAAATCACGCAAGGCTTTTTGGACCAGGCACGCCATTTCAGCGGCCGGACAAGCGGGCGTGACATTGAAAAGGGAGAGGACATTCGGCGATGCCGGACAACAGTTTTGACATCGTTTCCAGGGTGGAGATGCCGGAAGTGGGGAACGCCATTCAGCAGGCGATGAAGGAGATCGGGCAGCGGTACGACCTGAAGGGAACGAAAAGCCACATCGAGCTGAACGAGAAAGAGCGCAAGATTACAGTTTCGTCGTCGGACGATTTTCACCTGAAAGCGGTGCTGGAGATTTTGCAAGGGAAGCTGGTGAAGCGCAACGTGCCGCTGAAGGCGCTGAGCTACGGGACGGTGCAACCGGCGGCGGGAAGCACGGTGAGGCAGGAGATCGCGCTGCAACAGGGGATTCCGGTGGAGAAGGCGCGGGAGATCGTGAAGGCGATCAAGGAGACGAAGAAGAAGGTGCAGGCGTCGATCCAGGGGGACCTGGTGCGGGTGTCGGGCAAGGAACGGGACGTGTTGCAGGAGGTGATCGCGATGCTGAGGCAGAGGGACTTCGGCATCGACATGCAGTTCACCAACTACCGGTCGAACTGAAGATGGCGCGGCGGATGGAGTCGTTGTTTCTGAATGGGCCGGCGGGCCGGCTGGAGGCGCTGCTCGAGGAACCCGAGGGGGGCGAGCCGCAGGCGGCGGCGCTGGTGCTGCATCCGCACCCGCTGGGCGGCGGGACGATGCACAACAAGGTGGTGTACCGGATGGCGCGGGCGCTGCGGCGGCGGGGCGCGGTGACGCTGCGGTTCAATTTTCGCGGGGTGCATTTGAGCGAGGGGCGGCACGACGACGGGCGGGGGGAGGTGGATGACGCGCGGGCGGCGAAAGCGTATCTGATGGAGAGGTACGCGGGGCTTCCGCTGGTGCTTGCGGGGTTCAGCTTCGGGTCGAGGGTGGCGGTGCAATGCGGGGAGGGCGCGCGGCGGGTGATTCTTGCGGGCTTTCCGACGGTGTACCGGCAGTACAGCGTGCTGGACGCGTGTCCGGTGCTGCGGGTGTTTGTGCAATCGACGCGGGATGAATACGGACCGCGGGATCAGTTGGAGAGGGTTTACGAGCGGTTGTGGGGGCCGAAGCGGATTTACTGGGTGGAGGCGCGGGATCACTTTTTCGCCGGGGCGCTGGACAAACTGGAGCGCGTAGTGGAGGAGGCGGGGCGAGCGTGGTGAGGGGGCGGCGCATGGAAGACGCAGGCCCACCGGCGAGGAACGCGGAGGGCGAAGGCGCCTTTCGAGGACCGGAGGGCCGGCCCTGCGAAAGAGGCGCACGATGCCGTGGACCGCGACGTTCCGAATCTTCCTGGCAGCCGCGCCGGAGAGCCCGAGGAATCAAGTTTGGAGTTGGGCCGATTGCCGGTTTCCGTTCGTCCGGTGAAAGGCCCGGCAGCCGAGAGTCAAGCCTGCGGGCCTCAGGATGCGGAGATCCCCGGCCGCGTCTTCCCGATGTTCACCGGCTCCGGCGGCCGCGGCTCCGGAGCAAATACACCGGGTCCGGCTTCGCCGCCGTCTCGTAGACCGTCATCACCTCCAGCGCCGGCAGGCGGAACCGCATGGTGCGGTTGTCCCCCTGCGCCGACACAAACAGCGTTCCGCTCTCCTCATCCAGACGGATTCCTTCCGCGTGGCTGCCCACCCGTGCGCGCCTCGCCTCCTCGAGCGACGCCAGATCGATCACCGCCACTTCGCCGGACTCGATCAGCGAGGTGTACGCCCACCGCCCATCCGCTGACACGACAATGCGGGAGGGCTGCCCGGCGATGCCAAGCTTCCGCTTCACCGTGTTCGTCACCGCATCGATCACGACCACCATGTTCGCCGTCCGCGTCCCCACCAGCAGCGTCTTCTCGTCCGGAGTCAGGGCGATCCCCATCGGCACGCCTCCCACTTCGACCGACGCGCGCTGCCGTCTCGACCTCAGATCCACGACGCTCACCGTGCCCGAGCCCGAGTCGGCCGTCCACGCCTGCCGCTCGTCGCGGGTCACGGCCACCAGGTGCGGCAGCTTTCCAGAGACCGGGACCGCATGCAGGAGACGCCTCTTGCGGGTGTCGACGACGGCCAGCGCCCCGGGAATGTCACAAGTGACATACAGCCGGCCGCTGCGTCCCAGATGGATGCCGTGCGGCCGCCGGTTGGCACCCAGCGAAATCTCCCCGGCCGGCTTGCGGGCCTCGAGGTCGATCACGGTGAGCGTGTTTTCGCCGGGCTTGTCTTCGGTCCACGAATCCACGCCGTAGTTGCTGACAAACGCGAAGCGGCCGTCCGGGCTCACCGCGAACTCGTGCGGCTTCGCGCCGGTCCGGATCTTTGCCAGAAGCTTGCCATGCGCCTCGTCATATACTCCCAGCGAATCGTCGCCCTTGTGCAGGATCAGCACCTGCGCGGCCGCTGTTGCCGCTACGACAGCCGCCAACAACCACAGTTTGCTCATGCCCCCATTTTCACCCCCTTGCGCAGAAAAGAAAAAGGCCCGGAGCCTTTCCGCCCCGGGCCAGGCAGCGCCGAAACACGCGGCCTATTCATTCACACGGAAGGTGGCCACAAACGCATTGCGCTTGTATGGAAGCGACCACCGCGCCTTGAGGCCCTCGCGCGAGTCGGCCGCATAGCGGTTCTCCAGCGTGTACGCGGCCATCGCATGGTCGGTCTTCGCGAGCGGCGGGTAGAAGGTCTCCTCGTGCCCGCACACCTTGTCGCCCTCTTCAATGGCGCGCGTGCGGATCGCGGCCAGCGTGCCGGCGGTGAACGACACGCGCCTGTCGTGGATGCTGTCGCCGTCGACGCGGAACTCCATGGGCATGACGAACTCGCGCACGACGCGCTCCAGCAGGTCGCCCGTCATCCGCTGGGCGAAGAGCTTCAGCGCGTGGCGCTGCTCGAGCGTCGCGCGCTCGTCGTAGATCAGCACCGAGTAGACCGGATAGGGTTCGCCGGTCAGATCGCCCAGCGTGGAGGCCGCCTTCACCGCCGCCGCCACCCTGAGGCCGTCGACGTTCACGCCGTTCACCTCGCCGCGCTCGATCTGCCAGCCGAACACGGCCAGGTTGCCCACCAGTTGCACTTCACTGTTGATGAAGCAGGAGCCGGCGTTGACGTCCGCCGACCGTGCCTCCACATACATTCCGGTTGCCTGAATCGACGGCGACGCAGCCCAGCCCAGCATTGCGGCACCGAGGAAAAACACGCCCAGTTTCAACCACGCAGTCATCATCGAACCTCCCAGTTCAACGGCCTCGAAGAAGGGCAGCGCGCGCTCATTGCCGGATGCGCCAAGCCCGCCCCCGCGGCCTGTTCTGTTTGATCCAATTATACTCAGTCAAGATTCAGGCTGCGCAGCGGGCCGCATCTGCCCCTGTGCAGGCCCGCCTCCAGATCCCCCGGTCCACGGGCCTATTTCTGATGCGCCAGCTGGTGCTGACGGCAGTAGCGGGAGCCCGGCGCCGCCGGCCGCGTGCACCGCTTGCCGCTGCTTGTGATGGCGGCGCACCGCACCACGGCAGGCTTGCGGTCCGGCTCGCCGCCCCCGGGCTCCGGCCCTTGCTTCAGAGCATCGAACTGCGGTGGATTCGCAACCGCACCCTTCTGCTCGCTGAGCGTTCGCAGCAGCGCGTCCACCTGCGCCTCGGCCTCGGCCAGCCGGGACTTCAACTCCGTCAGTTGCCCGATCAGCGCCTCGATCCGCGCCGCCTCGCCCGCGCATCCGCCTGCCGGGGGCGCCGAACCCAGCGGCAAGTTCGCCGCCAGGCAGAAGCACACCAGAAGCCTCAGGGTCCTCACGCCATAACTAGTGGGGGCGCGGCGGCTCTCCTCTCACAGTTCAGAGTTCAAAGCGGATGCCCTGCGCCAGAGGCAGGTCTTTGGACCAGTTGATGGTCACCGTCTGCCGCCGCATGTAGGCCTTCCACGCATCGGAGCCCGCTTCGCGCCCGCCGCCAGTCTCTTTCTCGCCCCCGAAGGCTCCGCCGATCTCGGCCCCCGAAGTGCCGATGTTGACGTTCGCGATGCCGCAGTCGGACCCGAGCGCTGACAGGAACGTCTCCGCCGCAATCAGGTTCCGCGTGAAGATTGCAGACGACAGCCCCTGCGGCACGTCGTTGTGCCAGCGGATCGCCTCCTCCAGATCGCCGTACTCGATCAAGTAAAGAATCGGGGCGAAGATCTCTTCCTTCACGATCGGCATGTCCGCGCGCGCCCGCACGAGCGCCGGCTCCACGAAGTTGCCTTGCCGCTGCAGCCGTTGCCCGCCGAAGATCACCTCCCCGCCTTGCTCCACCGCGCGCCGCAGCCCGTCCATCATTTCTCCCACGGCTGCCCCGTTGACCAGCGGCCCCATCAGCGTGTGCTCGTCGAGCGGGTCCCCGATCCGGATCTGCGAATAGGCGTGCTGCAGCCTCTCGGTGAATGCGGCTGCAATGTCGCGGTGCAGGAACAGGCGCCGGATGGTTGTGCAACGCTGCCCGGCGGTGCCGACGGCCCCGAAGAGCACGGCCCGAAGCGCCAGGTCCAGGTCGGCGTCCGGTTCGAGGATCACCCCGTTGTTGCCGCCGAGTTCGAGAATCGTCCTGCCCAGCCGCTTGCCCACGACCTCGGCCACCCGGTAGCCCATCTGACAACTGCCCGTTGCACTCACCAGCGGGACGCGCCCGTCGGCCAGCAGCCGCTCGCCCACTGTCGAGCCGCGCCCGATGGCCAACGTGAACACCCCCGGCCAGCCATTCTCTTCCAGCACTTTCTGGCAGATCCGCTGCACCGCAATGGCGCACAGCGGCGTCTCCGAGCTCGGCTTCCAGATCACCGTGTCGCCGCAGACGGCGGCAATGAATGCGTTCCAGCTCCACACCGCCACGGGGAAATTGAATGCCGAAATCACGCCCACCGGCCCCAGCGGGTGCCACTGCTCGTACATCCGATGCTGCGGCCGTTCGCTCTGCATTGTGAGTCCATAGAGCTGCCGCGAGAGACCCACGGCGAAGTCCGCCATGTCGATCATCTCCTGCACCTCGCCGAGCCCCTCGGCCAAAATCTTGCCCATCTCGAGCGAAACCAGCGCTCCAAGCTCCTGTTTGTGCTCCCGCAATGCCAGCCCGATCTGCCGGATCACCTCCCCCCGCTTCGGCGCCGGCTGCAGCCGCCAGCGCAAGAACGTCTCGTGGGCTGCCGCCGCCACAACCTCGTAATCTTCCGCCGAAGCCATGCCCACCTGTGCCAGTTCCTCGCCGGTCGACGGATTGAAGCTTGCCAGGTCCCCGCCGCCCGGCCTCGGCACCCAAGCGGCTCCGCACGCGCCCGAATTCCATTCGCCGATACCGAGCTTCGCCAAGATCTGCTTTGGATCCATTCCTGCCTCCGGCTCCCCATTCTACCGGCGGCTGCACCGGAGTGGCACCGGACCTTGCCCGGAAAGTCCCCCGCACCGCGTCTTTGGCGGGCTTCAATGGGTTTCCTATGCTCCGCCGGCGAGTGAAGAAAGGGGAGCCTCGCCGGCCGAACCGCCCGGCAACCTGGATTGGAGTCCCCGGAGAGCCGTCTCCACGCGAGCGGTTACGTCCCGGGCTGGTGCGATGAGCCGGTGCACACCAGAAGCGGTGCAGATGGGCGCGGGGCACTCTGAGGCTGCCTTCAGAGGGAGCGGGGATTGGCGCCTCCCGCCCGGGATCGGGCGCGACGCTCCACAGGCATTCGAGCCAATGTCTGGCGCTTATGTCTGCGCCGAGAGCCGGTGACATGGGGCGTCTCTCGAGAGCACCCATCGGTCCTGCGCGCCCTGGAAGGCGCGGGTTCGCCGATCCGGAGGCGGAGAGAGCGTGCCGCTTTGGGCGGCGCTCCCGGTATGGTGCACCAAGGTGGAACAACGCTGGAGGAGCGGTTGCGGCGGCGGGGTGCTGGCGTTCTGGCAACTCATTGCTGCTGAATTGCTTGCCGGTTCGGCGCGACGTGTGCTGAAAGGAAGGCAGCGATGAAGGTCACGGCCACAGGGTGGACTCAAGGCGAAGGGTTCTTTCCTCTCTCCCGACCCACCTCCTCTCCCTCAAAGCCCCTGTGCCTCATGCTCTCCCCGCATGCCTTCCACTCCCTCGTCTTGAGTCCTTTTTTCGATTTCATCCGGGCTTTTTCCGGGCGAGTGCCGTCCGGCATTCGCTGGCGCCCGCTGGCAGGAATCCTGGTTTGTGCGGTGAGCATTCCGCTTGCAATCCTGGCGGCTGGCACCGGCAGACATTTTCGAGAATCCCGCGCAAACGATGGATTCGTGAGGCAGCGGGGGTTGGCACCTCGTTCCGCTGCTGCAATGGGCGCAGAGGATAGCGCCGGTACGGAGCGGGGCAGAAGTCCTGACACTCCCACTCCCTTAGCGGGCGGCCACGGAGTGCCGTGCGCCCGTTTTCGTTGCCCGCGTTGCGGGACCGCTGATTCCAGCGGCCTTCTTCCCGCGGTTCCGGATCCGAAGCCCTGCCTCGACGAACCGGAGCCAGCCTTAGCCGAAGCCCGCTTCAAGGACGGCGAGGCGGCGCGGTTGCCGCCCGATTCAGCGGGGGGCGGAGGATACGGCCTGCGCGGCTCCCGTGTCAGGCAGAAAATAGAACGCCATGCCGAGGATCAGATAGACGGCCATCAGCATGGCGCCTTCCAGCCAGTTGGATTCGCCGTCGGAGGCGATCTGCGCGGCGATCACAGCCGTAACCACCACGGCCAGCACCTCGGCGGCAGTAAAGACCAGATCCATCGGGCGCGGGCCGACGGCGTGGCTCAGCAACACCAGAAGCGGGGCGACGAACAGCGCCACCTGGATGCTGGATCCTACGGCGATTGAGAGACTCAAATCCATGCGGTTCTTCCAGGCCATCAGGATGGCGGAGGAATGTTCGGCGGCGTTGCCGATCACGGCCACGACAATGACGCCCACGAAGATCTGCGACATGCCCCACGCATGCGCCGCCTGCTCCACGCTGCCGACCAGAATTTCGCTCATCCACGCAATCAGCGCCGTCGCGCCCGCGAGCACCGCGATGCTGCGGCCGCGGCTCCACGGCGCGTGCTGTCCGGCCGCCTCGGCTTCCGTGCTGGAAGGAAGGCCCGTAAAAAAGCTGCGGTGCGTGACCAGGGAGAAAACGAGGTGGGCGGCATAGATGGCCAGCAGGACGAGGGCGATCTCCAGGCTCAGATCGTTTTCGACGTCGCGCGAGGCGCCGGCCACGTGATGGAAGACTGCCGGCACCACGAGCGCGATGGCCGACAGGATCAGCAGCGTCGCCTGCGCTCTTGCGGCCAGCGCCTGGAACGATTGCGTCCGGTGGCGGACGCCGCCGGCAAGCATGGCCAAGCCGGCCACCAGAAGAATGTTGCCGATGATCGATCCTGTCAGCGACGCCTTCACGACGTCGTGCAGTCCACGTTGCAGCGCCGCGATGGCGATGATCAACTCCGCCGCATTGCCGAAGGTGGCGTTCAGCAGCCCGCCCACGCCCTCGCCAGTGTGGGCGGCGAGATGCTCGGTGGCGTGGCCTAGCCATCCGGCCAGCGGCAGAATCGCCAGACAGGCCGAGGCGAAGATCCAGCCGTGGGCTGAGGGGGCCAGCCATTCCAGCGCAGCGGTGACGGGCACAAAGACCAGAAGCCAGTCGAGGGAGAGTTTCAGTCGCATAGTTTGCGTGTTGCCAGCCGAAATCCGGAAGGCTCCCGCCATTCTCGCATTGATTCGGGCTCGACCGGCCTGGGCCGGGATATCCTTTTGGTTATGAACAGCGGCGGCGCGATGCGGTTCGTTGTGCTGCTCGGGCTGGTGAGCCTGTTTGCGGACATGACGTATGAAGGCGCGCGAAGCATCTCCGGGCCGTTCCTGGCCGTGCTGGGGGCAAGCGGCGCAGTGGTGGGTCTGGTGGCGGGGTTCGGCGAGTTCGCCGGGTATGCGCTGCGCCTTGCCGCCGGCTGGATCGCCGACAAGACTCGCCGCTACTGGACGCTGACCATCACCGGCTACGCCGTGAACCTGCTGGCCGTGCCGGCGCTGGCGCTGGCCGGCCGTTGGGAGGCAGCGGCCGCGCTGCTGATGATGGAACGGATCGGGAAGGCTCTGCGAAACCCGCCTCGCGACGCGATGCTATCGTTCGCCACCCACAGCCTGGGCGCCGGGCGCGCGTTCGGATTGCACGAGGCGATGGATCAGACGGGCGCGATTCTGGGGCCGCTGATTGTCGCCGCGGTGCTGTACTGGCGCGGCGGCTACCGCGAGAGCTTCGCCGTGCTGTTGATCCCTGCTCTGGCAGCGCTGGCTGTCTTGGCGGCGGCACGGCGCGCGTTTCCGCGTCCGCAGGATCTGGAGCCGCAGCTTCCGGCCGTGGATGCCCGCGGCTTGTCGAGACGGTACTGGGCGCTTGTGGCCGCGGCGGCGTTGTGCGGCGCCGGGTTTGCCGATTTTCCGCTCATCGCGTTTCATATCGAGAAGTCGCAGTGGATGGTCGATGCGTGGATCGCCGTACTGTACGCCGTGGCTATGGCCGTGGATGCCCTGGCGGCGCTCGTGCTGGGCCGCTGGTTCGACCGGCGCGGCGCGCGGGTGGCAGCGGTCACGCCGCTGATGGCGGCTGTGGCGGCGCCGCTCGCTTTTCTGGGCAGCGCCGCATCTGTCTGGGCGGCGGCTGTCGCCTGGGGCATTGCCATGGGCGCGCAGGAGTCCGTCGTGCGCGCGGCAGTGGCGCAGATGGCCCCGGCGGAGATGCGGGGGACAGCGTTTGGCCTGTTTCACGCCGTCTTCGGGACGGCGTGGTTCGCCGGCAGCGCCTTGCTGGGTTTCCTCTACGACTTTTCGCTGCCGGCGCTGGTGGCTGCGGCAGTCGCGCTGGAGGCGGCTTCTTTCGCCGTCTTTCTTTCGATCCGCGCGCGGGGCCCGGCCTGAGGCGGCGCTGGCGCCGCCCCTCAGCCGAACCCGTGCTGCTTGCGGTGAAGCGGCGCGTCGAACCGCTGCGTCGTTTTGAACAGCTCGTACCGGCCGTCCCCGCTGACCGCCCGCAGGCGCTTCACTAGTGCGCTCAACTCCGCTTCTTCCATCGGGCGAAAAGCCGCCGCGATCTGAACCGCGCGCTGCAGGTCCTCCATCGAGGCCAGCCCCACCACCTGGACGCTCACCGGCTGCGACAGGAAGTACCGGTAGCACTCCTCCACCGTCACCACTCCGTCGGCGAGCATCCGCCCGTCCCCGCCGCATCCTTTCATCCCGATCACCCCCACGCCCTTCCGTTTGCATTCCGGCACCACCTCATGGCGGAAGCTTTCAAACGCGTGGTCCATGACATTGATCGGCATCTGGCAGGCATCCCACGGGAAATCCAGGGCCAGCATTTTTCGATGGATTCGTGGATGCTTGTGGCCGGTGAATCCGACGAACCGGATTTTCCCCTGCTTTTTCGCGTCCAGAGCGGCCCGGAGACCGCCCTGCTCCATCAAGAATTCGGGATCATTATGGTAGTTGCACTCGTGGAATTGCCAAAGGTCAATCACGTCCGTCCGCAGCCGCCTCAGGCTTTCTTCCAGATGCTGCATGGCGCCGGCGTAGTCCCGCGCGCAGACCTTGGTCATCAGAAAAACGCGCTTGCGGTAGCCGTCCATCGCCAGCGCTTTCCCCATCACCTCTTCCGCCCGCCCGTTGTGGTAATCCCACGCGTTGTCCATGAAGGTGATGCCTGCGTCCACCGCGGCGTGCACCAGCCGGATGGATTCACTCTCTTCTTTGGGCCGCGCCTGATGGTGCCCGCCCAGCCCCAGTACGGACACTGCCACGCCCGTCTTGCCCAGCGGGCGCCGCGGAATGCCTCCGCTGCCCTGTCCAAGCGCCGCGCCCGCCGCCGCGGCCGCCGCTGCCAACAGCTCTCTCCGGTGAATTGCCGTCATCGTCCCTCTGCCTCCGCGGCCATTCTACTCCACGTTTTTCACCCGGAACGCACCCGGCTCCGCATCCGGCTTCCGCTCCTGCGCCGGGATCGTCAACTCGTTGCCGTCCCGAAGCGCCTGATACGCCGGCGACAGAATCTCGACGCCGGCTGCATTGAACTTGTCCTGAATGCTGGCATGGAGCGCTGAATACGTTGACTCCATGGCGTTCGGCTGGTCGGTGCAGGCGTTGATTTCGTAAGAGACGTGGAAATCGTTCAGCGCCGTCTGCAGCACGAAAGGCGCGGGTTCGCTCAAAATGCCGGGCGTGTCGAGCGCCGCCGCAATCAGCAGCTCGTGCACCTTCCTCCACGGCGCGTCGTAGCCGATCGTCACCGTCGTGTGCAGGACCAAATCGCCGCTCCGCCCCATGGCGCTGTAATTCAGGATCTGCCCTCCCAGAATCGCCGCGTTCGGAATGGTCACCTCCACGTTCTTGGTCGTTCTCAGCCGCGTGACCAGCAGCCCCCGCCAAACCACGTCGCCGGTGGTTTCCGAAATCCGCACCCGGTCGCCCACGCGGAACGGCCGCATGTAGGCGAGCACGACCCCTGCCATCATGTTGCTCACCGCCGAGCCCGAACCGAGAGAAATCACCACGCCCAGGAAAATCGAAACCCCCTTGAACGCATCCGTATGGCTCCCGGGCAGGTACGGAAAAATGATGATCAGCACGAGCACCACCGCCGCCACGCGCGCCAGCTGATAGGTGATCCCTGCCGTCTCGGGATGAATCATTCCCACCGTCAGGTCGCCCCGCTCGATGGCCCTGAAAAAGAGACGCGAGATCTGCAGCCCGTAATACGCCATCGCGCACACCACCAGAACGAACAGCCCGCGCGGCAGATAATTCACCACCCCCGCCGCCGCCTCTTTCACCGCGTCCCACACCGTCGCCAGCAGGGAAACCGAGATGCCCTCTGTCGCCGGAAACAGGCTGAAGCTGTAAGTGAGCAGGATCGAAAACCACACGATCACGAACACCGCCGCCGCGATCTTGGCCAGCATCAGCGCCAGCAGCGCCAGCCGTTCGAATATCAGCAACACCAGCCCCCGCGCCGCCCTCCTCTGCGCCAGGGTCCCGAACCACGTTCCGATGAATGTCTGCGTGCTTTGCACGAGGCGCTTCAACACCCAGAGCACGGCCACGAAAAACGCCCACGTGAACACCAGCTTCACGATGCTGATCAAAATGGAGTGCCAGGAATGCCGCCCCCTGTATGCCGCCAGCGCCTCCCGCACCGCCGACGCCCGCCGCTCGGCCAGTACGGCCAGTCCGGTCCCTTCCTCCCTTGCCTCCGCCTCCAGCACGGCCACGATCCGGATGCCGCCGGCTTCCACGACCGCGCTCCCGTCCTCCATCCTCCACCCCACCGCGGCGCCGGGGCCGCGCATCGCCGCCTCCGCCAGCCGCCGCTCCACCTCCGCCGCCCTCTCCTGCGGAGTCAGCACACCTGCGCCCGTCCGCAGGCGCATCACCTCGCGACTCTCCAGGCGCACGGCGGCCGGCTCGGGAGCCGGCTGCGCCGACAGCGGCAACCACAGCGCCAACCAAATGACTGCGAGTCCCATGTCCTGTCAGGCTACCGCACCCCGACCGGCGTGTCCTCCTGCTGCACAGCCCTTCCAGCCGGCGCCGCCCTGCGGTAGCATGGCTCGCGGAGGCATGGCCATGTTGCTGATCCGCTCCGTCGCAGACAAACTCGGCATCCCCGAAGATGCGCTGGAATATTACGGCAAATATACCGCGAAATTACGATTGGACTTGCTCGAGAATGCGCACCGCCGCGGCAAGCTCATTCTCGTCACGGCCATCACGCCCACCAGCCACGGCGAAGGCAAGACGGTGGTTTCCATCGGGCTCACGCAGGCGATGGAAAAGCTCGGCCGCCGCGCCGCCGTCGCCTTGCGCGAACCCTCTCTCGGGCCGGTGTTCGGCCTGAAGGGCGGCGCCACCGGCGGCGGCCGCTCGCAAGTCATCCCCAGCGAGATGATCAATCTCCATTTCAACGGGGACTTCCACGCCGTCACCAGCGCCCACAATCTGCTGGCCGCCATGATCGATTCCCATCTGCATCACGGCAACGCCCTCGGGATTGACGTCGACGAAATCACCTGGCCGCGCGCTCTCGATATGAACGACCGCGCCCTCCGCCACGTCATCGTCGGTCTCGGCGGCAAGGCCAACGGCGTTCCCCGCGAGACGGGATTCGTTATTACCGCCGCCAGCGAAGTCATGGCCATCCTCGCCCTGGCCCGGGACCGCGAGGATCTCCGCACCCGCCTCGGCCGGATCGTCATCGGCCTCAATCTCAAGGGCGAACCCGTCCGCGCCGCCGATCTGGGCGCCACCGGCGCCATGATGGTGCTTCTCAACGAAGCCATCATGCCCAACCTCGTCCAGACGACCGAGGGCGCCCCGGCGCTGGTCCACGCCGGTCCGTTTGCCAACATCGCCCACGGCACATCCAGCGTCATCGCCCAGCGGATGGCCCTTTCTCTCGCGGATTATGTCGTCAACGAGACCGGTTTCGGGGCCGATTTGGGCGCCGAAAAGTACTTCAACATTGTCATGCCCGCCAGCGGGCTCCGCCCGGATGCCGCCGTCCTCATCGCCAGCGCGCGCGCCCTTTGTGCCCAGGGCAACGGCGGGGAGAAGGGCCCCTTCTCTGTCGAAGCCCTCCGGCGCGGCATGGACAACCTGGCCCGCCACCTCGACAACCTCCATAAATTTCATGTCCCCGTCGTGATCGCCATCAACCGTTTCCCCGACGATACGGACGAAATGATCCGCGAAATCCGCCTTTTCGCCAGCGAGCGCGACGTGCCCGCGGTTCCGGTCGAAGCATTCGCCCGCGGCGGCGACGGGGCCATCGAACTGGCCGAGGCGGTCCTCGACACGCTGGAAAACCGGGTCGCCGCGCCGGAGCCTCTTTACAAACCCGAGGTCAGCCTCCGGACCAAGATCGAAACCGTGGCCAGGGAGATTTACGGGGCGGCGGCCGTCTACATCGAGAGCAAGGCGAGGAAAAAACTCGAGCGGTATTCTGCAGCAGGCTTCGGAAATCTTCCCGTGTGCATGGCGAAAACACAGTCTTCATTTACCGATAATCCGAAGATCTACGGCGCCCCCTCGGGCTGGACCCTCACCGTTACGGACGCCGACCTCGCCGCCGGCGCCGGCTTCGTCGTCGTGATCGCCGGCAACATGATGCGCATGCCCGGCCTCGGCCGCGAGCCGCAGGCCGTCCGCATGGACGTCGACGCCAAGGGCAACATCTCCGGGCTTCGCTAGGTGTTGCCGAAGGCGGCTGCAGACCTGTGGCGGGCTGACTCCTCTGTCCCGCCGCCAGATACCGCAAACCCGGCCCATAAGCCTACTCGCGGACGGAGCTGACCTTCCATCTCACCGGCCACCCTGGACTCGGCGCCATCCCCTTCCCTGGACGCCTGCCCGGGGCTGAAGCCACCACCCACGCGGGCGCTCCTGGCGTAAAGAGACCGGCGCGTCTTTGCCGTCCCGAGATTCCGCCTTTCGCTTCCGACCCGGACGCGGACGAGGGCATCCGTGCCCATAACCCTGTGGACGAGGAGACCCGCCGGCATCTAGAATACGGGCTTGTCTGCCTTGCTTGCGATCGCCGGAGCCGCGTTGCCACTCTGCGCCTCTCTCGGCCTCGGACGTCTCGCCTGGCGCAGCCGTGCGCCCCACTGGACACTGGAACTCGCCTCCGGCTCGGCCCTTCTGTCCACGATTCTGTTTCTGTTGCTCGCCGCCGGGTGGGCGCACCCTTTTCTGGTCATCCCGCTCTGCCTGGCGCCGGCGGCGCCGCTCGGGCGCCGCCGCCCCGCCTTCCCCAAGCCGGGACTTCCGCTTTGGCTGCTGGCCGCGCCGCTCGCCTATGGGTTCTATTACCTTGTCCACGCCCTGGCGCCGGAAATTCAGCCGGACGCCGCGGGATACCATCTCGGCCTTGTGGCCGAGTGGGGGCGGCTCCACCGGATGCCTCCGCGAACCGGATTCTACGAACTCATCCCGCTGGGCCTGGAGACGCTCTTTTATCCGGCCTTCCTGGTTGGCGCTCACAGCGCCGCCAAGCTGGTGCATTTCGCCTATTTCCTCTCCTCGGTCCCGCTCATAACATGGATTGGAAAGAAAATGGGGCTGAATCGCACGGCCGCTTTCAGCGCCGGCGGACTCTATTTTCTGACTCCGGTGGCCGCAATTGCGGGAACGAGCGCGTACAACGACGCCGCTGCCGCGTTCTTCCCGCTGGCCGCTTTTGCCGGGCTGCTGCACACCCGCGAAACAACGGGCGCCGCGTTTCATTCCGGCCTGGCCGCGGGATTCGCTTATGCCGTCAAGATGCCCGGCGCAGCCGCCGTTGCGGGCGCGCTGCTCTGGGCGCTTGTCCGCGGCGGGCGGCGCGCCGCCCTGGTTTGCGCCGCGGGCGCCGCCCTTTGCGCCGGGCCGTGGCTGACGAGGAACGCGGTTCTCACCGGCAATCCACTCGCGCCGCTTGGCAACCGGATTTTTCCAAACGATCACTTCCACGCCGAAAGCGAGCGCCACCTGGCCCGGAAACTCGTTTCCTATGACGGTGTCACGCCGCTCCGCGCCGTGCGGGCCCTGGCGTGGGATGGAACCGAATTGCAGGGTCTCGCGGGCCCGGCGCTTTTCCTGCTCCCTCTCAGCCTCCTCGCCCTGCGCCATGCCGGCGGGCGTCTCCTGCTGGCGGCGGCGCTCTTGTTGTTGGTCCCATGGACGCGCAACATCGGCGCGCGTTTCCTGCTTCCTTCCCTGCCCTTCCTCTTCCTTGCCCTCGCCTCCTTCGCCGGCGCCCGCGGCATGGTCCTTCTGCTTCTCCTGCAGGCCGCCGCCGTCTCCCCCTGGGCGCTCAACCGTTACTCCGGCCAACATGCATGGCGGTTGCGCGAATTCCCGTGGCGCGCCGCCCTGCGCCTCGAGCGGGAGGCAGAATTCCTGCGCCGCAAGCTGGGCGAGTACCCATTCGTCGAACAGGCAGCCCGGCTCGTGAGGGCTGAACGGCTGCTGGATCTGTACGGGCTGCCGTTCTCCTACATGAGCACGGTTCCTCTGGGGCCCCTGTCTTCCGCCGAATTCGACAATGCCGCACTCTTCCTCCATGCGGCGACAGGCGCAAGCCCGGAACGGTCAGCCGTGCTTCGCGCCGCGCTGCCGCCGCGCTTCTACCGCGCGGTGAGAGTCCGGCTGGAGAAGGACTGGCCCGGCAATTGGTCGATCCACGATGTCTCATTCGAGTGGCGCGGCCGGCGCATCCGCCCGTCCCGGCTCTGGCGCCTTTCAGCGCATCCGAATGCGGGCGACGCCCGCTTCGCCGCGGACGGCAATCCGGCCACCCGCTGGTTCACCTGGGAAGACGGGCGCGCGGGAGCATGGTGGCAGATGCAGTTCGGCCGGCCACTTCCCCTCGACGCCGTCCGGATCCGAACGATCGACGCGCAGCCGCTGCCGCCCGTCGCGCTGCTGGCGGAAACCGCAGATGGACGCGTTCAGGACTTCACGCCTGAATTGCGGCGCACCGCCGTCGAGCGCCGCTTCTGGCGGCGCGAGGCGACAGCCTTCCTTTATCGCCGCGGCATCCGCTGGATCGTTGCCCCGCTTTACGGAGACGCCTATGGGCGCACGGGCCGCTCCATGCGCGACCTGCCGAACGCCTGGGGCGTCCGGCTCCTGCATGCGAGCGGCGGACTCGCTCTTTTCCGCATCGAACCGCCGGACGGTTCAGGCTGAAATGCGCCGCGCGATCGCCTCCGCGATCTGCGCCCCGTGGAACCGCCCGTTCTCGATGAAAATCTCGTTGGTGTGCATCCCCGCCACGAGTACCCCCGCCAGGTACACTCCTGCGCGCTCGCTTTCCAGCGTCTCCAGGTTCACCTTCGGACGCTGCGTCTCCGGATCGAACCGGATGCCGTGCCGCGCCAGGAATCCGGTATCGGGGTGATATCCGGTCAGTGCAAACACAAAATCGTTCGGGAGAACCACCAGGCCTTCCGGCGTCCGCAAATCCACGCTTTCGGCCCGGATTTCGCGCACCGTGGACGAGAAATAGGCGCGGATTTCCCCGCTCTGGATGCGGTTTTCGATGTCCGGCCGGATCCAGTACTTGATGCTGTCGGAGAGCCTGTCGCGCCTGTGGACCAGGGTCACCCGGGCACCCGCGCGGTACAGTTCCAGCGCCGCGATTGCCGCCGAATTCTTGCCCCCGATCACAAGAACGTCCTGGTCGAAATACGCGTGCGGCTCGCGGTAATAGTGCGTCACTTTCGGCAGATCCTCGCCGGGCACGCCGAGCAGGTTCGGGCGGTCGTAGTAGCCCGTGGCCAGAATCACGAAACGGCTCGCGTAGAGGTTCTCGCGCCCGTGCCGGTCCTGCGTGCGCACCTTGAACGCGCCCGCCTCGCCCTCAAACCCCAGCACCGGCTCATACTGCCGCACGTCCAGCCCGTAGTGTTGCGCCACGCGCCGGTAGTACTTCAACGCCTCCACCCGCACCGGCTTTTCGCCGAGGCTCGTCATCGGAATCCCGCCGATCTCGAGCAGTTCCGGCGTCGTGAAGAAGGTCATGTTCACCGGGTAGTGATAGAGCGAATTCGTCAGGCAGCCCTTGTCGAACAGGCGCACGCGGAGCCCGCGCCTCTTCAGTTCGATGCCGCAAGCCAGCCCCGTCGGACCGGCGCCGACGACGACAGCGTCCAGCAGATCTCCGCCCGCGCCCGTCATCCCAGCATCTGCTCGACCGCCGCGTAGGCGTCGGCCAGCGCCTTCGGCAGCGCCGCCGCGTCCTTGCCGCCCGCCTCGGCCAGATCCGGACGCCCGCCGCCTCGCCCGCCGAGCGCCTGCGCGACCTGTCCCACCAGCTTGCCGGCGTGCACTTTCGCCGTCAGGTCCTTCGTCACAGCGCAGACGAGCGACACCTGCCCGTTGTCCGGCGACGCCAGCAGCACCACGGCGCTTTTCCAGCGGTTGCGCAACGCATCGGCCAGGTTCCTCATTTGGGCGCGGTCGAGCGCTTCCACGCGCGCCGACAGCACCTTCACGCCGCGGATCTCGCGCGCCTGCGATTCCAGCTCCGCCGCCGCCGCGTGCGCCGCCTTCTCCTTCAGCGCCTCCACCTGCCGCTCCAGCGCCTTCTGCTGCGCCATGAGCTTCTCGATCTGCTCGAGCAGTTCGTGCTCGCTTGTGCGCAGCACCGCCGCCGCCTGCTGCACCGCCGCCGCCGTCCTCTGAAACTTCTCCAGCGCGCCGGCGCCGGTGAGCGCCTCCACGCGCCGCACGCCGGAGGCGATCGAACCTTCGGAAACCACTTTGAGCAACCCGATCTCGCCCGCGTGCCGCACATGGGTGCCGCCGCAAAGCTCGCGGCTGAAATCGCCCACGCTGACCACCCGCACCCGGTCTCCGTATTTCTCCCCGAACAGCGCCATCGCGCCCGTCTCCAGCGCCTTGTCCAGCTCCATCTGCGCCACGCTCACCGGCATGTCGCGAAGGATCGCCTCGTTGGCCAGGCGTTCAATCTCCTCGAGTTCCTCCGGCGCCACTTGCGCGTAGTGGGTGAAATCGAACCGCAGCCGCGCCGGTTCCACCACGCTGCCCGCCTGCTTCACATGCGTCCCCAGCACCTCGCGGAGCGCCGCGTGCAGCAGGTGTGTGCCCGTGTGGTTGCGCATCGTCGCACGGCGCGCCCGCTCGTCGACCGCCGCTTCCACCGCCTGCCCGGCGCGCAGCTTCCGCAACAGCCGCGCCCGGTGCACGTGCAGCCCGGGCACCGGGCGCTGGCAGGTCAGGACCTCCGCCACCACGTCGCCCGTCTCCGCGTCCCGCAGCCACCCCGTGTCGCCCACCTGCCCGCCGGATTCGGCATAGAAGGGCGTGCGGTCCAGCACCACCTCGCATTCAGCGCCCGCCTCCGCCTCGGGCGCGGACGCCTGATCCACGATCAGCGCCAGCACCTCGCACGGCTTCACGGACAGATGTTCGTAACCGAGAAACTCCGTCGCGCCCGCATCGGCCAGCTTCTGGTACACGGGCGCGATCTGCGCCTTTTCCGCACCCTTCCAGCTCGCCCGCGCGCGCTCGCGCTGCCGCTGCATGGCTTCCTCGAAGCCCGCCATGTCGATCGCGAGCCCCAGCTCCCGCGCCATGTCCGCCTGCTCGTCCAGCGCCATGCCGTAGGTGTCGTACAGCCGGAACGCCGCCGCCCCGGGCAGCACCCCGCCCGCCGCAGCCCGCGCCTCGTCGTGAAACACCTTCTCGGCAATCTGGAACGTCGAGGCGTAGCGCTTCTCTTCGTCGAGCACGATCCGCGCCACACGCGGCACGCTTTCCATCAGCTCCGGATACGCGGGCTTCATCCACTCCGCCACGAAACCCGTCAGCTGGTACAGGAACGGCTCCGCCGCTCCCAGCCGCCGCGCGTTCCGCATCGCCCGCCGCATGATCTTGCGCAGCACGTAACCGCGCCCTTCGTTGGACGGCACCACGCCGTCATGGATCAGGAACGCCGCCGCCCGCGCGTGATCGGCGCAGATCCGCAGCACGACGTTCACGCGCTCATCCTCGCCGTACGGGGCTTTCAGGAGCCGCCCCGCCTCCTGCACGATCGGGAACAGCAGGTCGCACTCGAAATTCGACAGCTTGCCCTGCAGGATCGCGGCCACGCGCTCCAGCCCCAGCCCCGTGTCGATCGACGGTTTCGGCAGGGGCGTCAGCCTGCCCTCGGCGTCGCGGTCGAACTGCATGAACACGAGGTTCCAGATCTCGACGAAGCGGCCGCCGGCGTCGTCGGGGAACTGCTCGTGCTCGCGCCCCGGCGCCGCCGCCTCCGGCCCCAGGTCATAGTGGATCTCCGAGCACGGGCCGCATGGCCCCGTCTCGCCCATCTGCCAGAAGTTGTCTTTCTCGTCCAGCCGGAAGATCCGCTCCTTCGGCACGCCCGCCACCTTCTGCCACAGCGCCTCGGCCTCGTCGTCCTCCCGGAACACGGTCACGTAGAGCCGGTCCTTGGGCATGCCGTAGCCCTTCGTCACCAGCTCCCAGGCGTAATCAATGGCCTCGGCCTTGAAGTAGTCGCCGAAGCTGAAATTGCCCATCATCTCGAAGAACGTGTGGTGGCGCCGCGTGTAGCCGACGTTCTCCAGATCGTTGTGCTTGCCGCCCGCCCGGACGCACTTCTGCGCCGTCGTCGCCCGCGAGTAATCCCGCTTTTCCAGGCCGAGGAAGACATCCTTGAACTGGTTCATGCCTGCGTTGGTGAACAGCAACGTGGGGTCGTTGGCGGGCACCAGAGACGAGGAGCGGACCACGCGGTGGCCGCGCCCGGCAAAGTAGTCCAGAAACTTCTTTCGGATCTCGTGACCGGTCACATTCTTATTGTGGCACAGGGGTTCGGAAGCGCCGCCTTGAGCGGTCTCTCTCACGCAGAACGGGCGGAGCCGCTGTGGCTCCGCCCGTCCCTGTCAGAAGGATTGCGCTGCGGTCAGAACTCGTAGCGCAGGCCGAACTGCATCACGCGAGGCTGGCTCAACGTGTAGGAGTAGCGGCCGAAGGTGGGCGCGGAGCTGATGTCCAGCGAGAGGCTGTCGACGTCGAACCGCGCCGTGTTGGTCAGGTTGAACGTCTCCCAGCGGAACTGCACCGAGTGCTGCTCGTTGTAGGGCATGACGAACCGCTTGGCGACGTTGAGGTCGATGTTGAACACGCCATCGCCACGCAACGGGTTGCGCGAGCCGATGCCGCCGGGGTGCTCCGGATCGAAGGCGTTGAGAGCCGCCTCCGGATCGGTGAACAGGCCCGGGCCGCTGCGCCCGTCCAGCGAGGTCATGTTCTTGTTCTGCGTCGTGGACACGGGCTTGCCGTTCCACAGCGCCCAGTTGTTGTTGTTCCAGTTGGTGGGCCAGACGCCCGTCTGGAACACGCTGATCGGGAAGCCGGAGCTCCAGCGCCACACGCCGGACAGCTGCCAGCCGCCCACAATCGCGTCCGCCCATCCGGGCATGGCGGAGCCGAAGCGCTTGCCCTTGCCCACAGGGAGGTTGTAGACGCCGAGGGCGGAGAACAGGTGCGTCGTGTCGTAATCCGACACGCCCTTCATCAGCCCCGGCTGCCACGGGTTCCACAGCACGCCGGTGGAGGAACCCACGCGCTCGGTGTTCGACCGCAGGTCGATGGACTTCGACCACGTGTAGTTCAGGTCCACAACGTCGCCGTTGTTCCAGCGCTTCCGCGCCACCCACTGCATGCCGTGGTAGTTGCCGCCGCCCACCGAGCTGAACACCGACAGGTAGCTGTACTGCGGGTGGTAGTAGGCCCACGGGCCCAGGATCGAGCACCGGTTCCGCGCCGCGCAGTTGCCCTGTCCGACGCCCGTGTCGAGCTGGTAGAGCGCGTAGGTCCAGTCCCAGTAGTTCGCGGCGAAGCGGTTGTAGACGGCCTGCGTCGCCGTCAGCGTGGACGTGGCCATGTGGGGGTACAGATTCTCCCAGTAGGCCACCTTCTGCACGTTAGCCGTCGGAACGTCGGCCAGCACTTGCTTGGTCAGCATCGTGGCGGCTTCGAAGTAGGTGAGGCCGGACTTGGGATCCTTGAGGTCGGTCGGCATCGCGGCGTCACGGCGGATCAGGGAGCGCCGGGACATGCGGCCCACATACGAACCTTGCACGAACCAGCCGCCGCCGAACTCGCGGCCGATGCTGAAGTTCAGGTTCATGTTGTAAGGCGCCCGCAGCGTGTCGTCCAGACCGTTGGTGATGGCGAAGGCGTCCGGGTAGGTAGCGGGGAACTTCGCCTCCGGCGCCGGCAGGAGCAGCTCCTGCGGAACCTGATCGATGCCGGTGTAGCGCGGAGCGCTCTGGATGGAGACGACGGCGGCGGGGTTGGTCAGGGCGTTGGAGAGGCCAAAAGCCGTGGAGTCGTACGACCGCATCAGGCCGGAGCCAAAGAGGTCATAGTACATGCCCCAGCCGGCGCGGATCGCCGTCTTGCCGGGACCGCCGAAGAAGAACTTCGACAGCCCGCTGTCGCCCTGAGGCGAGTAGGCCAGCGAAATTCGAGGCGCGATGTTGTCCTTGTGGAACGGGTAGAGCGGGCGCCCGCCCTGGTCACGCGGGAGGAACGAAATGCGGCCCGCCTCGAGCTGGCTGCGGCCCTGCTGCGCCAGCCCGCCGCGCATGTCAAACCAGTCGCCGATCGGGATGTTGGGCGACACCTGCTGGCCGTCGGCCTCATAGATCGGCGGCATCAGCGACCAGCGCACGCCGGCGGTGACCGTGAGCGCGCGGTTCACGCGCCAAGTGTCTTGCACGTACAGCTCGTACTCTTCGTTGCGGAAGTTGCGCTTCACCGGCGCCCCGACCGGAAGCACCGTTCCGTCGACGAGGTAGTTGTAACGGGCGTTGCCCTGGGTCACCAGTCCCATGATGTCGGCCATGGCCCAGCGGAACCGCGTGATGCTGCCGGAGCTCATGTTGGTGAACGGGGCGTTCAGTCCCGCGCCGGAGCTCACCAGCCAGCTCGCGTTGGCCGAAGCCGTGTGGAACGAGTTGGCCAGGTTGGTGCGGCGGTTCTGCGAGAAACGCATCACGAAGCCGAACTGCGCGGTGTGCTTGCCGCGAATCCAGTTCAGGTCTTCCGCCACGGTGTGCACCGGAATGATGGAGACGAACCCGCGCGACAGGCCCACGAACGGATCCATGCCGCGAAGCGTCACCGAGTTGAAGTTCGCGATGCCGGTCGATTCATTCCCCTGCCGCGTCAGTCCGTAGCGGAAGTTCGAGATCAGCGTCGGCCGGAAGGCGCTGGTCAATCCGATGGCGATTCCCTTGTTGTTGTTCAGGCCCACGCTGTTGGCCGGCAGGCCCGGGAACTGCGGCATGCCCTTCTCGTTATCGTTCTGCAGGTTGCCGCGGACGAACAGGTTGTGCTTGCTCTGCGAATCCAGGATGTAGTCGAGGCGGGAGATATAGGTGTTCCAACGCAGCGGCGTCGGAGCGGTGAAGCGGTAGCCGACGAAGTTCAGACCGTCGCCCACGCTGAAGTCGTTCGGCTCGGGATACTTCGCCAGGTCGCGCAGCACCGCCTGGTTGACCCCGCGCGGATCCAGCAGGCTGGCGATGTCGGCCGGCGTCACCGACGCGATCGCGCCTGCCGTCGTGCGGTAACGGATGATTCCCTGGCGCATTTCCATCGACGGCACTGTCCTGAGCGCCTGCCCGTCCTTGGCGTCGCGGCGGTGCTCGTAGTTGCCGAACAGGAACATCCGGTTCTTGATCAGCGGTCCTCCGACGGCCACGCCCCCAATGTTGCGGATCAGCTTCTGGCGCGGCACGCCCGACGAATTCAGGAAGAAGTCGTTGGCCGTGGTCACCGTGTTGCGGTGATACCAGTAGGCCGCGCCATGCAGCTCGTTGGTGCCGCTCTTGGTGACCAGAGCCACCTGTGCGCCCGACGTGCGGCCCTGGTCTGCGTTGGCGTTCAACGTCACCACGCGGAACTCCTGCACGGAGTCCGGCGTCATGCGAAGGACGCTCGTGAACGCGTTGCGGTCCATCTGGTCGTTGACGTCCACGCCGTCCAGCGTCACGTTCGCCTGGTCGCTCTTGCCGCCGTTCACCGCGCCGTTGCGCGAACTCGTGTCGCCCTCATTGGTGAAGACCACGCCCGGCTGCAGCGCCAACAGACCCACGATGTTGCGAGCGTTCAGAGGCAACTGCACGATCGGCTTGTTGCTGATCGCGTTGCCGATGGAGGCGTCCACAGTGTTCACCTGCTCGACTTCCGCCGACACCGAGATCGTCTCGGTCACCTGGCCGACCTCCAGCTTTACGTTCACCGTCGATGGTGTGTTTACCAGGAGTTGCACGTCATTCACGGTAGCCGTGCGGAAGCCGTTGGCCCGGACCGTGATCCGGTAGGTGCCCGGAATCACCTGCAAGAACGCATAGGCGCCGCCTGGATCCGTGGTCATGGTGCGCTTCAGGCCCGTGGCCACGTTTTCCAGCTCCACCGTTGCATTCGGTATTACCGCGCCCGACGGATCGTTGACCACGCCCGAGACCTGCGTCGTCGCCTGGGCCCACGCGCCCAAGGCCAACGCCGCGATCAGACAAAGTGTTACGAGGATTCGCTTCATCTTGTCTCCCGTTTCGAGCCGATTGGCTCGCATATTTTCAATTTCTGCCGCCTTCCACGGCATCCATCGTCCCGGATTGACTGCCCGCGCAGGCTGACCCCGTGCAGGCGCGCAATTTTCGCCCTGTGGCGTTTGGCTGCGACGACCTGGTCACGCCGGTCCCAGCTGTTGGCTGCACGTCAACCCCTTAAGAGCTTTCTTCCGATTTAACCAGCCGCCGTCCCGTCTGTCAATCAAAATCCCTTATGGGGGATATGGAAGTCCCATGGAGGGGATGCCCAGGCTCTGCAGGACCCGCTCCGCAGCCGCCGCCGGATCCGCTGCCCTTGTGATCTCCCGCCCGACCACAACATAGTCGGCTCCAGCCGCGAGCGCCTCCGCGGGGGTCGCCACCCGCTTCTGGTCGTGCGCCGCCGCCCCGGCGCTCCGAACCCCCGGCGTCACCAGCAACCGCTCTCTCCCGGCGAGCGCCCGCAGCCCCCGCGCCTCCAGCGGCGAGCACACAAAGCCGTGCGCCCCCGCCTCCATGCCCCTCTCCGCCAGCCACATCACGTGCTCCGCCGGCGTCCGCCCGCTCACGCCCAAGTCCTCCAGATCCTTCTGATCAAAGCTGGTGAGCACCGTCACGGCAAGAACCTTCGTCTCCGTCCCGCGCACCCCCTCCACCGCCGCCCGGACCACCTGCGGCACGCAATGCACGGTCAGCAACGCCACTCCCAGATCCGCCGCCCGCGCCGAGGCGCGGCGCACCGTCTCGCCGATGTCGTACATCTTGAGATCCAGAAAGACCTGCTTGCCCGCCGCCAAAAGATCCCGCACGAGGCCCGGCCCCTCCGCCGTGAACAGCTCCAGCCCAACCTTGTAAAACCCGATCCGCTCCCCGCACCGCTCCACCAGCCGCATCGCCTCCGCCCGGCTCTCGACATCCAGAGCCACAATCAGCCGGTTCGCGCTCATACCACCACCACCGGCTTCTCTCCCCGCTCCACTACCCGGCCGACCACCCGTCCCGCAGAACGCTCCGGCGCCACCGACAGCAGCAGACCGCCCGACGTCTGCGGGTCATACAGCAGCGCCTCCACCTCTTCGGGGAGGTCACGCCGGAACTCGACCGCGCAGGAGGCAAACTCCCGGTTGTTGTTCAAACCGCCCGGCACCGCCCCTTGCCGCGCATAGTCCAACGCCCCCGGCAAAAACTCCAGTTTTTCCACCTCAATCTCCAGCGTCACCCCGGAGGCCAGCGCCATCTCCCGGGCATGCCCCAGCAGCCCGAATCCCGTGATGTCGGTACAGCCGTGTGCTTCCATCTTCGTCCGGTTCAGCCGGCACATCGATTCGATCGCCGCCTCGACGTGCGCCGGCTCCGCGATGCCGCGTTTCAGCGCCGTCCCGATCACCCCCGTGCCCAGGGCTTTCGTCAGCACCAGCACGTCGCCGGCCCGCGCCCCGGCGTTGGTCCAGATCCGCTCCGGATGCACCAGCCCCGTTACCGCGTAGCCGAACTTCATCTCCTCATCGTTCACCGAGTGCCCGCCTACGACGACGCAGCCGGCTTCGATCATGGCTTCGGCGCCGCCCTTGAGAATTGCCTCAAGGTCTTCGAGGTCGCCTTTGGCCGGGTAACAGAGGATGGACAGAGCGGTGAGAGGGCGGCCGCCCATGGCATAGACATCAGACAAAGCGTTGGCCGCGGCAATGCGGCCGAACGTGTACGGGTCGTCGACAATCGGGGTGAAGAAATCCACCGTCTGCACCAGGGCACACTCCGGGCTCAGCCGGTAGACGCCCGCGTCGTCGCAGGTGTCGAAACCGACCAGCACGTTGTCATCCCTCAGGCGCGGAATCCGCGGCAGAACCTGGTCCAAGACCTTTGGACTCAACTTCGACGCTCAACCCGCAGCCTTGACATGAGCAGTGAGCTTCTTCGATGACACCGCTTACACGGTCCTCCCTTCTGATGTATGATGGCGCGCATGAACCGCCGCTCGTTCTTCTCCGCAACGGCCGCAGCCCTGCTGGCGCCGCGCTCAAGCCGCGCGGCCGAAGGCTCGGCCACGGTGCTCCTGAAAGAACAGATTGGCACAGTCAGCCCCCTCGTGCACGGCCATTTCGTCGAACATTTGGGCGGCGTCGTCTATGACGGCATCTGGGTCGGCGAGAAATCGAAGATCCCCAACGTCGCCGGCATCCGCAAGGCCCTCATCGACGATCTCCGCCGCATCCGCGCCCCGCTGTTCCGCTGGCCCGGCGGCTGCTTCGCCGACAGCTACGATTGGCGCGACGGCGTCGGCCCCCGCGAAAAGCGCCCCAAACGGCTGAATTTCTGGGCCGGCTCCGGGATGCTTGCCAAACTTGGCAACCACCCCGCCAAGTACGAGCCCAATGAGTTCGGCACCAACGAATTCATGCGCTTCGTTCAGGAGGTCGGAGGCAAGCCCTACATCGCCGCCAACCTCCGCGGCATGACGGCGCGCGAATTCAACGACTGGGTCGACTACTGCAACGCCCCGCTCGGATCCACCACCTGGAGCGAGGTCCGCGGCACCCCGCCCTTCAACGTCGAGTTCTGGGGCATCGGCAACGAAAGCTGGGGCTGCGGCGGCGACTTCCGCCCCGAGGAATACGCCGTCGAGTTCCGCCGCTTCACCTCCTGGGTGCCCGGCTTCGGCGTGCCCCTCAAGTTCATTCCCGCCGGACCCAACGGCGGCGACCTGAACTGGTCCCGCGGCTTCTTCGAAGCCCTGGTCCGCAAGAGTCCCGGTCTTCTGCGCCGGGTCTGGGGCTGGGCGCTGCACTACTACTGCGGCACGACCGGCGGGCCGGTCCAGTTCACCACCGAAGAGTATTACGAACTGCTGGCGCGCGCGGTGCGCATGGAGCAGCTGATCCGCGACCACTGGGCGATCATGGGCGAGTACGACCGCGAGCACCGCGTCAAGTTCGCTATCGACGAATGGGGCGCGTGGCACAAGGCGGGAAGCGAGGTGGCGCCGCATCATCTGTTCGGACAGATCGGGACGATGAGGGACGCGGTGATCGCGGGCTTGACGCTGGACATCTTCCACCGCCATGCCGACAAGGTCGCCATGACCTGCGTGGCGCAGCTGGTCAACTGCATCCACAGCCTCTTCATCGCCCATGAAGAGAAGATGCTGCGCACCCCCAACTATCACGTCTTCGATCTCTACAAGGACCATCAGAACGGCACGGCCGTCCGGGCTGTTTTTGCCGCCCCGCTTTCGGCCAAAGCGCCGCGGCTCGACGGTTCTGCCTCTTTGCATGAGAAGGAGAAGCGCCTCGTCGTCACCTGCACGCACGCCAATGCCGCCGAGCCTCTCGCCGTCGATCTCCGCCTCGACGGCGCCGCCGCGAAATCGGCTCGCGGCTTCGTGCTCGCCGGCAAGCCGCAGGACCACAACACATTTTCCGAACCGGAGCGCGTCCAGCCGCGGCCGCTCGCCGTTCAGGCCAGCCAGAGCCGCCTGAGCTTCGAGCTGCCTCCTTGCGCCGTGGCCGCCATCCACGTGGACCTGGGCTAAGACACACGCCTCGTCCACAGCGCGCGGCGGCAGGGCCGCAACAACAATTACGGATCCTGTTTCGCCCTGCCGCCGCCCCGCTTCCTCGCACTCCCCTCTTTTCCGGCGCCGCCGCCCAGCACGCGCCGGCGGTCTGCTACGGTCATTTTCTCCGCCGCGTAGCGAAGCGTCAGCCGGGACGCCTGCCTCCCTTCTTCCACCAGGAACCGCACGACTTCCGCCGGGCGGCGCGGGTACGCTTCCTTCAGCAGCCAGCCGACGCCTTTCTCTACCATGTCGTCCCTGTCCGGCAGCAGCTTCTTCGCCACCCGCAGCACGAACTCCGTTTGTCTTCCCTGCTTGGCCTCCTGCAACAACGACACCGCCGCCGCGCGGCGCTTCCAGCGGTTGGGCGAGTCCGTCCACCCCCATACGCCGGCAAGCAGCCGCTCGTCCCGTGCCAGGCATCCAGCCACCAGCCACGAAGCGACGCCGTCGGTGTGTGCCCAGTTCCGGACATGGTCCTCCAGCCAGCGCTCGAACAGTTCGAACTCTCTCCGCCCGAAGCCGCGCGCGAAGCGGCGCATCACATGGCAAACCACCGCGCCGCTTTCCAGCCGACCCAGCTTCCACAGCCGCTCCATCAGTTCCTCGCGCTGCTCGGGCGCCCACGCCTTCACCTCGCCGTAGACCAGCCGGGCGACCTCCCGCACGGCGTCCCCGCGCGTCCCGTACGACGCCACCTCGTGCTGAAAGAACCGGCGCTGTCCGGCGCCGAATTCCGCGTCGGCCCGCTCCCGGAGCCAGCCGTCGATTCGCTTCGCCATCGCTTCGGCGGTCATGATGCTAAACTCCCCTTATGCAGGCTGGGAATCCGTTCCCCATCGTTGGAACGGCGTATCCGACCACCAGTATTTCAGGCCAGGCGCCCCGCATCAGCTCCCTCCTCATCAAGCCCGCATCCGCCGTCTGCAACCTCGACTGCGAATACTGCTTTTACCTTGACCGGGAAGCCGACCCGTACAAGGACCTGCCCGCCCGCACCATGCCCGCCGATGTGCTCGAGCGCCTCGTGGACGGATTCCTCTTCTACAGCTACCCGGCCTCGATCTTCGCCTTTCAGGGCGGCGAGCCGACCCTCGCCGGTCTTGCCTTCTTCGAAAAGCTGGTCGAGTTGGAGCAAAGATACGGGCGCCCCGGCCACACCGTCTCCAATTCCATCCAGACCAACGCCGTGCTGCTTGACGACGCGTGGTGCGAGTTCTTGCGCCAGTACCGGTTCCTCGCCGGCATCTCTCTCGACGGTCCTGAACACATCCACGACCGCTACCGCTTCAACCGCGCCGGGCATCCGACGTGGCGCAAGGTGATGGACGCCGTCGAGCGGATGCAAAAGCACCGCGCGGAGTTCAACATCCTCTGCGTGCTGTCACAGGCCAACGTGGAAAAGCCCCGCGAGCTGTACCGCTTCTTCCGCTCCATCGGCGCGGATCACCTGCAGTTCATCCCGCTGGCCGAATTCCACGCCGATGGCTCGCCCATGCCATTCACCATCACGCCGGAGCAGTACGGGCGCTTCCTCTGCGAGATGTTCGACGCGTGGTGGCCCGACCGGCGCAAGGTGCGCATCCGCTTCTTCGACAACCTCGCCGAAGCGCTCGCCGGCATGAAGCCCGGCTCCTGCACCATGCACGAAACCTGCGACAGTTACGTCGTCGTCGAGTACAACGGCGACGTTTATCCGTGCGACTTCTTCGTCGAATCATCCTGGAAATTGGGCAATATTACTGTCGATTCGTTTCCGGAAATCGCCCGCCGCCAGCGCCGGTACCAGTTCGCAGTCAACAAGACGCTTCCTCATGACGAGTGCCGCGTTTGTGAATACCAGGCGATCTGTCACGGAGGCTGCCCGAAGTTCCGCCACGGCCCGCGCCGCAATTTCTCCGATCTCGACTACTTCTGCCAGGCCTACAAGATGATCTTCTCCAAGGCGACGGGACCCCTCCGCCGCGAGGTGGAGAAGATCCTCGGCGCCGGCGCGGCTGCGCAGGCGGGCGGACCCCGCTGAGGCCCGCTAGGACTCCGCCGCAGGCGGATGGGCCCTCTCGATGCGCACGCGCACGATCCGGTTGAATTCCATCTCCTCCACGCGGAAGCGGCGCCCGCCGTGCTCCACCACGTCCCCCGGCCGGGGAATCCGCCCGAGCCGGTACATCAGATATCCGGCCAGCGTCTCGTAGTCCGCCTCGGCCGGCAACTCGATCCCGTACTGCATCTCCAGGTCCCGGATAGGAATGGTTCCTTCCACTTCGAAATCGGCCGATTCCTCGAAATCCAGAGTCAGCTTCTGATCGAATTCGTCTTCGATTTCTCCGAAAATCTGCTCGAAGACATCCTCCAGGCTGACCAGCCCCGACACGGTCCCGAACTCGTCCACGAGGAAGGCCAGATGCGCGTGCTGCTCCCTCAGGTCCTGCAACAACAGCGGCAGGGGCCGGGACTCCGGCACGATGGGCGCCCGCCGCAGGATCTTTCTCAGCGAGAAGGGCTCCACTGGCCGCCTCCGCAGGTTCGACTGTCTCCTCTGCGCCCAAACTTCGAGGACGTCCTTCACATGCACGAACCCGATCGGATTCTCGTTGCCCCTCTCCACCACAGGGAGCCGCGAATACCGCGTCTCGCTCACTTTCTGCAGCACCTCGTCGATGTCGGCTTCCGCCTCTACGGTCGCCATCCGGCTCCGCGGCACCATCACTTCCCGTGCGCTGTAACCCTGCAACTCCACCAGGCGGATCATGGCCTCCTCTTCGAACTCGCCCAAATGCCCCGCCGAGCGGCTGGACTCCAGCACGAACTTCAGCTCCTCCGCCGAGTGGGCGCCCGCGGGCTGCCCGCGCACGCCCAGCAGCCTCGACACCGCCGCAGACGACCGCTCCAGCACCCACACGAACGGCTCCACCAGCCGGTAGAAGACCAGCAGCGGCGGCGCCACGATCACCGCCACCCGCTCGGCGCGCTCCATGCCCAGGTTCTTCGGCGCCACCTCGCCGAACACCACATGCATGTAGGTCATCAGCAGGAAGGCCAGCCCCACGCTGAACACGCTCAGCGCCGCCGAGGTGGCGGGCGTCACCGCCGGAGCCAGCAGCTTGAGAAACAGGCTGTGCAACGTCTGCTCGCCCAGCCACCCCAGGCAGAGGCTCGTCAGCGTCACCCCCACCTGAATCACCGAAAGCAGCCGCTCCGGGTTCTCCAGCAGCGCCGCCGCCGCCTTCGCCCCCACATGCCCTTCCTCGCACAGCTGGCTCAGCTTCGAGCGGCGCATCGACACGAGCGAGATCTCGGCCGCCGCCAGAAAGGCGTTCGCGCCAACCACCAGCACCATCGCCAGCAGCCGGTATCCGTAGTGGGCGTCGCCTTCCATTCCCGGGTTCAGGGAGTGCTGCCGTTCGGCGGCGTCTCCTCGGTCTCCTGCCGCCCGGCCGGCTGGATCACGTCATAGCGGTCCGGGCGGAACTCCACCGTGCGCACCTGCCCGCGCGGCCCGAATGGAGGCAGCGCCTGGCCGTTCCACTCCACCGAAACCGCCCCCGCATTGCCGATCTTCACCCTCAGCACGTCATCGCCCCCGAACCCCCGCACCTCGCCGGCCCGCATCAGGTCTCCGAACAGGAATTTCCTGCCCTGCCAGACGCCCACCCAGCTCAGATCCGACGCCCGCAGGATCACTCGCACCGATCCGCCTGAAACCAGCGGTGCCGCGGCGGGCGTGGGAGTGTCCGCCTGCACCCCGGCCTGCGTCTGCGGCGGCGCCGCATCAGGCTTCGCCGGTGGCTCCTCCGCCGCCGGGCGCACCGCCACAGGCGCCGGCTGCGAGGCTTTCCACCGCTCCCAGCCGACATAAACCGCAGTACACAGCGCCAGCGCCAGGACCAGCCCGCCCGCGCGCACAGCCCACCAAACGGCCTCTTCCTTGCGGTTGCGCCTCGCCGTGGGCATCGGGGGAACGTCGATGTGCCGCTCCGGCACAGTGTATGGCTTGCCGGATTCCTCCGCCAGGCTTCTTTCGATCTCGCCCCGGTAAGCCTCTTCCGGGAGATCCAGCATCCGCGCGTACTGCCGCACGAAGCTCCGGTAAAAAAACCCGCTCGGCAGCGCCGAGGCGTCGTCCCGCTCGATGGCCTCGAAAAACCGGGCGCTGATGCGCGTCTGTTTCGCCAGCTCCTCGATCGAGAGCCCCCGCCTCTCGCGTTCCTCGCGCAGCCGCTCGCCCAGCGTGGCCATACCGCAACAAGCGTATGATACCGCACGCAGCTGCGGCAGCCCCTGCCGCTCCTTGCAGGCGCACGGCGCGTCCGTTCTGCTCCAATAGCAATGGGGGAGGATGCCCGGCATGGTTTTCGATCTCGATCCGGTCCAGGCGCGCGTGCTCGGTTCGCTCTCGGAAAAGGACCTTGCCACGCCCGAATACTACCCGCTGTCTCTCAACGCGCTGGTGAACGCCTGCAACCAGAAAACGAACCGTGAGCCGGTGGTGCAATACGACGAAGCCACTGTGCGCTCGGCGCTCGCCGCGCTTGAGGAAAAAGGATGGGCGCAGGAGGTTCTCGAGCCGGGCAGCCGGGTGGCCAAGTACGGCCACTGCCTCGTCGAAAAGCTCGAGCTCCGCCGCAGCGAGCAGGCTGTGCTCACTGTGCTCTTGCTGCGCGGCCCCCAGACCCCGGGCGAACTCCGCACCCGCGCCGACCGTCTCTATGATTTCGCCGATCTCGACAGCGTGCACACTGCCCTCCGCCGCCTCTCCGAACGCGAACCCGCCCCGCTTGTGCGCCAGCTTCCCCGCCAGCCCGGAATGAAGGAAACCCGCTGGGCGCACCTGCTTTGCGGCGGCGTGGAAGCCTCCGGCGCGCAAGAGGAACCGCACGCCCCGCATGCGCCGGCGCCTGATCCACTTGCAGCTCGACTCGCCGCACTCGAACAGCAACTCCGACTACACGAAGAACGCCTCGCTCGCCTCGAGCTCCTCTGCCGAACCCTTCCCTCACCGGCTGTGCCGCCCTCGACGAACCTCGACGAGAATTAGATCCTCGGAGGGCACGGGCCATGGCGGAGGAGTCCCTTGAGTTCACCCGGCGGAAACGCGGAAGCCGCAGGCGCAAGGCGAAAGCCGGAGCTCTCGCGCAAGCGAACCCGGAACCGGGCGCGCCGCTCGTCCCCCGGTGCGTCCGCATGCACGGTAACACGACAGCCAAAGCCGGGCCCCGCTTCGAGGCGTTCGAACCGGGCGCGTCCATCTGCGCTGGGGAGCGGTTCTCCGAGGCCCCCGGAGCACTCCAGCCGACCGCGGGAGATTCTGACCGTCTGCACAGCCACGACTGGCTCCTGCGCCGTTCCGGCACAAGCGCCCGCAGGGGATGACGGTGATTCAGAAAACTGCCGTGGCAACCGGGTGCGGTTCACGCCGGGCTCAGGGGCTCCGGGACGATGTCACAGCTAGAAAGCCCATTGCGGTGCGTCGAGAACCGTTTGGTCCCCCATTGCTGTCAATTGAACCTGGAGGTCGTTCCTGAGCTGCGCGACAAGCTTGGGCTCGTTCTCCGCAAGGTTGGTCACTTCCCATGGATCTCTTTGAAGATCGAACAACTGGGTCGTCTTTACCCCGTTCACGTTATACAGAATCAGCTTCCACCGGTCTGTCCGCAGCGCGCGCTGGCAGTCGCGGTAGGCGGCGACGACCGACCTGCGCACCACGGTCTTCTCGTCCCTCAGCGCCAGGTTCAGGCCCTCGGCCTCCATCCCGCCGCGCAGGCCGGCTTCGGCGAAGCGGCAGATCGTGGGGCAAAGGTCCATGAGGTGGCAGAGCGAGTGACAGCGGCGGCCGCCACCAGCCCCCGGGCCTGCAATGATCAGCGGCACGCGCCAGGAATGGTCGTAAAGGTTTTGCTTGCCCATCAAGCCGTGCTGCCCGACCGCAAGGCCGTTGTCGCCGGCGAAGACGATAAACGTGGGACGCCGCCGCGGCGATCGTTCCAGAGCATCCAGGATCCTGCCGATCTGGTGATCGACTTCGGAGACCATGGCGTAATAGGCCGCAATGTGTTTCCGCACTTCGGCCTCCGTGCGAGGGTAAGCGGCGAGCAGTTCGTCCCGAACCTTCATTTCTCCGTTGTCAAAAGGATGGGAAGCCATGAAGTTCGGAGGGAGTTCAATGCGAGAAGGGTCATACATTTCGGCGAAGCGGGATGGCGCCATGCGCGGGTCGTGCGGCGAGGTAAACGCGACGTAAAGCAGGTAGGGTTTCGCATCCTGGCCTTGGCTTTTGATGAAGTCCACCGCAGCGCCGGCGAACAATTCGCTCGAGAAGCCCTTGGCCACTCGCATCTGTTCCTTGCTGTAGCGCCCCTCGGGATCGTAGCCGTGGATGGGCACTTTGTTGTGATCGCTCATGCCGCCGAAGAAGATGGGGCCGCCGCCGGAAAACGAGCGATGGAAAAGCGACGGCTGGTTATGCCACTTGCCGATGCCGTGGGTGTGGTAGCCGCGCCCGCGCAGGAGTTCTGGAAAGGTCTTTACCGATGGATCGGGGCCCTTCTTGCGGCTCATGACAAGCTGGTTGGCTCGAAACACGCTCCGGCCTGTCAGCAGCTGCGCGCGCGAGGCGACGCAGATCGCGCCATGGGGGCCGCCCTGGGTGCAGGCGTGCGTAAAGGTGACGCCGCGACGCATGAGCCGGTCCAGGTTCGGCGTCTTCACATCGGGGTGGCCCAGGCCGGAAAGCATGTCGAACCGGTGGTCGTCGGTGAAAAGGACGACGATGTCCGGGGCTGCGGGCAGATTCACTTGCGAGGCGCCTGCCAGGGTGGCGATGAAACTGCGCCGGTCGTGCAACATGCGCACAGCATACACCGGGAGCAGGCGCGATTCGCGCTTCAGCGAACCGTTCCGGCGCGGAAGGTCCGCTTGCGCCGAAAGGCGCCTTTACGATCGATGTGTTCCGCGGATTCCTGATGTTTGTGGCGCCGGACGGGGGGATTCGGCTGACAGAACTGGCGCGAGAGCCGCCGGACCTGTTCCGTATCCCAGTGCCGGCATTTCAGCAGTCGCGTGTGGCCGGAGCATGGCGGTGGGTGTATGACAATGACCGAACCCGCTTTCCTGGACAGTCTTTCTGCGTGGTTGTTGTGCAGCAGTCTTGACCATCCCTGCTGGCTATCGAAGCAATGGACGATGGTAACCCAGAGAATTATGCGGAGAATCGGGTGTACCGCAGAGCCACTGAATTTCAGTGCGCGCTGAGAATTCACGTCGGGAGGGCGCGCCAGCGCCCTCCCGCCGGCAGGAAGTCTCAATCTGCCCGGTGCCGCGCGTCCAGCGGGCTCAGAATGTGATGCGGAGGCGCAGGCGCACGATGCGACGGCTGTCGACCCCCTCCTGCGGGTAGCTGGCGATCAGCCGGCCGAAATCCGGGTTCCGCTGGTAGTCCTGGATCTCCGGCTGGAGAGTAACCGGGTTGACTTTCAGCGTGAACGTGCCCAGCGCACCGATGTCGTAGTTGTCCGGCGCCTTTAGCGGATGGTTCAGAACGTTGTTGAAATCCGCACCGAGTTCCGCGCGCACTCTTTCGCCGAACGCGAATGCCTTCTTGACGCCCACGTTGAGGCCCGAGGTAGAGGGGCCGGAAAGCATGTTGCGCACGGCCACCTTCGGATTCGAGAACAGGTCTGCGCCCATGGGCATGAGGTCGAATGCATCCGGGTTCCAGATGCGGTCACCGCTCTTGACATTCGGGTTGCCGACTACCAGGGGGCGAGGGGTCGTGCCGTAGAAACCGCCCGTGGCGTCCAGAAAGCCTGAGCCGACATTGCCGGGCATGATCGGGTCGCAGTTGTCGCAGATCCAGAACGGCGTGAAGCCGGTGCCGGACTTGACGAAGGTTTGCCAGGCGATCTCCCAGCCGCCGGCGACATAGTCCAGCGCGCGCGGAATGCGCGAACCGAAGCGGGCGCCTCTGCCGAAGGGCAACTGCGCCACGCCATAGGCGATGAAGCGGTGGCGGGAGGTGAAGGCGTCCATGCCGTAATCGGAGTTCGGATCGAACTGGTTGTAAGCAGTCCCCCCGAGGCTGGAATTCCCCGTGTCGGGCGCCGTCGACTTCTGATCCAGCAGAGTGTAGGAGGCGTTGAACGTCAGCCCGCCCGAGAACCGGCGGTTCACTTCGAGCTGGAGCGCGTTGCTGCGGCCGTGCCCGAAGTTCTTGAAGGCGGTCATGTAGGTGCCCAGGTCGGGATAGGGCATCCGAAGCCGGTCGGCGTCGGAATAATCGCAGTCATAGTCATCGGGAGTACAGGGCGTCACGCCGTCGCCGATGGTGGTCGCGAAGGGCTGGTCGCTCGGTGGCAGCATGTTGGCGTCATAGCCGGCGATGAGCCGGCGCATCCGCGTGCCGAGGTAAGAAACCCGGATGCCCATCTGCCAGCCGATCTCCCGCTCGAAGGTGACATTGTACTGGTGGATGCGAGGCTGTTTCAGCCCGAAAGGCACCCAATTGGCGTGGATAATGCCGCTCAACGAGCTCAGCGACCCGCCTGTCAGCGGGCTGGCGCCGTGCACGAAGCCCGGCCAGCCGGACAGTGGGGCGGTGTCCGTGGCCCGCTTTGTCAGGCCAACCTGGAAGGAGTTGGTGGCCAGCGGGTCGCGGATGCCCTGCGCCGCCGCCGTCGGGTAGAACAGGCCGTAACCGCCGCGCAGAACGGTCTTGCCGGTCATGCGCCAAGCGACGCCGAGCCGGGGCGCAATGCTGCCGTAATCGGTGCGGACCAGGGTCCGCGGCACGCCTGCCTCTTCGGCGGTCACCACGCCGTAGGCGAGGAACCGCGGGTCGATGTATTCCAGCGTCTTGCGCGACGGCACCACGAAGCGGCCCTTCTTTCCTTCCGGACTGACATAGTCAGGGTCGAAGTTCACCAGCAGATCGTTGTTTTCGGTGAACGGCGAGATGATCTCATACCGGATGCCGAGGTTGAGCGTGAGCCGGGGGTGGATCCTGAAGTCGTCCTGGAAGAAATAGCCGTGCTCCCAGTTGTGGACGTCCATCGGCGGCCGGAATTTGCTGACGAAGGTGACCGTATTGGCGGGCAGGCCCATCAGGAACCTCGCCAGCGGATCGGTGCCCGCGCCGCTGTAGTTGATGACGCCGCGCGGGCTGCCGCGCCCGCTGGTGAAGCCGTCCACGGCGGCGTTGCGGACCCAGTCGGCGCCCGCCTTGAACGTGTGTTTGCCACGCAGCCAAGTGATGGTATCCCCGAAAGTGATCAGCTTCTGGTCCAGCGGCCGGTACGTGTTCCTGCCGCCGTTGGTGAGCGCCTGGAACGCGCTGCCAATGTTGACAGCGGGGTGGCCGTAAGTGTCCAGCACGGACTCGCCCACGACGGCGCCGTATGCCGCGATGTCCGAGTCGTCGAACCCGATGCTGCGGAGAAACTCGCGGAGGCGGTGGTTGCTGTGGCGGAGCCATGGCACCCGGTTGAAACCGCCCCGGACTTCATTGACCACGGTGGGCGCGAACAGGTGGATCTCGGAGATCGAGAGCGTGTCGTTGCGGCGGTCGTTCTGCGTCAGGCCGAGGTTGACGAACGGGGCCACCACCGCGCTGGTGGCGTAACTCTGGCTTTGCGCGTTGTAGACCACGTACATGCGGTCCTTCTCCCGGAAATCATGGTCGACCCGCAGAGTCCCGAGGTGGCGCCGGTTGGTGCCGGGGATGTTGGTGGCATACTCCACCAGACGCCCGTTGGCCGGGTTGATCGGCGCGTCCGGGCTCGCAGGGGGGAAGTAGAGCTGGATGAGTTTCTGGGTGACCGGATTCAGCAGGCGCTGCGGAATCGTGGTGAACCGCACGCCGGCGCCGTTCAGCGTGTTCTGGGCGATTTCCGCCGGCGAGAGTGTCACGGCGGCAGGCACCAATGGCTTGATGGAATCGTTCACGCGGGTGAAGTCGCCCGCCAACAGCGTGGGATGCGGCAGCCGGGTGTTGCGGATGAATACCGGGCTGTTCCGCAACAGCCTTTCGTAGGCCGTGAAGAAGTACGTGTTCTTCACCTTCGGCACGGGGCCGCCGAAGGAGCCGCCGAATTCGTTCTGGTTGAAACGCGGATACGGGTATTCAGATTGCGCAGGCGTGGGCGTAAACGCGGCCGCAGCGTTCTTGTCATTCAGGCTCCAGGCCGCCAGCGCCGAGTTTCTGTTGTCGTAAAAAAGCGAGCCGCGGTAAGCGGTGCCTCCCCGCCTGGTCGTCAAACGGATATTGGCGATGCCGGCATACTCGGCAGTGAAAGTATTGGACAGCACGGTCAGCTCCCCGATCGTTTCCAGCGAAGGCTGGCTCGTCGTCGGTTCCCCGAACACGCCGCCGTTGGTGCGCTGCCCGTCCAGCGAGAAGCTGGCGCCGTAGCTCTGCGCGCCCAGGAACTTGAAACTGCCGTCCGTCGGACCTTGCGTGATGTTTGGACTCAGGTAGAGGAACGACGTGTAATCGCGGCTGTCTCGCGGCAGCGACGTCACCTGCGCGTTGTCCAGCGTCGCTCCCACCGTGGGATTCTCCGTCTGGATCACGGGCGCGACTTCGGTGACGGTCATGATTTCGCTCGCCCGGCTGATTTCGAGGCGTCCGTCGACGCGAATCGTGTCTCCCGGGCGCAATACCACCGGCGCCACCTCAAGCCTGTTGAAACCCTTGGCTTCGAACGTCACCCTGTATGTGCCCGACTTCAGCCCGGTGGCTTCGAATTCGCCCACTTCGTTCGTGGTGAGTTTTCGGGCGCTAAAGGTGGCAACGTCCGTAATCGAAACGACCACATTCGGAATCCGGGCGCCGCTCTGGTCGATCACTGCGCCGCGGACGGTTCCCAGATCCGACCCTTGTCCCCAGACCGGCTGGACGGCCGCAGCCGCCAGCAAAGAAAGAACAGACACACAGCTTGGTATCCAGCGGGGCATAAATCCTCCTTTCCCCTGATACTGCATTTGCAAGCCGAACCTGCCGCGGACGGTTGGTGAGCGGTCAGGTCAATTCTTTGGCCGATCCGCGAAGGATGTTACGCCCGGCCGCCGGGAGAGTCAAGCCCCCGAATTGGGTCATCTAAAATGTCACCGAAGCGAGGGTCGTTGGGTCACGAAGAAAGTAACCGTAGCCGGATGGCGCCTGCCCTTCCCGC
>Ga0209018_1000297_pt1 | contig 47595 bp, 32 predicted proteins | sample YNPBryBLVA2012_FD_185814 | JGI IMG/M metagenome (GOLD analysis project Ga0209018, IMG submission 185814) | Anoxygenic and chlorotrophic microbial mat microbial communities from Yellowstone National Park, USA - YNP Bryant BLVA 2012 (SPAdes)... ...
GCGGCGTTTGTGACCTTCTGGCGTATCCACGACACGCAAGACCCGGAATTCACGCGGCTGGAAAAAAGGTTGACATTTGAGCCTCAGAGCTCCCTATCGGCGCCCTTTTCGGCGTTACGTTAGCCTTCATTTTCTCACAAAACGGGCCACCTTGTTTTTGGGGTCGCGGCTGGAGGCCGCGCTATGGTTTGCGCGGCGAATGCTATTGGTCACCAGCTCGCGAATCTCGGCAATCAATTGCTCACGACTGAAAGCGCTCTTTTGCAAGATGAGTTCCACATAGCCGTTCAGCCGTTGACGGTCTTCGAGGGTGATGTCTTTAGCCGTGACCACGATGACGGGAATTTGCCGCCAGATTTCGTGTTTGCGAATCTCAGTGACAAACTCGAAACCATCCATGGTAGGCATCATCAAATCCAGCAGGATGAGTTGCGGAAGCCGCTCGGCCAGTCGTTCCAGGCCAATTTGGCCGTTTTCGGCCTCGTTCACAGCCCAGCCCTCTTTTTCCAGAGCGCGGCGAATCAGCTCACGTGTGCCGATGTCATCTTCGAGAATCAGCGCCGTGCAGGCGGCTTTCTCGCGGCGATATTTGTTCAGAATGGCCACCAAACGGTTGCGGTCTATGGGTTTGGTGAGGTAATCGGATGCTCCCAAGATATAGCCCAGGTTGCGATCATCTACCATCGTGAGCATAATTACCGGGATGCTTGCCAGCTCGGGGTCATTTTTGAGATGCGAAAGCACCGACCAGCCATCCATGGTGGGCATCATCACGTCGAGGGTGATGGCGTCGGGGTGCAATTCCCTGGCCAAGCGAATGCCTTCTGGCCCGTTGGGGGCAACGACGACCCGAAAGCCCTCCCGCTGCAAGGTGCGCAACAGCAAATCGCCGACAGCCGGGTCGTCGTCAATCACCAGAACGGTGCTGGCCAAACCGGATGGCGCAGTGTGTTGTATGGGGGTGGATTCGAAATGCGCTTCGTCCTGACGGACTTCTTCGGGAAGTTGTACGGTGAACGTCGAACCTTTGCCCACTTCACTTTCCACGCTGATATTGCCGCCCATCATGTGGCAGAAGTGGCGCGTAATCGCCAGCCCCAGGCCCGTGCCGCCATATTTGCGCGTGGTCGAAGCATCTGCTTGGCTGAAGGCCTCGAAGATGCGCCCAAGCTGTTCGCTGGCTATACCGATCCCCGTGTCTTGCACTTGGAAGACGAAGGCCCCCAGCGGCTCGTCAGGCAGGTAACGGCAGGCGAGGGTGATTTGCCCATCCTGCGTGAACTTGGCAGCGTTGCTGAGCAGATTGAACAGGATTTGTCGCACTTTGGTTTGATCGGCGTGCATGGATTTCGCACGCAAATCCAGCACCAGATCGAAGCGGTTGTTGTTCTTGGCCACCAGCGGCTGAATGGTCGCCGCCACATCACGCACCAGCGTCTCCACGTCGAAAGTTTCCAGGTAAAGCTGCATCTTTCCCGCTTCGATCTTGGAGAGATCGAGAATATCGTTGATCAGCGCCAGCAGATGCTTGCCCGAAGCGTAAATTTTCTGCAGATCGGGGGTGAATTCAGCCTGCCCCAGCTCTTGGGCTTCTTCGATGAGCATTTCGCTATAACCGATGATGGCGTTGAGCGGCGTGCGCAACTCGTGGCTCATATTGGCCAGGAAGGTGCTTTTGGCGCGGTTGGCCGTCTCGGCAGTGTCTCGGGCAGCGCGCAGTTCCTCCTCGGCCTGCTTGCGTTCAGTGATGTTGCGGGCGAAAACCGAAACGCCGGTGACGTTTCCGTCGGGGGTGCGGATCGGCGTCAGCGACACCTCGACAAAGAGCCGCTGGTTGGCAAAATCGTAATACTGCTCGATGGTGGCATGCTCGCCTGCCAGTGCAGCGTCGAGCAGGGCCAGCCAGTTTGAGCGAATGTCCGGCGGCAACAGATCAATGATCCGATCGCCGCGGTGTAGCTGCACATGGAAAGCCAATGCAAACATCTCGCGGAAGGTGGAGTTGAGCGTGATCAGGCGATAATCTCGATCCACCGACCAAACCCAGTCGGGCGTATTCTCGATGAGGGCAGACAAATTGGCTTCGTTTTCGCGCAGGCTGTTGGCCAGGCGGGTGAGGTTCTGATTGGCTGTTTCCAGGCTGCGATTGAGATCGGCCAACGGATTGAAGAGCTTCTCGCTCAAGATAGCGCGGGCAAAGAATACCGACGCGATCGCTCCCGAAGTGATGTCCAGCGGCAAATCTTTGAGCCCTGGCACCACGCTGGTCAGCACGCCCACACAGGTGACGATGCCGCCTGCCAGCAGCATCCCCGCTCGCTTGCGTCTAAACACCCATAAGCAAGCCACCGCCCCGAGATAGAAGCCATAGACAACGGCAAAGACGCCCAGACTGGCGGGAGGCAGCTCGTAGGTGAGCAAATCGCCGCTCGTCGAGGGTACAAAGCGGATGATTTCTCCCCGGTAGAGAAAGGGACTCAGCGCTGCCAGGAAAATCGCCCCCCCGATGAGGGCCGCTTGCATCCAGCGCCGCTCCCACAAATCGGCATAATGTGACGCCAGCATCAAGAATGCATAACCATTGATACCTAAGCCCAAGGCAGAGCTGTAGAAGAAAACCAGATTGTCCGTGTGATTGATGACCATCAACCGCGCCAGCGTGTTGGTTGCCCCCCAGAAAACGAGCGATACCAGGTAGAAGCTCACCAGTTGATTGTCGCGATGGCCTGGCGCCTGTGAGACAACCACCATCAGCGCTGCCACGCTCACGATGATACTGACCGCTTCGGAGGCAAAAGCCAGAATGGCGATAGGGGGAATGTCGTTCATGACGGTTATCCTCAGAAACGGGCGTCAGACTTTTCCGGGCTGTCTTTGCCCTTCGCCGAGCGAAGGTGACTCCAGAACCGCCGGCAGCCGAATCGTGAAAGTCGAACCTTGCCCCAATTGGCTCTCAACCTCGATATGGCCGCCCATGAGCTGGCAGAAATGGTGGGTGATGGCCAGCCCTAAGCCGGTGCCGCCAAACTTGCGTGTGGCCGACGAATCACCTTGCACGAACGGTTGATACAGCCGGGCGATTTGTTCTGGTGTCATGCCAATACCGGTATCGCTGACGCGGAAGGTCACCCAATCCCGTCCGTTGTGCGCCTGGCGTTCCACCTCAAGGGTGATTTGGCCGTTCTCGGTGAATTTGCTGGCATTGCTCAGCAGGTTATACAAGCATTGCCGTACCTTCATTGGGTCTGTGTACATCTCGCTGGACTGACTAGGGCAGACCAGCGTTAGCGTGTTGTGATTCTTCTCCGCCAGCGGGCGGATGGCATGAGCGGTATCCTCCACCAGGCTGAGCAAGTCGAAATACTCCACATAGAGCTGCATCTTTCCCGCTTCGATCTTGGAGAGATCGAGAATATCGTTGACCAGCATGAGCAAGTGCCGCCCGGCGCTATTGATGCGTTGTAAGTCGGGGATGATCACCTCCATACCCAGTTCATGGGCTTCTTCCTCGATCATCTCGCTGTAACCGATGATGATATTGAGCGGCGTGCGCAGTTCATGGCTCATATTGGCCAGAAAGGTGCTTTTGGCGCGGTTGGCAGCCTCTGCCGCATCTTTCAGCTCTAGCAAATGTGCGTTGGTGGCCTTCAAGCTGGCGTTCAGCTCCACCAGCGGGTCGAAAAGCCTTTCTTTCAAGATCGCCCGCGCAAAGATCACGCTGCCCACCGCCCATGCCAGGTTGTCCAGCGGGTAGTCTTGCAGTATCGGCACGACGACGGTGAGAATACCCCCGACTGTGATCAAGCCGCCTATCAACAATGCCCCGGCGCGTTGCTTGCGGTGAACCCATAGAAGGACAAGAGCTGCTATGTAGTAAGCGTAAATGACGGTGAAGTTGAGGTAGCCAAGAAGCGTTGGCTCATACGAATAAGCAAACAAATCCTCGGCGTTGGAAATGTACTTGAACAGTCGGCCCTGGTAAAGGAAGGGCAGCATGCCAACGACGAAAAGCGCCCCGAATAGCAGCGCCGTCCTTACCCAGCGATTCCTCCACAAACCCGCGTACTGCCCGGCCAGCGCGAATAGCGCCAGCCCATTGAGCGCCAGCCCCAACGCTACTGTGTACAAATAAGGCTCGATAGCGCTTTGCCCTAGAAAGAGTTGCACATCCATCCATGCATTGGTGCCGGTGCTGAGGATCAACGACGCCAGGTACAATGCCATGAGCTGATTGTCTCGATGGCGATAAGACTGCCACAGGATCAGCAACAGCAGCGCCAGCCCCAATACTGTGCTGAACGACTTGATGATAAAAGCAGTTGTATGTTGAAAGCTCAGCACAACGTTTTGCCTCGGCAGCGAATTTACCTGATGAGCCTCGAAAGCTTTTCTACTTGCCAAACGGCATCGCTTGGGCTTCTCTTCACCGCTTGCTTAGATTGGAACCAGCTCAAAAGCCTGACCATTCTGCCAGATGGCATAGGCCACATTACGATTATACGCTGTTTTGCTGTATCTTGCTGGTTTTGGGGAGGGGTTATATCTCTAGCAGGCAAAGCAGCGCCCGCGGGGTGGCGATAACCCCGCGGGACAGCCCTCAGTTAGGGAGAGCCTCTGAGCAGACGCCGGCAAAAGCTATTCTTCTGGCGGCAGCAACGCGACGATTTTGCTCACGATGCTCCAGAACTCCTGCGGCGCCTCGTTGCCATCTTTGGCGGTGACTGTTTTGGAGCGGTCGCTGGTGATGACCGTTACCGTGTGGGTGAAGCAATCGTTGCAAGGGCTGAATTTGCCGTAGGAGTCTTCGAGATCGAAGAAGCCCAGCGCCTCGATATCGCGCAGCAAGCCCAATACCTGGCTGGCCTCCACGGTCGTCACTGTACCATCTTGAGACTCCACGCGCCCATCGGCGTAGAACGTTATCTTGGTCATCTCCCCTTTTAACCCGCCACTGCGCTCGTAAATGAGCACGGCCCCGCCCACCTCATTCTTGCCTTCCTGCACGACCGTCTCGATCGGCTCGCCACTCTTGCTTTGGGGTTCGACTACGTCTTGGACGGTAGGCTGAGCGCCTTGCGCTTGCAGCGGGCTGCAAGCGGATACGATAACGGCTGCAATCGAAATGATCAAAATGTATGTTTTCATCGTTACACCTCCTGGCATTAGCCAGCCTTCAGACGCTCTTGGCAGCAGCAAGGTTCCGAGAATGTTCGAGCGCGGGGGCGCTTGTGCCTCAGCAAAAGTGCGATAAGCGGCTGGTTGCCGCGCCTGTGTCATCGCCGGGCGTTTCGAGGCTGACTGGCCACGAAAAGACATTCCGCTTACCCCATAGCACGATTGCGCGTGTATAATCAGAACAGTTGACCTTTTGGAGAGTGTAATGTCTATCCTCATCAAAGCTGCAACCTTGTTGACTGCTGCCGACTCCTTTCAGGCCGATTTGCTCATCGAAGGCGAGAAAATAGCGGCTATTGGCGCAAACTTGCATGTTCCCGATGCCGAGGTGGTGGACGCCGCTGGCAAGCTGCTCATGCCTGGTGGTGTGGATGCTCATACCCATTTCGACTTGCCCATGTTTGGCACGGTCTCGTCCGATGATCATTATACCGGCCACAAAGCGGCGGCATTTGGCGGCACTACCACGGTGATTGATTTTGTCCCGCAAGATTGGCCGACTTTGCAGGCTTGTGTGGAAACGTGGCGCGCCAAAGCGGACGCCAAAGCGGCGGTGGATTTTGGCTTTCACATGAATATCACCCGTCTCGACGAAGGTATCTTGGCCGAGTTGCGACACCTGCCTGATTGGGGCGTCGCCAGCCTGAAGGTTTTTACCGCCTACAATGGGCGTTTGCGCCTGCCGGATGGGGATATTTACCGTGTGATGCGCGTAGCCGCAGAGCATGGCTTGCTGACGCTGTTGCACGCCGAGAACGGCGATGTGATAGACCTGCTGGTGAGTGAGGCGCTGGCGGCGGGCAACACCACCCCCGAGTGGCACGCCCGCACGCGCCCTGCCTGGGGGGCGGTAGAGGCCGCCCTGCGTGGCGCCGCCCTGGCGGCCCAGACCGGCGCTCCCCTTTACATCGTTCACATGAACGCTGCTGGTGAGGTCGAGCAACTGCAATACGCCCGCCAGCACGGCCTGCCGGTGATGGGCGAAACCTGCCCCCAATATCTCTTCTTCACCGAAGACCATTTGCGCCGACCCGATGGAGCGAAGTGGATTTGTTCGCCGCCTCTGCGTACCCCTGCCGACAATGCCCGCCTGTGGCAAGGTCTCAAAGATGGCACACTGCAAACAATCGCCACCGACCATTGCCCTTTCTTCTACGATGGGACGCGTCCCATTCTCTATGAAGGCCAGCCGGTAGCTATCCCTGGTAAAGAGTTGGGGCAAGGTGATTTCGCCAAAATCCCCAACGGCCTGCCTGGAGTGGGTGATCGCCTGCCGGTATTGTGGACTTACGGCGTGCGCGCTGGCCGCATCAGCGCTCACCAATTTGTTGCTCTCACCAGCACCAACCCGGCTCGAATTTTCGGCCTTTACCCTCGCAAGGGCGCTTTGTTGCCCGGCTCAGACGCCGATCTGGTTATCTGGAACCCTGAGCGGCGGTTGACCTACGGGGTAGCTCAAGCCCAACACCGCACCGATTACAACCTCTACGAGAATTGGGAGTTGGTTGGTTTCCCCGAAAAGGTGTTCTTGCGCGGCCATTTGATTGTGGACCAATGCCGCCCGGAAAACGAGCGCTGGTTGGGCAAGGCCGGCATGGGTCGTTTTGTCCCCCGCAGCGAGAGCAGGGTCATCTGAACGTGATCGCATATCTGCCGATTTTGGCTCTTGCGGTTATCTTGCTGACGCCTCTTCTCATGCTCATTCTGAGAACAGTGCGCCCGGCTTTTGCCTACCATTGGCTGGTGGCCGCTTTGGGGGTTTTGCTTGCCTGGCCGTTGGTGGCGCTCACCCGCCTGGGCATGCCCCTCAGCCGGCCATTGATGGCTTGGCAGGTGACAGAGCGCTTCGACGTTGCCGTGCTCTTGCTGGTGGATGACAAATCCTGGCCGATGGGTCTGGCGGCTACGAGCGTGGTTGTGGCGGTGATTTTGACCATTGTGGCGCGTCAGCAGCCGCCCAATTGGCGCGCCTGGGCAGGCACTCTCGTGCTGGGCGGGGTGGGCCTGCTGGCTATTTGGGCAGGCAATCTGGTCACGTTGTTGCTGGCATGGACGGCGCTCGACCTGCTGGAAATGCTTATCCTGTTCGCCAACCTGAAGGAAGCAGAAACTCGCCAACGTGTGGTGGTGGCTTTTGCGGCGCGCATGGGTGGCTTGTGGCTTCTGATGGCGAGTGTCGTGTTTTCCTTCTCGGTTGCCAGTGACTTTAGCGAACCTATCCCGCCGCAGGCGAGCCTTTACCTCCTGCTGGCAGCGGGCTTGCGCTTGGGCGTACTGCCGTTGAATGTGCCGTTCTTGAATGAGTTGCCGATGCGGCGCGGGCTTGGCACGACATTGCGCCTTATCCCGGCAGCCGCTAGTCTCACTCTGCTGGTGCGGGTGGCGGATACTTCCCTGTCGGGAGGTATCGGCCTGGCCCTCTTGATCCTGACAGCACTGGCGGCGCTGCTTGGCGGGGTGCTGTGGGCGGCCTCGCCAGATGAGCTGAGCGGACGGCCTTTTTGGGTGCTGGGCATGGCTTCGCTGGCCGTGGCGGCGGCGCTGAACTCGTCTGCCCAGGCCAGCCTGACATGGAGCCTGGCGTTGATTCTATCGGGCGGGTTGGTTCTCCTGTATTCGCTGCGCAGCCGCTTTTCAGTTGTGCTGCCGCTTCTGGGCCTTCTCGGTGCGGCGGCTCTGCCTTTTACGCCGACCTGGGATGGACTGCGACTCTACGAGGCTTCTACACCGCCTGGCATAGGGCCTGTTTGCATGGCGGCGCATGCTTTCTTGCTGGCCGGTTATCTGCGCCACGCCTTGCGCCCGGCGGCTCTGCCCGAACGAGTTGAACGCGGGGTGTGGCTGATTTACCTGCTGGGGCTGATCATTTTGCCTGCAACCATGGTGTTGGGACAATGGGGGGGATGGATGACGCATCCCCCGTCGTTCGAGTTTTCGCCAGCTTGGTGGGGCGGCGCAGTGGCTCTTGGCGGCGCGCTGGCTATGCTGATATTGGGACGTCGCTTCGGGGGACGCTTGCCAACTCGTTTTGCCGCGCCCCTGACGGCGGCGTTGTCTTTCCAATGGCTGTACCGCTTGCTGTGGGGCGTGTACCAGCTCGTCGGCCAAGGGCTTGCTTATGTCAGCCTCATCCTCGAAGGCGAGGGAGGGCTGTTGTGGGCAATGGTTTTCCTGGTGCTGATTATCAGTCTTGCACCCTGGGGAGGTCGTCCATGAACGCGGTAAGCCTTATCCCCGCGGCGCTGCTTTGGCCAGCAGCGATATTGTTAGCAATGACCTCGACGGCGATGCTGGTCAGCCGTGATTGGCGCGCTTGTGTGGGGGCGCTGGCGGCGCAGTATGTGGGGGTGTTCGTGATGGTGGCATTCAATTGGCCGCTGGAACTGGCCCTGGTCAAGATGATTGCCGGTTGGATGACGGGTGCTGTCTTAGGAGTGGCTGTTATCACGGCTCCGCAGAGTTGGCGGGAGCAAGAGCGTTCCTGGCCTTCGGGGCGGGTGTTCCGCTTGCTGGCTTCGCTGCTGGCGGGTTTGGTCGTCATCTCGCTTACCGCCCCGGGGGTAGCCTTGATGCCCGGCCTGCGCCTCGCGCAAATGGCTGGCGCTTTGACCCTGATGAGCATGGGCTTACTGCAACTTGGTCTGACGGCTCAGCCGCTGCGGGTGACGTTGGGGTTGTTGACCGTCTTGGCGGGCTTCGAAATCCTGTATGCCAGCGTGGAGGCGGCCACTCTGGTGGCAGGCTTGCTGGCGACGGTCAACCTGGCTCTGGCTTTGGCAGGCGCGTACCTGTTGATCGCGCCTACCATGGGGGATGTCGGATGAATGCTCCGCTGGTGTGGATTGCGGTGCCGGCTTTACTGGGATTGGTGTTGTTTTCCTTGCAGCCTCGGCCGCGCCTGGCCGCGGCTCTGGCCGGTATCCTGGCGGCAGTGTTGGCGCTGGCTGCGTGGCAACTGCCCTTGGGCAAAGTGATCACTGCAGGGGCTTGGTCCTTCACGCTCGATGAGACTCTGTTTGTTCTTGGGCGTCGTTTCACTTTGACGGATGAGATGCGCCCTTTGCTGACCGGTATCTATGCCCTGGCGGCATTTTGGTTGGTTGGGGCGGCTGCTGCCCGCCGCGGCTATCCGGCTGCTTCGCTGGCATTGACCTCCGTGGCCCTGATGACGGCTGCGCTGGCGGTAGAACCGTTCCTCTACGCCGCTCTCTTGCTGGAAATGGCTGCTTTGCTCTGTGTCCCGCTCCTTGCGCCTCCCGGCAAGCCGGTGGGGCAGGGGGTGCTGCGTTTTGTCACCTTCCAGACGCTGGGCATGCCTTTTCTGCTCTTTACCGGTTGGCTCTTGGCCGGCGTGGAGGCCGATCCGGGCAACCAGACGCTCGTTTTGCGGGTGAGCATTCTGCTAGGCTTGGGCTTCAGCTTCTTGCTGGCTGTCTTGCCGTTTCACACCTGGTTGCCCATGCTGGCGAGCGAGGCCGATGCCTATGCCGCCGCATTTGTGTTTTTGATGCTGCCTGTGGTGGTGATTCTGTTTGGCCTGGGTTTCCTTGAGCGTTATAGCTGGCTGCGTGAAGCGCCGATGGTGTATGCCGCTCTGAGAACCGTAGGGGCGTTGATGGTGGCAGTGATGGGCCTGCTGGCAGCTTTTCAACAGCAGTTAGGCCGTTCGATGGGCTATGCTGTCATCGGCGAGACTGGTTTTGCTTTGCTGGCGCTGGGGACGCCGGGCGGTTTGCCCATCTATTTCGCTACCTTGCTGCCGCGGGCGCTGGCGCTGGCGGTGTGGGCCATGGCTTTGCAAATTATCCACGAACATACCACCGATTTGAGCCTGCGCGCTGTGCGCGGGGTTGCCCAGAAGTTGCCGTTGGCTGCGACCTGCTTGGCGCTGGCGCATTTCTCCCTGGCTGGCTTGCCCCTCTTGGGCAGTTTTCCCCCGCGCTTGTGGTTATGGAGTCTGTTGAGCGGGCAGTTTGGATGGATGGTGATCGTCTCTTTGTTGGGTGAAGCCGGCTTGATGGTTGGTGGCCTGCGCACGCTGGCCGCTTTCGTTTCCGGCTTCGATAACTGGCGCCCTCATTTGAGCGAAGAACCTTGGCGCGCACTTCTCCTGGCGACAGGCGTGGCAGCTTTGCTGGCCGTGGGTTTGTTCCCCGCACAGTTCCTGGCGCCTCTTGCCCGCGTGCCAGAAGTGTTCGTGCGGCTTTCGCCGTGACAGGGCGCGACATGCTATAATCACCCGAAATAAGGCTTGCCATAAGTTTTGGCTCGTTGCCGCTCAGGAGATGGAAACATGGAATCAGATCAGCTTTTGAAGCGCGTTCAATGGGTGGAGGATGAGCGCCGCAAGGACAAAGACGCCATTGCTGCTTTGGAGAACCGTCTTACCGCTCTCGAAGGCGGCCTTTCGGCTTCCAATCAGCAAATCAAAGAATTGAGCGCTGAAATCACCCGACTGGCGGCGGTGGTGACCCGTATGGATCAGTTCGACGCTAACCTGTTGCAGCTTCGCCTCGAAGCTCGCCGCCAGGTGGAAGAACTGGACAAAGACACCAAGCGACGCGCCGAAGAAGCCGAACGCCTGCGCAAGGTCGAAATCAAAGCCCTGGATACCAGTATTGCCGATTTACGCAAGGAACTGGAGGCCTTGCCGCGCCTCGAAAAGCTCCTGCAAGCAAGGGCGGATGAAAGCGTGCATCTCCGCCGTTTGATAGATGAGCTGGCCCTGCGCATTGAAACTGTGCGCCGCGAAGAGGAAGAATACACTCGCACCTACCGTATCTTGGAAGACGGCCGCAAGCAAGACGCCAAACGCATCACCGATTTGCAGGGCGAGGTGACAGCTTTACGAAAGCAAAGTGATACTCTGCGCGGCCAGAGCGATGTGCTGAGCAATAACCTGCGCAAACTCGATACACGCCTCAACGAGCTGGTGGCGGTAGAAGCCGAACGCCGCGATGCCATGGCTGCTTTCCTTGACAAGCAGGCTCTGGTGCAGGTGGAGCGTGACCGTATCTGGAAGGAGTGGCAGGCCCGCTTCGACGCCATCGCTCAACAAGCCGCCGAGACCGAAGCTCAGCTCGTGGCGCTTGATACCACCCATCGCGAGGCGCGCCGGGCGCAAGCTGTTTTGGAAGAGTTGAGCCAAAAGGTCGAACGCCGCATCAACGAAATCACCGAAATCCAGCGCCTCTCCGAAGATCGTTTTCGCCAGGAGTGGACGACTTTCAAGGCCGACGACCAAAAGCGCTGGGCCAACTACACCCTTACCCAGGAAGAACAGCGCAACGAAACACGCCGCCAGCTCGATAAAATGACCCAACAACTTACTGAGCTTGAAGACGGCCTACAGGAATTGCAGGACCTGCTCCAGCAGGTCAACGAGTTATCCGAGAAGCGATTGCAAGCTCTCCTGGCTATGGCGCATGAGTGGGTGTCGTCCTACGAGCGCTCTCTGGGCCGGGGGCGCGTCTGAGTGAGCGTTTCATGCGCGTCATCGGCACTGCCGGACATGTGGACCACGGTAAATCTACGCTGGTCGAGGCTTTGACCGGCATCCATCCCGATCGTCTCAAGGAAGAACGCGAGCGCGAGATGACCATTGATCTCGGCTTTGCCTGGTTCGATCTGCCCAACGGCGAGGCGGTGGGTATCGTGGATGTGCCCGGCCACCACGATTTCATCGAAAACATGCTGGCGGGCGTGGGCGGTATTGATGCGGCCCTCTTGGTCGTTGCTGCCGACGAGGGGGTGATGCCTCAGACGCGTGAGCACCTGGCCATCCTCGATCTATTGCAAATCCCCGATGGTGTGGTGGCTCTAACCAAAGTGGATTTGGTGGAGGATGCTGAGTGGCTGGCTTTAGTCGAAGACGATGTTGCCCGGCTCTTGGCAGGGACGGCCTTGTCCAACGCGCCGATTGTGCGCGTTTCGGCGCGTACCCGCCAGGGGCTGCCCGAACTGGTGGCGGCTCTGTCGCACTGTTTGGCTAAACAGCCGCCGCGTCTCGACTTGGGGCGGCCGCGTTTACCCATTGACCGCGTCTTTACCATGGCCGGTTTTGGTACCGTGGTCACCGGTACGCTTGCCGCAGGCAGTTTGCGCGTCGGCGATGAAGTGGTGATCTTGCCCGGTGAGGTGCGTGCTCGCATTCGCGGTCTGCAAACCCACAAACAGCAACAAGAAATCGCCTTGCCGGGCAGCCGCACGGCTGTCAATCTCAGCGGCGTCAGCCGTGAGCAGGTGCAGCGTGGTCAGGTGCTTTGCCGTCCCGGCGATTACAACACCACGCGCCGTCTGGATGTGCATTTTCGCCTGTTGCGCGAGGTCGCCCGCCCCCTTCAGCACAACACCGCTGTCAAGTTCTTCCTTGGCGCAGCAGAAGTGGCAGGTCGGGTGCGGTTGCTGGGGTGCGAAGTGCTGGCCCCTGGCGAGAGCGGCTGGTTGCAATTGGAGCTACGCCAGCCCGTCGTTGCCACACGCGACGACCGTTATATTTTGCGCTGCCCCTCGCCGGGTGAAACGCTCGGCGGCGGCAGTGTGGTGGACCCGCACCCCCCTGGCCGCCATAAGCGTTTTGCTGCCTCGGTGCTGGAGCGGCTGGAGACGCTCTCGCACGGCGCACCAAGCGAAGTGCTGATCCACGAGTTGGCCTCTTTGGGCGTAGCCCCCCTGGGCGATTTGCTTGCTCGCTCGAACCTCCCCGCCCAAGCGGCCCAGCAGGCCCTGGCCGATTTGCTCGTTGCCGGGCAGGTCATCCTCGTCGAGACCCCCGAAGCTCACCATCTCCCTGCCGATCCTGATACCTGGCTGACCAGCCGGCCCTACTGGCTCGATTTGCAGGCGCGGGTGATCGGCGAAGTGGAATCCTATCATCGCACCTACCCCCTGCGGCGGGGCATGCCGCGCGAAGAACTCAAGAGCCGACTGCGCTTACCGCCGCGGCTGTTTGTTGCCTTGCTGCGCCACCTGATGGCCCAGGGCGATTTGCTCGAAGCTGCTAACCTGGTCTCGCGGGCCGGCTTCGCCATCCGCTTCGACGCTCAGCAGCAGAAGAAGGTGACCGCTCTGCTGAGCCGTTTTGCTGCCGCCCGTTATGCCCCGCCAACGGCCAAAGAGTGCGTGGCTGACGTGGGGGAGGAGCTATTCGCTGCCCTGATTGAAACGGGTCAGTTGATCTCTTTATCGCCAGAGGTCGTTTTCCGGCAGCAGGATTACGAGCAAATGGTTGGCGAGGTGATTCGTCTCATCCAACAACGCGGCGCTGTCACCGCGGCTGAAGTGCGTGATCACTTCGACACCAGCCGCCGCTATGCTTTGGCCTTGCTCGAACATCTCGACGCCGTGGGCGTTACTGTGCGCCAGGGTGACGCACGGCGTTTGAAGAACCCCGACGCAAGCAACGCCGCGAGACAATAGACATTATCGCAAATAACCTTCTTGCATCGAATTTCACGAATATTTTAGGGGAAGGAGAAACGGAAAGAGAGACCCGTTTGGGTCTCTCTTCGAGTGGGCGCGGAGGGGTTCGAACCCCCGACCTCATGTGTGTGATACATGCGCTCTGACCAACTGAGCTACGCGCCCCTAGCGTGCCCCGAATTATACAGGAGGGGCGGCTGAGCCGCAAGGGGGGAATTTCGTTGACGTTCGCCCCTCTCTTCAGCGCAATCCACTTGGCTGCGCCGCTTACGTCCACGACCACGCCTTCAACCCCAGCATCGCTTCGCGGTCGGTCAAGTCTAGTGAAAGCGGGGTGATGGAGACATAACCTTGGGCGAGCGCGCCGATGTCGGTGCCGGCTTCTGCCACGCCGCTAGGGGCATCGCCGCCGATCCAATAGTAGGGCCGCCCGCGCGGATCGAGACGACGATCCAGCCGATCGCGGTAGACGCGCAGCCCCTGGCGGGTCACAGCTATCCCCCGCAGGGCTTCGTCTGGCAGGTAGGGAACGTTCACATTGAGCAGAAGCGGCGCCTCGCTGGCGCGTTCCCACACGCGCGCCGCCACCCGCCGCGCCACGCGCGCTGCCGGGCCGTAATCCAGGTTGCCGCTGTGGTTTTCGGGCGAATTGAGCGATACGGCGATGCCCGTCACCCCACCAATGGCTGCTTCCATCGCCGCCGTCACGGTGCCAGAATAGGTGACATCGTGGCCCAAATTGGCATTGGGATTGATGCCGGATACCACCAGGTCAATCTTCTCGGCCACCAAACCCAGCAGCGCCAGAGCCACACAATCCGATGGTGCACCGTCACATGTCAGCGCGGCTGTGCCATCGGCCAGCGTCACCTCCTTCACCCGCAGCGGACGGTGCATGGTTTTGACGTGTCCCGAGGCTGACCAGTTGCGGTCGGGGGCCAGAACGGTGATCTTGCCGAGTGAGCGTAGTTCTTGCGCCAGCGCCAACAGCCCAGGGGCAGTGACGCCGTCATCATTGGTAACGAGAATGTGCATAGGATTTCCTTGACCTCTTGGCGACTTGGAGCGGGCGTATTATACCCCAGAGCAAGCCTCTCATTTTGAACCTTATCGAATGACGGAGCGACTATATGGCAGATGACAGTACCATTCTTGTTCAAACGGAGGCATGTGGTGAAAAATAAATGGTTTTCGATGATCGTTGTGTTCGTTCTGACCCTTAGTATGCTGAGCACATGGCCAGCCAAGACGGTGAAAGCCCAAGGGCCGGTAGATGTATCGGAGAACTTCTCCTCTTTTACAGGTAGCGGCTATGCCCCAACACCAGCCGCCGGGCAGCTCGACTCCAATAGCTGGATAGCAACCGGCTTCGACGGCGGCACCTTGACCTGGGGCGGAAGCCAAGGCTCTGACACCGACTTCGGTAGGGGCACCTCGTCGGGCAATGTCACCACAGGAGGAATATACGCCTTCAATGTCGGTTCGGGCAATGTCATCCTGGGCGTTCAGCCAGGTGGTAATGATTTCACCCCCGGTTCATTGCGCTTGCGCATCCAAAACACCACCGGCTTTACTCTTCGTGCTGTAGATATCTCCTACAAGATATGGACGCTCAACAATGCGCCGCGCTCCAATTCGCTCAACTTTTCCTACTCCACCGATGACACCACCTACACCCCCCTGCCGAGTTTGAATTACGCTACCCCCGAGGTGGCAGATGCATCGCCTGCCTGGGTCAGCACCACCCGTTCGGCCACCATCACGGGCTTGACCTTACAGGATGGCGATTACCTTTACCTGAGTTGGGATGGCGATGACGTCTCGGGTAGCGGCGCTCGCGATGAGTATGGGATTGACGATGTTCAGGTTTCGTTGAATGCTATCAACGTTGATGGCGACCTTTCCGACTGGAACGCCGCCACCGAAAAACTCGGTGCCATCAACGGCCGCAGTATCTACATGACCTGGGACGATGACAACATCTACTTCGCTGCTGCCAATGCCGGCGGTGCCGGCAGCGATCACTACATCGTTGCCATAGACACCGACCCCGACGAACAAGGCATCGCCAACGTGGGGGCCACCGCGGCCTACCAGGGCGCCGATTGGAACACCGGTGCGGACATCGGCAATCACCCCAACTATCTCATTGACAGCTTCTTCGATGTTTTCACTGAAATGACCCAACAACACGACGGCAGCGGCGGTTGGACGACGTGGACGCCCACCGTCAGCAAGGTGGTGCGCTGCGCCGACAACACCTGCGCCGAATGGGTCTTCTCCAAAAGCGAGATTGGCGTGGCCGATGGCGATCCTATCGGCGTGTTCATCTGGTTCACCAATGGCAGCGGCAACGTGTACAACGCCTGGCCTCCCGAAAACCGCCAGAACAACGGCACTTTCTACGCCTACGCCTACACCACCGGCACCGAGAACGGCCACACTCCCCGCATGGACGTTCAACGGCGCGGCAGCGAACAATTTTGGATCACCAACGGCGGCAACTTCTCTTACCTCAACAACTGGGTCAAGTTACTCGAGGTCAACACCTACGGCGACGACGGTTGTTACGTTACTGTCAGTGTCAAAGCTAACGGACAATTCACCACCAGCACCGACGATTTCCGGCGCACAGTGACCATTAACCGCCAAGAGGGCTGCCTGGTTGACCCTACCGTAAAGTTCCAGATCTTCTACGAGGATGGCACGACCAATGACGCTCCCTCCGAGCTGGGTGTCGGCGATGTCGAAAGTACACTGAACATTTACCGCTGGGGAAGCTGGATCAACCTAGGCGCCGATTGGCGCGATAGTTCGCTCAATTTCATCGAAAAGCAAAACTTGAGCTTCGACCAAGGCGAAACCTATTATATTCTGGGCAGCGATGCCCCTACGGTCATCACCTTGCGTAATCTCACCGCCGAGAACAGCCACAGGCTTTCTGGGGTGCTGCTCAGCGCGCTAAGCGCAGCCGCTCTGCTTGGCGGCGGCTTCTGGCTGGTGCGCCGGCGCAAGGCCTGAGTTTTCAACCTGTAACACGAGCGGAGGTGATAGCCCTCCGCTCGTCGTTTTTATCCTCTCCGGCGGGCCAACAGCCCGGCCAACACCAGGCCGCTGCCCAGCCATCCTGGCCAAACTGGCGGCACCCCCGGCTCAGCCGCTTGCCGTGGTGAACAACCTGCAAAGGGCATGCCGTTCAGCTTCGTCCCCGGCGAAAACAACGCCCCGCCTGAGCCGTTTGCCAGGCTGTGTTTGACGAAGTCGCCGCTCAGGTCGGGATCGCGGGTCAGAGATTGGTTGTCCCCGCCCTCGCTACCGTAGGTGTACGAAATTACACCCGCCCCCAGCGCGTCGTACAGGCTCACCGTGTCGCCTCCATTGTTCAATATCAGCGAACCGCTGGTGGCCGTAACCACCACGCTGTTGCCAAAACTGCCGCTGGGTTGGCCGCCGCCGAAAATGACCATGGCGCATCCCGCTGGTACGATGGCTGTCTGCGTGAAGGTGTGGCGCACGCTGGTCGCGTCACGCAGCGTCCACCCGCCGATGGGGATGTCGGCTGCGGTGGTGTTGACGATCTCCACGAATTCATCGTCGTAGGCATGGATAACGCCATCGCCGTTGGCGTCGCCGTTGGTCGCATCGGGGTCGGCGTGGATTTCGTTGATCACCAAAGGCGGCAGGGGCGTGGGTGTGAGCGTATCGGTAGGCGTGGGCGTGGTGGTGGAACTGGGTGTGGCGGTCGGTGTGGTGGTGAGGGTTGGCGTGGCGGTTGGCGGGGTGAGGTCCACGCTCCCCGGGGAGGGCATTGCCTGGTCGCGCCAATCGGCGGCGGTGTTGGTGTCCAGGCTCGGCGGGTAACGCTCGCTGGAGTGGGCGTCGGGGGCGGTGGGTATAGATGGGTCGAAGGCCCATGTCGAGTTGCCCCACGACAGACCATCCACCACCTGGTCGCTGCCGTCCAGGATCAGCACCTCGTCGCCAGCGTTGGTCAGTTGCACACTGCCGCTGGCCCAGGTGGTGTGCTTGGTGAGATTTGGCACGCTTGAATCCGACTCAACCAGCTCGAAATTGGGTTTGAAGCCGTGTGCTTGCTGAAAAGCCGCTGCCTGGTTGGCGATGATGAGGGCTTGTCCTGGTTCGATCGTGGCGCTGGAGGGGAAGCGGTACATGCCTTCGTTGACCCCAGGACTCTGCGCATCGCCGACTTTGAAATCGGCCAGGCCAATGGTGAATGTCTCGGCGTTGTACAGCTCGATCCATTCGGCTGCTGGCTCGCTGCCTGCCGGGTTGTAGAGCACCTCGCTGAGCAGGAGCCGTCCGCCAAATGGGGTCGGTGTGAGGGTGGGGGTGGGTGTGTTGGAAGGGGTGGGCGAGGGGCCAAAGGTGGGGGTGGGCGAGATGGTGGGCGTGGCGGATGCGGTTGGGGATGATGTGGGGAGGGGCGTGGGCGGGGTGAGGTCCACTTGCCCGGGATGGGGGGTGTCCCGTTGACGCCAGTCGGCGGCGGTGTCGCTGTCTTGCCAGGGGGGATAGCGTTCCAACGAGCTGCCAGCGGTCACCCCAGGAGCTGGCGGGTCGAGGATGAGCCGCGACGTCCCCCAGGAGAGGCCATCTACCAGGTTGTCGCCCCCATCCAATACCAGAACTTCGTCGCCGGAATTGGTCAACTCCAGCGGGTAACTGTAATACTTGCTCAGGTTGGGCACCGCCGCGTCGCTTTCATTCAACTCGAAATCTGGCCAAAACCCATACAGGCTGTAGAATTCCACCGCCTGATTGGCGATGACGATCACCTGCCCAGGAGCGATGACTGTTCCTGCCGGAAACTGCATCATCCCCTCGTGAACGCTGGCATTGACGGCATCGCCCACTTTGTAGCTGCTCAGCTCAATGGCGCTGCCACCCGCGTTGTACAACTCGATCCACTCGCCGGCGGGTTCACTGCCGGGGGCGTCGAAAACCACCTCGCTGACGAGCAAAACCCCTTCCACCGGCGTGGGTCGCAGGGTAGCAGTGGGCAGCGGCCACAGGTTGAGGACGACCGGCAGAAAGAGCGGGCTGCCATCCAGCGGGGACGAAGACGCCGCCCGCGGCGCAACCAGCAAAATCAGCCCCAAGAGGGCGCTGACGACAACGAGAATGGCAAAACTTGGGGAAAACTGTTTCATTTCATCCCTCCTAACCCGCATGAAGCGGAACAACCAGGGCGCTAATCCAGTAAATCCCTGTTTTTTGTGCAAGGAGCCTATGGGTTAGACGCTAACCCGCATGAAGCGGAACGACAGCCGACAGCCTGTAACGCCTCAGTGCTACGAACGCAAGAGCGTGCCTTTCGTCGCGCCCCCCAGCGCTTCTTGTAGCGCGCCGGGCGTTTCTGCCGAAAAAATCAGCACTTCCAAACCTGGCTGCGCTTGCACCAAATTCAACATTTGCTGCACTTTGCTGGCCATTCCGCCGGTGACGTCGGTATTGGCTGAGCCGCTCAGCGCGACGGCGATTTCGCCAAACGTCGCGGGGGTGATCTCGGCAAAGCAGCGGGTGCAGACGGGGTAGTTGGCCCATACCCCCGCTTCGATGCCGGCTAGCAGGATGCGCTGGGGGTGGAAGCGCCGCGCCAGATGGACGAATATATCTTCTGTGGAGAGGATTGTGCCGCCGCGCGCCGTGTCGAAGACCACATCTCCAAAGACTACCGGTATCAGCCCGGCTTCCAGGGCTGCCCGCAGGGGAGCGACATCCCAAGCGGTCACCTCACCGGCGTGGGTTGTCGCCGTCGCAGAGGGCGGAAAGGCGATAGCCGCCAATCCTGCGCTGGCCAGGGCGTCCATCACCAGCCGGTTGAGGGCGTTGGCCTCGCGCCACACTTCGGCGAAGCCCCGCCATTGCGCCGCGGTTTGCACTCCCTGACGGGTGCCGTGCCGATGGGCAGGTACATGCCCAAACGAGCCGCTGCCGTGTCCGAGGAGCAGCCGCAAAGAGGGGCTGTCGGCGCACGCTGCGGCAATCTCATTGGCCAGCCGCGCCAGCGTTTCGCGGCGCGGCGTATGCGGGCGCGATTTGTCGGTGATGAGTGAGCCGCCCAATTTGAGGAAGATGAGGGGGGTGGCCTGCATCGTCATTTGCCGATTTCTGTGACAATCGTCCGCACGGCGCCGGCCTTTGTCAGCGCAGCGGCCACGGCTTCAGCGCTCTCTTTGGCGACCAGAGCAACCATATTGCCGCCGCGCCCGCCGCCGCACAGCTTGGCCCCCAGGGCGCCGGCGCGGCGCGCTACCAGCGTCAGCGCGTCCAGCGCTTCGCAGGAGACCTCCAGCTTGCGCAGGATACCGTGATTGGCGTCCATCAACGGCCCCAACAATTCTACCGCCCCGCTCTCCATGGCTGCCCGCGCCGAGTCGACAATGCCGTGAATCGAGTCGAAGTAGGCCTCGTATTGGGCTTTGTTGGCTTGCCAGGCCTTGCGCACGTCACCCACGCTGACTTTGGTCGGGCTGGGAATGCCCGTATCGCCAATGACCACCGCAAACGGCCGCGCCACCTGCAAGGTCTCGATCGGTTGGCCTTTGACGAAATAGACCGGCCTGGCGTAGGTTACCACCGTGTTGTCAATACCCGATGGCGTGCCGTGATGCAGTTTTTCCACCTCGAAAGCCAGGTCGTTGACAATCGTGTCGGGCAGGGGATGCCCCAAAAAGGCTGAGAAGGCGCGCACGACTGCCACCGAGACGGCGGCCCCCGAACCAAGCCCGGCCGCCAGCGGGATGGTGGAGGTCACTTTGAGTGAACAAGCGGGCGGATGTTTCACCCCCAGGTGAGCCAACACCCCGCGCACAGCAGCCGCCAGCGGTTGCGTCGCGGGCAAATCATCCAGGCAAGCATCCAGACCAATGGCCGCAGCCTGAATATGCACCTCGCCATCCGACGCTTTGGGGTTGGCAGTGACGATGGCTTTGGCTTTCACCTGCCCAACCGGTGCAGCAATGGCCGGGCGACCGTACACGACGGCGTGTTCACCAAACAGAATGATCTTACCGGGAGCAGATGCAGAGAAAGCGGGCATATCTTTGCCTCAGAAGGCGTAGAAGATGACGAGAACACTGATGCCAAACAGCACCAATGTAGCTTGCAGCGGGCGGTCGGAGAACAACACGTCTTCTGGCGCGCCGCCGCAGTGTTCTACCTGCACGAGATAGAGATAACGAAAGATGCCATAAATGAGAAACGGGATGGTCAACATCATCACGTGGTTGGGAGGCAAATTTTGCGCCGAGAAAGTGTATAGACTGTATGTGGCAATTGTCAGGGTGACCACTACCGTGATGAGCTGGTCGAGCAGGGGCAGGGTATAGCCTTCCAGGACAGGCCGGGCGGCGTTGGCGTTTTCGGCGAGCAGGTTCAATTCGGCGCGGCGCTTGCCAATGCCCAGGAAGAGCGCCAGAAACGTGGTGAACAGGTATAGCCAGGGGGAGAAGCGCGCCACCTGGATCAGAGCCACTCCGGCTGCCACTCGTAGCACATAAAGGCTGGCCAACACCACCACGTCCAGAATGACGATGTGTTTGAGGGCTTTGGAATAGGCCAGGTTGATCAGCAAATACAGCAAGGCCAATGCGGCAAAGAGCGGCGATAACCATAGCGCCAGTGGGAAGACGATCAACAACAGGGCGATGGCAACCGCCCGTGCAATGGAAATCGGCAAGTCCCCCGCGGCTATCGGGCGCAGACGTTTGGTGGGATGTTGACGGTCGGCTTCCACGTCGGAAATGTCGTTGATGAGGTAAACCGTGCTCGACAGCAGGCAGAACAGACCGAAACCCGCCAGGGTGTGTAAAATGGCTGTGATGTTGTCGGGGCGCAATTGCCGGTCGAAGATCAACGCTGCAAACAAGAAGCCATTTTTGGCCCATTGCTTGGGTCGCATGGTTTTCAGCAGGGCAAGGGCAATTTTGGGTCGCATGAGGTAATGATAGCATAAAGCAGGGCATGCGGGGAAGAGGGCAGGGATGGTAAAATCGTACCATGTCTAAAGTCCGCCTCGATCTGTTGCTGGTGGCGCGCGGCTTGGCCGAGAGCCGCGCTGTGGCGCAGCGGCTCATCATGGCTGGACAGGTGCGCGTTGGCGGCCAGATGTTGCTCAAAGCCGCAACGCCGGTTGCGTCAGATGCCCCGCTGGAAGTTCTTGCCAGGCCGCGCTACGTCTCGCGCGGCGGCGAAAAGCTGGAAGCTGCCTTGCAAGCCTTCGCTGTGCCTGTGGCCGGACGGGTATGCGCCGATGTGGGCGCTTCTACCGGTGGTTTCACCGATTGCTTGTTGCAGGCTGGGGCGGCCCGCGTTTATGCGATTGATGTGGGACGCGGCATCCTGGATTGGAAACTGCGCCAGGATGAACGCGTGGTGGTGATGGAAGAAACCAATGCCCGCTTTGTCGAACGTTTGCCCGAAAAGGTGAGCGTTGTCACCATAGATGCTTCTTTCATCTCGCTGAAGCTTCTCCTGCCGGTGACGCGGGCCTGGTTTTCGCCAGACGCCGCCGATGATCATCTCATCGCTCTCATCAAGCCCCAGTTCGAGGCTGGCCAGCGTCTGGCGGCGCGGCATCGCGGCGTGATTCGCGACCCCGCCATTCACCGCCAGGTGCTGAATGAGGTGCTGACTTTTGCCCAGACGTGCGGCTACGGCCTGCGCGGCTTGATCCGCTCGCCGCTGCTTGGGCCAAAGGGTAATGTCGAATTCTTGGCCTGGCTGCAATGGCCGGCTGCGGCCTCGCCTACCGATGTGGGGGATTGTGTGGCCGCCGCGCTGGCGCAATCGGCTGATTGATTTGCCTTCCCTATTTTGCTATAATGGTTTTGTAGTTTGCATTTTTGTTAGGGCAGGCGCTTGCCTGCTGGGGTCGGTTGGCTGTTGGCGCAGCCGGGGCGCTCGACAGCGTTTTGCCAAAGGAGGGCTGCGATGAACGTTAACTTTCCCGCTTTCGTTCGTTTCGTTCTGGCAGGCATACTGGCGGTGAGCTTGGGCCTGCCAACTGGCGGGGTGGCAAATTCTGCCGGGCAAACACTCTGGCCTGACGAAACTGCCCGCTCTGGAAGAGCAGCTCCTGTGGGGGCGGAGCGTGCTGCGACGACTTTGTTGCCGGGCGGTTCCACCATCAGCGGCACACTGTCTACCAGCGATACCTGGGGGACAGGGATCATCACCGTCACCGGCGACATCACCATCCCCTTGGGCGTCGTCATCACCATCCTGCCGGGTACGACGGTGCAGATGGCCACCAGCGATGGCTTGCACAGCGGGGTGGACCCACTACGCATCGAATGGCATATCTACGGCACTCTGCAAGCCAACGATACGCTTTTCACCTCGCAGGCCAACACCAAGCGCGGCGGCGATTGGTACGGTTTGCGCTACCTGAGCGGTTCGAGCGGTTGGCTGGCCGATTCGACGGTGGAATATGGTGTGGTGGGCGTCACCATCCGCTCGGCCTCGCCCTTGCTGGACAGCAACACGATCCGCTATATGCGTGGCGCCAATGGCTTCGACGGGGTGGGCGGTGGGCCAGGAGCGCCTGGCAGCAACGGCTCAGCTGGCGAAGCCGCTTACGGCATCTATGTGGCAGGTGCAGCCTCACCGCAAATTCAGGCCAATGAAGTCTATTCCATCACGGGCGGCCTGGGCGGCGATGGGGGGCCTGGCAGCGATGGCTCTGACAGTTACCCGCAAGGCAGCAATGGCACTCAGGGCGGCAATGGCGGCAACGGCGGCCGGGCAGTGGGGATTTTCGTTGGCGATACGGCTACGCCTGAGCTTCGTGCCAATACTGTGATGACGGTGACGGCAGGCGCCGGCGGCGCAGGCGGCAGCGGGGGGGCTGGTGGTAACGGTTTGGATGCTGCTACACCCGGCGCGCTGGGCGGACAAGGCGGCTCTGGCGGCGCCGGCGGCCACGGCGGATCGGGCGGCGATGCCATGGGAATTGAGGTCCAGGCTGGCGGCGCCGGCTGGTTGGTGTCGGACAGTACAGTTTACAATATCCGTTCGGGTGCAGGCGGCTGGGGCGGCGCGGGTGGCAGCGGCGGCGCGGGCGGCAAGGGCGGCTTGGGTAACAGCATGGTGCCTGCGGGCGCGGGCGGCAACGGCGGCGCAGGCGGGAATGGAGGCCATGGCGGTCCTGGCGGGTTGGCCGTGGGCATTGCTGTGGTGGATAGCTCGCCGCACCTTCTTGCTAACGAGATCACCCAGATTTGGGCCGCCAGCGGGGGAGGCGGCGGATCGGGCGGCAGCGGCGGGGCGGCAGGCGGCGGCGGCGACGGGGATTACGAAAGCGCCGGCGGCCCCGGCGGACAACCCGGCGCCGGCGGCGATGGCGGTAATGGCGGCGTGGGCGGTGAGGCCAACGGCATCCGCATTATCTCCCCGGCGGCTGTATTGACCGCCCCTCTGGCGCAAAACAACATCATTGACGGCGTGTATGGCGGCGGCGGCGGTGCAGCCGGCGCCGGCGGCAACGGCGGCGCAGGCGGCGACGGCGGTCAGGCCCACGGCATTCGCATCGAAGGGGTTAGCGTTGACCCCCAGGTGCTGGACAACGCCATTTCCAATGTGATCGCCGGCAACGGCGGTTCAGGTGGAACAGGCGGTAACGGCGGCATGGGCGGCAGGGGCGGCAACGGCGCCAACCGTTACTTTCCCGGTTTCGCTGGCCCAGGCGGGTCGGGCGGTGGCGGCCAAACAGGCGGCGCAGGCGGGCCGGGCGGCGCGGGCGGCCGGGCAAGTGGCATTGCTGTTTTGGGCACAGCGCTCACTTCACCTGTGGCGCGTAACACCGCGGCGGATATTTATGGCGGAGATGGCGGCGCTGGCGGCGCGGGCGGCAACGGCGGCACGGGCGGCACGGGCGGCAACGGCGGCAATGTGTGGTTCTTCGGCCCACCCTTTATCCCCGGCGGTGTAGGCGGCACAGGCGGCACAGGCGGCAACGGCGGCAACGGCGGCGCAGGCGGCAGCGGCGGCGATGCGGCGGGTATGCTTTCGCAGAACGCCAGCCATTCGGCCCACAACAACCTCGTTCACGACATCGCCGCCGGTAATGCCGGAGATGCCGGAAATGCCGGGCACGGCGGTGCAGGCGGCGCAGGCGGCGATGGCGGGGCCGGCAACTTTGTACCCCCTCAGCCCACCCCTGGCGGCCCAGGCGGCAATGGCGGCAACGGCGGCAGCGGCGGTAATGGGGGCAGTGGTGGTCATAGCGCGGGCTGGCATTCTCGCGCCTCTTCCGTTTTTTACATCAACAATACCTCCGTGGATGTGGATGACGGTGGAAGCGGCGGCGCGGCGGGCCTCGGCGGCAGCGCCGGCCCTGGCGGGCCGGGCGGGCAAAGCAACCCTCCGGGGATGCCCCCCACCAATGGTAACCCCGGCAACGCTGGCGGCCCTGGCGTAGGCGGCGTGGCGGGCGCTTCCATGGGCTTGTGGACCACCCATGGCTCCAACGTCAATTTCATCAACAACATCGTCGCCCATGCCTACATCACCATCCCCGGCGCGAACGTCTACGGCATCCGTGACGATGGCAGCGGCGCAGTGACCCTGCTCTATAACGATGTCTGGACGCATACGGTGCAGTACAGCGGCGTGCCGCTTCCGCTCACTGATATTCATGCCAACCCCTTGTTCGTTGATTGGCTGGCCAACGATTTCCACATTTCAAGTTGCGATTCCCCCGCCGCGGAGGCTGGCACGAACGTGCCCCTCGACAGTGACGGCGCCGACCTCGATCCTCGCCCACGGGGGTATTTCGACATCGGATACGATGAATACCTGCCCGCAGGTTATCATCCCCAATTGCTCGGGAATCAAATCCTCGTCAATAGCACCCTGCTCGCCGGCGATTGGCTGCTCCCGTGGGATTTGCACATCGCTCCCGGCGTTATCTTGACCATCACCCCCGACGCTCATATCCAGGTCAACCCAATGGACTTGCTCGGCACGGGTGCCGACCCGGCTCGTATCGAAGTCATCAATCGGGGCGCACTGCGCGTTGGAGCACCTGACGGCCTGCCGGTGACCTTCAGCGCAGCGGGCTGTCAACTGACCCCAGGGCAATGGTATGGCATCCAATATCGCTTCTTGAGCAGCGGTTATCTCCAGCGAACGCTTGTCGAGTACGCTGCCCATGCCGTCGAGATTGATACCGACATCCCCATTACCATAACCGACTCCACCTTGCGCAACAATCACATCTCCCTGCCCGGCGGCGGCACGGCGAGCGGCGCAGGCTTGCTCATCTGGCGCGGCGACCACCTCGTGACCCATACCGATGTTTACAGTAATGTTGCCGAGACCGGCAACGGCAACGCCTATGGCGCCGGCGTGTATGTGGACGCCGGCAACACCATCTTCGAGGATTGCCGCATTCATCACAACCGCGCCGACGCTCCCCATCCGATGGCGAATGGCGCTCATGGCGGCGGGCTGGCTTTCATGGGCGATGCACCTGTCCTACGCACCAGCGAAGTTTACAGCAACCTTGCCATCGCCTTCAATAACGCCTTTGGCGGCGGCGTTTATATCAGCGATGCCAACGCCGTCATCGAAGAGGGGACGTTCATCCACGAAAACATCGCTGTTGCCATGAGCAACAATGCTTATGGCGGTGGTATAGCGATCCTGGAAAGTGTTGCCGGGCTGCCGATTGCGCCTCTCATCCGCGATACCTGGGTGATGACCAATACCTGTCTGGCGATACCTGCAGATGATCTGGGGGCGTGCTACGGTGGAGGCATCGGCTTCTACGATAACTCTTCCACCAACGCAGTGATCTCGGATAGCGTGGTGGTCAGCAATACGGCTGTTGGGGTGGTCGCCGCGGGTGGCGGCATCGGCATGGCTACCGGCGCTGTTGCCGAGCGTTTCGATGGCAATCTGATCTTCGATAACCGTGCTGAAGGGCAGAATCTGGCCGCGTTGGCCTATGGCGGCGGCATTGCCTTGTTCTCTGACAATGCCGTGGAGGTGAGCAATAATCTCATTCTCGACAACGTTGCTGTTGCTTCGGGGGTACAGCCAGCCGCCGGCGGCGGGGTCTACGCCAACGGGTCAGGGCTATCTTCCTTGTTCAACAACACCCTCGTCAACAATGTCGCCCGCGATGGCGGCGGAATCTATTTGCAGGCCGGTCTCTTGGAAAATTCGGTGGTGGTATCCAACACGGCGCTCAATGATGGCGGCGGGATCTTCTTGGCTACGCTGCAGGCCATCGCCGATTACAACGACGTGTGGGACAATGCCTGTCTCGGCGCCATTTGCGGCGCAAATTACAACAGCGGCGCGCTTATCCCCCCGCATGATCTTTCCCTCGATCCACTTTTCATCGGCAGCGGCAGCCGCGCCGACCGTTATCACCTCCAGCAAGGCTCGCCGGCGGTGGACCGTGGGCAGAACTACACGGCAGGCTTGCCGCTTACGGATTACGACGATCAGCCTCGCCCGTTGGGACCTGTCTACGACATGGGTTTCGACGAGGTGGAACCCTTGCAATATGCACTATCGGTGGACAAAGCGGTGGCCGCCATTGGCGATGAACTGACTTATGCCGTTGTCATCACCAACGCCGACGGCCTAGCGCCGCTGCTGGCAGGCGGCGTGAGCGACATCTTGCCCGACGATGTCACCTATGCCGGCGGGCCGGTCTGCTCCCACGGGGTTTGCAGCTACATCGGTGCGGCGCGCCAGATCGTCTGGAGCGGCGATCTGCCCGCGGGCGAGACACTCAGCCTGATTTACACGGTCACCGTCAACACCGGTTTGCCTGATGCGACACTGATTACCAACGACGCCGTGCTGAGTTACGGCGTCTTCACAGCCACCACCAACGCCGTGCAGACGGTAGTTCAGTCGCCGCTGTTTGCCATCGGTAAGCAAGCGGCAGCGGGGGTGATCGTTGGCGCACCGCTCACTTACACGCTGGCTATCACCAATAGCGGGCAAGGGGCCGGCAGCGGCTTGATCATCACCGATGCTGTACCGTTGGGCGCCACGTATGTGACGGGCGGGGTGTACACCAACGGTGTGGTGACCTGGGGGGTGAGCGGCCTGGCGCCCGGCGACAGCACTCAGGTCAGTTTCGTGGTGCAAACCTGCCAGCTTACGCTGACCAACAGCGCCTATCGTGTTGCTGCCAGTGATCAGGGCATCGGCAGCGACTGGGGAGCGGTGCTGACCACCTCGCTCAACGCACCGATCCTTCTGGCGGGTTTTGTCTACGCCCCGCAGACAGCCCGCGTTGGGCAGACGTTGTTCTTTACCGATACCACCACCACCAACGGCGGGCCGCTGGCCGACTGGTCCTGGGATTTTGGCGATGGCCAAACCGGCAGCGGCGCCACGGCTCAACACGTTTTCCAAGCCGCTGGCGCGTACACGGTCACCTTGACGGTCACCGATACCTGTGGTTACGCCGCGCAGACGGCGCAGCGTCTCACCGTGTTGCCCGCTGCCGAACCCGTGGTGGGTGACTTCACCTGGACTGAGCCGGTTTGGGTCAACAGTGTGGTGACGTTCACCGCCGTCATCACTGCTGGCACGCCGCCCATCACCTATACCTGGGAGTGGGGTGACGACAGTGCAGCCACGATCACCACGGAGCTGGTTGCTACGCATGTCTTTACTCGCAGCGGCAGCTTTACTGTGGCGCTATGGGCCGAGAACGCGGCTGGCCGCGTCAAGGTGGCCGAACACGCCGTGATGGTGTGGCCGCGCCTGTACTTGCCCATTATCATGCGTTGACCCAAGGGCTTGCCGTCCCCGTCGCCAATCGAGTGCGAAGGGGTCGCCCGATAGTGATGTGAGCTGCCTCGGCGGTGTTCTGGCCGCCGAGGCACTGCTTTTTGGACGGCACCCTCGGGTGTGAGCGTTGTCCGGCGGCCTTTTCGGGCCACTGCCCGCAGGCGCTTCACCAGACCCCCTTGGGTTGCCCAGCCTGTTCTGGGGTGATAGACCGTTTACTCGGTGGCATCCAGTTGAGCTGCCAGCTCTTGCGGCGCGGCAACCGGCTGACGGCAGACAAAACCGTGGCAGACATAGGCGCTGGGCTGGCCGTTCACGAGAGGGCGGTCGCGCAGCAAAGCGGGTGCGTCTTCAGGCGGAGGAAAGCCTGCTATGGCGACCACCTGGCGCGGGCGGTAGGTGGCCCACAGGACGTGGATGAGCGCCCGAGTTCGTGAGTCCCCTTCCTCCCCAAGAATGGCTACTTCGTTCAGCGGGCCGAGAGCAAAATCGGCGGCGCTCAGCCATTTGGCAAAGGCCGTGGGATAACGGACAGCGCTCTCTAGCACGAGGGCAAGCAGCTCTTCGGCGGTTCTGCGAAAATCGAGCCGATCGCCGTAGGCGGCCAGTTGCAGCAAGGCCTGGCTGGCCAGCGAATTGCCGCAAGGAGTGGCATTGTCTTGCATCTCTTTGGGGCGGACGAGCAGAGATTCGTGGTCGTCGCGGGTATCGAAAAAGCCGCCGGAGGGGTCGGCGTAATGGCGGGTCATTTCATCGGCCAAGTGCAGCGCAGCGGTGTACCATCGAGGGTGAGGGTCGGATTGATATAAGGCAAGCAGCGCCAGGGTTAGGGCGGCGTAGTCTTCCAGATAGGCGTTGTGTTTGGCGACGCCTTCTCGCCAGGAACGCAGCAGTTTGCCGTTCTGGTGTAGATTTTCGAGCAAGAAGGTGGCGTTGCACCGCGCCGCTTCGAGATAGTCTGGCCGATGGAGGTAGCGTGCCGCCTCGGCGAAAGCTTGCAGCATGAGGGCATTCCAGGTGGTGATGATTTTGTCATCGGTGGCCGGGCGGGGGCGGGCCGAGCGGGCGGCAAGCAGGCGGCTGTGGCAGACGGTTAATTTCTCGTTCACCGTGCTGGGGGTCAGGCCAAAGCGGGCGGCCAGAGCGGCGTCGTCGAGGGCGCGCTGCAGGATGATTTTGCCCTCCCAGTTGCCGCCAGGGGTTAGAGCGTAGGCTGCCTCGAAGAAGTCGAAGTCCCCTGCGAGGGTGGAGGCAATCTCGCCGTAATCCCAAACATAGAATTTGCCTTCTTGGCCTTCGGAATCGGCATCGAGGCTGCTGTAAAAACCGCCGAGGGGGTGAGTCATCTCGCGCAGGACGAAATCGAGGCTTTCCTGACAGACCTGGCGGAAGCGGGGTTCGCCGCTGAGGAGGTAGCCGTGCAGGTAGGCCAGGGCCAGTTGGGCGTTGTCGTAGAGCATTTTCTCGAAGTGCGGCACGCGCCACAGCTTGTCCACGCTGTAACGGGCGAAGCCGCCGCCAACCACGTCGTACATGCCGCCGCGTGCCATGGCGTGCAGGGCATGGACGGCAGTTTTGCGGTAGTTGGCGCGCTTTTCTGGCTCGTGGGGGTGTGTGGAGCGGGCCAGCAGGAATTCGATTGTCATCGGCTGCGGAAACTTTGGCGCGCTGCCCCAGCCGCCAAAGCCCCAATCGTAGGCGTGACACAGATGGTCGGCGGCTTCATCGAGCAAAGCAGGGCTGAGCGGGGGGGCGGAACGCTGCGGGGCGAGGTTGACGCGGCGGAGATGCTCGACGACCTGCGCGCCCACCTCTCGGATTGCAGCACGTTGGTTTTGCCACGCCTCGGCGATGCCGTTCAGCACTTCAGCGAAGGAAGGCATGTTGTAGCGCGGCGTGGGCGGGAAGTAAGTGCCGCAGTAGAAGGGTTGCAGATCGGGGGTGAGAAAGACGGACATTGGCCAGCCGCCCTGCCCGGTCATAGCCACGGTAGCAGCCATGTAGATGCTGTCGAGGTCGGGGCGCTCTTCGCGGTCAACTTTGATGTTGATGAAGTGGCGGTTCATCAGCGCGGCGATGGCGGGGTCTTCGAACGACTCGTGTGCCATCACATGGCACCAGTGACAGGCGGCGTAGCCGATGCTGAGGAAGATAGGTTTGTCTTCGGCGCGGGCGCGCCCCAGGGCCTCTTCGCCCCAGGGATACCAATCTACGGGGTTGTCGGCGTGTTGCCGGAGATAGGGGGAGGTTTCGCGGGCAAGTCGGTTGGTCATAGGGATACGGAGCGATCGTTCATTCTGCCAGACGGCTCAAAAGCGCAGCCAACTTCTGCGGCCAATCGGCGCCTATCGGCATCCACAGAGCGTTCTTGCCCTTGCGCACACCCAGGCTGAGCAGGTCTGGCGCGCCAGGCAGCTCGCGCCAGGTCACGCCTTCGGGCAGCGGCGGGTAACGCAGGACGATTTGCTCGCCATCGCTGGCAATGCTGGCTAAACCGGCTTTCTCGGCCAAAAGTTTGAGCCTTATCTGGTAGAGTAAGTTTTGGGCCTGCTCAGGCAGCGCGCCGAAACGGTCTTGAAATTCTTCGGCCAAAGCATCCACTTCTGCCAGGGAGCGGATGTCGGCAAGGCGGCGGTATAAGCGCAGGCGGATTTCCTGATCCTGGATGTAATCTGCCGGCAGGCCAATGGGCAGCGGCAGGTCTACACTCACGGGCAATGCCAGCGGCGCTTCCAGGGTTGCAGCGTGGGGTTCTGATGGCGCATTGGGTGCGCCAGACGCAGCGCGTAAACGCCGCACTGCATCGGCCAGCAAGCGCGTGTACAGGTGAAAGCCCACGGCAGCCACATGCCCCGATTGCCGTACCCCCAGGATTTCACCAGCGCCGCGAATTTCCAGGTCGCGCATGGCAATGGAAAACCCCGCGCCAAGCTGGGTGTTCTCGGCAATCGTCTCTAAGCGCTGGCGGCCTTCGGGGGTGGGCGGAATTTTGGTGTGCCGGAAGAAGTAGGCATACGCCCGCTGTGCGCCGCGCCCCACGCGCCCGCGCAATTGGTAAAGTTGCGCCAGGCCAAAGGTGTCGGCGCGGTCTACGATCAGCGTATTGCAGTTGGGGATGTCGAGACCTGCTTCGATGATGGTGGTGCACAGCAGGATGTCGAACTCGCCTGCGGCAAAGCGTTCCATGCGCTTGGCCAGCACCTCCTCATCGAGTTGCCCATGACCAATGGTGAGGCGCGCTTCGGGCACCAGTTTGCGCAGATGGCTGGCCATGGCTTCGATCGTTTGGACACGGTTGTGGACGAAATACACCTGCCCGCCGCGTTCTAACTCGCGCACAATCGCCTGGCGCACGATTTTAGGATTGTAGGGCCCCACGTGGGTGATTATCGGCAGGCGCTCCTCCGGCGGCGTATTGATAGTCGAGATGTCGCGCACCCCAGTGAGGGCCAGGTAGAGTGTGCGCGGGATGGGTGTGGCCGTGAGGGTGAGCACATCAACTTCGGTGCGCAGCTTCTTCAGCGTCTCCTTGTGTGTCACCCCAAAGCGTTGTTCTTCGTCAATGATCAGCAGCCCCAAGTCTTTGAATTGGACATCGTTCGAAATGAGACGGTGGGTGCCGATGACGATGTCCACCCGGCCCTGGGCCAGCCGTTCGAGGATTTGCCGCTGCTGTTGGGGGGTGCGAAAACGAGAGAGCATTTCCACTTCCGCCGGGTAGGCCGCCAGGCGGTCGCGGAAAGTGCGGTAGTGCTGTTGGGCAAGGACGGTGGTGGGGACAAGTACGGCGACCTGTTTGCCCGCCATGATCGCTTTGAACGCGGCGCGCAGGGCCACCTCGGTTTTGCCGTAACCCACATCGCCGCAGATGAGGCGGTCCATGGGGCGGGGCGTTTCCATGTCGCGCTTGACCTCTGCCAGGACATGCAATTGATCGGCGGTCTCCACGTAAGGGAAAGAAGCTTCGAGTTCTCTTTGCCAGGCGGTATCTGGCGGGAAGGCGTAGCCTTGCACCACCTGTCGGCGGGCGTACAGGTCGAGCAGTTCGGCGGCCACTTCCTCGGCGGCTTCTCTAGCCTGGGCCTTGCTCGTCTTCCAGTCGGCGCTGCCTAGCCGTGTGGGAGAGGGTTCGCGGTTGTCGGGGCCGACATAGCGGGTGATGCGGTCGGCCTGGTAAACCGGCACGAAGAGCTGGTCGCCGTCGGCGTATTCCACGGCCAGGTAATCGCGCTCGATATGGTCCACCGTGCGGCGCACGATGCCGATGAATTTTCCCACGCCGTGATCCACATGCACCACCCACTGTCCGGGTTGCAGATCGGCGTAGGGGGCTTCGGGGGCTTCGATGACAGCATGAGCACGCAGGCGCGTCTCAGGCCGCCGCCAGCCGAACAGTTCGCCGTCGGTGAGCAAGTGCAGCCGCAGGCCATCGGCGGCGAAGGTGAAACCCTCGCTGAGCGAGCCTTCGACAAAAGCGGGAGGGTGGGTGTGGGGAGCGAGACGCTGTTCAGCCCACAGTTCTTGCAAGCGGGCAGACTGGCGGGAGACGACGTAGACGCTCTCGTCGCGTCCTAGGATCTCAGCGATATATTGCAGCGCCGGTTTGAGCTGCCCGGCAAAGCGTGGGCCGGGGCTGAAGGCGCTGGCCACGGGTGTCCCATCGGGGCGGCAATAGGCAGCGGTAAGGTTTACCCCGCCCAATTCCAGGAGACGCTCTGCGGGGAGAAAGTCTTCGATCTCGCTCCAGGTGTAGTAGGGGACGGGAAAATCAGCAGGCAGGCTGGCCTCTGCAATGGCCTCGCGGCGCATTTGTACGGCTTGTGTTTCGATGTCGTGGGCGGCGTCGGCCAGCATCTGGCGGTCGTCGAGGGCCACAATAGCCCGACGGGGAAGATAGTCGAGCGCACAGGCCGGCGGATGCAGGCGGGGGATGTGAAATTCGCTGAGCGGGGAGGGCAAGCTGTCGGCGTCGGCTGGCAGGAGGTATTCGCGGGCGGGGGTGAGCAACGCTTTTTCGACGGCGCTGACGGTGCGCTGGCTGGCGGGGTCGAAGCGGCGCAGGGTGTCAATGTCGTCGCCGAAGAATTCGATGCGCAGGGGTTGCGGCTCGGCGGGCGGCCACAAATCGAGGATGCCGCCGCGCCGCGAGAATTGCCCGGCGGCGGTGACGAGATTGACGTTTTCGTAGCCCAGGCCAACAACCAGGCGCGCCAGTTCGGCGGGTTGAATGGTCTGGCCTACTTTGAGCAGCTTGACAGCTTTCAGGAACTCGTGACGAGGCAGGGTGTGCGCCATGACCGCTCGCAGCGGCGCTACGATTAGCGGCGGCGGGCTGTCGGCTGCTTGTGCGCCGGGGATATGGTAGGCGGCCAGACGCGTTAGAACCGTCAGCCGGTCGCGGCGGGTGGTCTCGCCCCAGGGGGCGTTCTCGTAGAAGAGCGGGTTTGGCTCAGGGAAGTAAAGGGCAGGCGCAGCGGGCAGCCACAGGGAGAGTTCGTCGAGCAGGGTGAGGGCGCGGTCGGCGCGATCGGTGAGCAGAAAGATGGGGCGTTGGCTGTGGCGATAGAAAGCCGCCAATACGGCCAGGCGCGCGGCGCGGCGCAAGGCCAACGGCGGCAGGGGGAGGGCATCCTCGAGGGCCGTAAAGACCGGCTGAAGCGAGGTGCTCAACGATTGGAGTAGATTTTCGAGTGACATGTGCAGTCGCGGAGGGTTCGAGACGTGTGAAACGGTGACCCTCTATCATATCACCGAATGAGCGAAAATTGAGGATTTTAGTTCTGGTCGCCGTTTTTGCCGTTGAAGCGGTTCATGGCGCTGTCGAGGCCTTCGGTGACAAAGGTGAGGGCGGCTTGCGCGGCGCGCTCGAGGATTATGGGCAATTCCTCGGCTTCGGCGGCGGAGAAATCTTGCAGCACATAGGCGGCGGCCAGCATTTGCCCCGGCGGGCGGCTGATGCCCATGCGTAGGCGGGGGAAATCTGTTGTGCCGAGGCGTTCGATGATGGAAGCCACGCCCTTCTGCCCGCCGGACCCGCCGCCGGGGCGCAGGCGCAGGCTGCCAAAGGGCAAATCCACGTCGTCGTGTGCTACCATCACGTGTTCCAGCGGGATTTTGTAGAATTTCACCAGAGCGGCTACTGCCAGCCCCGACTCGTTCATGTAGGTTTGCGGTTTGGCAAGCAAGAGGCGCTGCCCCTGGTAGCGTACGTCTGTGACCAGGGCGCGCAATTGCAAACGTGAGAACTTTGCCTGAAGTTGTGCGGCGAGGTGGTCGAGCAGCATGAAGCCGATGTTGTGGCGGGTGTGGGCGTATTGGCGGCCTGGGTTGCCCAAGCCGGCGAGGAGGAAAATGTTCGACGAGGGGGAGGGGGGTAGCATGGCAGCGTTTTGTCGGTGAGCGTGTTTCGCTTAGCGGCGCAAGGTTCTGCGTATAGCCATGTAGCCGCCCAGCAGGGTGAGCGACGCGGCGCTGAGCAGGGCGCCGCGCACCACGCTGGCGGCCACGGCGCCCGGCGGTAATTCGGCCGGGTTAGGCGGCAGAGGGGTGAGCGTGGGCGTGATGGACGGCTGCGGCGAAGGCGAAGGTGTGGGTGTGGGGGGGGCGCTCGGCAGGGAGTTGGGATCGAGGGTGGGGGTGACAGTGGGGGTGGCTGAGGGCGCAGGGGTGCTGGTTTCCACGGGCGAGTAGTTGCGCACACGCAACGCGGGGACATCGGTGTAAACAGGGTCGGCGCTCAGACGGCGTACCAACAACCGGAGGGTGTAATCCCCATCGGTCAGGGTGGCAGTATCCCATTCGGTCAGCGTGCCGCTGATGGGCTGGGACCACTCGGCAATGAGGAACCAGGTTTGGGTTTCGTCGCCGTGGTAACCAAAGAGCAATTCGGCGGCCTGAAAACCCTCCACCATCGTGCTGCCTTGCACGGTGATCACCCCTTGCAGGGCTTGGCCTGCGGTTGGTGACGTGATGAAGGGCGCCTCCGGCAGTTGGGCGGCTGCGCCCATCGGGCAGGCAAAGAGACACCAGACACATAGCCACGAGATTCGCAACAATCGGCGCATCACAGTGCAGTTTATCACGGAAAACCAGCCAGGGTCAACCGTTCGGCAGAAAATATGGTAAACTCAGGGCGTTTTGAAGAACTGGGAAGGGAAGATGGTAGCTTCGCGAAGTGAGCAAATGGTCGAGCGGCTGCGTGCCATGCAGGCGGCTTCGCCGGATATCGAAGCTTCGGCGGTAGTGTCGGTGGACGGGTTGATTATGGCCTCGGCTCTGCCGGTGGATGTGGAGGAAGACCGCGTTTCGGCCATGTCGGCGGCCATGCTCAGCTTGGGCGAGCGTATCGCGGCCGAATTAGGGCGGGGGATGCTCGATCAGGTTTATATCCGCGGTGACAGCGGTTATGTGATTTTGGCGGCAGTGGGCGAGGAGGCCGTGATGACGGCGCTGGCGCGTGAGCAGGCTAAGCTAGGCCTGGTGTTCTTGGAAATGCGCCGCGCAGCAGAAGATTTGACGCGCCTGGTTGGTTGAGACCTGCGCTGCGCCTCGGCAGCCGGGGCGCAACAGCTTGCCATGAGTGAAAAACGGGGGAGGTCGCCAGACAACGGCCCTCCCCTTTCCCGTTGTGGGTACTGTTTGTGGAGGCGTGTGTGACGACGAAATATATCTTCTTTACAGGCGGGGTGGTCAGTTCGGTCGGTAAAGGCGTTACCGCGGCTGCCTTGGGACGGCTGCTCAAGGAGCGCGGCTTTGCCGTGGCGGTGCAAAAACTCGACCCCTATATCAACGTTGACCCTGGCACGATGAGCCCTTACCAGCATGGCGAGGTGTATGTCCTCGACGACGGGGCAGAGACCGACCTCGACTTGGGGCATTATGAACGTTTCATTGACGTCAGCTTGAATCGGGTGTGTAACATCACCACAGGCCAGGTCTATGCCGAAGTGATTGCCAAAGAGCGACGCGGCGATTATCTGGGCGGCACCATCCAGGTGATCCCACACATCACCAACGAGATCAAGCGCCGCATCGGGCTGGTGGCTAAGACGACCGGGGCCGAGATCGTGCTGGTGGAGGTAGGCGGCACGGTGGGTGACATCGAATCGCTGCCTTTTCTCGAGGCTTTGCGGCAAATGCGTTCGGATGTCGGCCGCGAGAATACCTTCTATATCCACGTGACCTGGTTGCCTCACATCGGCGCAACCGACGAGTTGAAGACCAAGCCGACGCAGCATTCGGTGAGCGAACTGCGCGCCATCGGCATTTCGCCCCACATGGTGGTGGCGCGTTCCGATTATCCTATCGGCGACGAATTGCGCGCTAAGATCGCCCTTTTTTGCGATGTGGACGAACGTGCCGTGGTGCCGATGGTGACGACGAACGTGCTATACGAGGTGCCTCTGTTGCTGGAACGCGCCGGCATGGGCGATTATGTGTTGAACCGCCTGGGGTTGACGCCGCGGCAAAAGCCTGATTGGAGCGATTGGGAACGTCTGGTGGCTGAAGTGCGCCGCGCTAAACCCAAAGTCACGGTGGCCTTGGTGGGCAAGTATGTGGAGCTGCACGATGCTTATATGAGTGTGCGCGAGGCTTTGCATCATGCCGGCCTGGCAGTTGGGGTGGATGTGGAGATTGCCTGGCTTCACTCGGCTGAGCTGGAAAAGGGGCGCGGCCTGGACGTGTTGCAGCAGGCTCATGGCGTGTTGGTGCCAGGCGGATTCGGCAGCCGCGGCATCGAGGGCAAAATCCGCGCCATTACCCACGCACGCCAGCAAAAAGTGCCTTTCTTGGGCCTATGTTTGGGGATGCAATTGATGGTGGTGGAGTTCGCCCGCAATGTCTTGGGCTACGAAGACGCCAATTCCACCGAGTTCGACCACTCCACCTCCTACCCGGTGATTGATCTCATGCCCGATCAGCGCGGCATTACCGATATGGGCGGGACGATGCGCTTGGGCCTGTATCCTTGTCAACTCCAGGCGGGCACCCACGCAGCTCGCGCCTATGCCCCCGCGACGCTGGTGCAGGAACGTCACCGCCACCGCTTCGAGCTGAATAATGCCTATCGCCAGGCCCTGCAGGCCAAAGGTATGTGCTTCTCGGGTATATCCCCCGATGGTCGCCTGGTGGAGATCGCTGAAATTAGCGATCATCCTTTCATGCTGGCGACACAGTTTCACCCCGAATTCCTCTCGCGCCCCAACCGGCCCCACCCGTTGTTCGTGGCTTTCGTGCGAGCTGTTGCCCAACAGGCTGGGGTGAATCCGGCTGACTCTACGACGAAGTGATGCCATGAATACCACAATCGAACAAATCGAGGCCCGCGAGATTCTCGATTCGCGCGGCAATCCCACCCTGGAGGTGGAAGTGACTTTGGTGGATGGCAGTTGGGGGCGGGCGGCCGTCCCATCGGGCGCCTCCACCGGTGTTCACGAGGCCCTGGAATTGCGCGACGGCAACAAGCGGCGCTATCTTGGCAAGGGCGTCCTGCGGGCTACCGACCACGTCAACCACGAAATTGCCGATATGCTCCTCGGCTGGGATGCTACCGAGCAAAAAGCCATTGATATGGCGCTCCTCGAACTGGATGGCACGCCCAATAAGAGCACGCTGGGCGCCAACGCCATTTTGGGCGTCAGCCTGGCCGTCGCCAAAGCTGCCGCCAAAGCTGTGGGGTTGCCGCTCTACCGCTACATCGGCGGCGTTCATGCCCATGTGCTGCCTGTCCCGATGATGAATATCCTCAACGGCGGAGCGCATACTGCCTGGCAATCCACCGACGTGCAGGAATTCATGGTGATGCCGTTGGGCGCGACTTCATTTGCCGAAGGCTTGCGTTGGGGCGCCGAAATTTACCATGCTCTGAAGACAGTCCTCGGCGACAAAGGCTATACCACACTCGTCGGCGACGAAGGCGGCTACGCCCCGGCGCTTAGAGCCAACCGTGAAGCTATCGAGATCATTCTGGAAGCCATCCACACAGCCGGTTTCCAAGCCGGGCTTCACCAGCAGGTGGCGCTGGCCCTCGACCCGGCTGCTTCGGAACTTTACGACGAAGAGACACAGACCTACCATCTGCGTAAGGAAGGCAAACAATTGAGCGGCGCTGAAATGGTCGAATTCTGGGCCGATTGGGTGCGCCAATACCCGATTGTTTCCCTCGAAGACGGGCTAGCCCAAGACGACTGGCAATCCTGGCGGCTGTTGACCGACGAACTCGGCAATGTGATTCAGATCGTCGGCGATGACATCTTTGTCACCAACCCTCAGCGTGTGCGCCGTGGCATTGGTGAGCGAGCTGCCAACGCCCTGTTGGTGAAACTCAACCAGATTGGCACGCTCACCGAGACAATCGAAGCCGTCGAGACCTGCCATCGTGCTGGCTGGCGGGCGGTTGTCTCGCACCGTTCCGGCGAAACCGAGGACACGACCATCGCCGACTTGGCTGTGGCGCTCAATATCGGCCAGATCAAGACAGGCGCTCCTGCCCGCTCTGAGCGCGTCGCAAAATACAACCAACTGCTGCGTATCGAGCAAGAGTTGAGTGATGCCGCCAGATACGCCGGCTGGGATGCCGTGAGCCGCTAGCCCCCCATGGCTTTGCTTGGCGGCCAACAGAACAAAGAACCCGCTGGCGCAGCCTGGCGGGTTGCTTGTATAATTTACACATCGTGATGTTGTTGCCTGGCGTGGCGCTCCCCGCTCCTGAAGTGTCACCGCCAGGCACCGTCTGGTGCTCTTCGGGTTTAGTGGGACGATTGCGTTTGCGATAACCTCACAAATCGTCGTCTTGCAGCGGGAGCGCCTCGCTGGCAGGTTTTTCTTCGACGGGTTTTTCGTTCTCGGTGGTCGGGATCGAACGCAAGACCTCGTCCATCGTCAAGCCCTCCCGGCGCATACCGGGGGCTGGTGTGCCGCAGTAGGGGCACAGATTCCATGCCAGCTCCATCAGTTTGCCGCATTGGTGGCACGGCTTCTTGAGTTTGGTGTAGCAACTGGGGCAGACAATCCATAATTCGCGCACGCGCCGCCCACAGCCGGGGCAGAGGGCGCTGTCCTCGATAGCCTGAAGCAGGGCTTCCTCTTCCAACGTGCTGTTGTATTCATCCTCCAACGTGCGAGGCGGGCGCAAAATCAAATAGACCACGATGCCGGGCAGAAACAACACCGCCGCCACCAGCACGGCCAGAAAACGCATCAACGGGTCGCGCGCCCGCGAACGGATGTCGCGGTAAGTCCAAATGATGAGACTTAGCCACAGGGCGGCAATGAAAGCACCGCTCCAGGCGGTGAGAATCAAGACGAAATTGCTCAGGTTCGAAGGATCGAAAGTCATGGACGCACTCCATTACGTTGATTATAGCATCTCTCAGGAGGTCGCGTGAACGAGCAAATCGTTGCCTATCGCATCACCGACTTGGACGCCAATGAGCGCCCGCGCGAGCGCCTGGCACGCTTGGGCGCTGCCTCGCTCAGCAACGCCGAGTTGATCGCCATTCTGCTGCGGGTGGGGGTGCGCGGCGAGAATGCTGTGGCGGTTGGCCAGCGCCTGTTGCAGACGTTCGGCGGCTTGGCCGGCCTGCATCGTGCTACGCTGACCGAGATTTGCGAGCAACACGGCCTGGGTATGGCCAAGGCCGCTCAAATCAAGGCCGCCATCGAATTGGGCAACCGCCTGCGACTGGAATCGCCTGACGAACGGCCAACGGTGCACAGTCCCGCGGATGCTGCCGCCCTCGTCCAGTACGAGATGAGCGCCCTCGAGCAGGAGGAGCTGCGCGTCATCCTGCTCGATACCCGCAACCGCGTTTTGCATATCGAGACGGTTTACCGCGGCTCGGTCAATTCCTCGCAGGTGCGGGTCGGTGAGCTGTTCAAGGCGGCTGTGCGGCGCAATGCTGTTGCCATCATCGTCTGTCATAACCATCCTTCGGGCGACCCTACCCCTAGCCCGGATGACGTGGCCGTCACACGCGCCATCGTGCAGGCGGGCAAGCTGTTGGATATCAACCTGCTCGACCATCTCGTTATCGGCCAGGGGCGCTATGTCTCGATGAAAGACCGCGGCCTGGGGTTTGGTTGAGCGACGCACGTCAGGCAGCGTGCCGCAGGCTAGGCGGCGCGGCGCAAGGCAGGCGTCAATCGCTCATTCGGTGGGCTTCACGCGGAAGTCTGCAAACTCACCGCTGGCTGTGTCCCAATCGGCTTGCACCCGCGTCACAAAAGCTGCCCGCGGGCCGCGTCGTAGCGCTTCCAGCAGCTTTTCCAGCGCCTGGCGTTCGCCCTCGGCCAGGACTTCTACGCTCTCGTCCCAGCGGTTGCGCACCCAGCCGGTCAAGCCGAGCGTTTCTGCCGCTTCCAGCACGAAATAACGAAAACCAACGCCTTGCACTCGCCCTTCAACTGTGGCATGCAGCCGTGTGAGAGTCATCGTTTCGACCTCCATGGTGTCATTTTACCCTTTGGTGGCGGCCCTGGCTGTTGTTGGGTTGTTTTTGCGGCGGGTGCGCGGGAGCAGCGTCAAACCTAGCGGTGCGGCCAGAACCAGACCCATCAGCACGGCCCAGGGCAACAGTTCGCCCAGTGCTGTGAGCGCGCTGGTGCGGCCAAATGTCTCGTCTTGCCAATCGGCCTGCAACTGGCTCAAGGGCACGCCTAGCGCCGCCAAACTGCCCTGTTCGCAATCCATCCCGTCGGCGTAACGCAGAATCAGTTCTTGCAGCCCCTGCGCCCCAAAGCGACCGTGCAGGTAACGCGTGAAATAAGCCGCCTCGGCGTAGGCCAGGAAGACACTGCTATCGGTTGGAAAGCTCTGGCAAAGCGAGGCGATGGACATCAGTTGCTCCTTCTCGACCGCCGCGGCCAGGATGCGTTCGTAGTCGGGATTGGGCGACAGCTCGGCCAGAGAGGCCAGCCCCTCATTTAGCCAGGTGGGCAGATTGGGGTATCTGGCCCCCACCATCTGATGCAGGAAAATGTGCATCAACTCATGGGGGATTTGCCGTTGCGCCTCGGCGTACTGGTCGGGGCCGGCGGGCAGGGAGACCACGATGACGCCGATGTCGGTATCGGCGTGCCCCGCTACCCAGGTCAAGCCGGCGAGGCGCAGGGCTGATTGCATTTCTGCCGAGCTGGCGTAGATGTAAATTCGGACGGGTGGCGGCTTGCTCTGCGGCAAGAGGGTTGCGATCTTCTGGGTGAGGCCGGCTTTGGCGGTGTCGAGCGCCATCTGGCCGACGGCTGCATCGCCGTCGTACCACAGGGCGGTGAAGTTAGCTTCGGAGCGAGATTGCCAGTCGAAGCGGTTATCTTCGTAGAAGAAGGAATATTCTGGGCTGATGAAAGTGTCTTGGCCGAGTGGGGTGATGCGGAACCAGTAATTGACGGTGGAGAAAGGCCTGAGCGGCTGCTGGCGGGTGAGGTCATAGGCGAGGGTGAAGCTTCCCGGCGACGTACTTTGCGCATAGCCATTATAGGTTGCCGCGCTGCCTGCGCTTTGGAAGAAAACCTCTACCGTCTCAATGGGGAAATCGCAGGCAATGTCAACCCTGAAGGACACCTGTCCGCCAAAAGTGTAGCTTACCTCCGTGGCAGTTATCTCGATCTGCGCCTGGGCCGCCGCCGGGCGGCTGGCGACAATGAGCATGATGACAACCAAAAGGGTGCAGCCGATGCGTCGCATGTCAGGCTCCCAAGATGAGCAGTAGTGGCGTGAGAGTCAACGGGCTGAGCAATGTGCTGGTGAAAACTGCCAGCGAAACGAAGGATGGCTCCGCCTGATATTCTGTTGCCAGCACCGTATTCAGCACGGCAGCCGGCATGGCCGCTTCCAACACAGCGGCCTGGCGCGCCACGCCCTGCAAGGCGAAGGCCTGGCTCAATCCCAGCGCCAGCAAGGGCGAAACCAGCAGGCGCAAGGCCACGACCACCCCCAGGGCCAGACTCTGACCGTTCCAGCGCACCGCCTGGATTTGCAGCCCCAACAACACCAACTGGCAGGGGATAGCGGCGTTGCCCAGTAAATCCACGGTGCGCATCAACGGCGTTGGCACTTGCCAGTCGAAAAGGTTGCACAGCGCAGCCGCCAGCAGGGCATAGATGCTAGGAATCTTCAACAAGCCCCCTAAGGCATCGGGCAGGTTGGATGAACCCATCGAGGCAATCAGGATACCTGCGGTGTTGGTCACAATCGAGACAGTAACGAAGAACAGGGTGGCATGTGCCAGCGCCTGCTCGCCAAAAGCGAAAAGCGTCATCGGCAGACCGTAGTTCGCGGCATTCATGATCATCGTGCAAAGCACCATGGCTGCCAAAAGCCGTCGCTCACAGCGCAGAAGACGACCCATCAGCCAGGCCAGCAAGCCCATCGAAACCATGAGCGTTGTGGCATAGCTGCCCATGCGCACGAAATCACCCATTTCCAGGCGGTTGTCAATCAGAAGTTTGAACACCAGGCAAGGGCTGAAAGCGTAGAAAACCGCCTGAGAAAAGACACGTGGCCGAAGCTGCAGCCATTTTCCCAACAGGAAACCTGTGCCGGCGATGAGAAAGATCGGCAACAGGTTGTTGATGAAAATGTCAGCCAGGGCGATCAAGCCTCATCTGCCTCGTCTTCTTCGTCGTTGTCATCTAGCCAGTCGAGATCGTCATCTGCGGCGTTGGGGTCGTCTTGCGTATATTCGAACATCTCAAGATAGCTAAGGCCCTCGGTGAAGGTCAAGTTATCCAGGGCGTCTTCCAGGTAATCGGCCTCCTCGTCGTCTTCGCACGCTTCCAGGAGTTGTTCGAGCTTGGTGCGCGCCTCCACTCCGCCGATTTGCGAAAGCGACCAGATGGCGGCGTCGGTCAGGTCGGGGTCATTGCCGTCCAGAATTTCCATAAGGCGCGGCACCGCTTGCTTGATTTCCAGTTCCCCGGCGGCGCAAATGGCTTCGTAGGTCACTGCCGGGCGAGGGTCATCCAAGCAGGCCAGCACTTGCTCCTGCCACTCTTCGTTGGCCGAACGCCCCATGGCAAACAGAGCGCTGACCAGCCAATCTTCTTTCCCCTTCGTGTAAGCGGCGTCAATAAGGGGGGCTACTTCGGGGCGGGCAGAATAACCGAGCGCTTCGAGAGCACGGCGGCGCACCAGGCTTTCGTCGTTGCTCGTGGTCACCTTGAGCAGAGCGTCTTCCACCTGATGCTGGACTGCCTCCGAGATTTCTTCGATCTCTCCCAGGTAGACGAAGGGCGCCAGAGCCGAAGCAGCCTCGGCGCGTACAGCGGCATCTTGGTCGCTGTTCATCATTTGGATGAAGAGGGGGATAAGTTCCTCGCTCTGATAATCGCCGATGATGCGCAGGGCCAGGGCGCGCACAGCAGCCTGGCTGTCGTACAAGGCTATGCGGCACACGGCATCGTAGAACAGCACTAGATCGCTATCTCCAAGTTGTTCCAGGTCTTCCAGCAGGGCCTGCCGCCGCCACGCGGGGATGCGATCCCAATCTTTTTGCAGTTGCTGGGCTTCGGGCGGTGTCAGATCAGACAGGCGGTAGAGAATAGAGGGGGGCAGACGATTTTCCTCGTCGAGCAAGGCTTTCAACAATTGAGCGTAGGTGATTTTTTGGGAGGTTTTCATGGTCAGGGTGTGGGGGCGGGGGCGCTTCGGAATAGATATACGACATCCGAGGCGTTGACCAGAATCAGCAAGCCAATCAGCACAATGAAACTGACGCCGATGAGCCAGGCTTCGTATCTGGGTGGGATGCGGCGGCGGATGATCAGTTCGGGCAGGGTAAACAGGATGCGCCCGCCGTCGAGAGCGGGAATGGGCAGCAGATTGAGCATTCCCAAAGAGATGGTGATGTCTATCACAAAACCAACCACGATCAGGAGAGAGTTTTCACCGTCGCCGGCGGTATTCTGGCGGACTTCGGTGTAGGTATCGGCCATGCCTACCAGACCCATGACTCGCCCTTGTTGCCTGCCGGTGAAGAATTGCCCTAGCGCGTTGAACAGGAGGCGTCCATGATAGGCGGTCATTTGCAAGCCGTCGGGGAGGGCGCTGAGCCAGCGGAAGGGGCGCGTGGGGTTGGTGAGAATGATGCCCAAGGCGCCCTGGCCTTCGGGCGGTTGGGGGCGCGGGACGACGGTGATTTCGCCGCGCTGCCCGTCGCGCAGGTAGATTAACTCCATGGGGACGCCCAGATTTTGGTGGACGACGCTTTGCAGTTGGGCGATGCTGGTAATGCGCTGCCCGGCGGCATATAGCACCTGATCGTTAGCCTGCAAGCCCGCCTGTTCGGCTGGCGAGGCAGGGTTCACGTCGGCAATCAAGACGACGTCTGGCTGGGGGACAACGCCGAGCTGGCTGAGGATGAAAATATACAGGCCCACTGCCAACAGCAGGTTCATCGCCGGCCCGGCCAGGTAGACGGCAATGCGGATGAGCGGTGCCGAGGCCGCCAGCCCATTGGGAACGGTGGGGTCGTTTTCACCCCGCGGGCGCACGAAGCCTCCCAGCGGCAGCCAGTTCAGGGTCAATTCAGTGCCTGGTGAGATGTGATGCAGCAGGCCGTCGAAGCGAACGCGGCCATTGCCTTGCTCGACAGGTTCGTTCTGCATGGGGCGGTATTGGCCGTCTTCGGTAGCAGCGAAGGCAATCTTTTCGAGCCACAATTTATCTTTCACGCGGCGGGCAACCACTTCGACGCCACGATGAAGCGCCTGGCTTGGCTCGAAAGGCAATTCGAAATTGGACGGAATGACGATGCTGTGTTGTCCAACCTTGGCCAAACCTTTGGCGCGCCAAAGGCGTAGAGCGCGCGGCGGCAGGCCAAAGCCGAACTCTTCGACTTCAACTTTGAAAAGGCGGCACACCAGGAAATGGCCTGCTTCGTGGATGAAGATCAACGCCGCCAGGACGACAACAAATTCAAGGATGAATTGGAGGGTAGGTAGATTCATGTCAGACTGTGGTCCTGAAATTTTGGCTTGCCCTCTTTATCCCGCTAAAGAGAAAAGAACGCCAGCACGAGGCGATTATATCAGTTTTGCCGTGGCAAAAGATAGGAAGGGGGTTAAAATCGCTAAATCATTCAGGGAGCAAATGCGCCGCGCCGCCGGGGTGAGCGGTGAGAACCCGTAAGACCCCCGGAATCTCGCTGAGGGCGTGCGCCACGCGGCTGGCATAAGCCTCCAGGCAGAGAACATGCACGTTGGGGCCGGCGTCAATGGTATAGCACACCGGCCAGCCCTGCCGCCGCCAAGCCGCCACGCTGTGGAGAATATCCACTGTGGGCGCTTGCCAGTAGAGCAGGGGGGGCGTGGAAGTCATCATCACGGCGTGCATCAGGTTGCTGTCCAGTTCGACGATATCAGCAAAGGCGGCGAAATCACGCTCGCAAATGGCGCGGCGGCAGACAGCCAAACGGCGCGCCGCGTCGGCAACGCGGGCATTCTGCAGAGGGCTGGTCGTTGCCAGCGCATGGCCTTCGGTTGAACCAACGGCTTTGGGTGTCTGGCTGACGATCGCTACACAATCGGCAATATCCCAATGGTTGGCTGGCGCAATCGAGAAGGCAAAAGACTCCTCATCGTTTTGTCCGGCCTGCCATTCGACGAAGCCGCCCGGTATCGAGCGGCATGCTGAACCAGAAGCGGTACGCGCCAGGCGAGACAGCTCCTTCTCGCTCAGTTGTAAGCCTGCCGCCGCTGCAACAGCCAGGCTGAGGGCGGCAAAAGCCGAGGCCGAAGAGGCAATCCCTGCCCCCATGGGAAAGTTGTTTCGGCTGTTGACCTCGGCAAACAGGTTGATGCCGGCCATGTGGCGCACGCGCTCGAGCAAGGCGCTGACGCGCTCCAGGGCAGCCCCTTGCCTTTCCTGACCGTCCAGGGTGAGCCGATCGCCTTGCAGAGCGGGATCGAACACCACCCGTGTACGGGTGACCAATTCGGCCAGGTTCATCGAGAGCGAGCCGTTGGCAGGAATGCGCAGGCAAGGGTCGAGGTCGCCCCAGTATTTCACGAAGGCGATATTAGCGCAGGCTTGGGCTGTGGCGGTGTGCATGGGGAAAGTGTACCACAAGACGGGAATAGGATGGCTGCTGGTGTTGGAAAGAACTCACACCTTGACGCTCACTAGCGCCCCCTTTTTACGCCTCCACGACGAAAGCTGGACAAGTAGTCCAGTATCCTGCTCATTCCCAACAAAGCTCGCCGGCGCTTGTTCGTATCATCGCTCTCAGCATCCCGGCAAATACCCAACGGTGAACTGGCCCCAGCAGGTACCAGTACAAGAACCCCGGCACGCCGCGCGGCGCAAACCAGGCAATCTGCATTAGGTGCGTCCCCGCGCCGTCGGGTTCGAGCCGCCACTCCATCCATCCCTCGCCGGGGGCCTTGAGTTCAGCCCGGAGACGGTACTGCCGCGGCGGATCGTACACCTCCACCCGGTAGAAATCCACCACCGCGCCTGGGGCAAGGACCTCCGGCCGGCCGCGCATGCCCGGGCCGCCGGCCAGCCGGTCGAGGGCTGCTCGCAGCCGCCAGAGCGGATTGGCAAACAGCCAGCCGTTCCCCCCGCCGAGGGCGGCCAGCAGGTTGAACACCGCTTCGGGAGCGGCGTTGATCCGCGTTTGACGGATGTCGAGCAGGAAGCCGTCCTGTTTCGGTGTCTGAATGGGCCGCGAGGGGTGGTAGAGCAATTCGGTGGCCGCCGGGGTCAGCGCCTGGATGGCAGTGTGCAGGGCCGAGGCATAATCGCGCGGGCGAATGTTCGGGAACAAGCGGGTGGCTTTGTCGTCGTGGACGATGCTGGTATCTTGCAGTCCCTCCACCAACGGGCGGGCAATGACCGCCGGCACTGGCGTCAGCACGCCGATGGCGTAGGCCATCAGCGGGACAGGGATGTATGGCAGGGTTAGCAGGGGACGTTTCAGGCCGCGGTAACGGGCGTAGGCGAGCAAATTTTCGGCGTAAGGGACTTGATTGGGGCCTCCCACTTCGATAATTTCACCCCGGCATGACTCCACCTCCAGGGCGGCCATCAGGTAAGCGATGACGTCGCTGGCGGCGATAGGCTGGGAGAGATTGCGTAGCCAGCGCGGCCCAACCAGCAGCGGCAACTGCTCGGTCAGGTAGCGAATCATCTCGAAGGAAATGCTGCCCGGCCCGGCGATGACGCTGGCGCGGAATTCGGTCACCGGCACGCCGCCCTGGCGCAGGGCTTCG
>Ga0209018_1000300_pt1 | contig 47288 bp, 40 predicted proteins | sample YNPBryBLVA2012_FD_185814 | JGI IMG/M metagenome (GOLD analysis project Ga0209018, IMG submission 185814) | Anoxygenic and chlorotrophic microbial mat microbial communities from Yellowstone National Park, USA - YNP Bryant BLVA 2012 (SPAdes)... ...
AGGGCAAGGAGTCCAGAGGGGAGCGGTGTAGCTGACGTGCAGCACCTGAGCGCCGCGCCGCTGACAGACGCGCGGGATGCCCCACGCCAGCCGTGGGACGTTCGCCGCCGGTCGGACAGGGACGATCTCGAAATGAGACGGCAGCTTCACCAGACGCTGTAGCGGCGCGGGATCGGTGACCAGCAACAAATAGTGGTTCTCAGCATTGACCCGCGCCAGAGCCGCGATCAGGTTGAGGGTGTAGCGCTCATTGCCCGTCTCGCGCTGGCCGATCATGTGGGCGTCCAGCGCGATCCTCATGCCCCCCATCCCGACGAACGCGCACTCCAGACCTGGCGATACCACGGCGGCCCCGCCTGCCGTTTCAGCCAGGCAAACCACGGCTGAAACAGGAGCCGCTGAAACTGGATGCTCTGCGGCACAGACCACATCAGCCGGTGCAGACGCCTCCACAGGGCCAGGCTCGTGTTGGGGAAGGCCCTCAGCTCAAACTCGCCCATGCGCCTGGCCGCGGCGCGGCTGATCCAACTGCCCATCTCTTCGCAGGAAAGAGGCTCGTTGCGCAGGTGTTCGATCAGCCAGGGATGGTCGCGGCCCGCGCGCCTGCGGAAGAGGGCGTTGGCCTCCTCCTCAGCCTGGCGCGCCTCCAGCCCGCATGGAGCGCCGACAAAAACCCAGCCACTCCGCCTGACAACGCGAAAGAGCTCATCCACCACAAGGGTGCGCTCCCCTGCCGCTACGTGCTCCAACACGTCCAGGCAAACAACAACATCAAAAGTTTCGTCGCCCACAGGCAGGGCCAGCGCCGACCCCCTCACCGGTCGGCAAAGGGGAAAGCGCCGCACGATGCGCGGCTCAAAGTTCAGGTCTACCCCCACTATGGGCGACTGAAAGTAATTGACCAGCCCACCGCGAGCGCCACAGCCCACATCGCAGATGCGCCACACACCGACCGACGCCAGCCGGCCCAATTGCTCGCTCACCACCCCATAACGCAGGGCGGCGTCAAACGTCCAGGACCAATTCCACTGGACATAGACATCCAACGCATCACGCAGCCAGGAACGAAAAGACATGGATTGGCTATTTCCCTCGCGCAATGAGGCTACCCCAGATAGCCCAGCCCAGCCAGGCGCTCGATAATCTCTTGCGCTTCCTGGTCAGAATAAGTGTGCTGAGGTGCACCCCCCATAACCCCTTCGTGAGAGTAGCAGGGCGGATGCTGACCCAGCCAGCCTGGATCGAACGCCTGCTCCACAACACGGCCGTCGAGCAAGGCGGGGATCTCCTCCCCCATCAGATAGAGCGCCGTAGGGAACACATCGCACAGGCGCGCCCCAGAGAGCGCCGCACCCGGCCGGATACCTTCCCCTGCCATGAGCAGCACGCCTTCCATGCGGTGATCGCCAAACACGATCAAATCAGCGATCTCCCGTTCGGTGAGCGGCCGCACAGGCGGACCATCGCGGTCGCCAGCGTGAACCATAAACTGGGACGGCGATTCAACCTCTATCAGCAGGTCGGGAATGCGATCGAGATAGGGGCCATCGAACAGCTCTTCCCGCCGCCAGACACGGTGTACAATTCGCTCGCCGGTCACAGGATCGCCCATCTCTTCCAGCGCGGCGGCGATGTCGCTGCACAGCGCCTGGTATTCCGCGCCCGCCGCAACAACGCCGCGCGGCTCGCGTCCCCGCAGGTTGATCCAGATATTGCCGCGCCGCTCCTCAGAAAAGGCCCGTGTGCGCTCCCAATCGATGCCAGCGAAGAGCTCGCCCTGGCTCAACCTCCTGCGCCAGCGGTCGGGCCACAAATGGCGCAGCCAGTTCAATTGCTGATGCGGAAATACAAGCCTGGCCACCTCTTTGAGACGGGCAAGCGCAGCAGCAGTCCAATGCCCGCCAATGCCCGCCCTAAAGTGCAGCCAGCCATGACGGGCCAGCCACAGGTTGAGGTGAATCGCCCGCAGCTCGCGCTGACCGGAGCCATGATCTGAGACAACCAGCAGGGGCACATCACCCACCTCATCCAACAGCAGGCCCAATTGTTCGTCCACCAGGCGATAGACCTGAAGCAGCACGTCGCCCAGACGCGCTGCCAGCGCGGGGTCATGGGCGGGGTGAGCAGGGTCGTGCAGGTGCCAGAAGAAATGGGCTGCGCCGTCGGTGGCCCCCACGACAAACATCGCCATATCCCAGGGGCGGGTGCGCAGCAGGTGACGGACCGTAGCAAAACGCACCACGACCTCGTCCAACAGCTCGCTGCGTGCCCGCTCGGGGCGACGCAGGCGCATCCAACGCGCGTCGCCAGGAACAATCACATAGGGCCGGCCCAGCGCCCGTGCCAACTCCCCCTTGAGTTCAGGTGGGTAGGTGAAAGCGCTTCCAAGCCCCGGCGTATCCCAGCCGGAGACCAGGACACCGTTAACCGGCTCGGGGGGAAAAGTCATCGGGACATTGACCACAACGACGCGCCGCCCGCGCTGGCTCAGCAGCGTCCACAGCGCAGGAGCGGCACGGAAACCCGCGTTGGTCAACCGAAAGCCGTACAGCTCCAGATCGCGCTCCCAAAAGTCGAACAGACGATGGCGGCCAGCGTTCACGCCGGTGACCATCGTCGTCCACGCCTGGGCTGTGTAGGGCGGGATGGTGGAGCGCAGCGGGCCAGAGGCGCCGCGTTCGAGCAGCCCGGCCAGCGTCGGCAGGTGGCCCTCTGCCGCCCAGGAGCGGATTAACTCGAGCGAAGCGCCATCCAGTCCAACGATCAGCAAAGGGGCCATTCCCTCTACCCCAGATAGCCCAGATCGCTCAGGCGCTGTTCCAGCAGGCGTTGTTCGTCGGCGCTGTAGGATGCGCTGTCGGCCGGATGGCCAGCCACGGGCGTGGCCAGCGACTCCCGCCGCGGCGGGCGGGCGGCCAGCCACTCGGCAGCCACCACCTCTTCGATCACACGCCCATCCATCTCTGCCGGCACAGGCAATCCAAACAGGTAGAGCACAGTGGGGGCAATATCGGCAATCCCGGCCTGACCACGGGCAAGAGAGTGACGGATGCCCGCCCCAGCGGCAATGAGAATGCCGTCTCGCTCGTGCGCACCGCGCCCCTCGGCACTGACATCGGTGAACAAATCGCCCTCCAGCGCAACTTCGGGGGTGGCTTCATAGCCCTCGGCAACCTCAAAGACAATGTCGGGCGCCAGGTCGAGATAGGGGCCCTCATAGGCCTCCTCGCGCTGAGCGACGTACTTCATCACCGGCAAGCCGCTGCGCGGGTCGCGCAGCTCTTGCAGGGCAGCGGCAATCTCCGCCCGCAGTTGATAGTAGGGTTCGCCCGGTTCAACCGTGCCCTGCGGCTCGCGCCCCCGCACGTTGAGGTAGATGGCGCTCTCCGAAACATCGCCCGCATAGGCGAGCGTGTTGTCCCAGTCCACTGTCTGGTCCACAGCCAGCGCGCGTCGTCCCCACAGCAGCAAACGGCGTGGAAGCAGGCGTTTGAGCCAGAGCCGCGCCCGCTTAGCCTGCTGCCGGGCAGAGCGCGCCCCACTCTTGAACTTGAGCCAGCCGTGCCGGCTCAGCCAGTCGTTCAGGTGAAAGCGGCTGTGAAGAGCACAAAAGCCGTGGTCCGACATCACGATAACCGCCGTGCGTTCATCGCAATGGGCCAACAACTCGCCAACGGCCCGATCCAGCTCCTGATAGACGGACAGAAGGCGCTGACAGGCAGGATCGCCCCGCGCAGCGTCGCCCTCGTGGATCAGCCGTTCCAGATAACGCCAGGCATAGTGCTGGATGCGATCAGGGGCGACAAAGACGATAGTGAAGAAAAAAGTCGGGCGCTGCGCAAGCAGTTGCAGCGCAGCCTGGAGGCGCTTTTGCACCGTGGCGATGACGTCATCGGCCAGGCGGATGACCTCTTCCGGCGTATGGGTCTGTCGCTCACGCCGACCAACATGCAGATCGACCACATAACCCTGCGCCCGGAGCATCTCCTGCACCTCAGCGGGATAGGCCACCGCCAGGTCGCCATCGGGGACCAGCATGCCGGCGACCATATAGCCATCGAGCGGCTGAACGGGATAGTTCACCGGCACGTTGATCAGGCCAGAGGAGAGGCCAAAGCTTTCGAGAAACTGCCAGGTTTGGGGAGCGCGGATCGCAGCCGCATTGCAGACAGGCCGCTGACCATCGCTGCGCAGCGGGCCACGGAAAGCATAGACGCCATGTCGGCCGGGGTTACAGCCGGTGAGAAACGACGTCCATGCAGGCGCCGTGATGGGCGGCAACGTCGAGCGCAGCACAGCGGTTGTGCCTTCATGCGCCAGTTTCGTCAGGTTGGGCATCCAGCCGCGTTCGCCAAAGGGATCGAGCAGGCGGAACGTCGCGCCGTCGAGGCCGATCACCCAGACACGTTCAGCACAAGGCTGCCTGGAAATGGTTTGCTCTTTCACCTGCCCGCAACTCACTCCCCCATCCAAACGGGATAACGATCACTTGCATCCACAGGCATGGTCAGGGGATGGCTCTCGCGACGTTCGAGATCGAGCACGTACAGGCCAAAGCGCTCCGTTTCTCCATGTGTGCCTCGCGTATAGTAGATGAAACGCCCATCACCACTCCAGAAAGGCATTTCACTATCCTCGTCCCCCTCTGTCAGTTGCTCGATCTCACCGCTGTTGACGTCAAGCAGATAGAGCTGCCAGAAACCTGTCTCGTTGCCCTGGAAAACAATGGTGCGACCATCCGGCGACCAGCGAGCGCGCCACTCGTCGGCTACCGAGTCCGTCAGGCGGCGCAGGTTCGAGCCGTCGGCATTCGCCAGGTACAGGTCAGCATAACCACCACGGTCAGAGGTAAAGACGATCTGGGTGCCATCAGGCGACCAGGCCGGCATCATGTCGTTCAACGTCCCCTCGATAAGCTGATGAGGTTCGCCGCCGTCACTGGATACCACAAAGATGCGGAAATGGCCCGCCTGCGTAACATAAAAAACGATCTGGCTGCCGTCCGGCGACCAGGCAGGACTGGTGGCGATTCCGTCCATCGAGAGGAGAAGGCGTTGATCCGTTCCGTCAACATTCATCAGATAAAGGTCCTGACCTGACCAATCCAGGCGAGCGCGGCCGTAGACGATCTGCCTGCCGTCCGGCGAGATCGCCGGTTCGACCTCGTTTTCGGGGGCGTTGGTAAGCTGGCTGATCTCTCCTGTTGCCAGGTCGAGCCGGTAGATGTCATAGCTGCCAGCGCGGTTGGAGTGAAAAAGCAACTGCCCTTCCAACCCCGGCAGCGGAAGCGGCGACTGAAGAGGAGAAGCAAGAGGGGCCGGACTGGCAGGGATGGGCGTAGCCGTCCCCCCGGGCCGACAACCCCCGATCATTGTAGCCACAAGCAGCCCCCCTGCAACCCACAGCAAAACATGACGCACTCTTCGACTGAATCCACTCATGGGAAAATCCTCCAATTATTGTAACTGCCTGCCCTCTTGCCAGCCACTTTCTAACCTGCGGCAAGGTAGTGGGCAGGTAGATACCTTCACAGATAGAAATACGGCACCATCCTGCCGACCAGACAAAGCCCATCGAACACGGCCAGCGCAAGCAGGCCGATCAACGTCCCCCACCGATCTGCCCATGCTGGCAACAGACTGTCAATCCCCCACGCCAGCACCAGGGCGATGGCAAAGAGGCCAGGAAACAGATAGCGCCCCTGCGGCAGCCAGTACGTGCCGCGCGCGCTGACCATGGGCAGCAGCGTCTGCAAGGCAAGCAGGAGCAGCGCGCCCAATAGCACGAGTAGATAGCCAACCCGCCCACTGCGCCCCGGCCGGCGCAGCAGAAACCACACTACGCCCACCAGCGCCACCAGACAGAACGCCTCGATCCAGCGATACCACCTCTCGGCCAGGGGTAGCTTGAGCCAGCCAAAGTTGCCCCAAAAGGAGCGAAAGCAGAACGCCGCCGCGCGGACGTACTCCCGCCACGCCGCCCTCCCCCACGACTGGGGCAGCAACAGCAGGTCGATCATGCGACGCGGCGTTCCCAGCCGGCCGGCGACCCTGTCCCACAGCCACAACAGCATGCGCTTCGACCCCTCCGCCGAGCCGTTGACCAGGAAAAGCCGTCCCTCCTCGTCGGAAAGCGCCAGCCCGTCGAAGAGCAACACGCTATCCGCCCCGGCAGGAGGCAGCAGGCGCACGGCCACCCAGCCCGGATCGGCGCTCACGGTATGGGTCACGGTAAAGGGTTGCCACATGTCGGCGGCGTCAACCTGAATCTGTGTCGTCCCGGCGCTGTCCACTACGGCAACCGTGGCCGTCAACGGCCCGCCGACGCCGCGCACCCGGCCGCTCAGGGTGAGCGTCCGCCCGGCAACCTCCAGGGTCGCCTCCGGCGAGAGGTTTTGGGCGACCCAGCCGTCCGCACAGGGGCCGACCCGCAGCACGGCCTCGCCCTCCCACGCGCCCTCCGCCAGGCGCGTCGGCCCGCAGCCCTGCCCCCGCGCCAGCCACCCCGTCGCGTCCCCCGCCGGCATCAGCGCCAACGCCGCCCCGACGCCGACCAGGAGCACAGCTCCGCCCGCCAGCGCCCACTTCAGGCGGCGCGAAAGCCGCACCCCCCGCACCCAGCCATAGACCGGCAGGGCCAGCAGCGCCGTCGGCAACAAGAACAAGGCCGTCTTTTTGCTCAGCAACGCCAGGACCAGCGCACCCAGAACCGCCAGCCCCCTCCGCCAGGTCAGCCCGTCCAGAAAAACGGGAACCAGGCTGGCAAAGAAAAGCGCGCCGCTCAACACCCCCAGCGCGTCGCTGCTGACCGCCGCTCCCATCTGGCCCAGCATCGGCAGCGAAAGGACGAAAAACGGCGGTATGAGCTGCATAAAGAGCGAGCCGGGGAACAATCGCCGCGTCGCCAGCGCCGTCACCCCCACAGCGGCCGCAGACAGCAAGACCGATACCGCCCGCCCGATGTACATCCCCGTCGCAACGTCTGCGTCCCCTGCCAGCCGCAGCAACAGACCGACCAGCAGATAGTACAGTGGGCGCTCGTCGCCCACCTGCGGCCGCGACTGGGCCAGGATGAGGGTCGTCGGCTCGGTAAAGCTGCGCGGCAGGGGGTCTGGCGTCGGCTGGCCGATAAAGCGCCAGAAACCGTAGCGGGCCATCGAGGCCAGCACCTCCCCCTGAAACGCCGCCGAGATCGCCTCCGGCCCCACCAGCGGCCCATATCGGCTCACCAGCCAGGCATACTCGAAATGGCCATGTTCGTCAGGCGACTGCCAGGGGGGGATGAGCATGCCATAGACGAACCCCCGCAACAGAGCCAGCACGACCAGGAGAAGCACAAGCCGCCGCCAGGTTCGCTGTTCGAGCGGACGGGGTTCCCCCCCGCCGCACCGTTTGATGGTTTCTAGCAAGCGCACGGTGCTTACTCTAACAGACTATGGGCAAAAGTCAAGCGGAATCGAAGCGGATGAGCACCCCGCCCGCGCTGTCCAGCACCTCCACCCCCCACGGCCCGCCGCCCGGCCCCCACGTCGTGCGGAAGGGCCGCCCCGGCCCGACCTCGGCCTGCCAGCGGGCGACCTCTGCCCCGCCCAGCCGCAACACGATGGTCGCCGCCTGCGGGCGAACGGTCTCCACTGCCACTTCGACCCCATCCCCCGCCGCCGCCAACCGCACCGCCGCCTCGCTGTTGGCCCAGCTCAGGCCGCCCATCCCGCTCACGGCATACCACTGCTCGCTCCAGCTCACCGTGTCACCCGGCTCCAGCGTGGCATAGCTCCAAAAGCTCGACGTCAGCCCGCCCCACAGCTCGAAATAGCGGCTGCTGTCATCCGTCCACAGTTCCGAGCCCAGGTCGCCCATGCAAAAGAGCTTGACCCCGCGCACCCACGAGGGCGCCGTGCGCACAATACCCTGGTCGCTGCCCGGGTCATAGGCGGCGGCAAAGCCCGCATCCGCCGCCTGCGGCGCAAAGACGCCCAGCCAGGAGCGAAATTCGCTGTAGCGGCTGAAATCGCGCCCCGCATAGACCGGCCAGCTCATCGCCGCGCCTGCGGCGGGCAATGACCCGTCACCGGTCGAATGGACAATGACCTCCGAGGCTGGCAGGACAAAGACCAACTGCGGCGAAGGCGCGTTGCTGTCCGAGAGGGTCAGCATGGCATTGGCCCAGAACTGGTACGGCTGCGCCTGCGCGGTGGGGTTGCTGATGCGCGGCGTCACCGTGACGTGACTGCTGCCCGCCGCCAACTGCACCGTCACCTCGACCTGCAAGCCGGTGCGGTCGTCCACATCCCACACGCGCACGCCGTTCCACAGCCGCTCGTACTGCCAGGGGCGGTACTCGTTGAGGCCGTGCTCTTCGGTGGGAAAAGCCCACTCCATCCCGCCCGTCGCCAGCCACCAGCCGCGATAGCCCCAGCCGGTTGGCTTGACCACCGGATTGGCGTAGAAAAGCTGCCGCCCGGTCGTGCGGTCGGTCCAACGCAGGATGCGCCCGCCCAGTTCGGGCAGTACGATCAACTGGACGTACTCGTTCTGGATGTAGACGGCAGTATAGCTGCGCGGGCTGGGCGGCGCGACGGCGTCGCGGTTCAGGCGGGGATAGGGATAGACCGGATCGTCGGGCGCGGTGGGGACGAGCGCCTGCTCCCAGCCGTAGCTGTTCAGCGTCACTGCGCCCTCCCAGACCGCCACCGGCTGCGGCGCGGGGGTGGGCGCGACCGTCGGCGGGGGGGTCAGCGGGGCTGGCAGGACAGTGGCGGCAGGGGAAGCCGGCGCCACCGCGGGCGATGTCACCGCTGTAGTCGGCGCTGGCGTGCTCGTCAGAGGGCGCGGCGTCGCCGTGGCTGTCGGCGGCGGCAGCGTCGGCGCGATCCAGGGGGTAATGGACGGTTCGACGGTCGGCGAGGGAGGGGACATCTCCGGCGCAAAGGGACTCCTGGCGCAACAGGCAGCGCACAGCAGGAGAACTGCTCCCAACAGGAAAAGACGGGACAGGCTCGGAGTCATGGCTAAAGGCTTTCTGAGCAATCTGTGTTGTAACGAGACCCTTCGCTGCGCTCAGGGTGACAGGGAAATCTGTGTTGCAAGCAATCCGTGTCGGTGGATCTCGGCAGCCAGCGCGCGCGCCCGCTGCGGCGCGTCGCCCACATAGCCGGCCACGTCGAGCAGCGCGCGCACCCGCTCCGCCGGCAGGTAGGCCACAATGCGCTCGTCGCCCGCCAGCGCGTCCGCCAGCGGGTTGGGCTGACCAGCCTTCACCGCCGGCCAGGCGGCCATGCTGTGCGTGCGGATGACCTCGTGCATCGCCTGGCGGTCGGCGCCCGCCTTGACCAGCTCCATCAGCAGGCGCTCGGTGGCGGCGAACGTGCCATAGGCCGCCACGTTGCGCTCGATGGCCTGGCGGTCCAGCACCAGGCCGCGCACCAGCCGCCCGGCGCGGCTCAGCAGCTCGTCGGCAGCCAGGAAGGCTTCGGGCAGGATCAGGCGGCGGTTGGCCGAGTCGTCGAGCGTGCGTTCCAGCAGCGACTCGGCGGCGTTGCCCCAGGCCACCGCCGGCAGCGCCGCCAGGTAGCGCGCCAGCGAGCAGAGGTTCTCGGCGTTGATCGGGTTGCGCTTGAAGGGCATCGCCGACGAGCCGACCTGCGCGCGGCCAAACGGCTCGCTCCACTCGCCGATAGGCGGCGACTGGAGCAGCCGCAGGTCGAAGGCAAAGCGATAGACACTCTGGGCGATGCCCGCCAGCGCCACAAGCACCTCCCAGTCCTGCTTGCGCGGCGCAACCTGGGTAGCCACGGGGAAAGCCTCCAGCCCCAACAGCGCCATCGCCCGCGCCTCTACTTCGGCCGGCGTGCGCTCGCTCCCGGTCAGCAGTTGCGCCGCCGCAGCCGACGTCCCCACCGCCCCCTTGAAACCCTTGCCGCGCAGGGTCGCCCGCAGGCGCGCCACCGCCCCCAGGTCGACCAGCAGGTCCTGCGCGTACTGCGCCAGGCGATAGCCCACCGTGGTCGGCTCGGCCGGCTGGAGGTGGGTGTAGCCCATGCAGACCAGCTCCGCCGTCTCCTCGATGCGTCCGGCCAGCGCCGCCAGCAGCTCGCGCAGCGCCCCTTCGATCAGCGCCAACGCCTCCCGCAGGCGCAGCGCATCGGCATTGTCGAGGATGTCCTGGCTGGTAGCCCCCAGGTGCAGGATCGCCCCGCCGACGGGACACTGTTCGGCAAAGGTGCGCAGCTCTGCGACCAGGTCGTGATGAGTCTCGGCCTCCCACTGCGCCGCGCGCTCGAAATCGACCTCGTCCTGGTGCGCTTCCAGGTCGGCCACCTGCTCTGGGGTAACCAGGCCGGCTTCCATCTGCGCGCGGGCCAGGGCGACCCAGACGCGACGCAGCAGGCGGCGGCGATGGGCCTCGCTCCACAGCCGGCGCATGGCCGCGCTGCCATAGCGCCAGGTGAACGGCGAGAGAAACGTCTCATAGTCGAACATCCAGAATCCCCTCCTGCCGATACCAGGCCAGTGTCTCCCGCGCCCCTTCCTCGAAGGACGTCGGCTCGAACCCCAGCTCGCGGCGCGCCTTGTCGATGCTCACCTGCCAGTCGTAAAAGACGTAGGGATAGAGGCCCAGCGGATAGTAGGGCTCGCGGCGAGTGAAGCGCGACAGCCAGGTCCAGACGCGGGCCAAAAGAACCATGCCCCGCGCTGGCGTGTTCACCCAGCGCAGCCGTCCCCCCAGCAGCCGCTCCACCGTCTCGTTGATCTGAAGGTGGGTCAGGCAGGGCCCGCAGATGTTGTAGACCTGGCCCGGGCGGCCGCGCTGAAGGGCCAGCCAGACCGCATGGGCCACGTCGCGGACATAGACGGGAAAGATGACATGTCGCCCGCCGTGGATGCGCATCGGCAGGCCCTTCAGAGGGTCCTCGAAAAAGAGGCGGTTGAAGGCATAGCGTCCCCAGGGGCCGTAGTAAGCGCCGGGGCGCAGGACCACCGCCGGCAGGCCATGCTGCCGCCACGCCTCCAGCACAACCCCTTCCGCTGCCAGCTTGCTCTCCTGATAGGGGTCGCGGGGAGCGCATGGCGTCTCTTCGCTGATGGGCGTCCCTGGCGGCGGCTCGCCGACGACGGCGATGGTCGAGATGTGGACAAAGCGCTCCACCTCCGCCGCCCGCGCCGCGTCCACCACGTTGCGCGTGCCCTCGACGTTGACGGCAAAGAACGCTTCCCGCTCGCCCCACAGGCGGAAGAGGGCGGCGGCGTGAACGACTGCCCCGCAGCCGGCCGCCGCCGCCCGCACCGCTGCGGCATCCCGTATGTCCCCCCAGGCCCACTCGACCCCCAGGGGCTGCAGAAAGGCATAGTCAGACGAAGGGCGGACCAGGACGCGCAGGCGGTATCCGCCCTCCACCAGGTAGGGACAGAGCGTGTGCCCCAGAAAACCGGTAGCGCCGGTGACCAGGATCGGCCAATCAGTCCGCAGCGTCAATCGTTCGTCTCACAGTCGTTGTTGACTACCTCGGGACTGGAGCGCGGGTCGATGAAGAGGCCATAGCGGCCGTTGCCCCGGCACTCGTTCTGGCGGGCGGCGCCGCTGCCGCCCTCGAAGTAGGCGATGCCCACGTCGCCGTTGTCGTTGCAGGTATTCTGCTCCAGCAGAGGCGTTGCTGCGCCAGCAACAAGGATGCCGCCCACGCCGTTCTGCGAGCAATCGTTCTGCCGCGCCGTGCCGCCCGTGCGGTCGAGGAAGGCAATGCCAACCACCTCGTTGCCGGTGGTCGTGTTCCCCTCCAGGGTGAACTGGGCGCTGTCTTCCAGCAGGATGCCCGAGTTCGAGTTGTCCGTCACCTGGCACTGGCGCACGCTGCCCGAGGCGCTGCCACGCAGGCGGATGCCAGCGCTCAGGCCGCTGAGCTGGCTGACGATCGCCCCGCTGAAGCGGCAGCGGAGCAGGTGCACCTGCCCGCTGTCGGCGTCCAGGACGTCGGCGGGCGCCTCGCCCTCGTGACGGAAGGTCAGGTCCTGCGCGGTCAAGACTCCCGTGCCGGTGAAGTAGAGCACGCGGCCTTCGCCATCAAAGACCACCTCCGTCTCATCCACCCCCGCGCCGACCAGGGTGAGCGTCTGGCTGATCGTCAGCGGTGCAGAGAGGCGGTAGACGCCCGGCCCCAGGTTGATGACGCTGCCGGCAGGGGCATTGGCCACCGCTGCTTCCAGTGTGGCGTAATCGCCGCTGCCGTCGGCCTCGACGCGGATGCCGCTGCTGCCACAGCCGGCAAGCACCAGCGCCAGGACGAGAAGCAAACCCACCACAAGGTTCTTTTTCATGACCAACTCCTGTATCGCGTATCGCGTATCGCTTATCGCTTATCGCTTATCGCGTGTCGCTTGGCGTGTATCGCTTATCGCATACGCATATCGCGTATTGCATACGCATACGGCGTATTGCTGCTTCACAGGCCCAGCTCGCGCAGGGTCTCGGCGCGCGGATGGCCGGTCTGGGGGTCCCAGCCGTACTCGGCATAGGCCCCAGCCAGCAGCGCCTCCATGTCGGGCACCGTTCCCTCTGTGCCCCCTCCCTCCAGCGGACGGAGCAGCAGATCGGGCAGGCGGTCGTCCGCACGGGTGAGGCCGCGGCGCATGTTGAGCAGCCGCTTCTGGGTGACGATGCGCCTGCCCAGCGTCATCAGGTCATCCGCGACCAGCCCCCAGCCGGTCGCCGCGTTGAGCGCGCCCAGCACCCGCTCGACGCCGGGGTTCTGGAACTGGCAGAGGATCATGGCGTTGTAGAGGTTGCGCCAGGCCTGCTGACGCGCGGCGATGCGCCCTTTCTCCTCGGACGACTCGAGCCGCTCGCCGGGTATGATGCCCAGCTCGAACGCCGGCCCCTGCCCCGTGTCGACCCCGTACATGTCGCCCTCCATGTGACAGGCGCCGCGCGGCGAGAGGGCATAGACCGGCGCCATGCCGTGGAACGCGCGCGGGTCGTGCAGCGGCACTTCCAGCCGGTTGACCGTCACGGCCAGTTCGGGCACGCCAAAGCGCCCGGCCAGCCTGGCGCTGCCCTCGGCCAGGGCGTCGCCAAAGCCCTCGCGGCGGGCGATCAGACCGATCAGGCGGTGGACCGTCCCATAGTCGCCGTAGCGAATCTCCAGGCCGCCCGTGTCGGCGGCGGTGAGGATGCCCCGCTCGAACAGCTCGCAGGCCAGGGCGATGGTGCTGCCGGTGCTGATGGTGTCCAGCCCATAGACGTTGCACAGGTGCCCGGCATAGATCACCGCTTCCAGATCGTCGATCAGCAGCAGCGAACCCAGCGCGCCCAGCGTCTCGTATTCGGGGCCGTCGACCTTGTCCAGCCCAAAGCGCGGGGCGCGCGTCTCGCGGCCGCAGACGATGGGACAGCGGTAGCAGGCGACGCTGCGGTTCAGGTAGCCGTCGGTCAGCAGGACGCCGGAGAGGTTGCTGCCGGCGGGCCATTCCCCCTGCTGGTAATAGCGCGTCGGCATATCGCCGTACATCAGCGCCATGTCGACGTAGCAGGCCGTCCCGGCCAGACGGAGCGCCATGGCGGGCATATCCTCGTCCAGCGCGTCGAGGATGGCGCGGACCAGCGCGGAAAAGCCGTCAGGATCAGCCAACGGCACTTTGGCCGTGCCGCGCAGGCCGATGGCCTTGAGCTTTTTGGCGCCCATCACCGCGCCCATGCCGGTGCGCGCGGCAGCGCGGCCATGGTCGTTCATCACGGCAGCCATGGGCACGCCGTTTTCCCCGGCAGCGCCGATGCAGAGCACCCGCGCCTTGGGTTCGCCCAGCGCCTGGCGCACGCGCTCCTGGGTCTGGTAGGCGTCCTGCCCCCACAGGTCGGCGGCGTCGTGGAGGGCGGCCTGGCCTTCGACGATGGAGAGCCAGAGCGGGCGCTCGGCCTGTCCGGTGACGACGATGCCGTCATAGCCAGCAAAGCGCAGCTCCGGCCCGACAAAGCCGCCCGTGTTGGCCTCGCCCCAGATGCCGGTGAGCGGGGAGAGAGCGCAGACGCTGAGGCGACCAGCGGAGGGCATGGCCGTGCCCACCAGCGGGCCGGTCATGAAAAGCAACGGATTATCCGGTCCCAGGGGGTCGGTGTCGGCGCTGACCATATCGTAGAGCATGCGCGCGGCCAGGCCGCTGCCGCCGACGAAAAGACGGGCCAGCCCCTCGTCCAGCGGCTCGTCCCACACCTGGCCACGGCTGAGGTCGACGCAGAGGATGCGGTTCATGTAGCCGTTCATCGGGTCTCCTAGAAATCCACCGGCTGGCCATCGTAGGCGTAGAGGAAGAGCTGGCGCAGTTCCTCATAGGCCGGGGCGCGGGCGGCGGTGATGATCTGGGTATCGTTGAAGGCATCTTCGACCAGCTTGTCCAGGCGAGCTTCATAGTCGGCGCGGCTGATGCCCGCTTCGGCCACCGAAGCGGGGTTGCCTACGTCGCGGATCAGGTCGCGCAGGCAGGCAGCCAGGGCGCGGGCGCCCGGCTCGCCGTCGACGTTGGAGCGCCCCAGCAGCGCCGCCAGGTGCGCGAACCGCTCCGGCGCCTGGCGGGCGACGAACTCGATCGTGTAGGGCAAAAAGATCGCCACAGCGCGGCCATGCGGCACGTGAAAGACGCTGCCCAGCACGTGCCCCATGGCATGGGCCATCGAGGCCATGGCGTTGCCAAAGCCCAGACCGGCGCAGGTGGCGGCGTTGTGCATGTGCGTGCGCGCTTCCATGTCGGAGCCGTTGAGCACCGCGCGGGGCAGGTTCTCGAAAATCAGGCGGGCGGCGCTGACGCACAGCCCATCGGTGACGTCGGTGTGCCAGGTGCAGGTGTAGCCCTCGACAGCGTGGGTCAGCGCGTCCAGGCCCGTGTCGGCAGTGAGGCGGGGCGGCATGCCGGCCGCCAGCGCCGGATCGACAATGGCCAGGTCGGCGACGTTCTCGCGGTTGCCCAGGCCCATCTTGCGTTGCTCTGTAGTGTCCGTCAGCACGATGGCCCAGGTGACCTCGGCGCCGGTGCCGCTGGTGGTGGGGATGGTGATCAGACGGGCTTTCTGGCGCAACCCCAGGCGGATGAAGGGGTTGATCTCGGCCGGTTCCAGGTCGGGCCGCTCGTAGAGCACCCAGAGCGCCTTGGCAGCATCCATCGGCGAACCGCCGCCGAGGCCCACAATCCAGTCCGGCGCAAAGTCTTGCGCGACGGCCACCCCCTGGCGTACCGTTTGCACGCTGGGATCCGGCTCGACGCCGGCAAAGACGGCCGTTTCGATGCCGGCGCGGCGCAGGTGGCTTTCGACCTGTTCGACCAGGCCCAGCTCGACAAGGGTGCTGTCGGTGACGATCAGCGCGCGCCGGCCGGACAGCTCGTCCAGCTCATCGAGCGCCCCTTCGCCAAAGACGATCTGCGGAGAGACGAAATACCACATAGACACAACCTCCTTATGGGTGGTCAGTGGGCGGCAGGGAGCGGTGTAGACGGGAAACAGGGAGTTAGCCGCTGAACTCGGTTGGGATGCGCGCGCAGCAGGAGACAATCTCCTTGGCGGCAGCGGGGTAGCGCATGACCTTCATCATGTTACCCTTGAGCTTGAGCTTGCGGGTCATCATCCCCTGGATCGGCTCCAACTGCCCTTCGATCACCTTGCGCCAGTTGCTGTAGGGGGCGCTGATGACGAATTCGGCCGGCCGCTCGTCCTCGCTGGACAACATCGCTGCGCCCGTGCTCTTGCCGTGGTAGAGGCCGAGGAAGAGATAGTTCGTGTGCGGGTAGGCCTCGTCCGGCTCGACGACAAAGATAAAGTCGCCCTCCCAGTCCCTGGCCGAGCGCTCGTAGGACGCGCTGGCGTTGAGCTGTTTGCTCAGCTCCTGGATCCATTCTTCTGAAGGGAACTTGAAAGCCATGATCATCCTCCTGATTGTAAACTGTGATTGAGAGAATTGCGATACGGCGGTAGCATCTGCCGCTCGACGCGGCCCGCCTCGTCGTTCCAGCGCAACAGGTCAGCCTGAACGTCACCGTCCCCGCTCAGCAAGCGCACGAAGGTGAACTGCACATCCTGGCCTACCGTCTGCAGGCGGCGGGCGTCCTCGGCAAACTCGACAAACCAGCAGCCAGTGTTCAAATAGTAGACGTGGTTGCCATCCGCCCGCCGTTCGACCAGGTCGGCCTCGGTGTAATGCGTGTGGCCCATAATGTAGAAGCGTAGGGCAGGGTCATGCGTGGCCAGGTGGGCGTGGATGCGCCGCACGGCGCGGGAGAGGTAGGGATCGTGACCCATGCGCGCCGCCCGCTGCTGCAAAGCGCGCGCCAGGAGAAGGAACGGCCCGAACCAGAGCGCGATCTCAGCCAGGCGGCGCAGCGCCGGGCCGAGCGCCGCCGAAGGAAAGCCGGCCGGGACGAGCGCCGCAAGCCAGGGTACGGCAGCGACGTACCAGAACACGACCAGAGCAACCGCCGCCAGGATCAGCACGGCCTTGAGCACGTGCCCCAGCGGACTGAAGAGGAACCAGGCCAGCGGGCGGTTCGACAGCAGCGGCCTGACCATCGCCTGATAGATGCGGCGGATGAGTTGGGGGTCGAGGCCGGAGGCTTTGGCCTGGTGCTTCAGGTCCTCCTCGCTCGGTCCCTGTTCCTTGCCCTGCCCTGCCCGCCACAGCCGCCGCGCCATCCACATAAAGTCGATCCCGTGGCGAAGGATGATCGAGAGCGCCTGCCAGGGATAGCGGCGGATCAACTCCAGCATAGCCGAGGCAGCCTGGCCGCGATTCTCCCACTCTGGGTACTCGTCCTCCAGCCGCGTGTGGATGCAGGTCACCGCCAGGCTGCCCACTGGCGGGTTGAGCATCCACTCGTCATCCGCCATGACGGGGCGGATGGGGTTGGGCACGGCGTCGAGCGGCTCATACTGCTTGCCGTGCTCGGCGTAAAAGAGGCCCTTGCGGTAGTAGAACCAGCCGGGGCTGAAATCGACCTGCTGATCGAGGTCGCAGGGCAGCGGCTGATCGGCGGGGATGCCCAACTCGGCGCGCACCTCGCGCTCGATGCAGTCGCGGATGCGCTGCTGGACGGCCGGCCAGTAGAGTTCCAGGTCGTGGTTGCCGCGCACAAAGACAATGCGGTGTCCCCGGCTGACGAAGCGGGCCAGGGCGCGGAAAAAGAGGGGATGGCCCTGATAGATCACGGTCACCTTGTCGGCGCTTTTCTCCGGCGTGGGCAAAAAGCCATAGCGCCGCTCGAACGCCTCGTTGTGCTCCACAGGGCGCGCCTTGCCTTCGGCCAGCGTCAGCGCGGGCAGCCCCAAGGCGGGCGATTTCTTGCCGTGGGGCTGGTAACGGTCGTGCAGCTCCACGGCCCAGGGCGGCAGGTTGGGCAACGGGGCAAAAGCCGGGGCGGTCTTTGCCGGTTCCAGGCAGATGCGCCCGGCCAGCAGGTCATCCTCGAACAATAGTCGCTGCAGCCGTTCCGCGTCGGGGTCGGGGGGCGGCGCGCTGAACTGTTGCTGCCAGTAGGTCGGCAGCGGCCCGCTGCGGCTCTCCTTTTCGCGCAGGTAGCGCCGCGCCAGCTCCTCGTCGAAGGGCAAAAAGTCAAAGGCATCGCCGACAAAGACCAGCTCCCAACGCTTCCCTGGAGCGCAGTTCTCATCCGCCCAGCGCAGCCAGCGGGAGAATGGCTCGTCGAAGACAAAGTCCTCTCGCGGGTGGTAGGCGCGCCGCTCGGCGTCATAGCCCTGGGAAATGTGCAGGTCACTGACAAAGAGATAGTCGAACCCGGCCTTGTTCACGCTGCAAAGTATAGCATGTGTGGGCAGGATGTCAAAGTTTGACAGAACCCCTTCTCTCGGCTATAATCCGCCCGCTTCTCAAAGCTCGCGGGCCAGGCAAAAGCGCCCGCGCGGGAAGGATGAACTATGCAAAGACGAGATATTGTGTTGTTGGTCTTGATTGTCGTCCTGGCAGCCGTAGCCATCTTTGTCGACCTGGAGATCGATCATCCCCAATGGGTCGAGAACCTGCTGTTCTGGCAGCCGGAAGGGGCGCGGGCGATTGCCCTCCGCCTGGGGCTGGACTTGCAGGGCGGCCTGCAGGTGTTGCTGGCGGCGGACGTTGCCGACGACGCGGCGGTGAGCGCCGAAGATATGGAAACGGCGCGCCAGATCGTCGAGAACCGCGTCAATGCCCTGGGGCTGACCGAGCCGCTGGTGCAGCGACAGGGGGAGCGGCGCATCATCGTCGAGCTGCCAGGGATCGAAGACCCGGCGCTGGCCATCGAGACGATCCAGGGCACGGCGCTGCTCGAGTTCGTCGACACGGGGGGCGTCTACCTGGAGCCAGGCACGGTGGTCTCCACGACGACGGGCGCGCCGACCAGCGCCCCCACCGACATGGGCATACCTGGCCTCACGCCCATCGGGCCGGTCACCCAGACCACAACAACCACCGGCACGGTCTATCAAACCCTCTTCACCGGCGCCGAGCTGGAACAGGTTGGCAGCCCCTACCCGAACGAACGCAACGAATACCAGATCCCTTTCAGGCTGTACGAGAACGGGACACGCATTTTCGACCAATTCACCACCCTCCACGCGCCGACCAGCGAACAGGCGGTACACTATCCCCTCTGCATCGTGCTGGACAAGGTGGTGATCTCCTGCCCTGGCATCGCCTCGCGCATCCCTAACGGTCAGGGTGTGATCAAGCTGGGCAGGTCCTCCTACGAGGAGGCCTATGCGCTCTATGTCCAGCTTCACTATGGCGCGCTGCCGGTGCCGCTGCGCGTCGAGACGACGGACCGCGTCGGTCCGACGCTGGGCGAAATCTCTGTCGAGCAATCGATCCGCGCCGGTATCGTTGGCCTGTCTGTCGTCTTGCTGTTCATGCTCATCTATTACCGCCTGCCCGGCGCGCTGGCGGACGTGGCCTTGCTGCTCTATGCGGCGCTCAACCTGGCCTTTTACAAGCTGATGCCGGTCACCATGACCCTGCCCAGCATCGCCGGTTTTCTGCTCTCGGCGGGGATGGCGGTGGACGCCAACATCCTGGTTTTCGAGCGCATGAAGGAAGAGTTGCGCGCCGGGCGCAGCCTGCGCGCGGCGATCGAGTCGGGCTTTAGCCGCGCATGGACCTCGATCCGCGACTCGCAGATCTCCACCATCATTGTCTGTATCGTGCTGTGGCTCTTTGGCCGCAACTTTGGCGCCAGCATGGTCCAGGGCTTTGCCACGACGCTGTTCATCGGCACGGTGATCAACATCTTTACCGCAGTCTTTGCCACGCGCACCTTTGTGCGCCTGGTCTTTGCCCTGGCCAGCGACTGGCTTGCCTCCCGCCGCTGGCTGCTCGGCGTCTAGGGGAGGAAAGCAAAATGTTCAACATTGTCGAAAAGCGACGCTGGTACTTTATCGCCTCGGGCATCGTCATCCTGGCAGGCATCGTGGTCATGATCCTGAGCGTGGTGCGCTTTGGGACGCTGGTGCGGCTGAGCATCGACTTTACCGGTGGCAGCCGCTTTGTCCTGCGCTTTACGGAAACAGCCGATGAGACGGCCATCCGCCAGGTCTTTGACGAGCAGGGCTTTGAGGAAGCCATCATCCAACGGCTGGGCGCGCCGGAGAACAACACCTGGCAGATACGCACCAAAGAGGCAGCGCCCAACCAGGTGGAGGAGATTCTGGAGGCGCTGGAAGCGCAGGTCGCGCCGCTCGACCGGCTGCAAATGACCTTCGAGACCGTCTCGCCGACCATCGGCGGCGAGGTGACGCGGGCAGCCGGGGCGGCAGTGGCCGTCGCCGCCCTCATCATCCTGATCTTTATCTGGTGGTCCTTCCGCCGCGTCCCGCACGCCTTCCGCTACGGCGCGGCAGCGATCATCGCCATGCTGCACGACATCCTCGTCGCCGTCGGCTTTTATGCGCTGATGGGCTTTCTGCGCGGCTGGGAGATCGACGCCCTCTTCCTGACCGCTATTCTGACCGTCAGCGGCTTTTCGGTGCAGGACACTATCGTCGTCTTTGACCGCATCCGTGAGAACCTGCCGCGCTATCGCGGCGAGCCATTCGAGCGCGTGGTCAACCGCTCGATCCTGGAGACGATCCACCGTTCCCTGGCCACCCAGTTGAACGCCATCTTTGTCATGGTGGCGATCATTCTCTTTGGCGGCGAAAGCATCCGCCCCTTCATCACCACCATGCTGGTGGGCATGCTCAGCGGCACCTACTCCTCGATCTTTATCGCCGTGCCGCTGGTTGTGGTTTGGGAAAAGTGGAGCCAGCGGCGGGCGCTGGCACAGGCTGCAGCATAAGCCGCAGTTGCTGTTTTCTCCGTTTCCTGTATAATTGAGTCGATGTTCGCCCGGCAGGTCTTCACCTACGCCTACGTTGGCGGATTGTAGCGCACGGCGCAGTCCATGCGCCATACGGCGCTGCAATCCGCCCTCCAGAGCCCACCTTCGTGGGCTCGTTCTTTTCTCGATCCCCTTGAAGCTCGAGGAGTGAACCGATGAACCAAAAATCGCTCGACGAACAGGTCGCAATTCTCATGCACGGCGCCGATTACGGCGACGAGCAGATCAAAGAAAACATGGCCGCCGAACTGCGCCAGCGGCTGGCAGAGGGCCGGCCGCTGCGGGTCTACTGCGGCTACGACCCCACTGCTGTCGATCTGACCCTGGGCCATACGATCACGATGCGCCGCCTGCGCCTCTTTCAGGACATGGGCCACCAGGCCATCTTTGTCATTGGCACTTTTACCGCTCTCATCGGCGATCCATCGGACCGGGACAAGGCCCGCCCGCGGCCCACGCTGGCGCAGTTGGAGGAGAACGCCAAAAGCTATCTCGACCAGGCTTTCAAAATCCTCGACCGCGAGCGCACCGAGGTGCGCTACAACGGCGAGTGGCTGTCCAAACTCAACTTTCAGGACATTGTCGAGCTGGCGGCCAACTTTACCGTGCAGCAATTCCTGGTGCGGGACAACTTTGCCAAACGCTACAGCCGCGGCGACCCTATCTGGCTGCACGAGTTTATGTACGCGCTGATGCAGGGTTATGACGCCGTGATGCTCAGGGCCGACGTCCAGCTCGGCGGCACGGAGCAGCTCTTCAACCTGCTGGCCGGCCGCAAGCTGCAAGAGGCCTTTGGACAGCGCCCCCAGATCTGCATCACTTTCCCCATCCTCGTCGGCACCGACGGCAAGATGCGCATGTCCAAGAGCATGGGCAACTATATCGGCATCAACGAGCCGCCGGAGGTGATGTACGGCAAGGTCATGTCGCTGCCCGACGAGGCCATGTCCAACTACTTCAACCTGGTGACGCGCTGGAGCCCGGAGGAGATCGCCGCGATCGAGGCGGCGCTGGCCGACGGCTCGCTCCACCCCCGCGACGCCAAGATGAAACTGGCCTGGGAGATCGTCGACTCCCTCCACGGCACAGAAGCGGCCAACGCCGCCGAGCAGCACTTTCGCACCGTCTTTCAGCAGCGCGAGTTGCCGGACGAAATGCCGGCGCGTGTCCTGCACGAGCCGGTCAACATCATCGACCTGATCCACCAGGCCGGCATGGCGTCAACCAAGAGCGAGGCGCGGCGGCTGGTGCAGCAGGGAGCGGTCAGGCTGAACGGCGAAAAGGTCAGCGACATCGAGGCCATGATCGCGCCTGGCGCAGGCGTGTTGCAGGTGGGCAGGCGCCGCTTCCTGCGCCTGAAAGGGGAGTAGAGCGCCATGCCCTACCAGGAGGTCAACGGTCTGCGGATCCACTACCTGGTGGAGGGGATCGAGCCGACGGTGCTCTTGCTGCTGCATGGCCTGGGCTCGTGCGCGGAGGACTGGCCGTTCCAGTTTGCCGCGCTGAGCGAGCGCTTTACCGTGCTGGCCTGCGACCTGCGCGGACACGGGAAGACGGACGCGCCGCCCGGCCCCTATAGCATCGAGCAGATGGCCGGCGACGTGGCCGGCCTGCTGGCCGCGCTGGGGATCGACGCGGCCCACGTCGTCGGCCTCTCGCTGGGCGGGCTGGTGGCGCAGGCGCTGGCCATCGCGCAGCCGGCGCGGGTGCGCTCGCTGGTGCTGGTCAATACCTTTGCCCGCCTGCGTCCGCAGGGGCTGCGTGGCTGGGCCTATCTGCTCTATCGCGCGCTGGCGATGGCTGTGGGCGGGTTGGAGGCGCAGGCGGAGGTGGTGGCACGAGGGGTATTTCCGCGTCCGGAGCAAGAGCCGCTGCGAAGGCTGCTCGCTGCGCGGCTGAAGACGAACGACCCGGCGGCCTATCGTGCGGTGATGCGTGCCATCATGCGCTTCGACAGCCGCCGTGACCTGGCGCGCATCCGCGTGCCCACCCTGGTCATCGCCGGAGCCGACGACACAACAGTGAGCCTGGCGGCCAAGAAGGAGCTGGCGGCAGGCATCGCGGGCGCGCGCCTGGAGATCGTGCCGGACTCGGGCCACGCCACACCGCTGGACCGGCCGAGGATGTTCAACGCTCTGCTCAGGGAGTTTCTGACCGGTTTATGAAGGGTTCCGCCGCAGAAAGGCGTTACCTGCCGCGTGAATAGTCCCGCCTCCCGCGACGCTTTGCGCTGTCGCCTGCGCCGGCTGGGCCTGGTGCGCGGCTTTAGCCAGTTGCCGCCCTCGCCGCGCCGCGCCGTGGCCATCGAAAGCCTGGTTGCCGGGCGTTTCCACGCCACGCCCTATGGCCAGTGCTTCGTCGCCGAACGCCGCTTTTCGCTCGACCACGCGCACGGCAGCACCGCCCTGGGCCTCTTTCTCGGCCTCTCCCCGGCAACCCTCGCCGCCATCGCCCAGGCGCCAGAGCTGAAGGGGATCGACCTCTTCCAGGCTGTCTTTCTGGACACGGAGACGACCGGCCTCTCCGCCGGCAGCGGGACGATGGCCTTTCTCGTCGGGTTGGGCTTTTTCGACGGCGACGCCTTTTGCCTGCACCAGGCCTTTTTGCGCGACCCCGGCGACGAGCGCGCACTGGTCGATTGGCTGGAAGAACTGACCCCTCGCTTTGCCGCCGTAGTCACTTTCAACGGCCGCTGCTTTGACCTGCCGCTGCTGGAAGCCCGCTTTGTGCTGGCGCGGCGGCCCTTCCCGCTGGCGGCGGCGCCGCACCTGGACCTCTTGGGGCCGGCGCGACGGCTGTGGCGCGACCATCTGCACTCCTGCGCGCTCTCTTCGTTGGAGCGCACGGTGCTGGGCGTGCAGCGCGACCAGGCCGACGTGCCCAGCGGCGACATTCCGCGCATCTATCGCGATTATCTCGCCACGGGCGACGCGCGCGAGATCTCGCGCATCTTTTATCACAACCAGATCGATATCCTCAGCATGGTCACCCTGGCCGTGCGCCTGGGCCAGGCGTTCGGCAGCCCGGCGGCGGACCTGCACGGCGCCGAACACTTTGCCCTGGCCCGCTGGTATGAAGAGACGGGCGGCGACGTGGAGGGCGAATTGCGCGCAGCCCTGGCCGCCGCTTTGCCCCTCGACCTGCGCCTGCGGGCGCTGCGCGAACTGGCCTCCTGGCTCAAACGTCAGGGCCGCCGCGCCGAGGCCCTCCAGTGGTGGCAGCAACTGGCCATCGAGGATCCGTGGGACACCGGCGCAGCGGTGGAACTGGCCAAGACCTTCGAGTGGCATCTGGATCGTCCGGCGCTGGCAGCGGGGTGGACCCGCCTGGCGCTGCAGCGCGCCAGCCGTCGTCTTCCCAGCCCTCAGCGGGAACACGAACTGGCCGCGCTGCGCCACCGTCTGGCGCGGCTCCAGCGGCGGCTAGATCAGAGCGAGGAACAGCAAGCCCGCTAACCCGCCGACTGCCAGCCCGGCGATGACGTCGAAGAAATAGTGCACCTGCAGGGCTACCCGCGCCAGGCAGACCAATCCCCCCCACAGGGAAAAGAGCGCTACCCCCCAGCCCGGCAGCAGCGGCGACAGCACGGCAATCATACAGCCGATGCGGGTGGCGTGGCCGGAGGGGAAAGCATGCTGGTCTATCGAGGCATAGAGGCCCGCTGCCGGGCCGTCTGGCCGGCGGCGGCGCACGATGAATTTGATCGTCGTGGCCAGCAGGGCGCCGACCACGGTGGCCAAGAGGGTGCGCAGGCCAAAGCTCCGCCAGGCCGGACTGCCCCACAGGATGGCCGCAGCCGCAGCACCAAGCCACGCAGCGCTGTCGCCCGAGTGGGCGACGATGTGCGCCAGCCAGCGCGGCAAGCCCGCGGGCACAGCCACGCGCGCCGAAAGCGCCCGGTCAGCCAGGATCAGCCGCTCCAACAGCGACTGTTCAGCAGGTCGCTCCACCCTGGCGGGCCTCCAGTTCGGCGCGGGCGATCTCGAGCTGGAACGGCTTGTCGATGTCCATGCCCAGCTCAGCATCGGCGCAGACGACGACCCGCCCGCGGATGTTGAACGTCCGCTCGGCGATCCGCTCGGCCTCCGCCAGGCTCAGGCGATGCAGCAGCAGCTTGAACAGCGGCCCGATCCCGCCGACCAGGCGCGCCTGCTTGAGCGGGCTCTTGCGCGCGGCGGCCACCCGCTCCCACAGCGCGGGGTCAGCCACGATGTCGGAACGCACCAGCGAGACATCGCCGCCGGCAAACTCGCCGTCCAGCAGGCGCACGTAGGTGCGGCGCGAGGTGGGGAAGCGCCCCTCCATCACCGAGCGCTCGATGATCCCGTAGTAAAAATCGTCGTCGGTCTCCAGGCAGGTCTCGATGAAGCGGTCGACGATCTCGGCGGTGATCAGCGGCACGTCAGAGCTGCTGACCAGCACCCCGTCAGTTGCCGCTGGCAGGGAAAGGGCATAGCGCACCCCTGCCTGGGCGTTGGCAAAGAGGCTGCCCTGATCGGGCAGATGGTCGATGGCAGGCGGCAACAGGTCGTGCTCTTCCGGTGGCAGGCCAATGACGACGATCTGGCGGATGTAGCGCGAGCGCTCCAGCGCGTCGACCACGTAGGCGATCATCGGCCGCCCGGCGATCGGGATCAACGCCTTGGAGTGGCCCTGCGTATAGGCCGCCAGCGGGTCGTCCTCTTGCGGGGAATGCCCTGCCAGAATCACCCCCACCAAAGAGCGTTCACCCATTTTCCTCTTCTCCTTCGTCCAGCCGCTGCAGCGTGGGCCGCAGCCCCAGCCGCTCCAGCATCTCTTCCAATTCCGATTCCGTCAGCGGCCGTTTTTTCCCGGCCAGGGCAACCAGCGCCGCTTCCATCACGTTCGTGCCGAAGGAGCGCCCTTCCAGGCGCGGTGTGGCGGTGACCAGGTAGCGCACCCCGCGCTGGCGAAAGGCCTCCACGTCAGCCGGCGTGGTGGTGTTCGTGACGATGACCTTGCCGTCCAGCCGCTCCGGCATGTGCCGCTTGATGTAGAGGCAGTCGCCAGCGATGACGGTGGCCCATTCGTACCAGGCGCGGAAGCGCGGGACGATCACTTCCTGCTTTTCGCCGGTGGGATAGAGCTGGTCGAGGGGCAGGCGGCCGACGATGGGCAGCAGGATACGCGCCAGCAGGTGCAGGGCGCGCAGCGAGCGGATGGGGATGGCCAGCCCCAGGGCAAAGCCCAGGTCGCCGAAGAGCAGCTCATAGCCGGCCTCGGCGAAGGAGAGCGCCGAGCCGTAGCGGTCAACGCCGGTGGGGATCAGCACGCGCTTGGGGAAAACCTCGGCGCCGATCTCGGCCTCGACGAACTGGGCCAGGCGGCGCTCCAGCGTGTGTTTGAGCCCGCCGCCATCGACCACCGGCGTATGGCGCACGCCAGCGACGAGCTTTTGCGCGTCATAGAGGGGATAGTAGCGCCCGGCGACGGTCATCCCCAGATCGATGCCGCCGACGCCCAGCGCATCCACCTGCCCGTCGAGTTCGTTGAACAGCGCGATGGCCCGCGCCACATCGCCGTCGGTGCCGATGCGCTCGAGCTCGATCTCTTCTCCCAACAGCGAGAGGATGACCCGCTTGTCCCGCTTCGAACTGCCCAGGCTGATACTGACGGCACGTTTCATATGGGGGGAGCTAGTTGCCTGTCCGGCGGATGAACTCCAGGCTGCGGGCCATATAGTCCAGCTTTTCCATCTCCAGGGAGACGAGCGGCTGGTGGGGGAGGGCGCGCAGCATGGGCAGCACCTGGCGGTAATCGACGATGCCTCCTTCAGCGTCCAGCGGGAGGTGCTCGTCGTACAGCCCACGGTTGTTGTTGATGTGACAGTGGATGAGGCGGCCTTTCATCCGCTCGAGCCAGGTGGAGAAGGGAATGTCTGGCGAGGAATAGAGATGGGCGTGACCAACGTCGAGGCAGGCGCCCACCCACGGCGAATCGACCCGATCCAGCACGTCCATGATCACGTCTGGATTCGGTTCCCACATGTTCTCCACGGCAATGACCACGCCCAGCGCCCTGGCCTGCTCGCCCAGCTCGTTCCAAAAGTCGACCTGCCGTCGCGACCAATCCTCCAGGTAGGCGTTGTGGCGGATGACGTGGAGATAGTTGGCATGGAAAACAACGTGTTTGCCGCCCAGCTCGGCGGCAATTTGCAAATTGTGGAGATAGCGGTCGCGGGTGATCGAGAGAATGCGCGGGTCGACGCTGGCGCTGCTCATATCATAAAAGACGCCGTGGAAAGCAATCTCGCCCTCAAAACCGCGCAGTTGTTCCTTGTGCAAAGCAACCACCTCGCGCCAATCGCCATCCAGCAGGGTGGGATTGTAGCCATAGACCTGGATCTCGATGCCGATATGATATTCGCGAGCAAAGGCAACGTGACGGGCGATATCTCGCTGGTGTGTGGCGATTGCCAATCTTTCCATAAATGGCCTCTGCGTTGCCATTGTACACGATTTTTGCTGTCAACGCAACAGGTAGGACAACTGCTCGCAGTTGTCCTACAAACTGCTACAACCAGCCGAGAACCACAGGCGCCATATCGGCGACGCTGGGCTGGCGGTCTCCCTCGGCGGCGCAGCGCGCCGCGACCCGCTCCTCCACCTCTTGCCGCAGCCGGGCCATCTCTGCCGCCGAAGCACCAGGCCAGGCAAACGTCAGCACGACCTCCGAGTCGCCGCGCCACAGGCTGCCGTGGACGCCGCGCAGGGCACTGCCAAAGTAGAACCCCTCCCCTGCGCGGGCGGCCAGGATCAGGTCGCCGCTGACCTCCGACGCCGCCAGGCGCAGGCGGTGGACAGCATCGACATCGTCCAGCTCAGGGTGGGCAGCCAGATAGTCCGCCAGCGCCTGGGTCTGCCCGTTGCCCAGATAGGCGCGGTACGCCCCGCCCCAGCCCTCCTCCCCGGCGTTGCGCACCAGGATCAGCTCCAGGCTGCCCTCCAGCTCCGGCGCGTACTGGCCCCGTTCGTTCATCTGGTGGAACGCCTCAGCGACGGGGAGAACGTCGTCCGCATAACGCGGCGGGTCGGCCCAGCGGCCCGTGCGGTGCTGCAGATAGACGTGGGCCAGACCGCCGTTGAGGCCCATCACCGCGTCGCAGGCAGGGTCCTCACCGGGGATGTCGTGAACGTCCAGGCGCAGGGCCTTGAAGAGGTGAACCAGCTCCGGGTCGAAGGGAAAACCCAGGCGGAGCGAGTGGCGGTCGTCGGGCACAGCGTCGATCTGACCGTGGTCGCTGACCAGCACAAAGAGCGTCTCTGTGAGCATGCCGTGAGCCGTCAGCGCGTCCAGCAGGCGACCGATCTGGGGGTCGATCACCTGACGCAGGTAGTCATGCTGGCTGGCCGGGCCATGCAGATGGCTGTGATGGTCGAGGCCCATCAGGTAGGCGGTGAGGATGTCGGGACGCTGACCCGTCTCCAGGTAGTCGATCAGGCGGTCGAGCATGCCCGCGTCATAGGCGCCGGCCTCCAATCCCAGCCGTCCGCGGCCCTTGGTGAAGCGGGCGATGTCAACCACGCTGGGGGGCACCCACGTCGCCGCGCCGCGGGCAAACATGTGGTAAAAGACGGCCGCCTGCCGGCTCCGGGCTGCGGCGCTCTCGTAGAGTGTGGGCGTCTGCGGGCGCAGGAAGCGCGAAGCCAGGCCGTCGCTAAAGACGCGCACGGCGTCGTCCACCGCCAGCGTGTCGCCCACGTCAAAGCCAAAGTGGCGCGGCCGCCCGCCTGAGATGCGCCCCAGCCGGTCGAACAGCTCGTTGCCGGCGACGCCGTGGGCGGCAGGGTGCTGACCGGTGACGATGCTGGCCTGCGCGGCAAAGGTGATCGATGGGACGGTGCTCAGCGCGTCGACGTGAACCGCCGTCTGACCCTCCGGCCCGCCGACGATGCGCTCGACGTGCGGCAGGTCGCCCGCCGCCAGCGCCTGGCGGAATACGTCCCGCCGCAGGCCATCGATGTCGATTATGACCACTCTTTGCATTGGCAGCCCTTCTACTCCTCAAAAACCACAACCAGATGGCCCCCTTCGTCATAGGTCGAGCGGGCGAAAAAGAGCGGCGCGTCGGGCGGAGCCAGCACATGCGGCAGGAGCAGCGGCAGGTCGTCGACCAGGTCGAGTTCTTCCCACCGGCCCTGGCGCACCCAGACCGCCGCACCCTCCGCCGATGGCCGCACCTCCCGCTGCTGCGCCCGCGCCGCAAAGACAAAGAGCATGACTCCCACCCCTTCGGCATCCGGCGTGACGTGCACCACACCGCGCAGGCGCAGGTCCTCCACCGTCAGCCCGGTCTCCTCGGCGATCTCGCGCCGGGCAGCGGAGCGGACGTCTTCACCGCGCTCGACGTGCCCGCCGACGCCGTTGTAGCGGTTGGGCCAGATGCGCTTGTCCGGCGCGCCGCGCAGCAGCAGCACCTCGTCGCCCCACGTGACAAAGCAAAGCGTGCGCGGGAGAACCAGATGCCGCCCGCTCAGGTCATCCGTGCCCTGCCCGGCACGGCTCATCTGGCCGGCCGGCCGACGGGCAGCAGGTAGAGGATTTCCTGGCCGGCGGGCAGGGGCAACACCTGGGCGACGGCCTCGTCGGAGAAAGCGCCAACGGGGACGCTGGCCAGCCCCAGGGCGACGGCCTGCAGCAGCAGGTTCTCGGCGGCGTGACCCACGTCCATCGGCACATAGCGCAGCCGGCCGCGCTCGCCATAGCGTTGCACCGTCCGCTCGAACACGGCGGCAATGACCACGACCAGCGGTGCCTGGGCAAGGAACTTTTGTCCCCAGGCCGCCTCGGCCAGTTTGGGCCGCACGTCCCCGGTCAGGTAGCGGTCCAGCCGGTGCGCCTCGACCTCATAGTGCCAGACGCCGTCGGCACGGCAGACGTAGAACTCGAGCGGGCAGCGGCCGCCGGCCGAGGGCGCAGCGCGCTTGTGCGGCGAGTCGCCCGTGATGCCCTGCGCTGCCCACAGAAGCTGACTGACCTCCTCCAGGCCCGGTTCGATGGACTGGTACGAGCGCACCGACCGCCGCGCGGCGATGGCCGCTTCCAGCGACATGGGCCCCTCGAGGCGGGGCGGGGGAAGTTGAATCCGATCAGGCATAGCTCACTCCTTATGTTCTCCAATTCCAGCCCCTGCCGGGCAGGGGTTCCTGGCAGGAACAACAGCGTCCGTCCACGACCAGGTTCTTGACCAGCCAGATGCCCCAGCGCTGGACGACCATCTTGCCGCAGGCGGGGCAGTAGGTGTTTTCGGCAAAGTGGCCAGGGACGTTGCCCAGGTAGACATATTGCAGGCCCGCCTGCTGGCCGATGGTGCGAGCCTGTTCCAGCGTCGTCAGCGGCGTTTCCGGGGTGGTGAAACGATAAGCGGGATGATACTGCGTCAGGTGCCAGGGGGTGGAGGGGCCAAGCTCACGGGCGATGCGGAGCGCGATTTCCAGCAGCGTCTCGATCTGGTCGTTGACGCCGGGGACGACCAGCGTGGTCACCTCGACCCAGATGCCCAGTTCCTGGGCGCGGCGGAGGTTGCGCCAGACGACCTCGACATCGGCGCCGCAATAGGTGCGCACGGCCCTGGCGCTTCCCTTGATGTCCACATTCATCGCGTCCAGCCCGGCAGCGGCCAGCTTGTCCAGCGCGGCGAGGGTCATGTAGCCGTTGGTGACAAAGGTGTTGTAGAGGCCGGCCTGTCGCGCCAGGCGAAAGACCTCCAGCGCCCACTCCAGGCTGAGGGTCGGCTCGTTCAGGCTGATCGAGGTGCCCTGGCACTTGCGCAACAGGGTTTCGGCGACAAAGCGGCTGGGGGAGTAGAACTCGCCGCCGCCGGGCGCCTGCTTGGAGATCTCATAGTTCTGGCACCAGGGGCAGGCAAAGTTGCACGACCACGAGCCAGCGGTCAGCGCTGCCGAGCCCGGGTAAAAGTGGTAGAGCGGCTTTTTCTCGATGGGGTTGGCAGAGAGGGAAGAAACGGCACCATAGGTCAGCGTGACCAGCGTTCCATCCTGGTTCTGGCGCGTGCCACACCAGCCACGTTTGCCAGGGGCAATGACACAGCGGCGCTCGCAGGTCAGGCAGCGCACGCTGCCAGCAAGCAGTTCCTGCAGGCAGGCCGGATGGATGAAAGATTCGTCGCTCAAGAGCTACCTGGCAGCAACCTGACGCTGCATATAGCGCTCCAGCCACGGGCCGATGACCGCATAGCGAAAATCGCAGCCCTGGAAAACGCGGACAGCGGCGTACAGGGCGTAGGCCACGTAGCAGAAGAAAACCAGGAGCGCGATGCCCCAGATGCAGAAGGGCAGGCTTATGGGCAACATTGTCAGCAAGGCCAGAGGGCCTTCAGCCTGGCCACCGGCCTCGGATGCGGCCATGCCGATCAGCGGCGTGATGACGAAAATGACGCCGAAGGAACACATGTAGCACAGGAAGAACAACATCCCCCCCACGATCGGCAAAAGTTGATAGACCATCGCCTGTAACGCCTGGAAGCCGACAAAGCGGGACTTGTCCTTCTGAGTGGCCCAGATAACCACCGAAGCGACCAATCCCCAGAAGGGCAGGATCGTCGCAGCGTGCGGCAGCGCGGCCATGATGTAGTCGTCTTGACTTTTTTCGGACATTTTTTGTTCTCCTTTCTTCTACCTGTTCTCCATCAGCTCGACCGCCAGGCAGGCATAGACAGCGGCGGCAGCGCAGACGTCGTCCACGTCTACCCACTCGTCGGCGGCGTGGGCCAGGGAGGGATCGCCCGGACCAAAGCCAACGGTGGGGATGCCGGCGATGCCGGCGGTAAACACCCCCTCGGTCGAAAAGTGCCAGTACCCGATCGGGGGACGCCGCCCCAGTTGCGCCCGCACCGCCCGTACCAGGCGCGTGACCAGCGGATGATCTTCCTCGATGACCCAGGGCGGATAGAAGGCGCGGGTCGTGCAGGGGTAGCCCGTGTAGCTCGTGGCGGCATAGTCAGCGACGCTCACCTCCGCATGGACGCCTTCGCGGACAATGAGCCGCTGCACTTCGGCCAGCGCCATCGCCTCGCTCTCGCCCAGCGTCAGCCGCCGGTCGATGATCATGCGGCAGAGGTCAGGTATGGCATTGCGACCGCTGGCCTGGCTGCGGATGTCCGTCACTGCCAGGCTGCCCGGCCCAAGGAAGGGATCGTGGCCCAACTGGTCGGCCAGCAGTTCCAGCCCAAAGATCAGCCGCGCCGCATCATAGATGGCGTTCTTGCCCAGGTTCGGCTGAGAGGCATGGGCCGAACGGCCGTAGGCGGTCACCTCCAGCTCGATGCGCCCGCGCTGGCCGCGCGCAATCTGCAGGTCAGATGGCTCGGCGATGAGCACCCAGTCGGGCCGCACGCCCTCCTCTTCGATCAGCACGCGGCTGGCCAGCCCCTCGCACGGCTCCTCCTGCACCACACAGGCGACAACAACACGGCCATGGCGGGGCAGGCCGGCTTTGTGCAGCAGGTGCGCGCCATAGATCATCGCGGCCAGGCCGCCCTTCATATCGCAGGCACCCAGGCCGTAAAGGCGTCTGCCCTCCATCGCCGCGCCAAAGGGGTCGCGCGTCCAGGCCGCAGCGTCACTCACGGCGACCGTATCCATGTGGCCGTTGAGCATCAGCAGCGGGCCGCTGTCGGCGCCCACCCAGCCGATCACGTTGCCGATGCGGTCAACGCGCACGCCGCGGAAAGAGAGGCGCTCCATTTCAGCAGCGACCCGCCCGGCCATGCGGTCCTCCTGAGTGGAAGGGCTGGGGATGCGCACCATGTCGCGCAGAAACGCGGTCAGGCGCTCCTGTTCCTCACGGTCGAGTCGAAACTTGATCATGAGCCACCCCGTCAATAGGCGCCTTCGCCCAACAAGACCTGGGGGATCGTGCGCGCCAGGATCTTGAAATCGAGCCAGGGCGACCAGTTCTCGATATAGTAGATGTCCAGCAATACCTGTTCGTCGAACGACATGCGGCTGCGGCCGCTGACCTGCCAGAGGCCAGTCATCCCCGGCGGGGCCTGCAGCCGTTTCTTGTGCCACTCCTGGTACTGTTCGACCTCGCGGGGCAGCGGTGGGCGCGGCCCCACCAGGCTCATCTCGCCTTTGAGCACGTTGATCAGTTGCGGCAGCTCGTCCAGGCTGGTGCGTCGCAGAAAGCGCCCCACCCGCGTCAGCCGCGGGTCGTCACGGATCTTGAACAGCGGGCCGTCGGCTTCGTTCAGATCGGCCAGAGCTTCCTGCTGCTCTTCAGCGCCCTCCTCCATCGAGCGGAACTTGAACATGACGAACGGCCTGCCGTTCAGCCCCACGCGCATCTGGCGAAAGATGATCGGGCCGGGACTGTCGAGACGGATGGCGATGGCGATGAACGCCAGAAGCGGCAGGCCCAGGCTCAGGCAGAGGACAGAGCCCACCACGTCCATCGCCCGCTTGACCAGCAGCGCCCAGCGGCTGATGGCGATCTCGACCACGCCGATCAGCGGCACACCGCCAAAATCCTCCACATCGACCTGGCTCAGGCTCATCTGGAACAGGTCAGGCACGATGCGCGCGCGCACCTGACGCAGCGCGCACTCGCGGACGATGCTCATGATCTTGCGGTGGTACATCCACGGCAGGGTGATGATGACCTCGTCGGCCTCTTCCTGCTCGATGGCCTGCGCCAGGTTCTCCAGCGGCCCCAGCGCCTTGAAGGGACCAATGTCGGTGTAGCCTTTGTCAGGGTTGTCATCGACAAAACCGACAATGCGATAACCCAGGTCGGGGCGGGCCACCGCCGTGCGCATCACCGTCCGTCCGACCTCGCCAGCGCCGACAATGATCACCCGCCGCACGCCGATGCCCTTCCTCAAGAGCCAGGCAAAGACAGTGCTCTCGATCGCGCGGATGAGCGCCAGGAGGACGATGGTCAGCAGGCCAACCTCGATCAGCATGACGCGGGAATAGAGCAGGGCGCCGGAGAAGAAGGTGATGGCCAGCATCAACACCGTCATCTTGGCCGTCGAGTTGACGATGCGATAGACCTGCTCCATCCACGAGCCACGCCAGTGGCGATAGACGCCGTCGACCATGAACAGGACAGGCAGCAAGACAACGTAGAGGATCAGGAAGGGCAGATAGGCGCTAAAGGGGGCATCATAGACCACGTCGCGGAACCAGCGCAGCTCATAGCGCATCCAGTAGCCGCCGACAAAGCCGATCACCACGCCGAGGATGTCCAGCGCAATCACCCACCAGGGGACGCGAACAGCCTCTCTGTTCATGCCGCTTTACCTCCAGCCAGCGCGCGGCGGTAGACCGCGATGGTCTCGGCGGCGGTCTGCTGCCAGGTGAAGCGGGCGGCATGGGCCAGGCCGCGCTGGCGCAGTTCGCCCCGCAGCGTCTCGTCGTGGAGCAGGCGCTCCAGGCCGGCGGCGATGGCCTCGACCTGCAGAGGATCGACCAGCAGCGCGCCATCGCCCGCCGCTTCGGGCAGGGCAGAGCAGTCCGAGGTCAGCACGGGCGTGCCGCACGCCTGCGCCTCCAGCACCGGCATGCCAAAGCCCTCGTAGAGAGAAGGGAAGGCAAAGACAGTAGCCGCGTTGTACCACAGCGGCAGCTCTTCCGCCGGCACATAGCCGGGAAAAACCACCCTGTCGTTCAACTCGAGCGCATCCACGCGGGCATAGACCTCCTCGTCATACCAGCCGCGTCCCCCGGCGATGACCAGTTTGAGGGCGGGGTCGCGCAGGCGGGCAAAGGCCTCGACCAGCCGGGCCAGATTCTTGCGCGGTTCCAGAGTGCCCAGGAAGAGCACAAAGCGCTCGGGCAGGCCAGCGGCAGCGCGGAAGCGCTGCACCGTCTCGGCTGGCAGCGGCCTGAACTGGGGATCGACGCCGTGATAGACCACGTCGATCCTGGCCCGCGGCACGCCCAGCAGATGAGCCGTCTCATCGGCGGCGTGGGCCGAGACGGCGATGATCCGCCGCGCCCGCCGCGCCGAAAGTCGGGTCAGCGCGCCCAGGTAGAGACGGTTCGCCGGCCGGAAAAGGCGCGGAAAGCGCACAAAGCTCAGGTCGTGAACGGTCACCACAACCGGGCAGGGCGCCGCCAGCGGCGCGACGAAAACCGGCCCGTGGGCCAGGTCCGCGCCCAGGCGGCGCAACACAAACGGCTGGACGCACTGTTCCCAGACAACGCGCACCGCCGGCCGCCCGGTCGACCAGCGGCTGCGCTGCACCGCCGCCGCGCCAGGCACCTGCACCCCCGGCCCCACAAAAGCGGTGAGCTGACAGCCCGCTTCTGGCAGGTGCAGCAGCAGGTGGTGAATGTACTGGTGAACCCCGGCGCTGCGGTAGGAGCGGCTATCCGAGAAGAGATGGGCGTTCAAGGCTATGTGCATTGGCTGTTCGGCAGCTTGATTCACAGAAGCATTATACCATTTCTGGGTCTGACGTTCAAACGCCCTTACGAGCGCCGCCGCAGGGCCGCATAGGCGCCCAGCAAGAGAGCGATGGCCTGCAGCCCGCAGACCGCCCACAGCCAGGCCTGCTGGGGGTTGTGTTTCACCGGCAGGGCAACGGGAGGGAGCGGAGTCCAGGTGGCGAACGGCGTCGCCGTCACGGCGGCAACGGCCAGCGGCGTCGCAGTTGGCGTCGGCTGGGCGGTGAGAGGCGCGCTGAGCGGCGTGGGAGAAGGGGGCAGCGGCGTGGCGGGGCCGGCAGGGAGGGGCGTCGGCGTCGGGCTGGCGGCGACAGTGGGCGTGGGAAAAGGGGTCCCTTCGGCGGGCAGGACGGTAATGGTGTCGGTGGCGAAAGCAACCCGCCCGGCCCCGTCGCGGAAGGCGACATAGACCGTGACCTCGCCAAGCTGCAACGGCAACGTCCACTCGACCTGCGGCGCCCAGGGCTGCCAGGGCTGGTCGTCCATCTCGGGCGTGTTGCTGAGGCGGACCTCGATGGCGCGGCCCATCACGGCCGTCCCTTCGCCCTGGGGGTTGGCGTTCTCGTTGGTCAGGGTGATGGTCACTTCGAGCGAGAGGGTGGTTTCGGCGCCGTCGTTGATAAAGACGGGCAGGACGTTGGGGCGCGCGCCAAAGTCGAGCACGTAATAGTTCCGACCGGCGTCATCTCTGGCAAAACCGATGCCCATCTCGCGGAAGCGCGTGCTGAGGAGGTTGTTGCGGTGGGGCGGGTCGCCCATAAACCACTCGAAGGCGTCCTCCCAGTCCCCTGTGCCGACCCAAAAGTTTTCGCCGACGACGGCGCCGCTGCTCCAGCGGCCATAGTCAGCCGCAGCGATGCGCTGGGCGGCGGTAGAGCCGTCGGAGCCGATGTGGGAGGCCAGGCCATGGGCGGCCAGGTCCTCGGCGTGGCGCTGGGCGGACGCCGCGAGCCGGTCCGACCAGGCGTAGGGCGGCAGCCCTTCGTCCAGCCGCGCCTGATTGACCAGGTCGGCCAGGCGGGCCAGTGGGTCTTCCTGCGCTGCCAGCCTGGGCGGGCAAAACAGGGCGCACAGCATAGCCGTCAGAAGCAAACAGGCTGTCCTTCGCACAGGGGGTATTGTAGCACAAGGCGGGAGAGGCGTCCAGGTGGGGAGCGTATCAGATGGGGGACGTGGCGGGAGGTTTGCCGCCCTGGGAGCGCGGACGTCCCGTCCGCGCCGGGCGGGCGGGGACGCCCGCGATCCCAGGAAACACTGTGGCTTTATCGGCTTGTTGCTGGTATAATGGCCCTGGAGTCCAAAGGGCTGTCTGAAGGAGCGAGCATGCGCATCTTTATCACCGGGGACAAGGGACAACTGGGGCGCGCGTTGCAGGCTGCACTGGCTGCGGAAACCGTGGGCGGGTGCGATCTGCCGGAGGTCGACATCACCGACCGCGCGGCCATCAGGCGGGCTGTTGCCGATTTTGCGCCCGACGTGGTGATCCACGCCGCGGCGTGGACCGACGTCGACGGCTGCGCCCGCGACCCGCAAAAGGCGCACCGGGTCAACGCGCTGGGGACGCGCAACGTGGCCCAGGCCTGCGCGCGGGTCGGCGCGGCGATGGTCTATATCAGCACCAACGAGGTTTTCGACGGCACGGCCAGCGAGCCTTACGCGGAGGACGCCGATCTCAACCCCATCAATGCCTATGGCCGGTCAAAGGCCAATGGGGAGTGGTTCACCCGGCACGTCGTCCAGCACTATGTGATCGTGCGCACGGCCTGGCTGTACGCGCCCGGCGGGCGCAACTTTCCGCACCGCATCGTCCAGTTGGCCGACGAGCGCGGCGCATTGCGGGTCGTGGCGGACGAGGTGAGCAATCCGACCTATGCGCCGGACCTGGCGGCGGCGCTTGCCGCGCTGGTGCGGCGGGGAGCCTGGGGCATCTATCACCTGGTCAACGAGGGCTATTGCTCGCGCTATGATTTTGCGCGCGAGATTCTGCGCCTGAGCGGGCGGGGGCACGTGCCGGTCGAACCGATCCGCCTGGCCGACTTTCAGCGCGCCTCGACGCCGCCGCCGTTTGCGCCGTTGGCCAACCGGGCGGCGGCAGCGCTGGGCATCACCCTGCGCCCATGGCAGGAGGCGCTGGCGGAGTTTGTCGATGAGCAGTGGCCAACCCGTCGTTAGCGTGGTGATCCCGAACTGGAACGGCGCCGAGCACCTGCCCGACTGTCTGGAGGGCCTGCGCCGGCAGACGTGGCGCGATTTCGAGGTGATCGTCGTCGACAACGCATCGAGCGACGACTCGCTGGCGCTGCTGGCGCGCGAGTACGGCGAGGTGCAGGTGCTGGCGCTGGCGGAGAACCGCGGTTTTGCCGGCGCGTGCAATGCCGGCATCGCCGTGGCGCGGGGGCAGTACATCGCCCTGCTCAACAACGACACCGAAGCCGACCCCCACTGGCTGGCTGAGGTCGTCGCCGCTTTTGAGCGCCATCCGCGGGCGGGGATGGTCGCCTCCAAGATGCTGCTGTTCGACCGGCGGGACACGTTCCACACCGCGGGGGATTTCTATCGGCTGGATGGGATGCCGGGGAATCGCGGCTATCTGGAGCGGGACGTCGGTCAGTACGACGTCGAGGAGCCGGTCTTTAGCGCCTGTGGGGGGAGCGCGGTCTATCGGCGGGCGATGCTGGACGAGATTGGCCTTTTGGACGAGGACTTTTTCTACTCGTGTGAGGATGTCGATCTGGGCTGGCGGGCGCAGCTTGCCGGCTGGCAGTGCATCTATGCGCCGCGGGCGGTGGTCTATCACAAGCTGAGCGCCACCGGCGGCGGGGTGACGGCGAGCTTTTACACCGGGCGCAATTTCATCTACCTCCTGGTGAAGGACATGCCGGGCGAGGTATGGCGCGACTATTGGCTGCAGATCCTGCTGGCGCAGGGGCGGGTGGCGTGGGAGGCGCTGCGGGCCTGGCGGGGGGCGGCAGCGCGGGCGCGTCTGCGCGGGATGGCGGCGGGGATATGGGGAATACCCAGGATGCTGCGCAAGCGCCGGGTCGTGCAGGGGAGGAGGAAAGCGGAGTGGGCTGAGCTGGAGCGGGTGTTGTCGAGATTTGACGAAAAGGCCTAAATGAATATGATAAGAATGAACGTCAGAGCCGCGTCGGTCTCAGAGAAAGAGGGGCAGCGCAGATGAACGATCCAGAAGTCGAACGGCTGATCAAAAAAGAATCCCCGCAGGAAAAAGACAACCTGTTCCTGTCCTACACCATCTACATTTTTCCCTCTCTGATGATTGCTCTCGCCCTTTCACTGTTTGCATACCTTGCATTGGCATTGACCTCGACGGTGCCTTTTCTCAATTATGGCTTTTTTGGCTGGGCAGGTGCCTTCCTGTTCGCCGTGTTGCTGTCCGTGCTGTTCCTCATGGGATTGCTCCGCGCTGCGGTCAAAAAAGAGAAAACAGGTGCCCTGTTCACCACCGTCGCTTCGGTGATCTGGACAATCTGGATGTTGCCCGTATCTCTATTGGTTGCCAAAATCCTCCCTCTCCGGTTGGGAATCCTTCTTCCACCAGCGTTAGAGTGGCTTGCTGCCGGGTTCATCTTTTTTCTGCTATTGATGTTCTTCTCTGCGGCTTCTTCTGAACTCCTTATCTCTGGCCTCCGCCGCGTTGCCGGTCTGCTGGTGCCCGGCATCAGCAGCAAGGAGGAGGGCGATAAAATCTACAACCTGATCTTTGATACTTTCATTCACCGCAATTATCCATGCTATGTTGTGACAGACGAAGAGCGCGAAGAGGACAAGATCGTTCAGCGCATCAAGGGCAATGCCTACAGCGACTTTGCCACAGGGTGCGGGCTGATCATCTCGGACTGCGACCACGCCGTGGCGGTCACCGACGGCTTCGAGTTCAAGGGGGTCAAGAAACCGGGCACGACGCTGACCGGTTTTGCCGACGAGCCGCTGCGCACGCTCGACCTGCGCCCCCAACTGCGCACCTTTACCCCCCGCGCCTTTACCAAAGACGGCATCCTGGTTGAGGCGCTGGTCTTTGCCCCCTTCCAGATCGACCGCGGCGGGCAGCAGATCGAGATCGGCAAGCCTTTTCCCTTCCGCACCCCCAGCGCCATCCAGGCCGTCCAGGCCCAGCGGATGGAGCATCCAGGCACAGCAGAGCCGACAACACAGCGCAGTTGGGACGAGCTGCCAGAGCTCATCGGCACGCCGATCCTGCAAAGCATCCTTTCACGATACACCTTCGACGAGCTTTACGATCCTTTCAAGGAACAGGACGAGTTGCCGCGCATCCGCATCGCCAAAGAACTTCTGGCCGAGCTGAAGAAGAAGCTGGCGGAGGTGGGCATCGAACTCATCGGCGGCGGCATCAGCAACATCAAGCCGGTCGACGAGCGGGTCATCGAAGAGCGCATCCGGAGCTGGCAGGCCGAGTGGCAGCGCCGCACGCTGGTCATGCAGGCTAAAAGCCACCGCGAGTGGCTGCAACAGGTCGAAAAGGCGCGGGCGGAGGCGCAGGCAGAGCTGATCCTCTCCCTGGGCAGGAGGCTGGCCGAGCTGGAACCTGCCAGCGGCCTGACGCCAGAACAGCTCGTGAGCCAGTTCCTGAGCACGCTGGAGCAGATGATGATGCAGCCGGGCCTGCGGGGACGCTTCTCGCCCTACATCCGGGGCGAGTTGCAACAGCTCCGCGAAGAGCTGTAGCGGCAGCGCCAGGGGTTTCTGGTGAAAGGCAGCCAGCAATGAGAAACATACTGCACAGGTTGCTCCAAGTTCTGGTCGAGATCGTCATTTTCCCCGGACATTGGCGGGTCCAGCGGTTCAAGGACGAGCGGGTGCCCATCAAAAAGTGGATCAAGAACCACATGGTCCGGCTGTTGCCCTCGTTGGGGCTGGTGATCGTGCTCCTCGTTGCTTTCGGCCTGATCGCGACCCGCTGGATCCTGGCGCTGGGGCTGAGGGACGGCCCCTTCACCCCCCTCTTCCATGCCATTCTGGCGACGCTGACTATCCTGCCGCTGCTGATCGCGCTGGCCCAGATCCGCATCTTTGCGGCCGATTTTGTGCGCAAGCTCTACGACCTGCGCAGCGCTGCCGAAGCGCACAACTTTGTGACCCGCCTGGTCTTTGGCCCCTGGCAATTTGACCCCTGGCTCAAGATCACCAAGGGCAAGATCGTCGTGGGCGAGGGCAACATTGTCCACCGCGTCGGCGGCCCTGGCCATCTGGTCGTCTACTATGACTCGGTCGTGATCACCGAGCGAAACGGCCGGCTTGAGCGCAAGCTGAAGGGCGGCGGCCTGCCCCAACTGGCCCCCTTCGAGAAGATATGGGAGATCATCGACCTGCGCCCCCAGTTCTGGGCTTTCGAGGTGAAGGGGATGACGCGCGACGGCATTCCCGTTTCCTGCGTTGCCGATGTCACCTTCCGTATCGACAACCGCATCCTCGACCCCAACGGCAACCTCACCTACACCCGCGACGGCAAAGTGCGCGAACTGCCGTCGACCGACAAAGACCCCTATCCCTGCACCGACGACGCCATCCTCCGCGCCATCCGCAGCCACTGGTGGCGACCGCCCGGCTGGAAAGGTGCGCCGATGAACTGGGCCGGCCGGGTGGTGATCAGCTTTGTGGAGGGCATCCTGCGCAACATCCTGGCTGACTATCACCTGAACTGGCTCATCTCGCCGCCGCAGCCGGGGGCGATGCACCCGCGCGAAGAGATCCGCCAGCGGCTCGAAAAAGAGCTGGAGGAAGCCGCCCGCAAGAACGTCGGCGTGCGCATTCTCAGCGTCGAACTGGGCGAAATCAAAGTGGATGAAAAGATCCCTCAACAGTGGATCGACACCTGGAAGGCAGAGTGGGAAAGCCAGGCCCTGGCGGTCCGCACCGAGGGCGAAGCCGAACTCTTGCGGATGGACATCGCCCGCGCCGAGGCGCAGGCCGATATGATCATCCACCTGATCCAATCCCTGCGCGCCGTCGCCGCCAGCGAGGCCGACGCCCGCCCCTATCTGCTCGCTGCCCGCTTTGTCGACACGCTGCGCTGGATGTCTTACGATCCCTTTACCCGCGCCTGCATGCCTCCCGAAGCCCTGCAGACCCTCAAGCGCATCGAGGAGGCGGTAGCCGGCGACCGCAGCCTGCCGCGCCAGAGCTGAAGAGGTAAGCGCCATGATCGCAGACCCTGTGACCGTGAGGAGCGCTCTTCTCGCCTGCCTGCGCGATCGCTTCTCGCTGGAAGAGCTGCAAGACATTGCCTTTGTCCTGGGCGTCGACTTTGAGCTGTTCCGTCACCAGGACAAAGCCAGCTTCAGCCGCGAGCTTGTCTCCTATTTCGAGCGGCGGGACAAACTGGCCTGCCTGGCAGGCGAAGTGCTCAGACGGCGGCGGAATGAGCAACTGGCCGCCCTGCTGGCCGACCTGCCCCCCTGCCAGCCTCCGGTCAGGGTCCAGGTGGTGATCGATGCCGCGCTGGTCGGCGACAGCGAGAGCATGAAGAGGGCGCTGGCTGGCCTGTTTGGCGTGCCGCCTGCCGAAGTGAGCCTCATCGCTGCCGCCTGGGACAGCATGCGCCTGCTGATCGGCCTCCCTGCGGCAGTGGGCAACGTGCGCGCCCTCTCCCGACTGGTTGCCTTGCAGCACCCAACCGCCGGCGCTGTCTCTGCCATCGCCTTCGCGGCGCTGGACCTGATCAGCCAAAAGACCTGGCAGTTGATCGCCTGGGCCTATCCCCCCTCTGTCCGTGACGGGAAGCTGCAGGCGGCCATTTCCTGGGCGGACGCCCTCCGCCAGATCAGTCGGCAGGGCTGCGCGCTCTATCTGGCCCACTCCTACACGCCCTCCGCGCTGCTCTACACCGCCAGCCTGCCCGCTTTTGCCCAGGAGCTGCTGCAACGGGCAGGGGAGCACCGTCAGGCTGGCGATTGGGAGAGGGCAGAGCGCTGCGCCAGCGATGCCCGGCAGTACTTTGAGCAGGCGCAGGACCGCGCCGGCGTAGCCATGGCCCTGATTCACCTGGCCGATATCCACCGCGAGCGCGGCCAGACCGGGCCGCTGCTGGCCGAGGCGCAGGAAGCCTACTGCCTCCTCCAGGCACACCCTGCCCTCGAGCAACGGCATAACGAGGCCGTCGCAGCGTACAACCTGGGCCTGGTTCACTACCTGCTGGGCGACAACAGCCAGGCCCTGGCCTGGCACCGCACGGCGCAAGAGGCATTCGAAACGGCGCGCAAAACGCTCTGGGTGCCGCGCCGTGACTTGCAGTGGGCTGGGCGCTGCGTCGAGATGAGGGAACGGCTGGAGGCGATGAACAAAGCCCTCGTCTACCCTGCCGCCCTGCCGCGGAGGACGGTGGTCAGCAAAAATTCTACCTTTTCGACCGCCCAGTTGAGCGCCAGCGACTATGTGCTGGGCCAGCAGTTGACCATCGGCGGCGCCACGTTCCAGGTCTATTCTCTCACCGGCAGCGACGTCGCCATCGTCCCCGACGGCGAGTATCACGTCATCAAGGCTCCTCCCCAGGCCTGTCTGCTGATCGGCGCGCGGGCGGGCGACTATATGCTGGCGAGAGAGACAAGGAAAAAGGACCCTTTCGTCCCTTACTACGTTGCCAGGATAGAGGGCGAATTCACCCTCGGCCATTTTGAGCGAGACCCGGCAGACCCCGCCAGATGGTTTTTCCTCAGCGTCGACGCGCAGACCATCGGCGGCACAGGGGAGTCCCCCCTGTATCATCCCATCGCCCTGCTCAGGCCAACCCGCCTCCCACCAGTTTGACTTTTTCCCGCTGCCATGCTATACACAATTCATACTTCCCTTCCAGCCAGGGAAAGGAGGTGAAGCAGCCAGGGAAGAAACCAACTCATCGATCTACATTCAAGTTTTAAGGTAAAGGAGGAGAAAGATGAACCGCATACCTGCTCTGTCTCTGGTTGTCCTGCTCATTCTGGGAATGGCGCTCTCTGCCTGTGCTCCCGCCCAGCCAACCGAATGCCCCGAGTGCACCCCCTGCCCGGAAGCCACCGCCTGTCCAGAAGCCACCCCCTGCCCCGAAGCGACCGAGTGCCCGGCCTGTCCGGTCATCCCGGCGCGGGGTGAGCGGCTGCAGACCGTCATCAGCCGCGGCCGGCTTGTCTGCGGCGTCCACACCGAACTGCTCGGCTTTGGCTACATCGACGCCAACGGCCGCAACGTCGGCTTTGACGTCGACCTCTGCCGCGCCGTCGCCGCCGCCATCTTCAACGACCCCGAAGCGGTCGAGTTCGTGCCCATCACCGCCGCCGAACGCGGGCCGGCCCTGCAGACCGGCGAGGTCGATATGGTCGCCCGCAACATGACCTGGACCTCCAGCCGCGAGGCGCAGTGGGGCAACTTTACCACCATCATGTTCTACGACGGTCAGGGCATCATGGTGCGCGCCGACCTGGGCGTCACCACCATCGAGGAGCTGGATGGCGCCACGATCTGCGTCACCACCGGCACCACCACCGAGCTCAACCTGGCCGACGCCTTCCGCTCGCGCGGGCTGAGCTTTACGCCGGTCACCTTTGAGCAGACCTCGGCTGTCTACAGCGCCTATGAGGAAGGCCGCTGCGATGCCGCCACCAGCGACAAGTCGCAACTGGCCGCCGTCCGCGCCGGCTTTGCCAACCCCGCCGATCATGTCATCCTCGACATTACCCTGTCCAAAGAGCCGCTCACGCCAGCCGTCCCCGCCGGCGATGACCAGTGGATGGACGTGGTCAGGACAGTGATGTGGGTGCTGATCAACGCCGAGGAGCTGGGGGTCAACTCGCAGAACGTGGACGCGATGATGAGCAGCGAGAACCCAGAGGTACGTCGTCTGCTGGGCGTCGAGGGCAGCTTTGGCCAGAGCGACCTGGGGCTGAGCAACGACTTTGCCGCCAACGTCATCCGCGCCGTGGGCAACTATGGCGAGATCTATGACCGCTACATGGGCCCCAACGGCCTGGCCTTTACCCTCGACCGCGGGATGAACCGCCTCTGGAGGGACGGCGGTCTGATCTACGCGCCGCCGCTGCGCTGAGAGCCTGTCCGAAAAATCCTCCCGCAGGTTCTGAAACCTGCGGGAGGATGACCCTTGTTGAGCGCTGATGAGCCAGAGAGCACAGAGCGCGGGAACGACCATTCCCTTTTGGCGCGACGAGCGGGTCATCAAAGGCGTCGCCCAGGTCATCTCGGCGATCGTGGTGATCGGCGCGCTGGCCTTTTTCGTCGGCAACGTGATCCGCGCCGCCAATGCGCGCGGGCTGGGGCTTGGCTATGGCTTTCTGCGCGATGCCTCCGGCATGCCCCTCGGCGAATCCGTTATCCCCTACGACCCATCGAAATCCTACGCTTACGCTTTCCTGGTCGGCATCCTCAACACGCTCAAGGCGGCCCTGCTGGGCATCGTCCTGGCGACGATCCTGGGCACGGTGACTGCCGTCGCCCGCCTCTCGTCCAACTGGCTGGTCAGCAAGATCGCCAGCGTCTATATCGAGATCATCCGCAATGTGCCGCTGCTGGTGCAGCTCTTTGTCTGGTACTTTGCCGTTTTCCAGAAATTGCCGCCCGTGCGCGAGAGCATCCAATTGCCCGGCTCTGTCTACCTCAGCCAGCGCGGACTCTACATCCCCAGGCCTGTCCCGATGTCGACTTTTTGGACGTGGCTGCTGCTGACAGCCATCGCCATGGTTCTGGCGATTGTCCTGTACACCACGCTGACTCGTTACCGGCTCCAGACCGGGCGCACAACCTATGCGGAGCTGGTCGCGGCAGCGGTGCTGGTACTCATCCCGCTGGCCGGCTGGTTCCTGCCCGGCGAGCGGCCGCTGACGTTGGAACTGCCAGAGATGGGCCGTTTCAACTTTAGCGGCGGGCTGCGGCTGACGCCCGAATACGCGGCCATGGTCACCGGACTGGTTGTCTACACCGGCGCGTTCATCGCCGAGGTCGTGCGCGCCGGCATCCTGGCCGTCGACCGCGGCCAGTTCGAGGCGGCGCGGGCAATGGGTCTCAAGAACATCCAGGTGCTGCGCCTGGTCGTCTTTCCCCAGGCCATGCGCGTGATCATCCCACCGCTGATCAGCCAGTATCTGAATCTGACCAAGAACTCGAGCCTGGCCGTTGGCATCGGCTATGTCGACCTGTTCTATGTGGGCCGGACGATCATCAACCAGGCCGGGCAGGCCGTGCCGGTCTTTGTCATGGTCATGGCCACCTATCTGCTGATGAGCCTGATCACGTCGATCATCCTCAACATCTACAACCGCCGCATTCAACTGGTGGAGCGTTAGCATGAGCGCGCCGACGACGATTGTGCGACCCCCATCCGCCCCCGGCCCCCTGCGCTGGCTGCGCAAGAACCTCTTCAGCACCTGGTACAACGCCCTGCTTACGGTGCTGGCGTTGGCGCTGATCTATTTTGTGGGCAAGGGTGTGATCAGGTGGGCATTCTTCGAGGCCAACTGGGATCCGGTACGTTACAGCCTCAAGCTGTTTGCGGTGGGCCAGTATCCGCCCGAGCAGATCTGGCGGATCGGCCTGATCCTGGTGCTGGCGTCGTTTCTCTTTGGCCTGAGCGCGCGGGTGTGGGGGGGCACCATCCGCAACTTTGCCCTGGCCCTGGCCGTGGCCCTGGGCGCGCTGGCGCTGCTGCCGGCCGATCTGAGCCCGCTGGGCCCCACCGGTCGCCTGTGGCTGGCGGCAGCCCCGCTCCTGGCGGTCGGCGGCTACCTGCTTGGATTCACGCCCGTGGGCAAGGGGCGCTGGGCGCTGCTGGGTTGGCTGCTCTCATTTGTGCTGATGATCGTGCTGTTGAACGGCGTCGGCGGCATCTCCTGGCTGCCGCGCATTGACACCAGCCTGTGGGGCGGGCTGCTGCTGACCTTCCTGCTGGCTATGGTCGGCATCGTCGGCTGCTTCCCCTTTGGTGTCCTGCTGGCGCTGGGCCGCCGCAGTTCGCTGCCGGTGGTCAGGCTCTTTTGTATCGCCTTCATCGAAACCGTCCGTGGCGTGCCGCTGGTGACGATCCTGTTCATGTTCTCGATCATCCTGCCCCTCTTCCTGCCCGAAGAGATTCGCGTCGATCGCGTGGTGCGGGCAATGCTGGGGATGACCTTTTTCGCCTCGGCGTACATGGCCGAGAACGTGCGCGGCGGCCTGCAGGCCATCCCGCGCGGCCAGTTCGAGGCAGCCAAAGCGCTGGGACTCAATGGCTTCCAGACCACCGCACTGATCGTGCTGCCGCAGGCGCTGCGCCTGGTCATCCCGGCCATCGTCGGCCAGTTCATCGCCCTCTTTATGGACACCACGCTGGCCTACATCGTCGGCCTGACCGAACTGCTGACGGTCGGCAAGATCGTCCTGCAGAGCAACACGGAATGGCTCTTCCTGGATATGGAAGTGTTCCTCTTCGTCGCCGCGGTGTTTTGGCTCTTTACCTACTCGATGTCCTACGCCAGCCGGCGACTGGAAAGGGCGTTGGGCGTAGGCAGCCGTTAGCGACGCAGTTGTGAAGGAGGTCCCGTGAGCGAGAACTCCCAGCCATCGAGCGACGAGATCATCATCTGCCGCGACGTGCACAAGTGGTTCGACGACTATCACGTCCTGCGCGGCGTCACGTTGACCGTGCGCCGCCAGGAGGTCGTCGTCATCTGCGGCCCGTCCGGCTCGGGCAAGTCGACCTTTATCCGCACCATCAACCGCCTGGAGGAGCACCAGCGCGGCCAGATCATCGTCGACGGCATCGAGCTGACCCACGACATCCGCAACATCGAGGCCATCCGCAGCGAGGTTGGCATGGTCTTTCAGCAGTTCAACCTCTTTCCGCACCTCACCGTCCTGCAGAACATCACCCTGGCCCCGATCTGGGTGCGCAAGTGGCCCAAGAGCAAGGCTGAGGAGATCGCGCTCCAGTTGCTGGAGCGGGTAGGTATCCCCGAACAGGCGCACAAGTATCCCGCCCAGCTTTCCGGCGGGCAGCAGCAGCGGGTGGCGATCGCCCGCGCCCTGGCCATGCAGCCCAAGATCATGCTGTTCGACGAGCCGACCTCCGCGCTCGACCCGGAGATGATCAAGGAAGTGCTGGACGTGATGCGCGAGCTGGCCCATTCGGGCATGACCATGATCGTGGTGACACACGAGATGGGCTTTGCCCGCGAGGTCGCCAACCGCATCGCCTTTTTCGACGAGGGCAACATCGTCGAGATCAACACCCCGCAAGAGTTCTTCGCCCACCCCAAGGAAGAGCGCACGCGGCTGTTCCTCAGCCAGATTCTGACCCATTGAACCGCATCCTAGGGGGACACCCCGCCTGCCCTGCCCCCGCTGGCGGGGGTCACAGACCCCCGCCGAGCAGTGGGGGGGGCGAGCAGTGGGGAGCCGAGCAGTGGGGAGCCGAGCAGGGGGGAGCCGAGCAGTGGGGAGCCTGCTCCCGCCGGGTCTGTGACCCGGCGGCCTGGGGGGCCTGCTCCCGCCGGGTCTGTGACCCGGCGGCCTGGGG
>Ga0209018_1000303_pt1 | contig 47209 bp, 38 predicted proteins | sample YNPBryBLVA2012_FD_185814 | JGI IMG/M metagenome (GOLD analysis project Ga0209018, IMG submission 185814) | Anoxygenic and chlorotrophic microbial mat microbial communities from Yellowstone National Park, USA - YNP Bryant BLVA 2012 (SPAdes)... ...
CAAGATCGGGCAGTCTTTCCATGCCGCCTATTGTCAGCTGTCCTTCCCGTTCTTAAACCCGGATCAGAGACTCTTTTATGGGGAACCTGAACAGTTACCCTGCAAGTTTCTCGGCAAGCATATCGCCGATCCCAATCTGCAAACCTTCATCGGGGCGATGAACCGCCTGGTCGACCGGGCGCTGGAAAACATTCCCGGCACTTACGAAGAGCGGCTGGTGGCGCCCGACCAGGCCTTCGAGACCGTGCCGTTCGGGATCTGGGCCAAGGCGCTGGGCGAGCTGATGAAGGCGGGGCTGATCACCTGGCAGGACGGCTCGCCGGACGTCACCTTTACCAGCGTCGAGGCCGCGCGCTTCGTGCGCGGTGGCTGGCTGAAGGAATACGCCTGGCACACGGTCAAGGATGCCGGCGCCTTCGATACGCGACTCAGTGTCGAGGGGGTGTGGGCCGACACACAGAAGACCATCAACGAATTCGATGTTCTGGCCTGCCACATCAATCAGCTGCTGTTCATCGAATGCAAGACACCGCGCATCGGTCCCAACAACGAGAACGACATCGCCTACAAGCTGAAAAGCCTGAGTCAGGATGCGAGGGGCTTGTTTGGCGATACCTGGTTGCTGTCGGCGCGTCAGCCCTCGGAGGTGCTGATCGAACGGGCCAAACAGGCTCGCTTCAGACTGATTGGCCCCGATGAGCTGGCCAATTTACGCGAGCTGGTGCTCGATTGGCTTTCGGGTCGAGACTGAGCGGGGGCTAAACGCGCCGCCTGTCCCGCAAGCTTGCAGGCAAGGCGACTGAGCGCGTTTACGCGCACCATGCGTCCGATTGAGACCGGACTGTCACAGGCATCACGCATGACCCAACCCACGCCCCGTCGTATCCTGCTCGCCGTCACCGGCCTGACCCCGCAGATCGTCACCGAGACGCTCTATGCGCTGGCCTGCCGGGATGAGGATCCCTGGATCCCGCACGCGATCCATCTGATCACCACCGCCACCGGCGCCGACAACGCCCGGCTCAATCTGCTGGCCGGCGGGCGCTGGTTCCATCGGCTGTGTGAGGACTATGGGCTCCCCCCGATCCTCTTTACGCCTGAGCAGATCCATGTCCTTCGGGACGCCGAGGGCCGCCCGCTCGACGACATCCGCACCCAGGCCGACAACACCCTGGCCGCGGACTTCATCACTGAGACCTTGCGCGCGTTGACCGCCGACCCCGACAGCGAGCTCCATGTCTCCATCGCCGGTGGGCGCAAGACCATGGGCTACTATCTCGGCTATGCGCTCTCGCTCTACGGGCGGCCCCAGGATCGGCTGTCGCATGTGCTGGTCTCCGACCCCTATGAGACCAACCGCGACTTCTACTATCCAACGCCCTATGAGCATCCGATCCACAGCAAGCGCGGCGACAAGGAGGTCACGGTCGATGCGCGCAACGCGCGTGTGGATCTGGCCGATATCCCCTTCGTGAGGCTACGCGACGGTTTGCCGGAGCGGCTGCGCACTGGGCAGGCGAGCTTCAGCCGGGTGGTGGCCACGGCCAATCGCGGACTGCAAGCGCCGCAGTTGGTGTTGGACATCGCCTGCCGTGAAGCCTGGGCCGATGATGAGGCGCTGGGACTGAGCGAGACGGAGTTTCTGATCCTGCTATGGCTGGCCGAGCGGGCCGCCCGTGGCGAGCAGGCTACCGACTGGTCGGCCCAAGCCCTGGCCGAAGAGTTCCTGGCCCTGGCCGGTCGGGTGCTCAATCCCATGAGCGCGGCCTATGAGCGCATCGAGAAGGCGATCACCGAGCGCAAGGCCATCACCATCCGTTGTGCGAAATACTTCGAGCCGCACAAGTCGCGGATCAACGGCAAGCTGGAAACGGTGCTCGGCGCACGTTCGGCCGCGCGCTATCAGATCGCCACCTCCAGGGACGGCGAGCGCGTCACCGTGTTTCTGCCGCTCAAGCCCGAGCAGATCAGGATTCAGTGTGCCTGAATGCCGGCCTCGCCGGTTCGAGAGTCGTTGAACGCCTCGCTCGGGTGTCGCCGTTCCTTCACTTAAGACCGCTCGTTTGACATCCTCCCCGACCTTCAGACCGGGTGGCGTCGAGGTCGTCACGCGCACCGGCCAGGATGGCGTACCGAGCGGCGTGCCCGATCTCTGGGCCGGAGACACCCCGTCGGCACGCGAACCCAGCCGACCGTGCAGGTTCAGGCCGCCTTACCTGAGGCCCAATCCGAGCGGATCGTTCGGATCGATGCCTGCCATGAAGGTCTGACGGCGATCGAGATGGGTGACCTTATAGATGAGCCCCATCCAGTTACCGATGACGCCCTCGGCCGTGTCGTGCCAGGTATTGTTCAGACTGGGGGCGATGAGCCGTTCCGGCAGCTCTGGTGGGGTCCGGCCCTGATCGAGCGCCTGGATGACGCGCTCGCGATGCTCATCGAGGATGGCCCGCGCCTGGAGCCCAAAGTAGTTGTCTGGGAAGGGTGGATAGTCAGGCCGCTCACCGGCGATGAAGCGCCCCACCTCACGCTTGTATTCCTTGAGCAAGGAAATGGTGTCGTATTCGGGATGCCCCTGGAACAAGACCTGCCGGAAGCCGTCTGGACTGACCGCCAGATGCACACCCGCCTCCTCGCTCTCGACAAGCACATGCAGACCGGCCCTGACGAACTGCTCATGACTGATGTCGTTGAAGCGCGAGTGTGGCACGTCGAAACAGGTATTGACGTCAGCCACCAGCGGATGGCGGCGCACCAGCACCCGATGCGGAAAGACCCCCCAGCGTTTGAACGGCTGACGCCGCCGCCGCTCGCCATAGCGAAACTGCATCACCGCATGGGTCGCGAGACACGAACAGAGCGTCGAGCAGACGTTGTCGTAGGCCCAGTCGACCACCTCGATCAGCGGCTCCCAGAACGGCTCCAGCGCCAGATCCGGTGCAGTGACATTGGCGCCGGTGATGATCAGTGCATCCAGCCCCTCAGCGCGGATCTGGTCGAAGGATTGGTAATAGCGCTCGACATGGGCGCGCGCCTCGGGACCACGCTCAAGCTCCGCGAGCGTGAAGGGATGGACATAGAACTGTGCGATCTGGTTACTCTCGCCGATCAAGCGAAAAAACTGGCGCTCGGTTGCCGCCAAGGCCGCGTCCGGCATCATATTGAGCAGACCGATATGGAGTTCGCGGATGTCCTGATGGAGCGCAAAATCGGGATCAAGAATCTGATGACCTTCCTCGCGCAGTCGGGCGAAGGTCGGGAGATCGTTGTGAGCGACGATGGGCATGGTCGATCCTCGCAATGTTCACGCGGTGCGCGCGATGGCCGACTCGACGAGCTCGAGGAAATCGGCCTCGTCACGCACCAGCGCCACATCCTTGGACGAGACCGTGTAACCGTGCGGGCGTGCGATCGCCTCGTAGCGCGGCACGCGCGAATGAAAGAGACGCGGGAAGACCCAGCGCGTGAAGTCGTCCGGGTCGATCTGGGCCACATAGTCGAGCTGGCGCAGTTCTAGATAGTCCCGAACCGCGGCCTGCAAGAACTCGGGCCGGTAATAGAGTGGCTTGGGATCGGCCTGGGCACGCTCGATGAGCTTGATCTCGTCGGACTCGGGGACGCGGATATAGAGGATCAGACTGTGTCGGGCAAGCAGGTCGATGACGCGCGGCTCGTCGAGTTCACACAGACTGCCGCCGACATCATTGACCAGATGGGCATAGTTGTAGATCTCCTGCGCCTTGCGCACGAACTCGGGCAGATCGAGCATGGCCGCGATCTCGGCCTCACGATAGAGCGCCTGGCGGCGGCTGAACTCATTGAGCGGCAACCCACCCAGCTCGGGGTTGCCGAGCTTGCCGATGAAGCTCAGTACCGGGCCCAAATCATTGATCTTGATCACATTGCGAATGGTGATCCAATCGCGCCGCAGCAGATCGCGTAGAAAGGGATCACGCATGGCGTATGACTTGATCAGATCCAGGATCGGCTCATCGAGATAACGGGTGCCGATGCGATAATCACCCGAGTAATGGAACCAGTCGTGACGACGCAGCAGCGCCGCGAGATGGGTCTTGCCGACCCCGGACATACCAAGCAGGGTCACGCATTTGTGCTTCCAGGCACGGAAGCCCTCGACCGTGAATTTCAATGGCTCTACTCCGAATAGATGGATGTGGATGTGCTTCGATCGGGCGCCTCACTCGCGTGCGGCCAGCGCCTCCCAACGTGCATAGGCCGCTTCCAGCTCGGCGTCCACGGCCCCCAGACGCGCCTTGACGGTGACGACCTCGGTGCCGTCGCCCTGATAGAGCCTGGGATCGGCCAGACGCGCGTGCAGCGCCGTCTGTTCCTGCTCCAGCGACTCGATACGCCCTGGTAGCTCGGCCAGCTCACGCGCCTCCTTGAAGCTGAGCTTGTTGGTGGCGCGCTTGGGGTTGGACCTGGGCTTGGACCTCTGAGTCGCGGGCGCGCTCACTTCGGGTACAGAGACCGGTGTGACCGGAGGCGGACGCTGCCTGAGCCAGTCCTCATAGCCGCCGACAGACTCGCGCACGACCCCATCGCCCTCGAACGCCAGGATACTGGTGACGACATGGTCGAGCAGGGCACGGTCATGGCTGATCAACAGCAATGTCCCCGAGTAGTTCAGCAGCCGCTCTTCCAAGAGTTCGAGCGTCTCGGTGTCGAGATCATTGGTCGGCTCGTCGAGTACCAGCAGATTGGCCGGACGCGTAAAGAGCTTGGCCAGCAGCAGACGGTTGCGCTCGCCGCCCGAGAGCGCCTTGACCGGCTGGTTGGCGCGTTCCGGGGAGAACAGGAAGTCCTTGAGATAGGACAGGACGTGGCGCCGGGTCCCCGCCACCTCGACCTGATCGCTGCCACCGGCGACGGTGTCGCGCACGCTCTTCTCCGGGTCGAGCTGGGCGCGTCTCTGGTCGAAATAGACGATCTGTAGATTGGAGCCGCGCCGGATGCGGCCTTGTTGCGGCTCCAGCTCACCGAGCAGAAGCTTGAGCAGCGTACTCTTACCCACGCCATTGGGTCCGATGATGCCGACCTTGTCGCCGCGCCAGATGAGGGTCGAGAAGTCGCGGATGATGATCTTGTCGCCCCAGCGATGGGTCACACCCTCGGCCTCGACCACCAGCTTGCCTGAGCGCTCAGCTTCGCTCAGCTGGAGGCGCGCCGCACCCTGGAGCGCGCGCCGGGCCCGGCGTTCGGCGCGCATGGCTTCGAGCGCGCGCACCCGGCCCTCGTTGCGGGTGCGCCGCGCCTTGATGCCCTGCCGGATCCAGACCTCCTCCTCGGCGAGCCTGCGGTCGAAGTGCGCATTGGCCTGCGCCTCGGCGTGTAACCGTTCCTCGCGCCGACGCAGATAGTTGGCGTAATCACCCGGCCAGTCGGTGAGACGACCGCGATCGAGCTCCAGGATCCGGGTGGCGACCCGCTGCAAAAAACGCCTGTCATGGGTGATGAACAAGAGCGCCCCCCGAAAGCCGACCAGAAACTCTTCTAGCCAGGTGATGCTGTCGATGTCGAGATGGTTGGTCGGCTCGTCGAGTAACAGCAGATCCGGCTCCACCACCAGGGCACGCGCCAGCATCACCCGCCGCTGCATCCCGCCCGAGAGCGAATCAAACCGCGCCTCGGCGTCCAGCCCGAGCCGCGCGATGACACGCTCGGCGCGTTGTTCGATCTCCCATCCGCCTTGTTCTTCCAGTCGATGCTGGAGCTCGGCCAGTCGGGCAAGCTCAGGTCCGCTCGCATCCGGCCCCAGCGCGTGCGAGCGGTCGAAATACGCGCGCACCAGTGCCCCCAGCTCACCGAGTCCCGAGACGACCACCTCGAAGACGCTGGCAGCAGAGCCAGCCGGCAGATCCTGGGCGAGATACCCGATGCGCAGACCCTGGCTCAGGTGGATGCGACCGCTATCGGGCTGGAGCTCACCGGCGATGATCCTCAGCAGCGTCGATTTGCCCGCCCCGTTGCGCCCGATCAGACAGATCCGTTCGCCACGCTCGATGGCGAAGGAGACCCCCTCGAGCAGCGGCGGCAGGCCGTAGGAGAGACCGATCGAATCGAGACTGAGCAGGGTCATGCGTTTGCCATGGAATCACGAAGGATGAATGTTGTCGGAGCACACGGCGAAGCCCCTAGCACCACCGCAACCACCAAATTGCACTTTGTCAATGACACGCCAAGCCCGCTCGCCTCACCGACGTTCGAGTAATATTTTAACTTTGATCACTCCAACCGCGTCGATACAAGCTGAACCCAACGCGCACGGAGACGGATCCCAGGCACTGAGCCGCGCCGCGCTTCTGCGGATGCGGACTGATTTAGGAGTCGATCCCGACCGATGACGAAAACAGTCTCTCTCCGCGAGGCCTGGTCTGGCGAGGCCAACTGCCTCAGCTGTGCGCTACGGACCTCGGTGCTCTTTTCCGGCCTGAGCGAGGCAGATTTCGAGCGCATTCACGAACCGATCGACCAGTTCAGGCTCAAGCCCGGCGCGCATCTCTATCTGGCCGGCGATACGGGTGAGTATCTGTTCACCGTGCGCTCGGGGATGTTGAAACTGGTTCAATATCTGCCCGACGGCAGCCAGCGCATCGTGCGCATCGCCCGATCCACCGATGTGCTGGGTCTGGAGTCGCTCCTCGACGACCGCTATCAGCACGACGCCATCGCCCTGCATGCCACCGAGGTCTGTCGCTATCCGGCGCGACTGGTACGCGAACTCGGACGCGCCAACCCAGGCCTGCATCGCGAGCTCATGGCCCGCTGGCAACGTGCCCTGACCGAGGCCGACGCCTGGCTGACCGAACTCTCGACCGGCTCGGCACGCCAGCGTGTAGCACGGCTATTGCTGCGCCTGGTGCGCGACCGCGAGACCAGCGAATGCCCGTTGTTCAGCCGCGAGGACATGGGGGCCATGCTCGGCGTGACCACAGAGACGGCCAGCCGCACCATCGCCGAGTTCAAGCGGCAGGGCCTTCTGGTCGAAACCGCGCCCAATCTCTTTTTGCTCGACATCCCCAATCTGCGACGGCTGGCAGATAATTGAAAGGCCGACCATCGACCGCCGCGCGGACGAGTCGCTGAACTTGATCCTTTTCAATGCCCTTCATCCAGTCCAGCGGCTAATTAGTGAAACTGCATCGTCCCCGGCCGGGGTCTCAACGACCGATGAAAACATCACTCGCATTCGCCGAATATCCCATCTATTCATTGGAGATTGCGCGCGAGGAGACGCCCTTCCATTCGGTTGAGGCGATCTGCGGCTATTTCCGCGCCTGCATCGAGTCGCATCGCAGCGCGGTCTTCATTGCCGAGTTCGATCACTATGCCCATACCCGCTCGCTGCCCGAGGGCCACATCGGCGAGGGTATCCGCGCGGCCCGGAACCTGGTGTTCTGTTTTGGCATCTCGCTACCCAGACCCGAGTTGCTTGCCTGTCGTCCGCGCTCGATCGGGATCGCCGAGACCGAGCAGGGCTTTCTGATCACCTTCATGGAGACGCCCATGCCGGTGGCCAATTCGGTCATGGAGGACTGGGCCATGGGGCTCCACAAACACCGTACCGAGACCGCCGGGCAGCCCGACTAAGACCGCCTATACGCCTTTCAACAATCCACTGACCTTCGGAACACCCACGCCATGCGCATCGCCGTCACCAGTCAAAACTTCCGCACCATCACCGGACATGCCGGCAAGACCAGACGCTTTCTCATCCTGGAGGCCGACGGAAAGGGCGAGCCGGTCGAGATCGAGCGTCTGGATCTGCCTGCCGGACTCTCGCTGCATGATCATCACGGCGACGATCATCCGCTGTTTACGCGCGGAATCGATGCCATCCTGACCCAGAGCGCGGGGCATGGATTCCGCGCCCGGATGTCCCGTCACGGGATCGCGGTCTATGCCACCAGTGCGACCGACCCGCGCGCCGCAGCCGCCGATCTTGCCGCCGGTCGCCCCCTACCGGAACCGGCTCCCCATGACGACGATCATGGCCACAGGCATGGCCAGTCCGCCGGAAACGAGGTTTGACCTCAAAAGACCACGCCCCAACATAGACCCGCCTCCGTTCCATCAGTGGACCCCTTTCCTACCCAAACAGGAACACACTCGACGTCCTGCTTCAGCGCGTCCAGTTTCACTGCACCCTTGCGGCTGCGGCGAGCGCCGCCCTCCCGGTAGGCATTCATCAGGTGGAAACTCGGCGACCGTGTGGCGGCTGGTCATCGGGCGTGAACGCTTCAAAACATGAACGAAAGCTGAATCAGGTTATTCCCGAGAAGCCCAATCCGGTATAGTCTCCCGTCATGGCGCGGCTCTGTCGGAGTCGCGTCGATGTAGCCAACCTTCCGCGACATCCAGTGCTGGATTTCAGGAGACTCGCTCATGCTCGACGGTACCATGGTCGAACTCTCGCGATGGCAGTTCGCCATCACGGCGATGTATCACTTCCTCTTCGTTCCACTGACGCTCGGACTCTCCTGGATCCTGGTGATCATGGAGAGCGTCTATGTCATGACCGGTCGCGAGATCTACCGGGATATGACCAAGTTCTGGGGCAAGCTGTTCGGCATCAACTTTGCCCTGGGTGTCACCACCGGCCTGACCATGGAGTTCCAGTTCGGGACCAACTGGGCCTATTACAGCCACTATGTCGGTGACATCTTCGGCGCACCGCTCGCCATCGAGGGCCTGATGGCCTTTTTCCTAGAGTCGACCTTCATTGGCCTGTTCTTCCTCGGCTGGGAGCGGCTCTCCAAGCGCCAGCATCTGGTCGTCACCTTCCTGACCGCGCTCGGCTCCAACCTCTCGGCGCTCTGGATCCTGGTCGCCAACGGCTGGATGCAGAATCCAGTCGGCGCCGAGTTCAGCTACGAGACCATGCGCATGGAGATGACCAGCTTCAGCGAGCTGCTGTTTAACCCGGTCGCCCAGGTCAAGTTCGTGCATACGGTCGCCGCGGGCTATGTGACCGCCTCCATGTTCGTGCTCGGTATCAGTTCCTGGTACATCCTCAAGGGGCGCGACCTGGCCTTCGCCAAGCGTTCGTTCTCGGTGGCGGTGGGCTTTGGCCTGGCCTCTATCCTCTCGGTCATCCTGCTTGGCGACGAGTCCGGCTATGAGGTCGGCGATGTGCAGAAGGTGAAGCTCGCCGCGATCGAGGCCGAATGGCACACCCAGCCACCCCCGGCCAGTTTTACGGTCTATGGCCACCCCAGCAACGAGGCGCAGGAGACCCATGACGCCATCCGGATCCCCTGGCTTTTGGGGCTGATCGCCACCCGGTCCTTCGACCAGGAGGTCAAGGGCCTCAATGACCTGATGCGCGAGCACGAGGTGCGCATTCGCAGCGGTATGATCGCCTATGCGTATCTGGAGCGGCTGCGCAGCGGCGAGGACACCCCTGAAAACCGCGCCGTCTTCGAGCAACACAAGAAGGACCTCGGTTACGGTCTGTTGCTCAAGCGCTATACCGAGAATCCGGCCACGGCCAGCGAGGAGCAGATCCAACTGGCCGTCAAGGATTCCATCCCCGAGGTCGCGCCGTTGTTCTGGACCTTCCGCATCATGGTCGGGGCTGGTGTCTGGATGCTCTTGCTCTTGGCACTGGGTTTTTATTTCAACGCCAAGCGCGTCATCGAAAAGCAACGTTGGTTGTTGCGCCTCTTCCTCTATAGCATCCCGGTGCCCTGGATCGCCGCCGAGACCGGTTGGTTCGTCGCCGAGTTCGGACGTCAGCCCTGGGCCATCGGCGAGGTACTACCGACATCGATTGCTGCATCCAGCCTGACAGCAAACGATCTGGTCATCAGTCTCTCGGGATTCATCCTCTTCTATACCCTGTTGTTCCTGATCGAGATCTATCTGATGTTCAAGTTCGCGCGTCTGGGTCCGAGCTCACTGCATACCGGGCACTATCATCACGAGCGCAGCGCCGGTCCAGCGGGCGGCATGGCCCCGGCGCTGGCCCCGCACAAACCGCTCGACTAGGCTGGAGACCGAATCATGATCCTCGACTATGAAACCCTGAAGTTCATCTGGTGGGTGCTCGTGGGTGTGCTCTTCATCGGCTTTGCCGTCACCGATGGGCTGGACATGGGCGTGGGGGCCCTGCTGCCCTTCTTGGGCAAGACCGACGAGGAGCGCCGCGTCATCATCAACACCATAGGTCCCCACTGGGACGGCAATCAGGTGTGGCTGATCACGGCCGGCGGGGCCATCTTCGCTGCCTGGCCGCTGGTCTATGCCGCGGCCTTCTCCGGCTTTTATTTTGCGATGCTGCTTGCCTTGTTTGCGCTCTTCTTCCGCCCGGTCGGCTTCGACTATCGGAGCAAGATCGCTGATCCGCGCTGGCGCAACGCCTGGGACTGGGGCCTGTTCGTCGGCGGCGCGGTACCGGCGCTGGTGTTCGGCATCGCCTTCGGCAATCTGCTCCAGGGCGTGCCCTTCCATCTCGACGACCTGCTGCGCCCCTATTACAGCGGCAGCTTTTTCGGACTGCTCAACCCCTTTGCGCTGTTGGCCGGGTTGATCAGCCTCGGGATGCTGGTCACGCATGGGGCGATCTGGCTCCAGTTGCGCACGGAGGAGCCGATCGCAGGCCGGGCCAAGGGCGTGGCCAAGAAGGCAGGTCTGGCCACCATCGTCGCCTTTGCGCTGGCCGGTGTCTGGCTGACGATCGGGGTGGATGGCTACAAGGTCGTCTCGATGCCGGCACTGGATGCCACGCCCAATCCGCTGACCAAGGAGGTCGTGCGCGAGGGCTTCGCCTGGTTGGCCAACTACTCGGCCTACCCCTGGACGCTGCTGTTCCCGTTACTGGGTTTTGCAGGGATGGGGCTGGCGGTGCTGGCCTCGATGTCCGACCGGCCCGGCTGGGGTCTGGTCGCCAGCAGCCTGGGGCTGACCGGGATCATCGTCACCGCTGGCGCGTCCATGTTCCCCTTCATCATGCCGTCGAGTACCAACCCCAACAGCAGTCTGATGGTCTGGGACGCGGTCTCAAGCCATCTGACCCTGACGGTGATGTTCTGGGCCGCGGTGATCTTCGTGCCGCTGATCCTGGCCTATACCACCTGGACCTATGCCAAGATGTGGCGGCGGGTGACGGTCGAGGAGATCCGCGCGCAGGATCATCTCGCCTATTGAGCGCCCTTTCCTGTCGCCGAACCCCAACGATGTTCCGGCGACAGGTTCAAGTCATCCGTTGATTCATCGAGGAACAAGCCATGTGGTACTTCTCCTGGATACTCGGCGTCCTCCTGGCGCTGGCCTTCGGCGTCATCAATGTACTCTGGTATGAGTCTGATCAGTGTCAGGGCACGGCTGACGACGAGCGATCCCGCTGAACCTCGGACACACCCACGAAAAACGCGGCCCAGGCCGCGTTTTTGGTATCCGTCACCCCTGGGTGATCGGTATGATGACGATATCAACCCGTCGGTTGAGTCGCCGCCCCTGCTCTGTGGCGTTGCTGGCGATGGGCTGATTCATGCCGTAGCCGGACAAATAGATGCGCTGCGGTAGCACGCCACTACGCTCAAGATAGTATCCGACCGAGGCGGCGCGCCGCTCAGAGAGCGTCTGATTGTAGGCCGCCGATCCCGTACTGTCGGTATGACCCGAGACGGCGAGCTGGGTCTTGCCGTACTTGCGCACGATGGCCGAGATCTTGTCGAGCGTGCTGTAGAAACTCGGCTGGATGCGGTCGGAGTCGACCTCGAAGGCGGTCGCGCTGGTCATACCGACTAGGAGCTGATTGTCGGGCAACTTCTGGACCCGGATGACGCCGCCGGCGATCTCGGGTGCAAGCTGTCGCTCGAAGTCGCGCTTCTGCTCCTCCATGTAGGAACCGACCATGGTCCCGACCAGGGCACCGCCCACGGCACCGATCAGTGCCCCCTTGCCTGCGTCGCCGCTCAGCGAGCCGATGAGTGCACCGGTCGCCGCGCCCGCCGTGGTGCCAATAGCGGCGCTGCGCCCGGTCTCGGTCAGACCCGAGCCATCGGCGGCACAGCCACTGACGAGTGCGGCAGCCACGCCGGAGAGAACTAGTGTCCTGGTATTCAGTCGAGTCATGCGGTTGCCCCTGTCCGTCAAAGTTCCACCAGATCGGCGATGGATTTATAAAAGAACTCCAGCCAATCGTCGCGGTTGGCGAAGTCCATGATCGCAGGACGCTGCCCGAGCGTGTCGCGCACGCAGGTAAAGACAGGCGAGCCGTCGCGCTTGAGTGTCACCTCGAAGGTGAGCGAACCATTGGGCACGGCCAGCTTCAGCCCATGTGGGGCGGACTCCGGACCGATCCACTGGATTAACAATCCGGAAACGCGATCATCGCGACGGTCATAGTCGCCGGGCCAAATACGGCTGAGTACCGAGACGCGCACGAACTCACCTGCGACATCCCGAAAGGCCTGAACCAGGGGCGCGGCCAGCTCCGCACAGGAGGCTTGGATCTCATGCCGCTCAATGACCTTGTCCTCGGCGCTTAGGGTGCTGTCCTGAGCAATCTGGCGCAGTTTTTGGATTGTTTGATTCATACCCTGATCAACGATTTCAGCGAATGATGGTCTTGTCGAGTTCGAACATGGGCCTACTCTCTGGAGCGCTGTCGTGGAGGGCCGGATTGAGATAGCGCACGTCCAACGTCGGCTGGACCTTGAGTGATAAGAGTGATGGGTCGAGATATTTTTTCAACAGCCGCCGGGCCTGTCCGGCGTTGCGCACGCCGCGCAGTGCCTGCACCTGTTCGAGCGCGGCCTGCGTAGGCGCTGTCCCGCCATTGCGCCGATAGTGACGGATGACGGCCTCGGTGTAGTTGAGCGTCTCCAGATAGGTGACCTGGCTGTTGGTGCGATCGACCACGCCCTCGCCCGCGTTATAGGCCATGATGACGCGCCCATAGTCGTCATTGTACTTGCGCAGCAAGCGCTTGAGATGGCGGGTGCCGGTATTGAGATTGATCTTGGGATCGAACAGATCGTCCAGCGAGGTCACACCATAGTCGGCGGCGGTCGGCGGCATGAGCTGCATCAGGCCCACGGCACCGGCCTGCGAGACGGCGTGGGCATCATAGTCCGACTCGGCGGCCACCACCGCATGCACCAGCGCCTCCTCGACACCATGACGCCGAGCGACCTCCGGAATCATGGCCTGAACCTGGGTGCGGCTAGGCTTGGGCCGGTCGGGCGGCGTCGGCAGCAGCGGCCGACCCGGATCGACCGGGCTTACCGCTGCGTTCTCGCCCTCAGCGAGAACGGACAGCGGAAGGATCAGCGCAAACAGCAGCGTGGACAATCGAGCGATCGGTTTCTGGTTCATCAGAGTTTGCATGAAAAGCCCAGATTTCAAGACAGCTGGGATGATCCAGAAGAATCATGATCGGGCCGATGATGATGCATCAAACGACACTCAAACTAACAATGCAACCATGAATGCCGAGAAAAGTCATGAAATCTTCGCCCGCTTGTGCACAGTCAATCCGAACCCTAGGACCGAGCTCGTCTATCGCACCCCATTCGAGCTACTGATCGCCGTGATGCTCTCAGCTCAGGCGACAGATAAGAGCGTCAATCAGGCCACAGCCAGACTCTTCGCCCGCGCCAATACACCGGAGGCGATCCTGGCCCTGGGCGAGGACGGACTCAAGGCGCATATCCGCACCATCGGTCTATTCAACACCAAGGCGCGCAATATCCTTCGGACCTGCGCGCTCCTGATCGAACGTCATGGTGGCGCGGTTCCGCGCGACCGGGCAGCATTGGAGGCGCTACCCGGCGTCGGACGCAAGACCGCCAACGTCATTCTCAACACCGTCTTTGGCGAGCCGACCATGGCGGTCGACACCCATATCTTCCGGCTCGCCAATCGTACCGGATTGGCACCGGGCAAGACGCCGGCGGCGGTCGAGCAGGGGCTTTTGAATCAGGTTCCGCGCGAGTTTCAGCGCAATGCCCACCACTGGCTGATCCTGCACGGACGCTATGTCTGCACCGCGCGCAAACCGCGTTGCCCAGAATGTCTCATCGCCGACCTGTGCGAGTATCCGGACAAAACCCCACCTCACCCCGCTCCATCCAACACCCTTGACCATGTTCAGCACTGACCGTCAGACACACCGCCGGATCTTTCTCGAGGCCTGGCGCAAGGCTAAGGCCCAGGCGCCGTTAGGGCCGATTGAATCCCAAATCGTCGAACTGATGCGTCGTCACCCAGAGTATTGGCCGTTTTTAGAGGATGGCACCCGCGCGCTTGATCAGGACTTTCCGCCCGAACTGGGCCAGACCAATCCCTTTCTGCATCTGGGACTCCATCTGGCGATTCTTGAACAGCTCAGTATCGATCAGCCGCGGGGTATCCGCGAACGCTACCAGCGTTTGCTTACCCACCTCGGCGATCCGCATCAGGTCGAGCATGCGATCATGGAGTGTCTGGCCGAGTCGCTCTGGCGCGTTCAGCATCAGCGCCTGCCCTTTGACGAGGCCGGCTATCTCGACTGCATCGACCACCGAGAGGTCCGCGCCTAGACCGTCTGCCAAGATTGTCCCCAGATCCCCTCCGAGGTCGGCCAGGGTATTAGCTATTGATATTTCATAATTTTCTTATATAATGAACCACATCGATCTACCAGAACGCATCGCTACTTGTCGCCAAACACTCAAATGCGGTGCATCGAACCTTGAACAAGTCTTTCGAACTTTAAGGTGTGTCACATGAAGCTGATCCAAGCCGCCTCCGCCATCGCGCTCATCGCCACCACGACCACGTCCCTTGCCTGGTATGCCGCGCCCTATCCAGCCACTGCACCAAGTGCCGATCAGTTCAAGGCCCTGATCGAGCAGCAACAGGCGATGTTTGAACAACACGACAAGGCCATGCGCGAGGCGTTCGAGGCACAACGCCAGTTCTTCGAGCAGCAACGGGCCTGGTTCGACCGCAACCGTCCGGCCTGGCTCGCGTCCCCTGAACCTCCGGCCGCCCCTGAGTTCGGTGAGTATCCGAAGGCGTCCGAGCTCCCCAAGAGGCCAGAACTCGGCCAGTTCCCGGCCATGCCTGATTCACTGGAGGCACATCGTCGCGAGATGGACGCCTATCGCGAACAGGTCAAGCAGCGGATCGAGGAGCACCGCGAGGCCATGAAGCACTGGATCGAGGAACGTCGCGCCGAACATCCGAGCCGCCATCTTGCTAAGCTGCCCCAGCATCAGGCCCAGGCCCCGGTCGAGTCTTCGACCCAGACCCATTGAAGCGGCGCACCGGGTCGAGTGATTGACCCCAGCGCAAGGCCCTGAGACAACAACCGGCCCTGTCATTACCCTGACAGGGCCGGTTGTGTTTCTGCGCCACCAGGAACTCTCCGTAGAGCCGAACACCTAACATAGGGTGTCGCGTCCACCGCCCCTGGACACACTCGGCGTGATGCATGACAGCACAGATCGAGTCCCGATTGATGCGCGTTCTCTCGATTTCCATCCTGATCCCGCTACTGATCGGGCCAGTTGCGCCAAGTGCCTGGGCGGCCAAACCCGGAGCCACGCCGACCGTCACGCCCGTGGTGGCGGTCGAGACGCGCGCCCAGTCGCTCGACGAGCGGGTCGAGGCCCTGGGCACACTCAAGGCCAATGAATCGGTCACCATCACCTCCAAGGTGACTGAGACCATCTCGGTGGTGCACTTCGAGGATGGCCAGCGGGTGCGCGCCGGTGACCCGCTGGTCGAGATGACCAGCGCCGAGGAGCACGCCCTACTGGAAGAGGCCGGCGTGCGCCTGCGTGAGGCCGAGCGACAATACAACCGGGTCAAGTCGCTCGTGGCCCAGCGCGCGGCCTCCGAATCCCTGCTCGACGAGCGTAAGCGTGATCTCGACACGGCACGCGCCCTGTTCGCTGCCATCGAGTCGCGCCTAGCCGACCGCTTCATCAAGGCCCCCTTCGATGGCGTGCTGGGTCTGCGCAACGTCAGCCCGGGCGCACTGGTCACACCAGGGGATCTGATCACGACCCTTGACGATGACCGGCTCATGAAGCTCGACTTTAGCGTCTCCAGCGTCCATCTCGCCGCGCTCCAGCCTGGACTCGGCATCGAGGCCACGAGTGCGGCCTTCGGCACACGCGTCTTCAAGGGCGTAGTGCGCAGTATCGACAGCCGTGTGGATCCGGTCACGCGCTCGGTGCGGGTGCGCGCCATCCTGCCCAATCCCGACCTCAGCCTCAAACCTGGACTCCTGATGCAGGTGGTGCTGATGCTCGACCCGCGCGAGTCGCTCACCATCCCCGAGGCGGCGATCCTGCATCGCGGACAGGAACATTTCGTACTGCGGGTCATGGAGGGCGCGTCTGGGCTGACGACCGAACAGATCCGGATCCGCATCGGTACGCGCATTCCCGGCTGGGTCGAGGTCCGTGAGGGACTGAGGCCTGGGGATCGCGTGATCACCGAGGGTCAGGAGAAGATCCGTCCCGGTCAGCCGATCCGACTCATCCCCGGCGTCTCGTCCGTGCCGGGCACCCGCCCAGCCAAAGCCGAGCTGGGGCAGTTGCCTTGATCCTCTCTGACCTCTCCATCACTCGCCCGGTCCTGGCCGGCGTCCTGTCATCCCTGCTGGTCGCCTTCGGATTGGTCGCGTTCGATCGGCTACCGCTGCGCCAGTTTCCGGACATCGACCCACCCGTGGTCTCAATCGAGACCACCTATCGCGGTGCGGCGGCAGCCGTGGTCGAGACCCGCATCACCCAGGTCATCGAGGAACGCATCGCCGGGGTCGAGGGCATCCGCACCATCGAATCGACCAGCGAGGACGGGCGTTCGCGCATCACCATCGAGTTCGGCATCGCCCGCGACCTCGACGGTGCCGCCAACGACATCCGCGACCGTGTCTCCGGCATCCTCGATCAGCTCCCGCGTGAGGCCGATCCGCCCGAGATCCAGAAGGTCGACAGCAACGACGACGTCATCCTCTGGTTCAACCTCTCCAGCGAGCGGATGACGGTCCCCGAACTCTCAGATTATGCACGCCGCTATCTGGTCGATCGCTTTTCGGTACTCGACGGCGTGGCGCGGGTGCGGCTGGGCGGCGAGCAGACCTATGCGATGCGCGTCTGGCTCGACCGCCGCGCCCTGGCCGCGCGCGAACTGACAGTCACAGACGTTGAGGACGCGCTGCGCGCCGAGAACATCGAGCTGCCGGCCGGCGAGATCGAGTCGATCGACCGCCAGTTCAGCGTGCGCATCGAGCGCGCCTTCAGCACCCCAGACGACTTCGCACGGCTGGTGCTCAAGCGTGGCGCGGATGGCTATCTGGTACGGCTCGGTGATGTGGCGCGCGTGGAGCGCGGCACCCAGGAAGAACGCACCCTCTTTCGCGGCAACGGTAGGCCCATGGTCGGACTGGGTATCGTCAAGCAATCGACCGCCAACACCCTTGCCGTCGCCCAGGCGGCCAAGGCCGAGATGGCACGCATCAACCGCTCCCTGCCTGAAGGGATGCACTTGAGCCAGAGCTTCGACAGCTCGGTGTTCGTCGAGGAGGCCATCAAGGAGGTCTACAAGACGCTCGCCAGCGCCATCGCGCTGGTGGTACTGGTGATCTTTCTATTCTTGGGCAACTGGCGCGCGACCCTGGTGCCGGCAGTCACAGTGCCCGTGTCGATCGTGTCGACCTTCACGGTGCTCTTTGCGCTCGGGTTCTCGATCAACATATTGACCCTGCTCGCCCTGGTGCTGGCCATCGGGCTGGTGGTGGACGATGCCATCGTGGTGCTGGAGAACATCCACCGGCGCATGGAGGAATATGGTGAAACGCGGCTGGTCGCCGCCTACCGGGGTACACGTCAGGTCGGTTTCGCCGTGATCGCGACCACCACCGTGCTGGCCTCGGTCTTCACCCCGATCGCCTTCCTGCGAGGGGATCTGGGACGGCTATTTTCCGAGTTCGCGCTCACCCTGGCCGCTGCCGTGGTCTTTTCGTCCTTCGTCGCCCTCTCGCTGTCACCGATGCTGGCCTCCAGGGTGCTGCCGGCGGGACATCGGCCCGCAGGCGCGCCCGCCGGACTCGCCGAGCACATCGAACGCAGCTTCCTGGCGATCCGAAGGCCCTATCGGCGTCTGCTCGAATTCCTGCTGTGCCGGCCCTGGATCATCCTGTTGGCGCTGATCGGTACACTCGGCGCCGCCGTCTGGCTGTTCGAACGCATTCCGCAGGAATACACCCCGCGCGAGGATCGCGGCGCCTTCTTCATCCTGGTCAACGGACCCGAGGGGGCGTCCCACAGTTATATGAAGACCTACATGGAAGAGATCGAGCGCCGGCTCATGCCCTATGTCGAGCGCGGCGAGGCGATCCGCCTGCTGGTGCGCAGTCCGCGCGCCTTCTCCAACACCGCGACCTTCAACACCGGCATGATCACCCTGGTGCTCGACCGCCATGACAAGCGCCGCTCGGCCTGGGTGATCATGGATGAGGTGCGCGCCAGGCTCGCCGATCTGCCGGGGGTACGCGCCTTCCCAGTCATGCGTCAGGGTTTCGGCGCACGCACCAGCAAGCCGGTCCAGTTCGTCATCGGTGGCGGCAGCTACGAGGAACTGGCCGCCTGGCGTGACACCCTGCTCGCCGCGATCGAGCAGGACAATCCGGGTCTGACCGGCATCGACTGGGATTACAAGGAGACCAAGCCGCAACTGCGGGTCGAGATCGACTACGACCGCGCCGCCGACCTCGGGGTGAGGATCGGCACGCTCGGGCGCACCCTCGAGACCATGCTCGGCTCGCGCCGGGTGACGACCTATCTGGATCAGGGCGAGGAGTATGACGTCATCCTGGAGGGCGAACGCGATCAACAGCGCACACCGGCCAGTCTGGAGAACCTCTATGTCCGCTCGGCATATAGCGACGCCCTGATCCCGCTCGCAAGCCTGGCGCGCGTGATCGAGACCGCTACGTCGCCGAGCCTCAACCGCTTCAACCGCATCCGCGCCATCACCCTCGAGGCCAGTCTGGCCCCAGGGCTGGCGCTCGGCGATGCGCTCTCTTACCTGGAATCCAAGGTCCGCGCCCATCTGCCCCAGTACGCCCAGATCGACTACAAGGGTCAGAGTCGTGACTTCCGAAGCAGCGCCGAGGGGGTGCTGTTCGTCTTCGTGCTGGGGCTGATCGTGGTCTATCTGGTGCTGGCCGCGCAGTTCGAGAGCTGGGTCCAGCCGCTGGTCATCATGCTCACGGTGCCCCTGGCCATGGCCGGGGCGCTGCTTGGGTTGTGGCTTACTGGCCAGACGCTCAATCTCTTCAGCCAGATCGGGCTGGTGATGCTGGTGGGTCTGGCGGCCAAGAACGGTATCCTCATCGTCGAGTTCGTCAATCAGCTACGCGATCAGGGGCTGGAGTTTCGCGCGGCCCTGATCGCGGCAAGCGAGACGCGGCTGCGGCCCATCCTCATGACCGGCGTCACCACCGCCGCCGGGGCCATCCCATTGTTGCTCTCCAGTGGCGCCGGTGCCGAGACGCGCACGGTCTTAGGGATCGTCATCCTCGCCGGGGTGCTGGCGGCGACGGTCTTTACCCTGTTCGTGGTGCCTGTAGCCTATGACCGGCTGGCACGCCATAGCGGATCGCCTGGGACAGTCCGGCGACAGTTGGAGCGGGAACTGGCCGAGCACCGGATCGAATTCGATTAAATAATTGATTTTTATGTTTTTATATAAAGCCACTCCTGTACAACCAAGATTATCCATGACTGAGCTCCCGCTTTGCTGAGATCTACCTTGACAGGGGCAGGGCTTTGAAATTGCTCTATTGTTCACGCCTTCCCGGAAGACCGCTCGAAGCGTGTTTTAGCCTTTTGGCCCGATGGTCTTTATGGGCCACCTTAATAAAACTTGGAGATCAACCCATGAGCATTCGACGCACCCAGCCACTATTGCTCGTCGCTGCCCTCTGTCTGACCGGCTCCATCCAGGCCGACGAGGTAAGTGATCAGATCGAAGCCGCCCGCAAGGCCTATGAGTCCGGCGAGCTGAGAAGCGCCATCGAGACGCTCAATTTCGCGGTCAATAAGATCCAGGAACAGATGACGGCCAATTTGGTCAAGCTCCTGCCAGAACCGCTCCCCGGCTGGACGGCAGATGAGCCCAGGTCGCAGGCTGGCGGCATCGCGGCCGTGATTACGGGCACCACACTGACCCGGAGCTACCGGCGCGAGGATGGCGCCGAGATCACGCTCAGACTGATGGCCGACTCGCCATTGATGCCGATGCTGACCATGGCCATGTCCATGCCGTTCGTGATGCAGAACAACCCCGACATGAAGACCTATTCGTTCAAGGGCTATCGCGGGATGCTGGAGCACGCCGCCAACACCCAGGACTATGAGATCACCCTCATGGTCGGTAACCGACTGGTGATCCAGGGTAAGGGCAGCCACCTGGCCGACAGCAAGCCGATCGAGGCCTATTTCGAGCGGCTCGATCTGGAGGCGCTCCAGACTGCCCTCACCCACTGAGGCCGCCTCAATGGGGCAGGTTCAGAGCGGTCGAGACGCCCAGTCCTTCCAACAACCCGACGCCGACCAACACGCCGAACCGCTTGGCGATCGATTCGAGCAGGTCGCGCTTCTTGGTGTATTCGACGATCTTCTCGGCCTTGATCAGTTCGCGCGCCACCTGGCTGGAGCTGCCCAGACCATCGGCCAGCCCCAGCTCGACCGCCTCCTCGCCGCTCCAGAACAATCCGCTGAAGAGCTCGTCCCCACCCTTGAGTTTGTCGCCGCGGCCCTGTTTCACGGCGGCGATGAACTGGCGGTGCAGCCGGTCGAGCACGCCCTGGATGAAGTTGCGCTGGGCCGGCTCGAGCGGTGAAAAGGGATCAAGGATGCCCTTATTGACCCCGGCCGTCAGCAGACGCCGCTCGATCCCGAGCTCCTCCATCGCCTTCTGGAAACCGAAGCTGTCGATCCGCACCCCGATCGATCCGACAAGACTCGCCTTGTCGACATAGATGGCATCGGCCCCAGCGGCGACGTAATAGCCACCTGAGGCACAGAGATCGACGGCCACGGCATAGACCGGCATGTCCTTGCCGGGATGGTCCTTCCGGTATTTTTCCTTCAGACGCCGGATCTCGTCGTTGATGTAGCCGGCCTGGACCGGGCTACCGCCCGGGCTGTTGATGCGCAGGATGATGCCCTTGACATGCTTGGACTCGAAGGCGGCGCGCAAGGCAGTGATGACGCGATCGGCGCTGGCGTCTGAATCGGCGGCAATGATGCCATTGATCTCGATCAGTGCCGTGTGATCCTCCCCGACCTTGACCGCCTCGGACAGCCCCTGACTGTTGACCGCGACCAGCACGCCGAACAGATAGACCAGGATCAGCAGCTTAAACAGGGTCGACCAGCGTCGCCGCTTGCGCTGGTCATCCAGATACTCGGCCACGAGCCGGTTGATCAGGACGCGCTCCCAGTCCGGTCGCTCGGGTGCCGGCATGGGTTCGCGGTGTTGCTTCCAAAATTTCCAGCTCATGACGATCCTCGGGGTACAGTGGAGACAGCGGAAGTCAGTCGGCCCGCCTGGCGCTCAGCCAGTCGCGGATCGCCCAGAGTGAATCGAGACAGGCGAGCGGACCGCAAGCCATCAGCCGCCCTGGATCATGGACGCCATAACAGACCGCCAGCGAGCGTGCCCCGGCATTGTTGGCCATCTGTAGGTCGTATTCGGTATCACCGATCATGAGCGTCTTTTCAGCACTGACCCCGAGCTCGGCCATGAGCTCCAGCAACATCTGGGGATGCGGCTTGGAGAAGGTCTCGTCCGCCGTGCGTGTGGCATGGAAGACAGCCTCCAGACCAGTCTCGGCGAGTGACTTGTTCAGACCCGCGCGGCTCTTGCCCGTGGCCACCGCCAGTCGATAGCCCTGTTCGGCCATCCAGGCGAGCGTCTCGCGCGCGCCCGGGAAGAGCTCCGAGGGATGCTGGTCGTCGCCCAGGAAGTGAAGACGGTATTGCAACGCCACCTGGGCGCGCAATCCCGCATCCCCTGCGGGAAGCAGACGCGCCATCGCCTCGTCCAGCCCAAGTCCGATGACGTCGCGCGCGGTCTCGGTCATGGGTTCGGGCAGTCCCAGATCCCGGAAGGCCGCCTGGATACAGGTGACGATCCGCGCCTCGGAATCCATCAGGGTTCCATCCCAGTCGAAAACGATCAGTTCAAAGTCCAAGTCTCAGCTCTCCAGGACACCGAGCACCTGTTGCAATTCAGCCGGCAGTGGGCACTCCAGACGCAGCGGACGAACCCTATACTCGAGCTTGAAACTCAGCGCCGAGGCATGGAGGAACAACCGGTTTAGTCCATAGCCCTTGAGCCAGTGGTTGGCCGCCGGGTCGCCATATTTGTCGTCGCCGGCCAGCGGTGTGCCGAGATGGGCGGCATGGACACGGATCTGATGGGTACGCCCAGTGAGAAGCCCCGCCTCGACCAGGGTCAGGATCCGTCCGTCGAACGCAAAGCGCTTGAGACGCCGAAAGCGGGTGCGCGCCTCCTTGCCCTCGCGCAGGTCGACCCGCACCAGACGCTCGCCGCTGCTCAGCACGTTCTTCTTGAGCGGCGCCTCGACCAACAACTCCGCGCGCGGCAGCTCGCCCAGGATCAGGGCCAGGTAACGCTTGTCCATGCGACCCTCGCGGATCAGGGCATGGAGCTCGCGCAGCGCACTCCGCCGTTTGCAGACGACCAGACAGCCCGAGGTGTCGCGGTCGAGCCGATGCACCAGCTCGAGCTCCCGTCCGGGACGCAGCTGACGCAGCGATTCGATCAGACCATAGCTCAGACCGCTGCCACCATGCACCGCCAGCCCCGAGGGCTTGTCGATCACCAGCAGACGCTCGTCTTCATGGATGATCGCCGCCTCCAGCCGCGCCAACTGAGACGCGGTCAATCGCGCGGGCAATGCAGACTCACCGAGCCGGATCGGCGGGATGCGCACCACATCCCCGGCGTTCAAGCGATACTCGGCCTTGATCCGCCCCTTGTTGACACGCACCTCGCCGCGCCTGAGCAGGCGATAGAGATGACTGCGCGGCACACCCTTGAGGACGCGCAACAGAAAATTGTCGATCCGCTGACCCTCGGACTGGTCATCGATCCGGAGATATTGTGGCGCTTTCGCCGCATCCCCACCTTGAAGGGACGAGAGCGGATGATCGGCGATGCCTGAGTTCATCGTGGAGGCTGAAATTTTCAATCTGGGTTTGAACCTGAACGTTTGGCTCAATTGCTGCTAAATAGGGTTCACTGCTACCATTGACGCCTTGCGCTGGCCAAGTGAAACACGGAATTTTTCCGGAGCGGCAAGTGCATCCAGGGGGTTTGCGCCCAACGCCCATTACAAGGGCGCCAGTCCGACCCACGGACCCAAGACCGGTATCCGACACCCGACCAGGCCACCTCGGGGGCCGCCGTGCATGAAGCCTGCTTGGCAACGTCGAGCAAGGTCGAATTCTACACCCAGCGCCCTTCCCGAGTCGCCCGATGAGGACGCCAGCCGTGCCGGTGTCACCTCCGCCGCTCCGAAGCAGGTGGTCTATCGATCTAGACCGCCCGAATAGACGTGGGGCCTCAAGTGGCCCTGCATAACGATGGTTCATAAGCGCGTGCCCGTTCCAGCCCGACACGAGGTCGTCGACTGAACGGACTGTGCCGACGCCGTGCTCGCACCACTCGAGCGTCAAATGGCGACGCGCCGATCCGCCCGCTTGGGTTTGCAATCAAAACCCTGGGGCGCGGCGCCCAACCACGGGTCACGCGCACTGGTGCGCAGGATAGGAACAACATGAAACGCATGCTCATCAACGCAACTCAGCCGGAAGAGTTGCGCGTGGCCACTGTCGACGGGCAGTTGCTCTATAACCTCGATATCGAATCGCCAGGACGCGAACAGAAAAAGGCCAATATCTACAAAGGTATCATCACCCGTGTCGAACCTAGCCTAGAGGCCGCCTTCGTCGACTATGGCGCCGAGCGCCACGGCTTCTTGCCCCTCAAAGAGATCGCGCGCTCTTATTTCGAGCCAAACAGCATCAAGCCCGGCGCGCGCGTCAACATCAAGGAATCGATCAAGGAGGGCCGCGAGGTCATGGTCCAGATCGACAAGGAGGAGCGCGGCAACAAGGGTGCGGCGCTGACCACCTTCATCTCGCTCGCCGGGCGCTATCTGGTGCTGATGCCCAACAACCCGCGCGCCGGCGGCGTATCGCGACGCATCGAGGGTCAGGAGCGCACCGAGCTGCGGGATGCCATGAGCCAGCTTAAGATCCCGGAGGACATGGGGCTGATCGTGCGCACCGCCGGGGTCGGCAAGAGCGTCGAGGAGCTGCAATGGGATCTCGACTATCTGCTTCAACTCTGGCAGGCCATCGTCCACTCCAGCGAGAGCCGCAAGGCGCCGTTCCTCATCTATCAGGAGAGCGACGTCATTATCCGCTCGATCCGCGACTATCTGCGTGCCGACATCGGCGAGATCGTGATCGACGACCGCGCCGTCTATGAGCGCGCCGAGAACTTCATCCGGCAGGTGATGCCGCAGAACCTCAAAAAACTGCGGCTCTATCAGGATGAGATACCGCTCTTTACGCGCTACCAGATCGAGAGCCAGATCGAGTCGGCCTTCCAGCGCGAGGTACGCCTGCCCTCAGGTGGATCGATCGTCATCGACCACACCGAGGCCCTGACCGCGATCGACATCAACTCGGCACGTGCCACCAAGGGCGCCGATATCGAGGAGACCGCGCTCAACACCAATCTCGAGGCCGCCGACGAGATCGCGCGCCAGCTGCGTCTGCGCGACCTCGGCGGGCTGTTCGTCATCGACTTCATCGATATGGGGCCGCCAAAGAACCAGCGCGCAGTCGAGGAGCGGTTACGCGAGGCGCTCAAGCAGGACCGCGCCCGGGTACAGATGGCACGCATCTCGCGCTTCGGTCTGCTGGAGATGTCGCGCCAGCGCCTGCGCCCCTCGCTCGGCGAGTCGAGCCAGCAGGTCTGCCCGCGCTGTAAGGGCCAGGGGACCATTCGCAGTGTCGAATCGCTTGCGCTCTCGATCCTGCGCCTCCTCGAGGAGGAGGCCATGAAAGACAGCACCGAGCGGCTCCAGGCCCAGCTCCCGGTGAGCGTCGCGACCTTCCTGCTCAACGAGAAGCGGCGCGCCATCCTCGACATCGAGCAGCGCCATGAGGTCGAGATCCTGCTCATCCCCAACGAGCACCTCCAGACCCCCGACTACAAGATCGAGCGCATCCGCACCCAGGACCTCGCCAAGGGACTCCCCGAGGAACAGCCGAGCTACGCGATGAAGACGGCCCCCGAGCCGAGCGCATCCGTGCCGCCCTATGCCAAGCTCGGCGGCCAGCCCGCGCGCAGCGAGGAGCCGGCAGTCAAGCTGATCGCCCCGAGCACGCCCGCGCCGCGGCAGACCGAGCGTCCATACCCGAGTCCACCGACCGAGGTCAGTCGCAAAGAGACCGAGCGCACCGAATCCGAGAGCCTGCTCAAGCGGATCTGGACCGGGCTCTTTGTCTCGCGCACCAACGAGACGGGTCACACCCAGCCTCAGCCCGCCGACAAGCGCGCCGAGGCCGATGGGCGATCCAGCACCGCCCCCCAGCCGCCGGCGGTATCCAGGCTGGACGAGCGTGCGATAAGCGCTAGCGGCGTCCTCGGCGAGGATTCGGAGAGCACCCGCAACGAGCCGCGACGCAACCCATCACAGTCGATGGAGGATCCGCTCCAGCCGCGAGGGGATGCAGACAACGAGGGCGGCGACGCCGCGGGTGCGCGCGAAGACCGGCGCCGTAATGGCACGCGTGGACGTGGGCGACGCAGCTTCACTCCAAACACCAGCGGAACGCGCCCCGATGAGTCGCGCGGCGCCAATGGCAATACTCCAGCGCGCCCGTTACGTCAGGAGCGGACCCTCGAGTCGAGCGATATGTCGGGTGATCTGGCCGCGATAACCAAACCACCTGAGACGCGGCCCGCCGTGCCTGAGTCGAGTGACGCGGGCGAGCACTGGCCCATCGACCCGACCGAGACCGATACGGAGAGGGCTCAATCCAGCACTGAGACCGAGACAGCCGCGCCCAGCGCCGAGCGTCCACGTTCATCGCGTCGGCGTCGCGGCGGACGCAACCGGCGCCGCCCCGCGACGCTGCGCGCAAACGACAAGGCGCAGGAAGGCAATGCGGCGAGCGCCGAGCACTCGACCAGCGGTGAGATGACGCAACCGTATATCGAGCCCCAGGAGGCACCAGGGGAGGCGTCCAGCCACTGCCCAGACGCCGATTCGGCCAACCCACCCGAGGCCAAGCGTACAGAAGCGACGACACCTGCCGCGCCATCCCAATTCCAGACGCCGGTCGAACGTCCCTTGCTTGCAGCGCCGCCCGTGAACGCGATCGCCCCCGAAGCGACCACGCCACCACAGCGCGCAGACGGCATGTCCATCGAGGTCGCGGCGGAGCGCCGTGCCGAGTCGGACCCGATGGACCAGGACACCTGAGACGATTCGGCGTCTCACCAAGACCCGCGCTGCCATCCGATCGCCCCAGCGGATCCAATGACGCCTTGACCTTGGATTCGCAACGCGATTGGATGGCGTGCTTCGTGCAAAACACGAGGAGCCGTCGATGTTGTCACTCCTGCTCGCCACTCTGAAACGCTTCGCCGCGATCGCCTGGCGGGCCTATGTCCCCGCGCCCGGCCAGCCCCATCCGAGTCGCAAGCGCCGGCTGGTCATGACGCTGTTCCTGCCGCTGTTTGCCCTGGTCCAGGGGCTGCACTGGCTGGGTCTGCTGCTCGACGAGCTCCTCTTTCCCGGCTACCGCCGCGTCCAGATCCGCGAACCACTGTTCGTGCTCGGGGTCCCGCGCAGTGGGACCACCTATCTGCATCAGGTACTGGCCCAGGACGCGCGCTACACCACCTTCCACGCCTGGGAGTGTCTGTTCGCCCTCTCGATCAGCGCGCGCTATGTCTGGTTGGGGCTGGCGCGCCTCGACGCCCTGCTCGGACGCCCGGGTGCGCGTCTGATCGGCTGGCTGGAGCGACACGCCTTCAGCGGCCTGGATGCGGTCCATCCGATGCGGCTCGATACGCCAGAAGAGGACTATTTCGCCCTGATGCCGGCGCTGGCCTGCTTCATCCTGGTCCTGCCGCTGGCGCACGCCGAGTCCATCTGGCACCTGGGCACCTTCGACCGCGACCTGCCAGAGCCTGAGCGTCGTCGGCTGCTGGCCTTCTATCGTGGCTGTCTGCAACGCCATCTCTATGTCCATGGCCCCGACAAACGGCTGCTGTCGAAGAACGCCGCCTTTGCACCCCTGGCCGGGAGTCTGGTCGCCGAATTCCCCGATGCCCGCTTCATCCTCTGTCTGCGCGAACCCGAGCGCACCCTGCCTTCGCAGCTAAGTTCGATCCAGTCCGGGTTGGCCCTGTTTGACAGTCTCTCGGTGGCCCCGGATCTGCCCGAGCGTCTGAGCGCCCAACTCGGGTTTTACTACCGGCATCTGGAGCAGGTCTTCGCTGCCCTGCCCGAGTCGCGCTGCGCCTGGGTGACGATGCAGACGCTCAATAGCGACCTGGGCACCACCCTGGAGCGCGTCCATGCCCAGTTGGGTCTGGAGCTGAGCGACGACTTCCGTCGCATCCTGAGGCTCGAGACCGAACGTTCCAGGCGTTATCGCAGCGGCCACGACTACCGGCCCGAGCACTTCGGGCCAAACATCCAACACATCGTCGCCGAACTCGGCGCACTCTATGTCCGTCTTGCCGCACGGGCCATCCAAGCCCCGGAACCCAGCCTGGAACCCGACGCCACATGCTGACCGGATCCGAACCCGACACGACGCCCGTGGATGAGGCCTCGGCCGTGGGTCTGCGGGTCGCCATCCTGTCCGACGCGGCACCCGAGCGCAATGGCGTTGGGGCCTACTACCGCGATCTGGCCGACCATCTGCGCGCGGCCGGGGCCCGGGTGGCCCTGATTGCACCGCGTCATCACAATGGGCGCTGGCATGGTGGTCTATCGTTGCCACTACCGGGCGATCCGACCCAGCGCATCCTGGTGCCATCGCGGGCCTTCATCCGCCGGCGACTGGAACGGCTTGCCCCCACGGTGATCGTGGTGCCGACGCCCGGCCCCTACGGACTGTTCGGGCTGCATCTGGCGCGCCGGCTTGGGGTCGAGCTCGTGGTGGGCTTCCATACGCACTTCGAGGCGCTGACCGATCTGTTTCCGCACTGGGGGCTGGGCAGGCGCTTGGCCAACGCCTATCTGCGCGCCTGTCATCGACACCTGTTCGAGCACGGGCGGGTGGTGCTGGCCAATTCCGAGTCGATGCTGGAGGTCGCACGCGCGATCGGCGCCCAGCGGCTGGAACTGATGGCCACACCCATCCCCAAACGCTTCCTCGATCGCACGCCGACCCCGCTGCGTCCTAGGGTCGAGCGCGTGCTCTTTGCCGGACGTCTGGCACCAGAAAAGAACCTTGAGGCGATCGTCGCGGCGGCGCGCGCGCTGCCGGACCTGGAATTTCTGATCGCGGGCGATGGCCCGCTCAAGGGCTGGCTCGAGGCGCAGGCCGCTGGGCTCCCGAATCTGCGGCTCATCGGCTGGGTGCGACGGGAACGGATCCTGGATCTGATCGATAGCGTCGAGGCGCTGATCCTGCCGTCTCGGATCGAATCCTTCGGCACCATCGCCCTCGAGGCCATGGCCCGGGCGCGCCCAGTGCTGGTCTCCCCGGCCTGTGGTATCCGGAGCTGGGAGCAGCTCAGTCAGGGGCTGTTCGTGATCGAAGAGGGCGAATCCCTGTCGGCGGCCCTGGAACGACTGTGCGACCTGTCGCCCGAGGTCCGCGAACAACGGGCCCAGCAGGCCCGGGCGGCGGCGGCCGCATTGAACGCGAGCAACCTGCGTCACTGGATCCGCATGCTCGCTCCGGAATCCGAATGATGGATGTGCCTGCGGCGATCCGTACCCTAGTCTCGGTACATGACGTCATGCCCGCCACCCTGACGCGCGTGCAGCCTCTGGTCGAATGGCTCGAGGCTGCGGGCGTGTATCCGATCACGCTGCTGGTGGTCCCGGGTCTGGACTGGAGCGAGGCGCAGCTTGCGGTGCTCAGGGAGTATGCCGCACGGGGGCATCAACTGGCCGGACATGGCTGGATCCATCGCGTCGAGCGCTATGGTGGGATCCGGCACCGGCTCCATGCGTGCTTCGTTTCGCGCAACGTCGCCGAGCACCTGGCGCTCGATACGTCTGGGCGACTTGCGCTTATGCGCCGCTGCCATGACTGGTTCGGTGCGCATGGACTGGGCGCACCCCGGCTCTATGTCCCGCCCGCCTGGGCCCTGGGTCGGGTGACACGCGCGGCACTGGTCGAGCTGCCGTTCGAGTATTGTGAGGTCTTCGGCGGTGTGATCGCCACCCGAACGGGGCGCTTTCATCCGCTGCCACTGCTCGGTTATGAGGCCGATGCCGCCTGGCGCATCCCGATCATTCGACTCTGGAATCGCTACAACCGTGCACGCGCCCAGGCGCGCGGTTGGTTGCGCCTGGGTGTGCATCCCTATGATCCGGAACTGGCGCTGGCCGCTGATCTACACGCCGATCTGCGCCGTTTCCGGCACTACGCCGACTATGACGCGCTCGACGCAGAGGATGAGGCCATCAGAGATGGCGATTCTTGACGTCCAGCAGTAGCCCGCGCGCCGCCGCCTCGATCATGTCGAACACCTGCTCGAAACCGCGCTGACCGCCATAGTAGGGGTCTGGTACCTCGCGGATGCCTAGCTCGGGCGCGAAGTCCATGAACAGCCTGAGCCGCTCCTCCAGTCCCTTGGGACAGAGGCGCGCCAGATACTCGTAGTTGTCGCGGTCCATCGCCAACACATAATCGAAGTCTCGAAAGTCGTCCGGCCCCACCAGCCGAGCGCGCAAATCACTGATATCGATGCCGTGCATGCACGCCGTGTCGAGCGCGCGTCGATCTGGCGGCTCACCGATGTGATAGGCATGGGTACCGGCCGAGTCGATCTCGATACGGTGCGCCAGACCTTCGTCGTTCACCAGCTGCCGGAACACACCGTGCGCGGTGGGCGATCGACAGATATTCCCCATGCAGACAAACAGGATCCGGACCGGGTTATTTTTAGTACTCATGGCAATCCGCTCTGTTGTGGCGACTTAATCACGACTCACCTGGATTCAGTCAGGGTTTACTCGATACCAGCTGCCCTTAATTCTGACGCATGGGACTCGACTAGGGCTGTGGCCTTTCGGCGAGATCCTGGAACTGGAGCGCTGCCAGCCGGGCATAGAGTCCACCCTGGGCCAGGAGCTCATCATGCCGACCCGAGGCGATGATTCGCCCCCGGTCGATCACCAGGATCCGATCGGCGGTGCGCACCGTGGCCAGACGATGGGCGATGACGAGGCTGGTACGTCCCTGCATCAGGGCTTCGAGTGCCTGCTGGACCAGCCGCTCGCTCTCGGCATCGAGCGCACTCGTGGCCTCGTCGAGCAGCAACAGGGCCGGATCGCGCAACAAGGCGCGGGCGATGGCGATGCGCTGACGCTCACCGCCCGACAGCCGCACCCCGCGCTCGCCCAGCTGGGCGTCGAACCCCTGGGGGAGCCGTTCGATGAACTCGAGCGCATGGGCCGCCTCGGCGGCGCGGCGCACGTCCGCGTCGCTCGCGCCTTCCAGACCATAGCGGATGTTCTCCCAGACGCTAGTCGCAAAGATCACTGGATCCTGAGGGACCAGGGCGATGCGGCGGCGCAGGTCGTGCAGAGCGACCCGGCGCAGATCGACCCCATCGAACAGCACGCTCCCCTCGCTCGGATCATAAAAGCGCAGCAGGAGCTGAAACAGGGTCGATTTGCCCGCCCCCGAAGGACCAACCAGCGCCACTCGCTCGCCCGACTCGATAGTCAGATCCAGCCCGTCGAGCGCTGGTGTATCCGGACGCGAGGGATAGACGAAGCGCACTGCGCGCAGCTCAATCCGACCGCGCCCCGGTTTGGGCAGGGGCTCGGGCACGGCGGGCGGCAGGATCGCCGGCTGGGTCTCCAGGAGCTCGATCAGCCGCTCGCTGGCCCCGGCACCGCGTAACAGTTGCCCGATGAGGTCGCTCAAAGATCCTACGGCCCCAGCGACCACGATGGCATAGAACAGAAAGGCCGACAGCTCGCCGCCGCTCAGGGTGCCTTCCAGCACCCGATGTCCCCCGATCCAGAGCACCACGCCGATGGCCCCAAAGGTCAGCAGGGTCGCGATCGCGGACAGCAGCGCGCTCGCTAGCGACCGGTGCATGGCCACCTCGAACGCCGCTTCGACCTGAGCGGCGTAGCGGCGGCTATCGATCGGCTCGTGACAGAAGGACTGCACGGTGCGGATACCATGGATGACCTCATCGACATAGGCGCCGACGTCGGCGATACGATCCTGACTGGCGCGCGACAGCCGGCGCACGCGCCGCCCGATGACCCAGACCGGGACGATGACGATCGGCAGACCGGCCAGGACCAGTCCGGTCAGCTCCGGACTGGTGATCAAGAGCATCAACACCCCACCGAGGATTAAAAGCAGGGTGCGGATCGCCATCGCCAGGGTCGAGCCGACCACCACTTGCAGAATGGCCGTGTCGCTGGTCAACCGCGAAATGACCTCGCCGGTGCGCGTGGTCTCAAAAAAGGCGACATCCAAGGCCAGCACCCGTTCGAAGACGGCCTGACGGATGTCGGCCACCACCCGCTCGCCAAGCCAGTTGAGAAGATAGCTACGCACGAGGATGGCCCCGGCGGTGACCCCGACCACGAACAGAAACAGCAGCAACGCACGATCGAGCGCCGCCGCCGATCCCGTCCCGAGCCCCGAATCGACCACCACCCGGATCACCTGACCGAAGGCGAGCACCGAACCAGCGGCGATCAAGAGGGCACCGAGCGCTAGCGCCAGCCGTCGGCGATAGGGCCAGGCGAACTGGAGCAGCCGCTTGAGCGCGATCAGATTACGGGTGGCGGGTCGATCGACGAGGTTGGCTTTGATGTCGCGCATGGATTGGGTCGAACGGTTCGCGGGTTATCGGGTCAGGCGCTGGGCAGTCGCCGGGAGATGGGGGCAACTGCCTGAAGGCTCAAAGCCAGGCCCGATGGGCCTCGACGGCTTGGATGGTCTCGCGGTTGGTCCAGGAGCCGGCCAGCGCAACCGCCTCGCGTGCCGGGAGCCAGCGGTATTCGAGATGCTCGCGCGGATTGAGCCGCACCAGACGCCGCGAATCCAGCACCAGGGCGAAGCGATATTCGCGGTTGAAGCAGACATTGGGCGCATAGCGATGACGCCAGGCGGGGATGATCGGAAACAGTACCGACCAGCGTAGATCGATCAGCGCCCCACCGGCGCGCAGTCCGGTCTCTTCCCAGACCTCGCGCGCGGCGGCGTGTCGGGGGGTCTCGCCGGGCGCGAGACTGCCCGTGACCGACTGCCAGAACCCCTCTGGCCAGGCACGACGCATCAGCAGGAACTCACCGCCACGGGTGCAGACGACGACCAGCGCCGACTGCGCCCGCTTGTGTTCGCCCAAGCTCAAGCGCGTGTCCGCAGACGCAGCGACAGTTCCTTGAGCTGGGCCTCGTCGACCGTCGAGGGGGCATCGGTGAGGAGACAGGCCGCGGTCTGGGTCTTGGGGAAGGCCATGACGTCGCGGATGGAGCTTGCGCCCGTCATCAGCATCACCAGCCGATCCAGACCGAAGGCGAGTCCTCCATGTGGCGGGCAGCCGAAGCGCAGCGCCTTGAGCAGGAAGCCGAAGCGCTCCTCGGCCTGTTCATCGCTGATGTTGAGGAGCTTGAACACCTGACGCTGCACCGCGTCGCGATGGATACGGATCGAGCCGCCGCCGAGTTCGGTGCCATTCAAGACCATGTCATAGGCGCGCGATAGACAGGCGCCCGGATCGCTCTCCAGCAGGCCGAGGTGCTCCTCCTTAGGGGCGGTGAAGGGATGATGCAGTGCCACCCAACGCCCATTGACCGGGTCGCGCTCGAACAGGGGAAAATCGACCACCCACAGCGGACACCATTCGCCGTCAAGCAGCCCTAGCTCCTGGCCGAGCTTGACGCGCAAGGCGCCCATCGATTCATTGACGACCCGCGCCTTGTCGGCGCCGAAGAAGATCAGGTCGCCATCCACGGCGCCAGTGCGGCTCATGATACCCGCGACCGTTGCATCGGGCAGGAACTTGAGGATCGGTGATTGCAGCCCCTCACGCCCCTTGGTCGTCCACTCGTTGACCTTGATGTAGGCCAGACCCTTGGCGCCATAGATGCCGACGAACTGGGTATAGCCGTCGATCTCTTTGCGTGAGAGCGCACCGCCCTTGGGCAGACGCAGCGCGACCACGCGCCCCTCGGGATCCGCCGCCGGACCGGCGAAGACCTGGAACTCCACCCCCGCCATGAGATCAGCGACATCGATCAGCTCCAGAGGGATGCGCAGATCGGGCCGATCGGAGCCAAAGCGGCGCATCGCCTCGGCATAGGTCAGACGCGGAAAGGGATCGGGCAGCTCGACGCCGATCACCGCGCGGAACAGCTCCCGGATCAGCGCCTCCATCAGGCCCATGAGCTCGTCCTCGTCCATGAACGAGACCTCAAGGTCGAGTTGGGTGAACTCGGGCTGACGATCGGCGCGTAGATCCTCGTCGCGGAAACAGCGCGCGATCTGATAATAGCGATCGAACCCGGACATCATCAGGAGCTGTTTGAAGAGCTGGGGCGACTGGGGGAGCGCGAAGAACTCGCCCGGATGGGTGCGACTGGGCACCAGATAGTCGCGCGCGCCCTCGGGGGTCGATTTGGTCAGGATGGGCGTCTCGATGTCAAGGAAACCGTGCGCGTCGAGAAAACGGCGCATCACCTGGGTGACCCGGCTGCGGGTGCGCAGACGCGCCTGCATCTCGGGGCGGCGCAGGTCCAGATAGCGATAGCGCAGACGCAGTTCCTCGGAGGCGTCTGCGGCGTGGCTGTCGAGATGGATCGGTGGGGTCTCGGCGGTGTTGAGGATCTCCAGATCCGCTCCCAGAACCTCGATCTCACCGGTCGCGAGATCCGGGTTGGCCGTGCCCGCAGGACGCGCCCGCACCCGTCCGGTGATCTTGAGCACGTATTCGCTGCGCACCTGTTCGGCACGCTTGAACACCTCGGGACGATCCGGATCGAACACGACCTGAACCAGACCCTCGCGGTCGCGCAGGTCGATGAAGATGACCCCGCCATGATCACGCCGCCGTTGCACCCAGCCGCAGAGGACGACCTCCTGGCCGATATGCTGGCTGCTCAAATCCCCACAATACTGCGTGCGCATCGCTCTATCGCCCCGTCTAAATCAAGGTGGACGGACCCGGCGGAACAGGGCCGGAGCCATCATGAAAAGGCGTGAGAGATTACTGGCCGCAACGGCTTGGCGCAAGGGAAGTCATCGAACCAACCGGATCTGTTCGCGGCCACGCCGATTAAGACACCCAAGCCCCTGGGCGTCGAGCCGCGCGGTGATACATAGCCCCTTATAAGACCGCGTCCTTGGCGGCCGGCTTGGACGTCGAGGTGCCGGTGGGCGCATCGCTCTTGGCCGTGGCGCTGGAGCCAGCGCTGTCCGACTTGGCCGCCGAGTCCTTCTTCTCACCGCCGCCATCGTGCAGATTTTTCTTTTTGTCGCCGGATTTCTTGAAATCGGTCTCGTACCAGCCGCTGCCCTTCAAGCGGAAACCAGCCGCCGAGATCCGTTTTTTGAGGGTGGGACGGCCGCACGCCGGACAGTCGGTCAGCGGCGGGTCGCTGATCTTCTGCATCTGCTCCAGCTCATGATCGCAGTGTTCACAACGATATTCATAGATCGGCATGATTCTCTCCCATGACAGACAGGATCATTCGTCGTTGACATCCTCCCCGCCCTAAAGGACGGGGATTCCCAGGGTACGGCTCCCTGGCCGGACGGTCCTCGCGGACCGCCTTTCCTGCTTCAGTGCGGGATGGCTCGTAGACCGGCTCAATCGCCGCCGTTCCGCCGCCAGCGCCCGATCCACAGGCCTCAATTCCCGGACATCCTCCGGTATTCCCAACTCACTCATGCACCCGCAGGGCATCCGCGCCCTGAAGGATGGCCTGGCCCGCCGCCAGGATGTTGCGCGCGGCATTGAGATCGCGGTCATGGCGCGTACCGCAGGCGGTGCAGGTCCAGTGAACGATAGCGGTAAGCGCGTTGAACCATAGGGTGTTATTGTACCCTGCACACAGCCTGTAACAATCATCCCGTTCGCCTTTTGGGTTCGCCCTTCAAACGGGCGCCTTATATCAAGGCTGAATCCAATGGGGGCCCACACCGGAACATCAAATCTTGGGTTGCGGTCAGGCGCTGGATTGGCGTTAATGCCCGTCCGCCACCAACACCAACACGCTCAAACTCACGATGACATCGACCCAGGCACACAGCATCCTCATCACCGGCTGCTCCAGCGGGATCGGCCACTACTGCGCCCATGCACTGGTCAGGCGCGGCTGGCAGGTGATCGCCTCGGCGCGTCGGCCCGAGGACGTCGCCCGACTCGAGGCAGAAGGACTGAGTACCGTGCAACTGGATCTAGACGACCCGGCGAGCATCGGCGCGGCGCTGGAACGCACCCTGGAGCTGACCGGCGGACGGCTCGACGCGCTCTTCAACAATGGGGCCTATGGTCAGCCAGGCGCAGTCGAGGATCTAAGCCGCGAGGTGTTGCGCGCCCAGCTCGAGACCAACCTGCTCGGCTGGCACGACCTGACCTGCCGCGTCATCCCGCTCATGCGCCGTCAGGGGCGGGGGCGAATCGTGCAGAACAGCTCCATTCTCGGCCTCATCCCCCTGCCCTATCGTGGGGCCTATGTCGCGAGCAAATATGCGCTCGAGGGACTGACCGACACCCTGCGGCTGGAATTGCGCGGTTCTGGGATCTGGGTCTCGCTGATCGAGCCCGGGCCGATCCTCAGCCGTTTCCGCGACAATGCCCATCGCGCCTTTTTGGCCAACATCGACCGGGAGTCGAGCGTCCACCGCGACGCCTATCGTCGGGCCGAGGCACGCTTGACCCAGGAAGGACCGGTCCAGCCCTTCACCCTGGGGCCGGAGGTGGTCTGCGCCAAGCTGATTCACGCCCTAGAAAGCCCGCGCCCGCGGGCGCGGTATTATGTCACCTTCCCTACCCATCTGCTCGGCACCCTCAAGCGTCTGCTCCCCACCGCCGGACTGGATTGGGTCATCGCACGGATCTCGCGGGGCGGTGCTGGCTGAGGGGTCGATTCAGACGTATTGCACCTCCAGGATCTCGAACTCACGCACCCCGCCCGGCGCCTGGAACGAGGCCAGGTCACCCTCGGCCTTGCCGATCAGACAGCGCGCCAGCGGCGAGCTGACCGAGATCAGACCCTGTTTCAGATCGGCCTCGTCCTCGCCGACGATCTGGTAGCAGTGCTCCTCGTCGGTCTCCAGTTCGAGTACCTTGACTGTGGCCCCAAAGATGACCTTGCCGTCGTGCGGCATCTTGGTCACATCGATGATCTGGGCATGCGAGAGCTTGCTCTCGATCTCCTTGATCCGGCCCTCGATGAAGCTCTGCTGCTCGCGGGCGGCGTGATATTCGGCATTCTCTTTGAGATCACCATGGGCGCGTGCCTCAGCGATCGCCTCGATGATCCGTGGGCGCTCGATGCGTTTGAGCCGCTCCAATTCCTCACGCAATTTCTCGGCACCCCTGGCGGTCAGAGGGACTTTGTTCATCATGGATTTCCTCTTCATGTGCAAGCGCCGCCGGGAAGGGCCCCCAGGCGGCGCCGACCCCTTGCGGGTCTGTTGGCTCCGCAGCGCATCCAGCGGCGCAACGCGATGCAGGTTCAGTAAAGATCTTGTAACCGATTGACGCTCAGGATGTCTAGTTGCTTGAGTGCCATGCAGGTGGCCTCGGCCCCAGCGATGGTGGTGGTATAGGACACCTTGTGCTGAAGGGCCGCGCGCCGGATGGCGGCCGAATCCGCAATCGCCTTGGCCCCTTCGGTCGTGTTGACGATGAAGCCGATCTCGTTGTTCTTGATCATGTCGACGATGTGCGGGCGACCCTCGGCGACCTTGTTCACCCCGATACAGGGCAGTCCGGCCGCGCGCACGGCGGCAGCGGTACCATGGGTGCCATAGAGCGTGAAGCCGAATTCGAGCAGATCGCGCGCGACCTGGACCAGGCGCGCCTTATCGGCCTCGCGCACACTGAGCATGGCCTTGCCGCCCTTGCGCGGCAATAGGTTGCCGGCGCCTTCCTGGGCCTTGGCATAGGCCTCACCGAAGGTCTCACCCACGCCCATCACCTCGCCGGTCGATTTCATCTCTGGCCCGAGCAGGGTATCGACCCCGGGAAACTTGACGAAGGGGAACACGGCCTCCTTGACGAAATAGTGCTTGGGCCGGACCTCGCGCCGATAGCCCTGCTCTTCCAGCGAGCGCCCGGCCATGCAGCGCGCGGCGACCTTGGCCAGAGGCACACCGATGGCCTTGGAGACAAAGGGCACGGTGCGCGAGGCGCGCGGGTTGACCTCGAGGATGAAGATCTCGTCCCCTTTGATCGCAAACTGGGCGTTCATCAGACCGACCACCCTGAGCGCGCGCGCCAGCTTGACCATCTGGTCGCGCATCCGGTCCTGGATCGCCGGCGAGAGCGTATAGGGTGGCAGCGAACAGGCCGAGTCGCCCGAGTGCACGCCAGCCTGCTCGATGTGCTCCATGATGCCGCCAATCAGGACCTCTTTGCCGTCGCAGATGGCATCGACGTCGACCTCGATGGCGTCGTCGAGGAAGCGATCGAGCAACACCGGGGATTCGTTGGAGACGCGCACTGCCTCGCGCATGTAGCGCTTGAGATCGGTCTCGTCGTAGACGATCTCCATCGCCCGTCCGCCGAGGACATAGGACGGTCGCACCACCAGCGGATAACCGATGGCGGCGGCGCGCGTAACGGCCTCGTCCTCGCTGCGCGCGGTGGCGTTGGGCGGCTGACGCAGACCAAGCTCTTGGATGAGCTGCTGGAAACGCTCGCGATCCTCGGCCAGGTCGATACTGTCGGGCGTGGTGCCGATGATGGGCACACCAGCGGCTTCGAGGGCACGCGCGAGCTTCAAAGGTGTCTGACCGCCGTACTGGACGATGACGCCCTTGGGTTTTTCCTTGGCAACGATCTCAAGCACGTCCTCGAGCGTCAGCGGCTCGAAATAGAGTCGATCCGAGGTGTCGTAGTCGGTCGAGACCGTCTCGGGGTTGCAGTTGACCATGATGGTCTCGTAGCCATCCTCGCGTAGGGCCAGGGCGGCATGGACACAGCAGTAGTCAAACTCGATGCCCTGGCCGATGCGGTTTGGCCCACCGCCCAGGACCATGATCTTCTCGCGGTCACTCGGCTCGGCCTCGCATTCTTCCTCATAGGTCGAATACATGTAAGCCGTGGTCGAGGCAAACTCGGCGGCGCAGGTATCGACACGCTTGTAGACCGGACGTACCCCCAACTCGTGACGCAGAGCGCGGATCTCGGATTCCTGAACACCGACCAACCGCGCAATGCGCCGATCAGCAAACCCCTGACGCTTGAGCGCGCGCAGGCGCTCCCGAGTCAGTGCGGCGCGACCAGCGGCGCGCACCTCGTCCTCGGTTCGGACCAGATCCTCGATCTGAGCCAAGAACCAGGGATCAATCCGGCTCAAGCCATGAATCTCATCGAGACTCAGCCCGGCGCGGAAGGCATCCGCGACATAGAAGATCCGCTCGGCGCCCGCCTGACGGATCTCATGCCGGATGGTCTCGATCGCGTCTGGGGCCTTGTGGTCAGCGACCTCGTCGAGGCCGTAACGGTCGATCTCCAGCCCACGCAGAGCCTTTTGCAGCGACTCCTGGAAGGTGCGCCCGATCGCCATAACCTCCCCGACCGATTTCATCTGGGTGGTCAGACGCGGATCGGCCTGGGGGAACTTCTCAAAGGCAAATCGCGGCACCTTCGTAACCACATAATCGATGCTCGGCTCAAACGAAGCAGGCATCGCGCCGCCTGTGATCTCATTGCGCAACTCATCGAGGGTGTAGCCGACGGCAAGCTTGGCCGCCACCTTGGCAATTGGAAAACCTGTAGCCTTAGAGGCGAGCGCCGAAGAACGCGAGACACGCGGGTTCATCTCAATGACGAACATGCGCCCATTGTCGGGGTTGATGGCAAACTGCACATTAGACCCACCGGTATCGACCCCGACCTCACGCAACACCGCGATCGCCGCGTCACGCATCCTCTGATACTCCTTGTCGGTCAGAGTCTGCGCAGGCGCAACCGTAATCGAATCGCCGGTATGCACACCCATGGGATCGAGGTTCTCGATCGAACAGACGACGATGCAATTGTCCGCGCGGTCGCGGACCACCTCCATCTCATACTCCTTCCAGCCGATCACAGACTCCTCGATGAGCAACTCGCGAGTCGGCGACAGATCAAGCCCGCGTCGACAGATCTCTTCAAACTCCTCCGGGTTATAAGCGATACCGCCGCCGCTTCCGCCCATCGTGAAAGACGGTCGAATGATGGCCGGAAAACCGATCGACGCCTGAACCTGGATCGCCTCCTCAAGGCTATGGGCAACGGACGAACGCGGCACATCCAGCCCGACCTTACGCATCGCCTGACGGAACAGATCGCGATCCTCGGCCTTATCGATCGCCTCGCGCGAGGCGCCGATCAGCTCGACGCCGAACTGCTCCAGCACCCCCTCGCGCACCAGATCGAGCGCACAGTTGAGCGCGGTCTGACCGCCCATAGTCGGCAGCAGCGCATCCGGACGCTCGCGCTCGATGATGGCGGCGAGCACGCGCCAGGTGACGGGCTCGATATAGGTCGAATCGGCCATCTCGGGATCAGTCATGATGGTGGCCGGGTTTGAGTTGACCAGGATGACCCGATAGCCCTCCTGGCGCAGGGCCTTGCAGGCCTGCGCCCCGGAGTAGTCGAACTCACACGCCTGACCGATGACAATGGGGCCGGAGCCGATGATGAGGATGCTATGGATGTCGGTACGCTTGGGCATGGGGTCTCACGCGGGGTTCGGAAAGCTTGGCGATGTCGGGCGATTGGTGCCGCCTTTGCGATTTAGACAGGATTGAGAGGATTTTCTAGGATGGACAGATTTCCAATCTGTGCAAGCCGCGAATCCTGTCTGAATTCCGTCTTATGGCGACATGGAGATCAGGACGGATGTTTGCGCTCCCGCATCAGGTCGATGAAGTGATCGAAGACGGGTGCGACATCGTGCGGCCCTGGACTGGCCTCGGGATGGCCCTGGAAACCGAAGGCCGGACGGGTGCGATGCTGGATGCCCTGGAGTGAGCCGTCAAACAGCGAGCGGTGGGTCGCCTCCAGCGTCTCGGGCAGGCTCGCCTCATCGACCGCAAAGCCGTGGTTCTGGCTGCTGATCATGACCGCACCCGTTTTGAGATCCTGCACCGGATGGTTGGCGCCGTGATGGCCGAACTTCATCTTGATCGTCCGGGCACCGCAGGCCAGACCCAACAATTGATGCCCAAGACAGATGCCAAAGATCGGGATGTCGGTTTCCAGCAGTGTGCGGATGGCCGCAATGGCATAGTCGCAGGGCTCGGGGTCACCCGGACCATTGGATAGAAAGACCCCATCGGGTTGGAGCGCCAGCACGGTCGCCGCCGGCATCTGGGCTGGAACCACAGTGACATGACAGCCGCGATCGACCAGCATCCGCAGGATGTTGCGCTTGATGCCGTAGTCGTAGGCGACGACGTGATAGGGCAGCTTGCCCTCGACCGGCTTGAGCGGCTCGGGCAGTCCCCGTGCGAGCGTCCAGGAACCCTGGGTCCAGGGGTAGGTCTCGCGGGTCGAGGCATGCTGGGCCAGATCCATCCCCTTGAGTCCGGGGAAGGCACGCGCCTCAGCCAGTGCGGCGCCCTCGTCGATGGCATCCCCAGCCTGGATACAGCCGTTTTGGACCCCCTTCTCGCGCAGGATGCGCGTCAGGCGCCGGGTGTCGATGTCGGCGATGCCGACCACATTGTGACGGGCTAGATAGGCATCGAGCGACTCGGCCATCCGGAAGTTGCTCGCCCGCACCGGCAGATCGCGCACGATGAGCCCGGCGGCCTGGATAGTGCCCGACTCCTCGTCCTCGGGGTTGGCGCCGACATTACCGATGTGCGGATAGGTCAGGGTGACGAGCTGGCGCAGATAGGAGGGATCGGTCAGGATCTCCTGATAGCCGGACATGGCCGTGTTGAAGACGACCTCGCCGACGCTGGAACCCTCGGCGCCGATCGAGGTTCCGTGAAAGACCGAGCCGTCTTCCAGAACCAAAATCGCGGGTGTTTTCAAGTGGGTCTCCAAATCGGGGCGGGAGCGCGTCGGCAACGCCTAAAACCCTGAAAGATCGCTTTGGATGCGACGCGCTAAATCGTCGGTATTTTAGAGATCTGACACGAGGCTGTCCAACCATGCGCTCGTCCAGGCACAACCCTGGGGCGGCGGCGCCGTTAGGTCATCAGGCGCGCGCAAGAACCCCCCGCGCCCAAGATTCGATGCCGGTTGCATCCATGGCACCGGCCTGGCGGAGGAGTTCGCTCCCGCCACGAAAGAGGATGAGGGTTGGGATGCTGCGGATCCCCAGGCGGGCGGCCAAAGACGGCTCTTCCTCGGTGTTGACCTTGATCAGACGCACGGATGGTTCGAGCCGCCGTGCCGCCGCCTCGAAGGCCGGTGCCATCATTCGGCAGGGACCACACCAGGGCGCCCAGAAATCGACCAGGAGCGGCAGATCACTGCGGGTAAGATGCCGCTCGAACCTTGTCGTATCGAGCGCCACCGGATGACCGGAAAATAGCGGTGCCCGGCATTGACCGCACTTTGGACCGGCATCCAGACGCTCGACCGGAACCCGGTTGACGGCATCGCAATATGGACAAACGACATGCAGGGATTGGGACATGACTCGACACTCCAGGCGATACCGGACATCGCCCCGACACATGGATTCTCCAAGACACCCAAGATCATCCCGGAGGGCACACCTCGCCAGCAAGCCACACACTTGAATCGAGTGGGATCGATGGCTATGTTGGGGGCTCATGGGCGCATTTCATACCAGTCGCCTTGGGTGCTATATGCCCCGCCATCATCCGACATCGAATTCTCGAGTTCCAAGTCTCCCTATGAGTCATTCGCCGAACATCGTCACCGTCACCGCCGCCAATTTTCACACCATCGTCATCGAAGGATCCTACCAGCGCCCAGTGTTGGTCGATTTCTGGGCCGACTGGTGTGCACCCTGCCGGATGCTGATGCCAATACTGTCCAAGCTGGCCGAGCAATACGGCGGGCGCTTCCTGCTGGCCAAGGTCGATACCGAGGCCGAGCAGGCGCTCGCCGTCCAGTTCGGCATCCGCAGCCTGCCGACGGTGCAGCTCTTTCGCGATGGCCAGGCCATCGATCAGTTCATGGGTGCCTTGCCCGAGCACCAGGTGCGCGAATTCCTCGACCGTCACATCCCGCGTGCGTCCGACGGCCTGCTCCAGCAGGCCAAGGCGGCCATGTCCGGCGGCGATCTGGCGGCGGCGCGCGCGCTCATCGACCGGGCACGCACCGAGGATCCGGACAACAAGCGTTTGCCGCTGATGGAGATCCAATTCCTAGCCAGCTCGGGCGAAATCGCCAAGGCGCTGGAGGCGATCGACACCCTGCCGCTGGAGTTCGTCAAGGATCCCGAGGTCGCCGCGCTGCGGAGTCGGCTCCAGTTTGCCCGCGTCATCGAGGGTGCCCCGAGCGAGTCCGAACTGAACGACCGTCTCCAGGCCGATCCGCGCGACAGCGAGGCGCGCTATCAGCTGGCGGCACATCAGGTGCTGCGCGGTGATTATGAGGGCGCGCTCGAGCATCTGCTCGAACTCGTCAAGCGCGATCGCACCTATGGTGACGATGCAGGGCGCAAGGGGATGCTGGCGGTATTCGACCTACTCGGCAGCGATAACGCCCTGGTCGCCCGCTATCGGTCAAGGATGATGAGCATCCTGTATTGATCCTCAGGCGATCAACCCTGGGTCGCCAGACGCACCGCCTCCTCGACGTCGACGCTGACCAGACGCGACACACCAGGCTCATGCATGGTCACACCGATCAGGTGGTGTGCAATCTCCATCGTCACCTTGTTGTGACTGATGAAGATGAACTGCACCTGTTCCGACATCGCGCGCACCAGCTCGCAGAAACGCCCAACGTTGGCATCATCGAGCGGGGCGTCGACCTCGTCGAGCATACAAAAGGGTGCAGGATTGAGCTGGAAGATGGCAAACACCAGGGCCACAGCGGTCAAGGCCTTCTCGCCGCCTGAGAGCAGATGAATGCTGGAGTTGCGCTTTCCGGGCGGACGCGCCATGACGCTGACGCCTGTCTCCAGTAGATCCGCATCGGTCAGTTCCAGGTAGGCCTGGCCGCCGCCGAACAGACGCGGAAAGAGCTGCTGGAAGCTCCGATCGACCTGCTCGTAGGTCTCCTTGAAGCGACGGCGGGTCTCGCGGTCGATCTTGCGGATCGCCTGCTCCAGGGTCTCCAGCGCCCGGGCGATGTCATCGTGCTGGGCGTCGAGATAGGCCTTGCGCTCGGAGAGCGCCTTGAATTCCTCAACCGCCGCCAGGTTGACCGCGCCCAGACGCTGGAGGCGGGCGACAACCCTGCTCAATTCTTCCTGCCAGACGGACTCGGTCGCCGCCGGGTCGAGCGCTTCCAGGACCGCGCCCGGGCTGGTACCGAGTTCTGCACACTGCTCCTCCAGTGTGCGCTGGCGGACCAGGCGTTCCTGGCGTTCCAGACGCAGGGCGTCCAGTGCATGCTGATGGCCCTGGAGTCGCTGCTCGACGCGCTGGCGCTCCTGCTCCAGCGCGCGGACCTCGGTCTCCAGCGACTCGCGCCGGCGGCGGGCGGCCTGCAATGCGTCCTCGATCTCGACCTGGCGCGCCAGATGCGCCCTGAGTCGTTCGCGCTCTTCAGCCAGCGGCTCGACGCCCGTTTCCAGTGCGGCGATCAGGGCATCGCGGCGTTCAAGCAACTGGGTTTGCTGGGCCTGGGCGCGGGTCTGACTTTGCAGGGTTGCCGCGCGCGCGGCCTGGTTGGACTCGACCCGGATGCGCAGGGCTTGCGCCCGGTCGCGGCAGGCGCGTTCGTGCTCGCGGCTTGCGGCAACCTGGGCGCGCAGACGGGTACGTTCCTGCTCCAGCCCGACCCGGCGCTCGGCCAGGGTCTCCATCTGATCGAGCCAGTCATGCAGACGCTCGCGCGCGTCCTCCATCTCGGCGAGCACCTCGGCGCTCTGGCGTTCCAGCTCGGCCCATTCCTCGTCGAGCGCGCGCCGACGCTCGGACTCATGCTCGACGCGCGTGCGCAGGGCGCTCAGTTCGGCGCGCAGGGCCGAGCGCTCAAGCCCCAGGGCGGTCAGCTCGGATTCGAGCGCGCGCCGGCGTTGTTCGGAACGGGTGCGCGCGGCGCGCCGCTCGATCTCTTCTTCGCGCCACTCGGCCTCCTCGTCGGCAAGTGCGGCCAGTTCGGATTCGAGCGCAGCGATGGTCTCGGCGCGCTCCAACACGCCGAAGGTCCCGTCGCGCTCCGGGACACGCAGCCAGTGACGACCGACCTCGATGCCCTCGGGCGTGATCAGGGTCGCATCTTGGCTCAGTTGATGACGGGCCGCCAGGGCCTCAGACAGATGGGCGACCGTGTGCGTCGGGCCGAGCAGTCCGCTGATCGGCCAGGGCGACTGGACACGCCGGCTGAGCCGCCAGTATCCGGTCTCAGGCTCGGGATCCGGGACGAGATCGCCCGCCGTTTCGAGCAACACCAGACCGGGCGGCAAGGCGTCCGTCTCTGCCGTAATCGTCTCCAGTGTCTCGACCGTCAGGGCGCGCAGGGCCGCCCCAAGCCGGACCTCGACCGCGCGCTCCCAGCCAGGTTCGACCCTGAGCCGTTCGAACAGACGCGCCGCGCCCGCGCGTCCATGGCGCGCCAGCCAGTCGCGGCGTTCGACATCGGTATCGGCCAGCGCCGTCTCCTGGAGCGCCGCCAACGCGGCCAGACGTCCCTTGGCTTCGCGCAGACGGGTGCGGACTTGATCGAGCGTGTCGGCCAGCGTGCGCAGTGCTGAGTCATGCTCGGCCAGGGATTTGAGCAGCGTGTCGCGTTCGACTTCCAGTGCGGCGATCCGCGCGTCGAGCACGGATTCGCGCTCGCCCAATGCTTCCAGCCGTGCCGAGACGTCCGAGTCATCCAAGCGCGCGCGCTCCCCCTCGATCCGGAGCCGACGCTCGCGCTCGCGTCCCTGGGCCTGCTCCAGCGCCTTGAGCCGAGCCCGCTCCAACTGGGCCTGCTCGGCTGGGTGCGCGGACTCGATGTTTAAGGCCTCCCATTCGGACTCCCAGGACTGGAGCCGGTCCTCGAGCGTCATGAGCGCGACCGTCGCCTCCGTTAGTTCGGACTCGGCCTGTTTGAGCTGCGGCTCGTCCTCGGCGAGCGCGCGCTCGATCTCGGCCAGGCGTTCACGATCGCGCTCCAGATGCTGTGTGGCTTCATAGAGCTCCTGATCGAGCCGCTTAAGCTCGCCCCTAAGCCGACCCTGCTCCTCGTTGGCGAACCGGATGGCCTGCTCAGCGCGGGCGATCTCGGCAGCGACGGCGTAATAGCGTCCCTGGATCGCGTTGAACTCTTCGGAAGCGGCGTTGTACGCCTCGCGTCTGGACTCGATCTCGACCTCTAGCCGCCGCTGTTCGGCCAGACCGGACTCGACCTGGGTCTCGGCCTCGGCCAGACGTCGGCTCAACGCCTGGAGTTCGTCGTCGAGCGCACGCCAGCGCAACGCCTTGAGTTCCAGATCCAGCCGACGTTCCTCGGCGCGCAACTGAGTATATTTCTCGGCCGTCGCTGCCTGAAGCTCCAGATGCAGCAGCTGCTTACCGACTTCATCACGCACGTCATCGAGCCGGTCGAGATTCTCGCGGGTATGGCGCATCCGATTTTCGGTCTCGCGCCGACGCTCCTTGTACTTGGAGATCCCCGCGGCCTCCTCCAGAAACAGCCGCAGATCCTCCGGACGCGCCTCGATGAGGCGCGAGATCATCCCCTGCTCGATGATGGCGTAAGAACGCGGCCCGAGTCCCGTGCCGAGAAACAGATCCTGGATGTCGCGGCGCCGACAGCGGGCGCCGTTCAGGAAGTAGCTAGATTGACCGTCGCGCGTGACCTGACGCTTGACCGAGATCTGATTGAAGGCCGCGTACTCGCCCCCAGCCCCGCCGTCGCTATTGTCGAAGATCAGCTCGATGCTGGCCACGCCAACCGGCTTGCGCCCGGCGCTGCCGTTGAAGATGACATCGGCCATGGACTCACCGCGCAGCAGCTTGGCCGAGGACTCGCCCATCACCCAACGTACCGCGTCGATGATATTGGACTTGCCGCAACCGTTCGGGCCAACGATACCGACTAGATTGCTGGGAAAGTAGACGGTCGTGGGATCGACGAAGGATTTGAAGCCGGCGAGCTTGACGCGCTCGAGTCTCATCGGTGAAGTCTTGAGATCCAGTGGGTTTGAGGCTTGGGTATTCGGGCGTGGAGCATAACTTGCGTGGCCGAATGTCTCCAGCCACGGCGATACCGACTCAAGACTCACCGACCGACGACGACCGTACAGCAGGGTTTAGGCCTTTTGTGTCATTGAAAACGGAATCATCATGCATGGATGCACGGAACGATATTCCACGACGCAAAAATCAGCAAAAAGCCTGCGCACGAATTATCGAGGTATTGACAAGATTTTAAATCAAAGTTACTCATCGAAACTTCATGAAAAATAAACGCCATTGGAGAAATTCGACGAAGGACGAGCGATCATGGCAATCTGATGCGAATATAAAAAATAAAAAATTGTAACTGTTCAGGCTCCCCATAAAAGAGTCTCTGATCCGGGTTTAAGAACGGGAAGGACAGCTGACAATAGGCGGCATGGAAAGACTGCCCGATCTTGCTGACCTGACGCACG
>Ga0209018_1000304_pt1 | contig 47146 bp, 34 predicted proteins | sample YNPBryBLVA2012_FD_185814 | JGI IMG/M metagenome (GOLD analysis project Ga0209018, IMG submission 185814) | Anoxygenic and chlorotrophic microbial mat microbial communities from Yellowstone National Park, USA - YNP Bryant BLVA 2012 (SPAdes)... ...
GCCTCCGGATGCACGACCGCCAGGGCAAAGGCGACCGCCACGGCCGCATCCACGGCGTTGCCCCCGCGCTGGAGAACCTCCAACCCGGCCGCTGAAGCCAGCTCGTGGGCGCTGGCGACCATTGCGTGGCGCGCCCGTTCCGGCTGGCTGACCATGGGCCGTTCGGCCTTCAGTTCCAGGCCGCTCTGAGAGACCTCCTGGGCCGGCAGCGGTGCGGCCAGCAGGCAAATCCACGCCCAAGGTTTCATGGCAGCCCAGTAGTATACCCAGGGGCGGGAGGCGGCCGGCACGGCTCGCGGGGACGGCTGCTATACTAACGGTTTCGGACGTTGCTAGTTTCCCTATGAGGCCTTGGGCGGTCCTTCTGCTGCTTGCCGTAACCACCCGGGCGGCTGACTTCGCCACCGGGCAGGCAGCCCGGTTGGTGATCGGCCAACCCACCTTCACCAAGCAGGATCCGAACCCTTCCGACGTCATTCTGGGCGGAGTCAGCGGCCTGGCCTACGCCAATGACACCTTGTTCGTCTGCGACGCGAACCGCGTCGGCGCCGGCCCCATCAACCACCGGGTGCTGATCTACCAAGCTCTATCCCAGATGCTGCCCGCGCCCACGGCGGAGCTCGCTTACGACAAACGCTGCCCGGTCTGCACCGGCCAGGCCACCCTGGTGCTGGGCCAAGCCGACTTCACCAAGACCGAGTGGAGCGTCTCGCAGAGCGGCCTGCGCACCCCGGTCGGAGTGGCTTCCGACGGGCGCATCCTGGCGGTGGCCGACACTGACAACAACCGCGTGCTGCTCTGGCTCTCCCTGCCGGTGTCCAACAACCAGCCGGCCGACGTCGTCCTCGGGCAGCCGGACTTCAAGAGCAATCTCCCCAACAACGGCACGGGCGATCCCCGCGTCCCCGGCCCCAAGACGATGCGGGGACCGGAGGGGGTTTGGATCCAGGACGGGCGCCTGTTCGTCGCCGACACGGGCAACGACCGGGTCTTGATCTGGAATTCGATCCCGCGCCAGAATTTCCAGCCTGCCGACCTGGTGCTGGGCCAAAAGGATTTCGGCGCCGGGGCGCAAATTGATCTGGCCAAGGCCCCTCTGAATCCCCAGGCCGATACCTTGCTGTCGCCGGTGTCGGTGACTTCCGACGGGCGGCGGCTCTACGTGACCGACTTGGGTTACAACCGCGTGCTGATCTGGAATTCGCTGCCCACCCAGAACCGGCAGCCGGCCGATGTGGTCATCGGCCAGCCTGATATGACCAGCGCGGTTTCCAACAATACGAGCAAGCTGTGCGATCCCACCGGCAAGGATGAGGAGGGCAAAGACCTCTACCCGCGGCTCTGCGCCGCCACCCTGGATTTTCCCCGCTTCGCCCTTTCCGACGGGCAACGGCTCTTCATCGCCGACGGCGGCAACGACCGGGTGCTCATCTTCAACCGGATCCCCACCGAAAACGGCGCCAAGGCCGACGTGATTCTGGGACAGATCGCCGGGACGGTGAACCAGGCTTCCGACTCGGCCTACCCGCTGCGCCGCTCGGGCGCCGATTCCCTGCGCACCCCCATGTCACTGGCCTGGGACGGCGAGAACCTTTACGTCAGCGATCCTTACAATCGCCGGGTGATGGTCTTCACGGTGGCCGAGCGCCATCTGCCGGTGACCGGCGTGCGCAACTCCGCCAGCCGCGAGGTGTACGCCGTAGGCACGCTCACCTTCGAGGGGAGCATCAAAGAAGACGACGAGGTCACCGTCACCATCGCCGGCAAGGAGTACAAGTACAAGATCGTCAAGGACGACACGTTTCAAAAAGTGATCGCCAAGCTGGTGGATCTGATCAACGCCGGCGACGGCGATCCCAACGTCCTGGCGACGCCCAATTACGATCTGGGCCTGATCGTGCTCACGGCGCGCATGCCGGGCGAGGCGGGTAACGAGGTGGACATCGCGGTCAAAGTCTCCGACAACGCGGTCATCGCGGTCACCACCAGCGGGGCCAAGCTGAGCGGCGGCATGGACGCCGCCAAGATCGCTCCCGGCACCTTGGTCAGCCTCGTGGGCGACGATTTGGCCGACTTCACCGAGAGCGCTCCCGAGCAGGCCGATCCCTTGCCCACCGAGTTGGGCGGCGTGCAGGTCTACTTCGACGGCATCCGCGCTCCCCTGCTGTTCGTTTCGCCCACCCAGATCAACGCCCAGGTGCCCTTCGAGGTGCTGGACACCACCAGCATCAACGCTTACGTCCGCACGCGGCACAAGGACGGCCGGGTCAGCATCACCACCCCTATCGCCGTGCCCATCATCCCTTCCAATCCCGGTATCTTCGCCCTGGACGGTCCGGACCCCCGGCCGGCGGTGGCTTTCCACGCCAGCAGCCACGCCTCGGGCACCGTCTCGGTGGACGGGACGGCCAAAGCCGGAGACACCGCCACGGTGATCATCGAGGACCGCGAGTACAGCTACACCGTGCAGGAGGGCGACACGCTGGAGACCATCCGCGACGCCCTGATCGAGCTCATCAACCAGGACCCCAAGGTCTTCGCCTTCCCGGCCGGACAGTGGACCCGCATCCGCCTGCGCGCGCGCATTCCCGGACCGGAGGGCAACGGCATCGTTTACTCGGCCAAGGCGGCCGAAGGCGCCCAGGTCATCATGACCCCCACCACTCCCGCCCTGTGCTGCGCCAACGTCGAGGGGGCGCTGGTCACCCAAGACAACCCCGCCTTGCCGGGAGAGACCATCTACGTGTACGCCACCGGGCTGGGCTTGATCAAGCCGGAGGAGGCGCGGCTGGCGATCGCGACCGGCGCCAAATACCAAGGCCCGGAACTGAACGAGCCGGTCGAGTTCGTCTCCTCGCTGGCCGGCGGCAAGACCGCCAACGTGCTGCTGGCCGCCATGGTGCCGGGCGCGGTGGGAATCTACCGGGTGGACCTGGAGCTGAACTCGGACCTGCCCACCAATCCCCTGACACAAGTCACCATCGCGCAGGACGTCTACGTGAGCAACATCGTCACCATCCCGGTCGTGAATCCCAATCCTTCCTCTTCGCCCTGAGGCCTGGTGCGCGCCGACCGCAATCCGATGCCGTGCTACGATGAGGCTTGCCCGGATGCATTCTCGATCCAACGCCGTGGGGAGCGATCATGAGGAATCCCGGCCCTCGTAACAAGCCGGGCGGGATGCCCGATCTGGCGCGCCTGCGCGAGAGCAAAGGCATCAGCTTGCGCCAGATCGCGGATTCCACCAAGATCAGCCTGCGCTTCCTGGAGGCCATCGAGCGGGGGGATTTCGCCCAACTGCCCGGCGGCATCTACGACCGCAGCTACATCCGCCAGTACGCCCGCGCCATTGACGTGGAGGAATCCCGCCTGCTGGCTCTTTACGAACTCTCGACGGGCTCGGCCCGCTGAAGCCGCGCTGATGTTCGCCCGCCGCCCCCGGCTGCTTCCCCTTTCACCCGCCGCGCTGCTGTTGGTTTGGGCCGCGGCCGGCGCGGCTGCCGAGCTGGAAGGCGTGGTGCTCGACAACCTCTCCGGCCGTCCCCTGGCTCGCGCCCAGATCAGCCTCGAAATGATTCAAGGCGGGGCCTCTGCGCCGCTGCCCTCCGTGCTGAGCGACTCGCGAGGGCGCTTCGCCTTCCACGCTCTGCCCGCGGGGGCCTACCTGCTGAGCGCCCGCCGAGCCGGCTATCTGACGGCCCGCTACGGTCAGCGCCGCTGGGACGGCGCGGGGGCGCCCCTCGTGCTGGACGCCGAGGCGCGTTTCTTCGCGCAGCTTCGGTTGCGGCGTTTGGGCGTCATCACCGGGCAGGTGCTGGACGAGAATCAATTGGGGCTGGCGGGGCATTCGGTCTACGCCTACCGCGCCGCGCCGCCCCCGTTGCGCGTGGCGGCCGCGGCCGTCTCCGACGACCGCGGCGTCTATCGCATTATCGGTCTGGAGCCGGGACGCTATTACGTACGCACTGGGCCGCGGCAGCTCGAAGACGGACGCGGGCTGCTGCCGACTTTTTACGGTCAGAGCGCCGCGCTCGGGCAGGCCCGCCCGGTGGACGCCGAGTTGGATCGGGAGACCGGCGGGGTGGACATCGAACCGCTGGCCGGCCGGCTGGCGCGGCTGGCGGGTCGCGTGCTCGGCGGGCCGGCCACGGTGACGCTGTATTCGGAGGCGGGCCGGCGGGAAATCGTGACCGGAGCCGACGGCGCCTTCCAGTTCGAAGAGCTGGCCCCGGGACCGTATCAGCTCCTGGCGCTCACCCACGCCGAGCGGCCCCGGGCGGCCTGGCTGCGGCTTACCCTCAGCGAGGGCGGGGCCGAGACCACCTTGGCGCCGGTTCGGCTTCCCAGCCTTTCCGTCCGCTGCCAGGAAAAGAGCGGTTTGCGTGCGGACCCCGCGAAGGTGACCGTCTTCTTGCGGCGTGTCGAACCGCCCGAAGGTGAGACCCTGCGCCTCGAGGGTGGTGAAAGCGTCGCGCTGACCCCCGGCGAGTACCAGGCGGCTGCGGTGGCCGCACCGGAATACTACATCGAGTCGCTCCGGCTGCCCCGGGCCGGGGCGCTGCCCGGACGCTTCGAAGCGCTTCCCGCGGACAACCTGGAGCTGACCGTGGTGCTGGGCTCCCGACCGGCCGGCCTGAGCGGCCGGGTTCTGGACGCCGAAGGCAAGCCGGTCCCCGGAGCGCCCGTGTTCCTGAGTGCGGTGGACCCGGCCTTGCGCACCCTGCTGGAAGGAGGCCGCTCGACTCGCGCCGATCAGCACGGCGAGTATCGCTTCTACGGATTGCCTCCGGGCCGCTACCGTTTGTTGAGCTCCTTTGACATCGCCCGGCCGGAGGAGTCCGACTGGGATGCTCCGGGCGGGGCGGAGACCTCGCTGGAGGAGGGCCGGGCCGCCAGGCTTGACCTGAAGCTGGCGGGCGGCCTGTGAAGCGCCCCGGCGTCGTCTTCTCCCGCGGGCGGCCGGGATGGTAAAATCGCGCCACAGGAGGAAGGCCATGCGCGTAGCGGGGTTGGAGGCTTGGTTATTCTCTGCCCTGGCGGCCGTGCTGGCCGCCCAGTACACCACCCAGGAAATCTCGGGGACCGTGCGCGACTCCACGGGAGCGATCGTTCCCACAGCGCAGGTCTCCGCTCGGCACGTAGCCACCGGTCAGGTGCGCTCCACCCGGACCAACGAGAACGGTTTCGACCTGATTGCTAACTTGCCCATCGGCGAGTACGAAATCACGGCGGAGGCGGCGGGCTTCAAGAAGTTCGTCAAGACCAACGTTGTGGTGGCGGTCAACGCGCGCGTGGCGGTGGACATCGCCCTGGAGGTGGGCGACGTGACCGAATCGGTCACGGTGACGGCGGACGCCGTGCTGGTGGAATCCTCCAGCGGCGAGGTGGGCCGCCTGGTCACCGGACAGCAGGCCACCCAGCTTCAGCTCAACGGGCGAAACTTCGTTCAACTGCTGGCCCTGCTGCCCGGCGTGGCCACCACCAACCGGTCCAGCTTCGAGCTGTTCGGCGGCTACGGCTCCGTAATGAGCGCGCAGTCGGTCAACGGCTCGCGCCAGCCGGTGTTCTCCTGGAACGTGGACGGGGTGGACAACAAGGACAACGGGGGCGGGGGGAACAACTTCGTGAACGTGAATCCGGACTTCATCGCAGAGTTCAAAATCTTGACCTCCAATTACAGCGCCGAGTACGGACAGAACTCCGGCGCCGTGATCAATCTGGCCATCAAGAGCGGCGGGCGGAGTTTCCACGGAGCCCTATATGAGTACGTGCGCAACGACGCCTTCGACGCCTACGCCTTCAACGCCCTCCGCAAGCAAAAACTGCGCTTCCACAATTTCGGCTGGAACCTGGGCGGGCCGATCTTCTGGCCGGGCAGGTTCAACCGCGACCGCTCCCGGTTCTTCTTCTTCGTGGCCCAGGAGTACAAACGCCTGCGGCAGGGTGCGGTGAACACCTGGAACGTTCCGCCCCTGGCCATCCGCGAAGGGGACTTTTCCTCGCTGCCCGCCGCCCAGCGCCCCCTGGACCCCACTAGCCGGGCGCCTTTCCCCGGCAACGTGATCCCGCCCTCGCGCATCAGCCCCAACGCCAAGCGCCTGCTGGAGAACTACCCCAAACCGAACTTCGGCGGGCCCGGCGGCAATCTGGTCTTCAACACCACCCAGCCCCTCAACACCAACCAGTACATCCACAAGGTGGACTACAACCTGAGCCCGCGCCACCAGATCGCAGTCCACTACCTGAGGGACTATTACGCCTCCCTGCAAAACCTCACCACCCTGGTGACTTACGACCGCAATATCCCGGGCACCAACACCAGCGCCAAGTGGACCTTCGTGGCCGGACCAAGCACCGTCAACACCGTCCAATTCAGTTTCAGCGGCAACGTGATCCGCCAGATCAACTTCTTGCCCAATCCGATTTTCGTCACCGATTTCACGCGAAAGGGGCATGGGCTGACCTACCCCATGATCTACGGCAACGCCTATGACATCCCGACCGTGGCGGTCTCGGGATATAACACCCTCAGCGCCTCCGGGCGCAACTGGAATAACTTCAATCGGGTCTTCCAGTGGAAGGAGGATTTTTCCAAGCTCACCGGTAATCACAATTTGAAATTCGGCATGCTGGCGATGCGTAGCCGGAAGAATCAGGACAACCAGCCCCCCATCAACGGCAGCATCAGTTTTGCCACCGGACACGCGCTTTCCTCCGGAAACCCCTTCGCGGACGGCCTGCTGGGTAACTTCAGCACGTATACCGAGGCCGACCGCGGGCGGGAGGGGTGGTTCCGGTTCACACAGGTGGAATGGTACGCGCAGGACGACTGGAAGGTCTCCGGCCGGCTGACCGTGAACTTCGGAGCCCGGTACTTCTACATGCAGCCGCAGTATGGGGCGCTCCACAACGTAGTGGTTTTCGCCCCGCGCTACTACGATCCGGCCAAGGCGGTGACCGTGCTGGCGACCAACGGCGAGGTCGCGGCCGGCTCAGGCGATCCGCTGAACGGCCTGGTGCTGGGCGGCAGGGACTTTCCGGAAGCGGCCAAAAGACGGATTCCCGAGGCCGGCGACCCGGCCGTCAAGGCCCTGTTTCGCGGGCTGCCCAAGGAGATTTCCCCGACCAAATGGGGCACCTTCGGGCCGCGCCTGGGTTTCGCTTACGATCTCACCGGCCGGCAGCAGACCGTCCTGCGCGGCGGCTACGGCCTGGGCTTCGAGCGGATCGAAGGCAACTTTGTCTTCGGGCGGATCAACAATCCGCCCTTCGTGCGGGAGGTCACGGTTTACAGCGGGAACATTGAGAATCCGGCCGGCGGCGCGCGCCGGCAGTTCCCTGCCGTGCTGACCTCCTACGACATTGATCTGGAGGTGCCTGCCATGCACACCTACAGCCTGGGCGTCCAGCACAAACTGACCAAGGACACCATGCTGGACGTGGCCTACGTCGGCAGCGCGGCCTGGCATTTGTACCGGGGCGTGAACCTGAACCAGTTGCGCGAGGGGACGCTGTTGCGCAACCCGGGCGTCAACCGGGAGGCCCTGCGGCCCTACCGGGGCTATGCCGATATTACGCACCTCATCACCGGTTCGAACTCGAATTACAACTCGTTGCAGGTGATGGTCCGGCGCCAGGTGGCCGGCGGCGGGCTGTTCAATGCCTCCTATACCTGGAGCAAGGCGATCACGGACTCCAGCGCCTACAATGAGACGCCCATGGACAGCTATGACTTCAAGCGGGACCGCGGCCTGGCTTCCTTCGATCGCCGTCATATCCTGGTGTTCAGTTACATCTACCCGCTGCCCTTCTGGCGGGCCCAGAACCGCTGGTACGAGAAGATCTTCGGCCGTTGGGAGCTTTCCGGCATCACGACCATCCAGAGCGGGCGGCCCGTGAACATCACCATCACCGGCGATCGGGCGCGCACCGGCAGCGGCGGGCAGCGGCCCGATGCCATCGGCGATTGGCGGCAAGGCGGGGGACGGCGGGATCGCTGGTTCAACATCGAGGCCTTCGCGCTGGCGCCCGACGGCAAGTTCGGCAACCTGGGCCGCAACGTCGTGATTGGTCCCGGAACCAATAACTGGGACCTCTCGCTCCAGAAGGAATTCCGCCTGCGGGAGCGGGGGCTGGCGGAGTTTCGGGCCGAGTTCTACAACGCGCCCCACCATTTCTCCTACTGGGGCGTCAACACTACGTTCGGCTCGGCCGCGTTCGGCCAGGTCAACAGCGCCAGCGATCCGCGCACGCTCCAGTTGGCCTTGCGATTCGAATTCTGAGAGGGGAGCATCCCCATGGGCTTCACGCTCCATCAGGGTCTGAGCGATTATCACTTCGGGGGGATCGGGGAGGAGTTCACCTGCAAGCAGCACGGCGCCTCCCACAGCGCGCGCTCCTTCGGCAGCGAGGGCGAGGCGGCGGCCTTCCTGCGGTCCTTTCTGGACGATCCCGGGGCGGCCAGCCGCCTGCGACGGATGGCGCTCGATCTGCTGCCCGGGCTGAATCCGCAGCGGCTGACCGACCAGGATGTGATCCGCGAGCTGGCGCGGCTCCTGGTCGCCGGGCTGATCTTCGTCATTCAATGCATACTGGCTCAGGCGCCCGGCGTGCAGCAGGAGCCCGAAGCGCCGCCACCGCCTCCCAAGCCGAAGGCGCCGCCCCCGGTCACTGCCAAGCACTGGATCGAGTTCAAGGTGGTCGAAGAGAAAACCAAGCGCCTGATCCCCGAAGTTACCCTCAAGGTGACTCTACCCGGCCGGGGCGAGGAGTCACACACCACGGAAGCCAAGGCCTTGCATATCCGCCTGGCTAGTCCCGGCACGGCCGACCTTCTGGAGATGACTCATCCCGACGTCTGGGAAGCGGTCGAAATCCAATCCGGCTGATCAGGCTCGCGCCCGATAATCCGGATCCGAGACCCACCGCAAGCCGGAGGCGGGATCCACCCAGAGGGCGCCCCAGTATTGCTCCGTCGAGGCGGCCAGGCGCAAGTGCCGAATCTCTCCTTGCGGCTTGGTCAAGGGCATCCAGTCGCGCCCGGTGGCCGAGGCAACCCAGATTCGGTCCTCGATCCCGGCCAGCACGAGCAAGCCGCCGGTCTCCAGGCCGGAAATCGCCCAATCGGTAGCCGGGCGTGGGGGCGCAGGCACGCGAAACTCTCGCGGCCGTGCGGGTGCGCCACTTAAAGGGATCCGGACGTAGCGCGGGCCATCTGTGGCGCCGGTCGGCGCCAGCAGGGCGTGCGCCCAACCCTCGGAGCCGCCGCCCAGCGGATCCAGCTCCAGCGCCAGCAGCCGGCCGGCAGCAGCGTAGATCTGCTTGGGGCCTGCCGCCAGCGTTCTGCCCTCCAGGTTGTAAGGGCGCACCAACACGCGCGCGCCCTGCTGGCGCGGGTCCGCCCACACCAGTTCCAGCGGCCGGCTCTCGACGCCGGACCAGCGCGCCAGAACACGCTCCGGCAGCGTTTCGAACAAAGCGGCCGGCGCCAAAGCGCGGCCCGCCTCGGCCGAGAAAGTCACGGCTTGAAGGCGAGCGCGCCCCGCCGCCATCCCCGCCACCAGGAACAGCGCGCCGCCGTCGGCAAGATGAAAGCCCGGCTGGACCAGCCGGGGCTCCGCCAGCTCGATGGCGACAGGGGATGGGCGGGCTGTGACCCCCTGTCCCCAGAGGCGCAGCGCGTGCAGCTCGCCCCCCTCCAGCCAGGCGATCCAGCGCCCCTCCAGTCGCGGCCCGGTGTGGAAGCCCGCTGCCACATCACGCACCGGTCTGCCGGCGCCCGCCTGCGCGACGCGCAGGGCCGCCCCGGAGAACAGTTGCTCGCCTTCGGTCTCCCGAAGGAACGCCCAAGCGGTCCGATCGGATGCGGTGTGATCGAAAGCACAGACCATCGCCGTCTGGTAAGGGCAATAGAACAGCGCCAGGCGAGCGATGCGGGCGGCGGCCACTTCCAGCGCCACGGGGGCCGATTCGATTTCGCCTCCACCGGCCGGCAGGCGTGCGGAAAGCTGATAGGCGCCGGGGGGAAGGCTCTGCATCAGGTAGAGGGCCGGGTCCTCCCGGAAGGTGCGCGAAGCGCCGGGGCCCACGGCTACCGTGGTGGGCTCAGGCGGAGGAGGAAGTTGCAGGCCGGCTGTCAGTGCCATGAAATAATCCCGCTGGGAGGCGGCGAGCCGCAGGCGTCCATCGGCGGAACGGAACTCGTAGCTGAGGGGCGAGTGCGGGCCGGTCTGGACCGGAAACGGCTGCCCGCCGCGATTGCTCAGCACGGCCTGCAAGGCCAGCGACTCCCCGGAAATCACCTCGGTCCGGCGCAAGGTGAGCGAGAGCTCGATTTCCGGCACGGTTCTACCTCCTTTCGACCAATTCTGCGGCCCGCAGGCCAACGCCCCGCCCAGCAACGCGCCGCAAGCCGCCCGGCGGCTGGGACGTCCCGGAGATTGCTGGGCGGCGTTCATGGATCCTCGAGGTTGCCCGCAGGGTCGGCGATGGTTTCCACGGTCCAGCCACGGTTCCGCAGCAGGCACTTGCCGCAGAAGTACTGCGGCGCTGAGCGGTCGTAGCTCATGATGCAATAGCGATCCCAGTTGCGCTGGTGGGGCTGCGGGGCTGCCGCTTGGTGAGGATTGGCGGCGCCGTCGTGTTGGTTGGCCTTGGCGCCCGGGGCCTGGGCGACCGAACCCCTATTGGCCGGCGCGTGCTCCAAGTGGCGGTGATGGCCGACCTCGTGAGCCCAGACGGGAGCTTCCCGCGGAACGAAAAGCCAGCAGGCGCCCAGCGCCACGCCCACCGCGGGCAGAGGAAACTTTTCGTTGGCCCGGGCAGTCTCCTGAAACGTTCCCCCGCAGGCGCCGTGTTGCCGCCCCCGATGCCGGAAGCTGGCGCGAATGCCCGAAGCCGCGTCCACGGCCCCGGCAGCGGTGGGATCGTTGGCGATCTCAGTGACCTGGAGGCCGCAGGTGTCGCACGTACATTCTACGATCAGCAGATCGGGCGAACTGGCGAACTCGACCAGCACGTGCCCGCGCAGGCGGCCGTATTTAGTCTCGATGTTCCGCAGCAGCAGATGGAGGAGCTTCTCGCGGTATCTCCGCCAGCCGGCGTCCAAAAAGCCGTCGGCCAGCCAGCTCCGGAAGGCCGCCAGGCTGCCGGCTCGAGCCTGGGTCCCGTAGTGGGGCAGATGCAGGTAGGGCCAGACATAACCTGCCGTGTAACTGGGCGCCAGACCCTGGAAAGGGCTGCCGGGCTTGTCCAAAATGTTCTGGATCGCGGTGGCGAATTGCTTGGCCGTGATCAGATCTCGCACGGCGAACTCCCGCGGCCCGCCGCCTTCGTGAACAAAGTGCACGAAGGCTGCCTGGTAGTAGGCCGCCGCGTCGCTCATCATGCCCTGCCAGCCGGCTTGCGCCGCAGGAAGCCAGCCGATGTAGCCGCGGAAGGAGGTCTTGCGCCAGACCCGGAAGCTCGCGCTGCGCGCCAGAGGGCGGCGGGGATAGCGCTTCTCCAGCACGGCCCGGTTGGGAAAGTCCCCGCCCCCGGGCAGCGGGCGAAAGCTGACCTGGGCGCACAGAAGGTAGCCGTCGCCCGCGATGCGAGAAGGCCGGAAATACACCCCCGCCTTTCCAATATAGTCTTTGTAGAGTTTCTTGGCGTCCTGCCCCAGATCGTCGTGCACCACCGAGCAGACCGCCTTGGCGCCCGCGTCGTCCCAGGCCAGCCAGGGCAGCAGGCTGTCTTGCTTGCCGAAGCCGAAGGCTGCGCGGTAATAATCGCCGAGTGCAGCCGGGCGGATGCCGCCGCGATCCTCCGGGCAATTGTTCTTTACGATTTCCTGCGTCCAGCGGAGCGCGCGGTGGTTGTTCTTGTTGGGCGAAGGGATGAGACTATAATCCGGCGCCGGTTCCTTGAAGGTCCAATCCAGGCGGAGGGGGCCGATCGCCCGCCGCATGGCCTCCGTGACCCTGGGGGGCGCGCCGCGCACATCCAGGGGGTCGCTCTTCGACAGCAGGGGCAGGCCCACTTCGATGGGAATCCAGGGCCGGGCGATCGAGTCGCGGTCCTTTTGCAGGCGCTGGTCGCCGATGTTCATCGCCCCGCGGTAGTTCTCCATCGCCATGCGATCGGGAGGCTTGATGTCCCCGTCGGTGTAACAGTGGCGGTCGTCCACCCAAACGATGAGCTGCTGGGCCGGGTCCCCCAGGCGGCGAGCGCCGTCGCCTCGGGAGAGGTCGGCGCGGGCGCCGGGGTCGCCGAACAGCGGGCGGTGGTTGGCGGGCACTTTGCTCACCTCGGCTTTGGTTTGCTGGTCGAGCGTGCCGTTGGCCGCCAGGCGCTCGAAACCGGACGTCAGCTTTTTCCGGGGCCAGGAGCGCTGGAATTCCTTCAACGCGATTTTGAAATCCGCCCGCGCGGCATCTTCGTCCACCGGCCCGGGATGGAAGCCGGCTTCCGCCAGCCGCAGCTTCGCAAAGCGCACCGACTTTTTGGAGGGGATGGGTGGGGGCAGGAAGGGCGCCAGCGCCAGGGTCAGCGAGGGCGGATCGCTCCAGTAGTTGGCCGGGTCGCGTCCGGTATCGGCGTGACACCACAGACGCACCTCGGTGTGCATGGCCGCCAGGGCCAGGCCGTCGTCGGTGTAGATGTCGGTATGGGCCTGGATCTGCACCCGGTAGGGCATCCGGTTGGGCTTGGCGATCGTCCTGCCCTCGGTCCAATCCCAACTGTGTTTGCCCTGGCTCAACAGAGCCGGCCCCAAGGCCTTGCGAAACACCGGCCGGTCGTCTTTGTCCCAGATGATGAGCTGGCCGTACTTGAGTTTGGCGCAGTCCACCACCTCCCAACTGATGCGCAGCGAGTCCGGCTTGGGTTGGGGCGTGGCCCCTCCGGCCGCCGGTGAGAACTCGACCCAGAAGGGTTCCAGCCGAAGCCGCGCCTTGCGGTCCGACGGGTTCTTGTAGTAGCGCAGCAGGACGGTGTAAGGCGAGAAGGCCACGTTGATGTAGCGCGTGGCGCCTTTGCGCGGTTGCAGCGCGCCGCCGCCGGCTTCGCTCTCCCCTTTCCAGCCGGTCAGGCGGTAGCCGTGGCCCGGCCGCTGCTCGCCGCTGAGGGGGCGCTTGCAGATGGGCGTGTCCAGCTCGGCATAAGTGTAAGTGAGGAACTCGCCCTCCGGCTTGGGGGTGGCGGCGGCGTAATGGCTGGCGTAGACTTCGAAATCCACCTTGTCGGCGCGTAGCTTGACGCCTTCCAGGGCGTAACCGATCTCGCAATTCTCTTGCCCGGGGATGAACCACTTGTCCAGGTGGGTGATGCTGATGGCCGGCGCGGGCAGCCGCTTGCGAACCGTGATCGTGTGAGTCAGATCGGTCCCCAGTCCGCTGCGCTTGAAGATCTTGGGGATCAGCAAGCGCCCATCAGCCCCCCGGCCGGGGTCCAACACGGATTCGCTGGGATCGTTTTTGACCTCGCTGCATCCGACGATCTCGATCAGCGCGCGGTTGACCTCCTTCGGCTTGTCCGTCGCCCAGTTGTAGAGAGCCAGTTCGCGCCAGCTCACGCCCGGTTCACATTCCTTGTTCGCGATCTGGGCCAGGGTCTCGCCCTTCTTGGGCGAGTACGGGCGCCCGCGCGGCTCGAAGACGTGCCCCATTTCCAGGCAGTGTACAGAATCCGCCGCCGCTGCGCAAATCGCCGCCGCGCGCACGGCCGCGGCCGTGTTACATTCGATGCTTCGGAGTCGCCTTCGCCATGATCAGCCGACGGAGCTTGCTGGCCGCCGCTGCCGGTTTTCCCGCCCTGGCCCAACGCCGCCGCGCCGCCGCCCGCCCGCCCAACATCCTGCTCATCCTGGCCGACGATCTGGGCGCCTGGATGCTGGGCTGTTACGGCAACAAGGAAATCCGCACCCCCAACATTGACTTGCTGGCCCGCGCCGGCACGCGCTTCGTCAACCATTTCGTTTGCACGCCCATTTGCTCGGCCAGCCGCGCCACCTTCTTCACCGGACGGCTGCCCCGCCAGCACGGCATCCACTGCTTCCTCACCGACAACCCGGTTCAGAACCCGCCCCAGGGGCAGAAGGCCCCGCCGCCTTCCTTCGCTCGGGAAATCATGCTCTCCGATCTGCTGGCCGCCCGCGGCTACCGCTGCGCCTATCTCGGCAAGTGGCACATGGGCGGCGACCAGAAACCCGGCCACGGTTATGAGTTCACTTATACCTTAATGTCCGGCGCGCGCCGCTACCAGGACCCGGTGATGAGCCTCAACGGAGAGCCCGTTCAGGAAAAGGGCTACCTGGCCGAGTTGCTCACGCGCAAAGCCTGCGAGTATATCGCCGAGCAGAAACCCGGGCAGCCTTTTTTCCTTGCCCTCGGCTACCTGAATCCTCACACGCCCTATGAGGGCCATCCGGAGAAGTATTACCGGATGTACGAGCATGTCGGCTTTGAAACGATCGGATGGGAGCCCCCTTCGCCCCGTGCGCTGCGGGAGAAAGAGTATCTTCGGGACATCGTGGGGAACCTTCGCCGCTGTGCCGCCGCCGTCACCGCCCTGGACGACCAGATTCCGGCGCTGCTGGCGGCCCTGGATCGGCAGGGCCTGCGCGACGACACGCTGGTGATCTTCACGGCCGATAACGGCTTCCTGCTCGGCCGGCACGGCCTCTGGAGCAAGGGTTTGGCCTCCGATCCCATCAACATGTACGAAGAGGTCATGGCGGTGCCCATGATCTGGAACTGGCCGGGCAAGGTGCCGCCCATGGCGTCGCGGCCCGAGCTGGTCAGCTTCTATGATTTCCTGCCCACGATTTGCGACTTGGTCGGAGCGGAGCCGCCGGCCGAGCGGAACCTCTGCGGCCGCAGTTACTGGGCGCTGGCCGGCGGGCGGCGGCGCGAGCTGAAGGATCCCTGGGTGAATCTGGTGTTCGGCCATTTTCGCAACACCGAGATGGTCCGGGATCCGCGCTACAAGCTGATCCTGCGCGACGGCGGGGAGGGGCCCGGGGAGTTGTACGACCTGCGCAACGATCCGCGCGAGCGGGTCAATCAGTATGACAACCCCGAATTCGTCAGCGTGCGGGAGGCTCTGGCGCGGCGGCTGGAGCAGTGGCGCAAGCAGTGCTCTTGAGCTTCGAGCCGCGCGCCGGCAGGAGGCGGCCCACGCCGCCGCCAAGGAAATCGGCCAGTTTGCCGCACAGCGGTCCCGGATCGTCCCAGGCGAAGTAGGCGTGGGAAGAGACGCCCCATAACGACCGGAGCCAGGTCCAGGGCGAAAGACCCTCGTGGCGGAAGCTCCAAAGGAAAGAACGCAGGTCGTAGTTGAGCCGCAACCACTTGACGCCCTGGCGGTAGGCGAGCTGGGGTTCCGGCCTCTCGCCGGCCAGGTCCAGGTAGGCCAGCAAGGGAATGTTCGCCCCGCTGTCTATGACGAGCTGGGCGTTGCTCCACAAGCGCGGGTTCAACTCCATCAGCTTGTAGATGCCGTCCCGCTCGTCGCGCTTGAACTCCACCTCGGCGATGCCCCGGAATCCCAACCCCGCGCAGTATCGCAGGCCGAGCCGGGCCACCTCCGGCTCCTCGACGCTCGAAACCAGACTGCCCTCGCCGAAGTGAACGGGCCACTGGCGTAACTTGCGCAATACGACCGCCGCCAGGACCCGATCGGCGCTGTCAATGTAGGTGCAGAACTTGAAGAGATTGCTGTCCGGCCCCGGGATCACTTCCTGGGCGAGGACCGCGTAGCCCGCCTTCTGCGCCCCCTGGAAGCCCTCCCGCAACTGCTCCCGGTTGTGAACCACGATGCCCTTGTGTTTGAACGAGCTCCGCCAGCGGTGCGAGTATAGGGGCTTGAGAAACACCGGGTATCGGAGCCGATCCTCGACGCCCTCGAGATCCCCGGCGGTTTGCGGGAAGAACGTCTTGGGGCAGGGAACGCCCAGCGCCAGGGCTGCTTCGTACTGCCGGCGTTTGTCCACCGCGGCTTGGCGAACCGCCTCCGACATGGCGTGAAAGCGAAAGTACCGCCCCAACTCCTCCTGATGCGCCCCGAGTAATTCCACGAAGTAGTCGCGCGCCGGCACCAGGATGCCGGGTTGCTCCAATCCCTCGGCCTGCCGAATCAGGAAAGCGAGCATTTCCTCCGGGCGGTCCGGCGGGGGGCAGCGGCGAATCACCCCGTAGCGGGTGCGTGCATCGCCCAACCACCAATCCAGCCCCACCACCGGGATGCCGGCGCGGCCCAGGCTGCGCACGGCGGCCAAACCCCCGGTGGTGAGGCCGAGGACAAAAGCGGTCGCTTTGGAATGGGCGGGCATAGCAAATCTTCCGAGATTCTAAGAGCAATTTAAATGCCGCCAACTGGGTCTGCCTGCTGTGACGCAGCAGCCCGGGCGGTCTCCCGCGCCTGCTTCATGATCGGCCCGTAAACCTCCTTGTCGAAGGGCACGCATCCGGTGGGAAACTGGCCCAATGGGTGGTTCTTCCGCCGCATCAGATAGGTACAGAAAGAGACCGTCTTGCAGACGCGATTGGGCTCGAGTTCGCCCCGCTCCAGGGCGTCCCGGGCGAAATCCGGGTAGGCCAGGGCGTTGCGCCCCATACCGAGGAAAGTAATTCGGCGGGCGGCGATATTAAAAGCCGCTGCGTTGACCGCGTAGTGCTGGAGCCAGCTATAACCCGTGCCCACCATGGGCAGGGCGGGGAACCGGGCTTGCAGCCTGCCGGCGATCCGGAAGTGGCGGTCCACCCCGAGCAAAGGATGCTCCGGCTGTTCATAGTTGCCCTCGTCCGGCTTTTCGAAAGGCCGCCCGATATGAGGGTTCAAGTAGGGCGAACCCAGGGAAACGTTCAATAACTTGAATCCCCACTGCTGAAACCAACCCACCGCTTGCTCGACCTCACCCAGGTCCTCGCGCAGCGGGTCCGCACAATCCATCCCGAAGCCGTGAGCATAGGGCACGGGGTAGGGTAGGGGAACGCCCCGGCCGGTTTGGGGATCTCTCCGGTAAGGGAGGCCCTCGTAACAACCGAGGCGCATGGCCAGCAGAAGCCTGGCGCCCAAGGCGGCCCGGATCTTGCCGGCCACGTTAGCAAGCAAGCGGCAGCGGTTCTCGAGCGGGCCGCCGTAGGCGCCCCCGCGCCTCTTGGCGCCTAACAGCTCGCTGACCAGGTAGCCGTGCGTGGCCTTGATGTCTACGGCGCGAAAGCCGGCCTCGACCGCCAGCCGTGCCGCTGCCACGAAGTCGTCCTCCAGCCGCTCGAGCTCGCCGTCGCTGATCAGCGGATAATCCGGCGGGATGCCGGTCTTGCCGTCCAGTAAGGGGTCGTGCCGGGCGACGACCGGCCGCGGATAGCTGTGGCGGCCGGAGTGGGTCAGTTGCAGGACCTCCAGAAGGTCGTCATCGCGGCCCCAGACCTCGCGATGAAGGCGCCGCACCCTCTCCAGCAGGCGAGCGAACTCCGGCACGTTATGCCGCCCGAGACGCAGTTGGCGCGGATTGGCCACGCCGTCTTCGCGCACGGCGGTGGCCTCGAACCAGATCAGCTTGGCCCCGCCGCGCGCGAAGCGCTCGTAGCGACGCCAGGTGAGCTCGCCGGGGGTTCCTTCCGGCGTCCCGTCGCAACCCTCCATGGGATGGATGGCGAGGGAATTGCCCACAGTGAATCCGCCCACACGAACCTTGCGCCCCAGAAGCTGCTTGATGCGCTCGGCTTTCGGCTCGAAGATTACATGGATCGCCCCCACGGATCGGGCGGCCTCCTGGATTTCCTCCAGACTCCTGTAAGTGAAATGTCGCATGGAAAGCTGATTCCCCTCTGAGACGGCTTTCGCCATTCTAACATGCCGGCGGCTCCGGACTCGCTCGGCAAGCCCGACGGCCGCCCCAGAAGCGCCATGCGCCCGTTCGGCCGCCGCGGACTCGTTTGACCCGCCGCCGGGATCGCGCTATGCTGTGAAAGGCAGGCCGCCAGGGCGCGGTAGCCAAGTGGTAAGGCAAAGGTCTGCAAAACCTTCATTCGTGGGTTCGATTCCCACCCGCGCCTCCAGCCGCCCCGCGGCCGGAGAAAGTCCCCGGCTCCCCTCGAGCCTTAGCGGGCGCCCCGTCCGAGCAGCAGGATCTTGGTGGTCTGAAACAGGATCAGCAGATCCAGGCCGAACGACATGTGTTTGATGTAGAACAGGTCGTGGCCGAGCTTCTCGATGTTGTCCTCCAGGGTGGCGCAGTAGCCCTGATGAACCTGCGCCCAGCCGGTGATGCCCGGGCGAACGTTCCACCGCTGGTTGTAGAGGGGAATCCGGCTCACGCACTCCTCTTCCATCTTGGGCGTGAAAGGCCGCGGTCCGATGATGTCCATGTCGCCGCGCAGAATGTTGAACAGTTGCGGCAGTTCGTCAAAGCGCGTCCGGCGCAGCCAGCGGCCCACCGGCGTGATTCGTTCGTCGTCGGCCTGAGCGGGCTGGTCCGGGTCGGCGTCGGCCCGCATGGTGCGGAATTTGTACAGCGTGAAGGGCTTGCCGTCCCGGCCAATGCGTTCCTGGCGGAAAATCACCGGCCCGGGCGAGCTCAGCCGGATCACGGCCGCGGCGATCAGCATCAGCGGCCCGCCCAACAGCAAGCCGAAGACCGAAGCGACCAGCGAGAGCGCGCGCTTGGCCAGCAGCATCGAGCGGCGCGCCCGAAAGCCTCCGGAAAACAGCAGCGAACTGGGGCGCAACGAGAGAACAGGCACCTTGCCGGTCACCGCTTCGTACAGCTCGGCGCCCTCCTGAACCTGCACGCCGCGCGCCTTCCAGCGCAGCAGCTCCTCCACCGGCAGCCGGCCCCGTTGCTCCTCCAACGCCACCACTACGCGCTCGACGCCTTCCTGCCGGATCACCCGCGAGAGGTCGCTGATTTCGCCCAGACGCCGCCCCGAGGCCCACGACCCCTCCGCCTCTCCCTCGCTCAGCACGCCTACGACCTGCAAGCCCAGCTCGACCCGCCGCTCCAGTTCCCCCACCAGCGCCTCCGCCAGCCGTCCCTCGCCCACCACCACCACCCGCTCCCTCAGGCCGGTCAGCCGGCTCAGCGTGAGAAACAACTTGCGCCAGCTCAGCAGCAGAACGCCGCCCAGCAGCACCCAAAGCGCAAAGGGACCGCGCCCGATCTGCAAGCCGGGATAGGCAAAGTAGACGAGCGCCAGCACCACGCAGAGCGTGCCCCAGCCCTGCACCACGCGCACCGTGATCTCCCTCAGGTTCGACAGCACGGAGGATTCGTACAGGTCGCAATAGTACAGGCACAGCATGCACACCAGCGCCGCCACTCCCATGCGGAAGAAACTATGGTCGTAAGCCAGCGCCAGGTCGGCGTCCGCTCCGAACCAGATCAGCGTGGCGGCCCACAGGGTCAGGAAGGCCAGCAGGCTCTCGGAGACCACCAGCAGAATGGTGCGGGCCGGAAAGCGAATGTTGAACAGCGTAACCATGCTCGCCCGCGCGGCGGCCCTACGGACCGGGGGCGGCGACCCGCCCCGCGTAGTGGGCGTAGTCGTGCGTCCGGCGCCGCGTCAGGAACCAGTCCGGAACCATGTTGAGCACCACCCCGAGGAGCTTCTCTTCGGGCACCGACTCCAAGGCCCGCCGGCACATCGCGCGCCCGGTGTGGTCCGGACGCACTACCAGGATCAGCCCGTCCGCCACCGCCTGGATCAGATCGTAGTCCGCCACCAAACCCACCGGCGGCGCGTCGAACAGCACGGTGTGGTAGACCTTGCGCAGTTCGGCGCAAAGGGCCCGCCAGGCGGCGAAGTTCAGCAGGTCGGCCAGATGCTCCCGGCGCGTGCCGGCCGGCAGGAAGTAAAGATTGGCGACTGCCTCCAGCCGCCCCAGCGCTTCGGTGAGCGAGCATCCGCCCGTGAGAACATCCGAGAGCCCGGGCGAGGACTCCAACCCCAACAGGCGCGACAGCCCGAAGCGCCGGAAGTCGGCGTCCACCAGCAGCACCGGACGGCCCAGCTTCAAGGCCAGCGCACCGGCCACGTTCAGCGCGGTGACGCTCTTGCCGTCGCCGAGCTGCGGGCTGGAGACCGCCAGCAGGTGCACCGGCCGCAAGCTGAGCAGAATCTTGGTCCGAATGATGCGGTACTGCTCGGCGGCCCGCGGATTCTGGCCGTCGAACGGCAGCACCAGGGCCGGGTCCGGCGCGCGGACCTCGTGCACGCGGAGGATGCGCGCCAGCCGTTCGCTCAAGCCAGAAGAAGCCTGGGCCTCGTTCGGGCCCGCTGCCGGATCATGCGCAGGATTCATCACAGTAGCCTCGCCAGCCAATTCGAGAGTCCCTCCCACAGCCCCCGGGCGGAATTCGGGTTCAACCAGCCCAGGGCCAGCGCTGCGCCGCCGGCAGCGGCCACCGCCAGGGCCGCGAAAGCCGGCCAGAGCCGGCTGCGGCGGGCCGGGACGCCGGCCTCTACTTCCTTCACTAGGGGCGGGACCCGGCCCAGGATGACGATCCCCGGAGGCAACTCCCATTCGCCCAGCAGCGCGTCTTTGGGAAGCTCGACCGCGAAGGCCGCCCCCACTCCCAGCAACAGGCTGAGGACCACGCCTGCCGCCAGAAGCAGCGGCCGGTTCGGCTTGACGGGGGTCTCCGGCACACGGGCCGCTTCCAGCAGGGTGAACCGCTCGCCCTTCTGCCGCTTCTCCATCTCGGCCGCGGTCTGGGCCGCCAGCCGTTTGTCCAGCAGCGACTGGTAGTTGGCCTTGCTGATCTCGTAATCCCGCATCAGAGAGGCCAGCTCCTGCTCCCGCACCGGCAGGCGCTGGAGGCGGCTCAGCAGCGAATCCAACTGGCTCACGGTCTGCTTGCGCTCCTGTTCCAGAGTCTCGATCTGCCGGGCGGCGGCCAGGGCTTGCGCCTTGAGGTTCTCGATGCGCTCCCGCTCGCGAATCAGCATCTCGTTAAAGCGGGCCTCCCGAGGACTGGCGGCGGGTTGCGGCCCCTCGGCCGCCGCGCCATTGGCTTTGTCCGCCTTGCCGGCCCGCTCCTGTTCCTCCATGCGCCGCACGGCCCGCAGCGTTTCCTGAAGGCCGCGCACCTCGGGGTGGTCCGGCGTGTAGCGCCCGAGAGCCACCGCCAACTGCTGTTCCAAGGTTTGCGAGGTCCGCTGAGGCTGCCCGAGCAGGCCGGCCTGCTGAGGATCCGCAGCCTCTTGAATCATTCGCTCGATGGCCGCGGCCGAGGCCTGGGCGGTCGCCGCACTGGTCTCCAGCATCAGCTTCTGCTGTTGCGCCCGGCTGATGGCCTCCTGAATGCCCTGAAGCTGGAGCTGCAAGCGGGAGGCGGTGGAAATCAGAACGTTTTCCTGCTGAGGCAACTCGCCATTGTGCTTGAGCTTGTACGCGCTCAAGCGCGCTTCCTGCTCCTCCAGGCGCCGCCGCGATTCCACCAGTTGGGTCTCCAGGAACTCGGAAGTGCCCACGGCGTACACTTCCCGGGTTCGCAGATTCTCTTCGATGAACAGGTTGGCGAGCTGGCTGGCCACCAGAGCGGTGATGCGCGGGTCCCGCCCGTGATAAGCGACGCGAAAAGCCCCGGGCTGCTTCTGCCGGACGGCCTCCTCGACCCGGACGGCGATGTCGTCGCGCATCATCGCGACGATTTCCTCCTCCGGCCGGCGGCGCCGCTCGCGCGGATACAAATTGAACTTCTCGATGATTTCCAGCAGCCGGCGGTAACTGAGGATCTGCTGGCTGATGGCGTTGATGCGATCCCGCAGCTCCAGGTCCACCGTGCTGGCCACGAATTTCTCGGGGATGCGCTGGGACTCCACCAAGATCAGAGCCTCGGACTTATAGATGCTCGGGAGCTGGGACACCACCACGGCCGTGAGAGCGATGCCCGCCAGCCAGGTCAGTGCTACCAGCAACCGGCGCTTGTACAGGATGCGCGCTATGGAAAGCGGAGGCAGTTTCGTCTTGCGGTTGGGGCCGCTACGGGAAGCCATGTCCGGTAATACCGCCGCCGGATACCATGCAAGCCGGACGCCAAACCGTTCCGCCCCGGCCGGCGCCGCCTTCCCCGGCCTGCCGCAAGCCGCCGTCCGCACGCCAACTCATAGTTGCGCCGCCGGATAGCCTGCCCGGCGAAGCGCGGCCGCCGCGCTGAGGAACATTTGTGGCACTCCGTGCCAAGCTTTTTCCTCTCCCGCCCGCCGGCTCGAACACGCCGCAGCCTCGGGCCGCAGCGGCCGCGCGGCGCTGCCAGCCGCATCGGCGCGGGTCCCGGCCGCCTTTGGCCTGACAGTTGCTCCCCAGAGGACGTACGCCCCATGTCGCGACTGGGAAGAGGGTGGCGCCCGGCTCTGTTGGGCGCCTTGCTGCTGGCGATGTACGCGGAGGTAGTGGTCTCTTTGGCGGTTCGCTGGTGGGAGGACGACGGTTATTCCCACGGCCTGCTGGTCGCGCCCCTGGCCGCCTATTTGGCCTGGCGGCAGCGCGCAGCCCTGCGCGCGCAGGCGGTGCTTCCCGACCGCCGCGGCTTGCTGGCCATCCTGGCCGCCTGCTTGCTCTATGTGACTGGCAAACTGGGCGCCGAATTTTTCCTCACCCGCCTGTCGCTGGTGGTCATGGCGGCCGGCCTGATCTGGACCTTCTGGGGGCGGGCCCGGCTGCGGCGTTTGTTGTTTCCCTTGCTGCTGGTGCTCTCGAGCATCCCCCTGCCTGTGCTGGTCTACAACAAGATAGCCGGCCCGCTGCAACTATTGGCTTCCTCGGCTTCCACCGAGCTGGCCCAGTGGCTGGGCGTTTCCGTCTATCGCGACGGCAACATCATTTACCTGGCCGACGCCACCCTGGGGGTGGCCGAGGCTTGTAGCGGCCTGCGTTCCATCTCTTCGCTGGCCGTAGCAGCGCTCCTGCTGAGCTACATGGAGCTGCGCCGCCCGGGGACGCGCCTCACGCTGTTGCTGTTGGCCTTGCCGATCGCCATCGGTTTCAACGTGCTCCGGGTGGCCGGCACCGCTTTGCTCTCTGAGCGGGATCCCGCCCTGGGCAGCGGTTTTTATCACGGGTTTTCGGGCTGGCTGATTTTCCTGGCAGGCTTCGGGGCGCTATGGCTGGGGGGACGCGGACTGCGCCATTGCTTCGAAGCTCCCCGCCGGGAGACGACGGCATGAAACAAGGATCGGGCGGGCTGTTTTGGTTGGCCTGTTCGCTGCTGCTGGCCACGCTGGCTGCTTCGCGAATGCGGCACGCGCAGGGCCCGGACGCCACCGCCCGGCCGCTGGAGGAATTTCCCGTCGAGCTGGCCGGCTGGAGGGGCAGCGACGACGCGCCCTTGGCGGAGAACGTGGCCCGCTCGCTGGGCGCCTCCTCATACCTTTCCCGCGTCTACCAGCGTGACGGGCGGGCCATTCACCTGTTCATCGCCTATTACGCCAACCCGAGGGCCGGCGAGACCATGCACTCACCCAAGCATTGCCTGCCGGGTGCCGGCTGGGAGCCGGTCCAGTTCGGCGCCGTGCCTCTGGGTCTCGGCGATCGCACCGTCTCCGTCAACCGCTACTTGCTCTATCGCGCAGGGCAGCAAACCCTGGTGCTTTACTGGTACCAAACCGCCGAGCGCGTGATCGCCAGCGAATACCAAAGCAAGGCGTACTTGATTTGGGACACGCTGGCCCGCCGGCGTCCGGGCAGCTCGGTGGTGAGGCTGGCGCTGGAGGCCCGGCCCGGAGCGCTCGAAGAAGGCCGGGCCTTCGCTTCCCAGGTCATCCCGGCGCTGGCCCGCATCTACCGGCCCTGAGGCCCAGCCCCGACCCGGCTACTGGACGCTCAGTTGCACGCCGCCCCGCGTGATGAAGTTGTCGCCGAACCCGCAGTAGAAAGGGCTTTCCCCCACCGGCGCGCTCTCCGGGATCGTGACGTTGATTTGATACAGTCCGGGACTTACCAGCGCGGCCGCCACCCGAGCCTGGAGTCCCGCCAGGTAACACTCGGGCGTGCTGGGCAGCGAGCCGCTCTGGCGCGAGGCGCCGGCGATCAGCGGCGTTGTGGGCAGGCCGAAACCCACCCCCCACAGCGAGATCGTTTCGCCCGGCCGGGCGGGCGTGGAGAAGCCGGGGAACAGGTTGAGCGCGCCGACCAGGCTCCCGTCGGCGTGCGTCGCCGCCGCGGCGCCTTGGGCCGAGAAAAGCAGCAACGCGGGACTGGCGCGATCCTTCAAGCGCAAGAACGCGCCGCTGGACCGGGTCCCGTTCTTCACCACGATGGGGACTTGCCCCAAATAATCGTCCAGCGGGGTCAGCACGTTGATCTGATCGCTGGCGCAAGCCGGCGTGGTGGCGGCGCTACAGAACCACCACACATGGGCCGGCTTCCCGTTGACCGTGACGCTCACGCCGGCCAGCTCGGTGGGCATCCTGCCCTCGGCGAACTCCGGCGCGAGGCTCCAGTCCCTCCCCCCGGCGGGCGTGTCGCGCGGCGCCAGGTTTCGGCCCTTGATCTCGATCCAGTCGTTCTGGGCGATCCGGTTGAAGCCGGCGGCGGTAGTGACATTGGTGATGATGGGCGTCTCGGGACCGGCCCGCGTGATGCTTCCCCGGAACGTGGCCGTGGTCGTGTCCCCGGATTCGCCCGTAATGGTCAATCGCCCGGTTCCGGAGGCCCCCGCGAACACTCCTGTGCCGCCGGTGATCGTCACCGGCATGTCGGGCGGCGGAGGGTCCGACGACACGATGAAGAAAGCCTCGATGGTGTCGGCTTCCGAGAAGGCGGCGGTCAGGTTGACTTCGATGAAATGGACGTTGTCGTCCCACCGATTGGTGTCGGGCCGCCCCGTCGCGGTGAGCCTGGCCTGCCCGAGCGGTGTGAACTCACCCGTTCCAACCAGATTGTCGAAAAGCGCGACGTTAGCGGCCATGCCGTTGACTTGGCCGTCGGCGATGGTCAGGTCCAGCGTTTTCGATCCCAGAGTCGCTGCGCCGGTGAGCTTGAGCGTATAGCGAAGCGGCGTCTCGGAGGTCCGGTTCAGAGTGAGTTGCATGCCGCCGGCTGCGGCGACGACCCCCGCGTAGGCGCCGGAGCCCCCGGTCAGCCTCCCTTCTATCGTGAGGGCGACGGCATTCGGATCGGGCGCGGCGGGGGTGAAAATGCTGATCTGATCGAGTCGGTTGAACACCAGAGTGAGCGTCCCGCGGACCGGGCCCACCCCCGAGTTGTAATCCGGCCCCAGGTCCTGAACCCTGTTCAGCATGAGAAGCGCCTTACCCAGCGTGCCGACGGTTCCGGTTCCCAGCAAGATCCTGGTGTAGGTGGCCGTCGGGGGGCGGTCGGTCAAGGTTAAAGTTGCAGTGAAGTCGGTCGTCTGCGCGGCTAGCCCGATCGGCCACATCAAAATCAGAGACCAAGCCGCCGATTTGCGGCGCGCCCGCCTGTCGCCCGACTTGATTAGTTGGCTTGAGCAAATCCCAGTGGTCATGTTCGTACCCCTCTGGGCCTCGCCCCCGCAATTGAATGGCCTCGCCCCAACCCCATGAATCCCCGACGGTTGGCGGAAACACCTCCGAGCCAACCAGGCGCCGGGCTAGCCAAACGCATTGCCGCACACGCCGTTCGGATAGTCGGTTGCTGTGATCCTCCCCGTTTCACAGGGGAGACCGTGGGGCTCGCCTCGTGCGCTGCCGGGGCCCGCGGACCGCCGGGCGCCAAGCGCTCGTGGCGGACTGTAGTTTGGCCTGCTGGCGGGGCTCGCAGATGCCCGACACGGGCGCAGCGTTTCCCGCTGCGCTCGGCCGGCCCTTGACGCCGGGCGTCCTCGGAACGCCCCCTGCGGCGCAGCTATCTCGCTTCCAGGCCGGGCTGCCCGGCCGGCTCACTGGACGATTGGGATGCGGGCGAACGGCGGCACGCCCTCGATCGAGACCGTCACGCTCCGGACCGATTCCGGGACCATATACTTCGCCCACACCTCGATCGTTTGCTTGGGGCGGATGACAATATATTGGTTCGGCTGGCCGTTGCGTGAGGCTACGGGCCGGCCCTCACTGTCTCGCGCCACTTCGAATTTGATCCGCTTACCCTCGTCCAGTAGATAGCTTTCCCAAGAGAGGCGATACGGATCTATCCAGCCCGTTCGCTCCGCAGTCAACCGCTTCGGCTCGTCGCTTTCGTTGCGATAGCGCCAGCGCGCGGTGACCGCGCTCGGTGAATCGCGCCTGATTTCCACCAGCTCGACCGTGACGCCGCCCGCTTCATGGTGGGCGGAGGCGGTCGGCTTTTCGGCCGGCTGAGCCGGCGCGGCGAGCGTTACGGACAAAACCCAGATCCCAGTCAGCATATGCGCATCCCCGTCGCTGCTTCGGGCGGTCTGGCCCGCCCTCGGTTCCCTCTCTGCGGCGGACGCAGTCGCTTGTGGCCGTCGCCCTGTCCCGATCAGCCCGCGCACGGTCGTTTCCTGCGCCCCGCCGCTGCCCCGGTCCCAGCCCCGCCCGGCAAATTAAAAAAGGCGAGGGGGCCAAGCGCGTGCCGGGTCATCTTCCGCCTGGCCACCCCGCTTCAGCTTTCGCAACGGTGAGGCGTGCGGGGAACAGCCTCCGCCGTCGGTAGTCGTCTTGCCTGCCGCCCGCCGGGTTTACGCCCGGGCACGCAGCTTGCGAGCCAAAAGCAGCAGCGCCGAGCCCAGCAGCAGAATGCCCGCCGGCTCCGGCACCGGAACGATGCCGCCTACCGTGACAACCAAGTCGTTATAATCTTCGTCGCCCGGACCCCTGAGCTGATCCTCGAATGCGATCACCCAAGTGTTGCCGCTGTCGGCGTCAGGCAGGCGATAAACCAGGGCCTGGGCCACACCGCCGGGGTTCAGATCATCCACAGTGTAGTAGACCGCCCCCTCCGGCTTTTTCGGCTTGATGTAGAAGCCGAAGCCCAGGTAGCTGATTCCACTGAACGGGCCGGCATTCACGCCCGAACCCCCGGTGATCGTCCCGCTGGTCGGGGTAGTCCAGGTTACGGTTGCCGTCGCCCCCGCCGAGGCGGGACCGAGAAAGATGTCGTGCATGGCCGGATCGCCCGAGAACATGCCGAACACGTTGATGTTTCTCCAGCCCGCCCACTCGATTACCAGGGTCGGAGTCATCGAGCCCGGGTAACTAGCCAACTTCCAATACCCGGCAGTCTGCTGGTCGTTGATCACGTCCAGGCAGCCCACGCCGCAGAGGTCGTCCAAGATCTCTTGGAGATCCTGTTCGATCCCCGGCGCCGGATTCACTGATACCGGCCGGGTGTTGAACGGGTTAAAGGGACCGGCGAACGCCCAAGGCGTCAGCGCCAAAAGCAACACCGCCACGAAAGCTATGCGTGGTTTGGTCATATTGTGCCCTCCGGGCCGAGGTAGGGGCAATCCAGGGGCCAAAGCTTCAGGCATGAAATTTCCTTTACTATCAGCCCGTTCGGCCCCAGCCTTCCTCTTTGAAGGACCGAATTTCTGGGATATCTGGAAACGGGCGGGGACTCTGCACCGGGCTAGCGCAGCGAGGCCCGCGCCTCGGCCAGCAGCCGATCAGCTTCTTTGAGTTCGGTGAGCCGCGGGTCCAACCGCCGCGCCCGCTCCAAAGCGGTCCGGGCCTTGGCCAGTTCTCCGGACTTCAAGTGGGTCATCGCCAGGTGGTAGTGGTGGAGGGCGCTCGCGTTGGCGCCGGCCGCAGCTCGCTCCAGATGCGGAAGGGCGCTGCCGTAAAGGCCCTTGCGGTAGAAGGCCCAGCCGATGGTATCGTCCACCGCGGCGTTGTCCGGCGCCAGCTCCTTGGCCCGCTGGGCCAGCCGCAAGCCTTCGTCCACCTGGTTGTCGTGTTCGACCAGCAGGTAGGCGAGGTCATTCAAGGCCATCACGCTGCGGGGATTGATTTCCAGCGCCTTGCGGTAATGGCCGATAGCGGCCTGGTAATTGCCCGCCCGGGTTTCCAGGCTTCCCAGCAGCAGGCGAGCGGCCAGCGGCTCACTGCCGGAGGCCAGCAGGCCCTGGAGAATCCGCCGGCCGGAGTCCGGGTTGCCTTCCATGACGTCGAGCTGCGCCAGCCGCAGCGCCGGGGCGGCCATCTTCGGATCGGCCTGCCGGGCGGCCTGGAAAGCAGTCCGGGCCTCCTGATGCCGCCCGAGCGTAAACAGCCAATTCCCCAGAAACATTTGCAAAGCGGCCGAGGAGGGCTGCCGCGAGACGTGTTCGCGGACCCTCGCCAGGCCCGCCTCGATCTGTTTCTGCTCGGCGTAGCTTTTCGCCAGCAGGGTCAGAGCGGGCAGATGTTGGGGGTCGCGCTGGAGCGCTTCTTCCAGGGACTTTCGCGCTCCGGCCACGTCCTTGGCATGTAAGCGGAGTCGGGCCTCCTGGGTCAGAAACTCTGCGGTGCGGGCAACCCGCAGGGATTCCTCCACCGCCTTGCGCGCCCCGGGCCAGTCCGGCAGAGCCAGCAGGGCGCGGTTCCGCAAAGCCATCAGCCGGAGGTCGCTTTTCTGAGGCTCCGGCGCTGCCTCGATCAAATCCAGGGCGGCTTTCGGGCTGTTTTCCTCCAGCCAGGCGCCGGCCAGCTCCAAGCGCGCCTCCAGCAGAACGGGTTTCAAGCGAAGAGCTTCGCCCAGCTCCTGCTTGGCGGCTTCACTCTGCCCGCGCAACCGATGCACCGTCGCCATGTGGAAGCGCGCTTCGGCCGAATCGGGCGCCAGCCGGAGCACCTTGAGCAGGTCCGTCTCGGCCTCGGCTGCCCGGCCGGCGCGCACATGGATGGCCGCCCGCTCCAGCAGCGCCTGGATGTCATTCGGGTTCCGCTTCAGGGCGGAATTCAGCAAGTTTTCGGCTTCGGGTGCGCGGTGGTTGATCAGGTAGGCGGTGAGCAGGCGGCTGCGCAGATCCCGATCCGAGGGATCGGCGCGCTGAAGCTTCTCCAGTTCCGCGATCGCCTCCGCGGTTCTTTGCCGGCTGAGGAGAAATAAAGCGTGGGCGGCGCGATAGCTCTTCTCGGGCAAGGCCGAGAGACGCTGGTAAAGCCGGTCCGCCTCCTCGATTTGGCCCGCCTGAAGGCGAAGCTGGGCCAGCCGCAGAATAGCCGGGCCGTTGTTGCCGTCCAGTTGGAGAGCGCGGTTCAACTCGGCTTCGGCCTGAGGCAGCTTGCCGGCCAGCAGGTAGAAATCCGCCAGGGCGACGGCGACGTCGGGCGAGTTAGGGACTTTGCCGGCGGCCTGCCGGAGGACGGCTTCGGCGCCGGCCAAGTCCTTCTCGGCCAGTTTCATCTTGGCCAGCGTAATCAAGGCTTGCAGGTTGGCGGGGGCCTTCTCGAGCACCTGCTCGAGATGGGCCCGGGCCTGTTCCGGTCGGTTCAGGCGCAGCTCGGTCACAGCCAGGGCGTTGAGGGCCGCCGGATCCCCCGGGGCCAACGCAGCCGCCGTGCGCGCTCGCTCGGCGGCTTCCTCCAGAATGTCTTGCCGGCGGCTGGTTGCCATCAACTCAGCGAGCTTGACCTGGGCGCCGACGTGTTTGGGATTCAGCTCCGTTACCTTGCGCAGCAGGGCGACGCCCGTGCGGAAATTCCCCGTCTCCAGATGAGCCAGGGCCAAACGGTAGTACGGCTCGGGATCCGAAGGGGCCAGGCGCACGGCGTTCTGATAGTCCAGGATGGCGCGGGCGAAGTCCTTTTGCTCGAAGTGGCGTTGCCCGCTGGCCATGAATCGCGCCAGCCGGGCCTCGGGCGTGCGGCGGCAAGCGGCCGCAGACAGTCCGAAAGCCACCGCCAGCGCCAACAGCAATCCCGTGGAAACCTGTCGTGTCGCTTGCATGAGAGTTCCTTGTTGCTTTGAAGGCAAGCGGCGGGCCAATCGCCGCCCGGCGGTGTTTCAGGTCCCCTCGTTCACCTCCAGCGAGTAATCCCGGATACGGCAAGCCACGCCGAAGGTCCCCGCGGCCGAGCCGGGCTCGACCCGAAGCACTTCGGCCCGGCACAACAGCACGATCCGGCGCGGCCGGGCGGTATGGTTGAGGGGGAACTCGATCCGGCAGGTCAATGCTTCTCCCAAGGCGAAAGGCTCCGCCGTCAGGCAGTAGAAGCCTTTACTGCTCAAGTTCTCGGTCACCGCCGGCACGAAACGCTCCTGGCCGTCTCGAGTGAGGCGGAGCGGCCAGCGCAAACTCATGCGGCGCCGGGTGCGCTGCTCGCGCAAAGGTTCCATGTCAAACCTCGGGATTTTGTGCCAAACAATGGCATCGCGGGCAACCCCATGCGCCCCGCGTGCCGGGGCGGCGCCGCAAGGACGCCCTCGCCACCGCCGGCGTCTCTACGGACTGGGTGAAGGGCGTGCCTTTGCAACGGAATGGTGCGCTGCTGGCGGCCGCGGCGCCGGTACCAAGGGTACTAGGGGTTCCAAAAAATCTTCCGTATTGCTCGAGCTGTTGCATCACGGGCGTCGGGCGTTGCCCCACGCCTCCAGAGCACGTTCCTGGCCAATGTGATCAAGCAGATACAACGGCGGACCGGCCCGTGGGACACCCGCTCGACAGGCGCATGACCGGCCGCCGCCAGGCGGACGGAGCGGAAACTCATTGACGGCCCATCAAACATGTATTACACTTAATTCATCCGGAAGCAACAGAGGGGGCTCCGGGACGACCCCGGTTGCCTCGGCGGTTCAGGAGGCAGCGATGGGTTCCCTCGCACAGCGCTACGAGACACGGAGAATGGTCACGCAGATCGCATCGTTTCAGAGCAGCGACTTCACGGTGGTTCTCGGGGGAAGCTGCGCGAAGCGGTGGGCCGGCCTGGAACGCGCCCTGGCCGCCTACCCCAAGGTGGCGGCCGTGCGCTCCGCTGCACAGTCGGCGGAATTCAGTTCGTTGATCCAGCGTTGTTCTCCCTGTGTGGTGATCGCGAACGCCGAGCACCTGGTGGCGGCCTGCGGTTCGACCAACGGCGTCGGCCCTCTGAGGCTTGGCCTGGGCGTTCGTATGCTGGCTGCGGAGGAGGCGCCGGGCGCCGAAGCCCTGGAAAGAGCCCTGCGCATGGGATGGTGGGGCATTGTAGCGCCTTCGGCTCCGGTGCGCCTGGTGCGGCGCGCTGTGCTGGCGGTCTCGCGCGGCGAACTCTGGGTCAGCCGCGCGGTTCTCACCCAGTTGGTGTTGCGCTTCATCACCGCGATCAACTGCGGCTTGACTCACCGGGAGGCCGAGATTCTCGGCTTGGTTGCGGCAGGTTACAAGAACCAGGAAATCGCCGGGCGCTTGTTCATCACCCTGGAAACGGTGCGCTGGCATTTGCGGAGTCTGTACAGCAAGCTGGGGGTGCATGATCGGCTGAGCGCCGCCATGGCGGCTTGCGGCTTGCCGGGTCCAGTCGCTCTCGGCGCGGCCGATGCCGGCTCGGACGGCATCGCTTTGACGGCGGGTGTTGTGTCCTCCGGCGGGCAACATTAACCGAGACCGGGTGGCAAATACCCCCGCGATGGGGCGAGCAGGCGGTGGTAATCCCCCCTAGTAAGAGGGGCAAATCACCCCTGTTGTTGGTTAACTAAATTTAGTATCTTGGGGGACGCAGCCGTGTTGTTGGGCAAAGTTCGTGCCGGGAAAGTGAGGGCCTATTGCGTGCCGCCGAGGAGTCCCGCGCGTATTCCCCGGAGCGGCGCCGGTATCGCAGATATCCGGCGCAGGAGTTGGGTTGCAAAACCGCCTGGCTCAACGAATCAGCCAGGGAGGAGGACATCGAGTTGGTGAATATCTCGGCGGGCGGCATGTGTCTGGAGACCGGGCGTCGGTTGCGGGAAGGACAGCAGCAAGGTTTCCGGGTCTGGATGCAGCCGCCCCTGGGCGCCGCCGTGGTCCGTTCGGTGGTCCGTTGGATCCGGCCGGTGAACGGGAAGTTCAGGGTGGGCGTGGAGTTCCTGGAAAGCGACAAAGGTTGGTTGGGTCCCGAGCAGGAGGAAACCCGGACCAGCGGCCTCGAGCGATGAAGATCTGCCTGCTTTCCGAAGATCACCGGTTAACCGAGTGCTGTCGCGAACTGCTGGCGGCGCTGGGAGGGGAACCGTGCGAGCTGGCCGCCGCGCCCGCCGCCGAATCGGCCCCCCGGGACGGCGACGTCTACATATGGGATTTCCCGCCCGCCGGTCGCTTTCCCGACTGGCTGGCCGGCTGCGCCTCGGCGCGCCATATCTTCTTGATTCACCGGGGCGACTTGACGGCTTTGCGTGACTTGCTGCCCGCCCAGGCCTTTTACGTTCTGCTCAAGCCGGTCCATCGGGCCGCCTTGCAATCGTACCTGGAGCAGTGCCTCCGCTGCCCCGACGGGGCCGAGCGCGTAGCCTTTCTGCGCAACGACCGGGATAACATTCTGGAATGCCTGCTGGAGGCTAACGTCCGGCTCCAGGAGTACGATCAGCAGAGAACTAACTTTCTGGCCCGGGCGGTGCACGATTTCCGCGCGCCTCTGACCGCTTTGAACGGTTACTGCGGGTTGCTGCTCAGCCAGCAGCTCGGCGGGCTGAGCAGCCGGCAGAAGGAAGTGCTCGAACGGATGCAGCACAGCATCAAGCGGCTGACGCGCATCGCCACGGCCATGCTCGAGCTCAGCGCGGGCCGCCTGGTGGAACGCCGCCCGGAGCTGGAAGAGGCCGATATCGAGACCTGTGTTGACCAGGCTTTGCACGAGATTATGCCTCTGGCCGCCGAGAAGAACCTGAACCTCACGGTTTCCCTCGAGGCGCCGGCCGCGCCCCTGGCCTTCGATCGCTCGCAGATCGAGCAGGTGCTGATGAACTTGCTGGACAACGCCTGCAAGTTCACCCCCAAGAACGGGGCGATCGAGGTTCGGGGTTTTCCCTTCTTCTGGGAACGCCGCAACGGCCGCGTACGGGACAGCGCCGCTCAGCCCGAGCGCCGTCTGGCTGTGGTGCGGACGCCTAACGCCTACCGCATCGAGGTCTCCGACACCGGTCCCGGCGTGCCGGAGCCTTACCTGGCCACGATCTTCGAGGAATACACTTCCTACGCCGGGAGCCGGGACCGTTCCGGCGGCGGCCTCGGTCTGGCGATCTGCAAGATGATTCTGCGCGCGCACCAAGGCGATATCTTTGCTTACTCCTCGCAGAAGGGTTTCACGTTCGCCTTTGTTCTTCCCTACCGGCAGCCCCAGGGCTCGCGTCCCGCAGCGCAGCTCGGCTTGAGTGTGGTGGCCGGCGGCCGGCAGCCCGACGGAGTAAGGAGGATGGCAGGGTGATGCCCAAGCGCACGGTCCTGGTGGTGGAGGATGATCCCGAGGTCCGCAACTATCTGGAGATGGCGCTGCGCTGCCAGGGTTACCAGGTGGAGACGGCCGAGGACGGCGAGGAGGCGCTGGCCCGGCTGGACAACGGCGGCGGCCAGCGCATCTCGGTGGTGCTGCTCGATATCCTGATGCCCCGCAAGGAAGGCCTCGAAGTGCTGCGCGAGATCCGGGTAAGCCGGCCCAATCTGCCCGTGATCATGTTGTCCGGTCTGTCTTCGCCTCTGAAGGTGGTCGAAGCCATGAAGGGCGGGGCGTCGGATTTTCTGGCCAAACCCGTCAGCCACGAAGATCTGGACCAGGCTATCCGCAAGGCCCTGCAAGCCGCCCTGGGCGAGGAGCAAGGCGCTTGCGCGGCCGGAGAACCCGAGCCGGCCGCGTTCCCGGGTACGGCCACGCCTCACTCGGAAGCGATGCTGGACCGCGTGGCGGCCTCCGACGTGCCCGTGCTGTTGCAGGGCGAAACCGGCGTGGGCAAGGAGATGCTCGCCCGCAAGCTGCACGCGCGCTCCCCGCGGGCGCGCAAGCCTTTCCTCAAGGTGAACTGCGCCGCCCTGCCGTCGGAACTGGTCGAGAGCGAGCTGTTCGGTTATGAGCGGGGCGCCTTCACGGGGGCGTTCCGCAACAAGCCGGGCAAGTTCGAAATGGCCGACGGCGGCACCATCATGCTGGACGAAATCGGCGACATGGACCTCAAGCTCCAGGCCAAGCTCCTGCATGTGTTGCAAGACCAGGAGTTCGAGCGGCTGGGCGGCCGCGAACCCGTGCGCGTGGACGTGCGGGTGATGGCCGCCACCCATTGCGACCTGGAGGCCGCCGTCCGCGAGGGACGCTTTCGCGCCGACCTCTACTACCGGCTCAACGTGATCTGCCTGCGTGTGCCGCCTTTGCGCGAGCGGCGGGAGGAAATCATCCCCCTGGCTGAGTTCCTGCTGGCCAAACATACGCCCCCGGCATCGCGCCCGCCCGCGCTGCCGCCCGTTTTGAAACGAGCCCTGCTGGCTTACGACTGGCCGGGAAACGTGCGCGAGCTGGAGAACGTCATGCGGCGGTATTTGGTGCTCCAGGATGCCGAGGGGCTGGCTCGCGAGCTCGGCCGGCGCAATCTGGCGAGCGCGCCTTCCTCCGCCGGTCCCATCGTGGCGCCCGCGCAAGCCGGCGCTCGGCGCGATTCCGTGCTGGAGGCGGTCAATCAGGCCAAGCTCGAGGCGGAGCGCCAGGCGATCCTCGACGCGCTCAACGCCACTCGCTGGAACCGCAAGCGCGCCGCCCAACTGCTCCGGATTGACTATAAAGCGCTGCTTTACAAGATGAAGAAGCTGGCCTTGGCCGAGGAGGCGCCGGCCGAGAGCGCTTGCCGTGAACGCTATCTGACCGCCGCCCAAGGCGCCTGATCGAGCGGGCGGCGCCGCCTTTTGCAGGCGCCGCAGGCCCAAGTTTCTCCCAAAGTGCCAAAGATTCTCCCTTTTCGGTCTTGCGGCCTGCGCAAGTCGTGTAAGTGGCTCTGGGGAAAGCAACTCCCGCGGTTGGAACCTCCCTTGCTCTCTCTTTTGCAGGCCGGCATAGCTGACAAGCGGCAGGACGGACAGCATGGAACTGATCTGGTGGCTCGGCGTTTTCTGGCTCGGTTATGTGTACGCCGGCTATCCCCTCTTGCTCGCCGTGCTGGCCGGGATCGCCCGGGTGCGCTCCCTGACCGCTCCCGAACGCCTGCCCAGCGTCTCCGTTCTCATCGCGGCCCGGAACGAGGAACGAGACATCGGCTGGAAGCTGCGTGAGACGCTGGCCTGGGACTACCCCCCCGAGTTGCTCGAGGTGCTGGTGGCCTCCGACGCCTCCGAGGATCGCACCGAGGAAATCGTCCGCGGTATCGGGGATGCGCGCGTGAAGCTGGTGCGGATGGAAACGCGGGGCGGCAAGGTGCGGGCCCTCAACCGCCTGTATGAGATGGCGCGCGGCGAACTGCTGTTGCTCACCGACGCCAACGCTTCCATCGGAAAAGACTGCCTGCGCCGCATGGTCCGGCACTTTGCCGACCCGCGCGTGGGCTGCGTCACCGGCACGACTCGCCCGGTGGTCGAAGGGGACGGCGACCGGGTCGCCCGCGGCGCAGGCGCCTACTTCGGTTACGAATCGCTGATCAGCCGGCTGGAGAGCCGCCTGGGCTCGGTGCTGGCCTGCGACGGGGCCATCCATTGCGTGCGGCGCAGCCTTTACCGGCCCCTGGATCCCGAGCTGGCCAACGATCTGGAACTGCCCTTGCGGGTTCTGAACGCCGGCTACCGGACTCGCTTCGAACCGGGGGCTTGGGCCCGCGAGCGGGAGACGGAATCCTCGCGCCAGGAGTATCAGCGCCGCAAGCGGATCGCCGCCCAGGGCGCCCTGGCCATGCGCAGGCTTTGGCGCGGCCTGGGACCGCTGCGGGCGTGGCAGTTTCTCTCCCACAAGTGCCTGCGCTGGCTGACGCCCGTGCCCATGACGCTGGCGCTGGTCGCCTCGGCGGCGCTGATGGAAAGGCCCTTCTTCCGAGCCGCGCTCGCCCTGCAATTGCTCTTTTACGCCTGCGCCTTGGCCGGTCTACTGGAAGTGGGCCGCGGGCGAAGGCTGGGCAGGCTGTTCGCGCTGCCGTTCTACGTGGTGCTGGGCGCGACCGCCGCCTTCGCGGGAGTGCTGGAGGCCTGCCGGGGCCGCAGTTACGACATCTGGGAGATCGCCACGTTCTCCAGAGGGGCTCGAAATGCCAACCCTTGAAACTTATGCCGCCGCAGCCGGGCCGCTCAACGGGAAAGCCGGCGGCGCAGGCTGCATCTTTTCGGTGGACGTCGAGGACTGGTTTCACATCCTGGACCTGCCCGGCGAGTCGGACGAGGCGTCCTGGGAACGCCTGCCTTCGCGGGTCGAAGACAACTTCCTGCGATTGCTCGACCTGCTCGACGGCCGGCAAGTGCGCGCCACTTGCTTCTTTTTGGGCTGGGTGGCCCGCCGGCATCCCGGACTGGTGCGGGAGGCCGCCCGGCGCGGCCACGAAGTGGCCTCTCACGGTTACGCCCATCGCCTGGTCTACCGGATGACGGAGCGCGAGTTCCTGGCCGATGTCCTGCGGGCCAAGCGACTGTTGGAGGATATCGCGGGGCGCGAGGTGGCGGGCTTCCGCTGTGCGGGCTTCTCGGTCACTCCGGCCACTCCCTGGTTTTTCGAGCGGCTGGCCGAAGGCGGCCACCGCTACGATTCCTCGGTCTTTCCGGCGCGGCGCGCACACGGCGGGATGCCCCAGGCGCCGCTGGCTCCTTACCGGGTGCAAACCGCGGCCGGCGAACTGCTGGAATTTCCCATCAGCGTGGTGGAAGGCCTCGGGCTGCGCCTGTGCCTGTTCGGAGGCGGCTACCTGCGCTTGTTCCCCCTCTGGCTGGTCTCGGCCATGGCCCGGCGGGTGATGCGCCAGGGACGGCCGGTGGTCTTCTATATCCATCCGCGCGACATGGATCCCGGGCAGCCTCGCCTGACCATGCCGGCCCACCGCCGGTTTCGCAGCTATGTCGGTTTGCGCGGCGCCGAGGCCAAGCTGGACGCGCTGCTGGCCGCGTTCCGCCCGACGAGCTTCGAGAACTATCTGGCGGCCCAGGAGCTCGCTCCGCCGAGTTACACTTATGCGCGTTGAAGTAACCGGTCTGGACGGCGATACGAACGGGTGGCGGCAATTCGCCGCCTGTCGGCCGGGCGTCTCGATCTACCACGATCCCCGCTGGAGAGAGGTATTCCAGGAAAGCTTCGGCCACCGCTGCGAGTATCTGACGGCGCGCAGGGAAGGCCGGGTGATGGGCGTCCTCCCTTTGGTCCGGCTTGACACTCTGTTATTCGGCCGCTTTTTGGTGTCGCTGCCCTTCGTCACTTACGGCGGCCTGCTGGCCGAGGATTCCGGGAGCGCGGCCGCGCTGGCCGCGGCCGCGGTCGAACTGGCCCGGGGTTGCCGGGCGAGCCACATCGAGCTGCGCCAGCGGGAGGAGGCGGCCATCGGCTGGGGTTGCCGCGATCACAAAGTCTCTCTGGCGGTCCGGCTGCCGGAGCGCATCGAGCAGGCCTGGTCCGCCCTAAGTTCGCGGCTGCGAGGCAAGGTCCGCAAGGCGGAGCGCAGCGGCGCGGCCTTCGCGGTGGCCGGGGCGGAGGGCATTCCGGGCTTCTACGCGGTCTTTGCGCGCAACATGCGGGATCTGGGCACCCCCGTCTATCCCCGCCGTTTCTTCCAGAGCATCGCTCGATACTTTCTCGGGGAGCTGCGCCTGTTCGAAGTAAGGCGGGAAGGCCGCGTGGCGGCCGCCGCCTTCGGCTTGCTGTACGGCGAGGAACTTCAGTTGCCCTGGATTTGTTCGGATTACAGATACTCGAAGGATTACTTGAACGAATTTCTTTACTGGTCGGTTTTGGAGTGGGCCCACGGGGAGGGTTTGCGAGTGGTGGATTTCGGGCGCTCGACCGCGGGAAGCGGCGGCCATCGCTTCAAGCTTCAATGGAATCCCGAAGAGCGGCGCCTGCCCTGGTATTACTGGTCTCGCAACGGCGCGGCGCCTCAGGCGGATCCCCAGAACCCGCGCTACCGTCTGGCCATCCGCTGCTGGCGCCATCTGCCCCTGGCGTTGGCCAATCGCTTGGGGCCGCCCATCGTGCGGGGCTTGCCGTGAACCGGCCGGGGAGCGCTATGTACGGCAGCGAAAAATGGATCTTCGAGCCCAGCCCTCTGAAACGCTGGGCCTATCGCCTGCTGGGCGAGGTGCACGTGCCCGGCCGCCTGCGCAGTTACCACATCCTGCGCACCTTGCGGCGGCTGGGCTTGATGGAGCGGCCCGTGCGCATGCTGGACGCCGGTTGCGGCCGGGGCGACCTGGCCCTGCATTTGGCGCGGCGAAAGCCCGACTGGAGCATCCTGGGCTTGGATCTGGACCCCGTAAAGGTGGACAGGGCCAACGGCATCGTCCGGCGGTTGGGGTTGAACAACGTCGAGTTCCGCGCCGGGCGCCTGGAGGATGCTCGCTTCGAGTGCGAGTTCGACCTGGTCGTCAGCGCCGACGTTCTCGAACATATCCAGGACGATGAGACCGTCATCGCCAACCTCTGCCGGGCCGCCCGTCCCGGCGGCTACGTGTTGGTGACCTCCCCCTCCGTACCCCAGCGCAAGCACCTGCCCTTGGTGCGCTGGCGGGAACGGCGCATCGGCTTCCAGCCGTCCGATTACGGCCACGTCCGCCAGGGTTACAGCCGCGAAGACCTGGAGCGGAAATTCGGCCGGGCGGGCGGCCGCCTGGTGCATTCCCGCTTCACCTTCGGGTTGTTCGGCACCCTGGCCTTCGATCTGTTCTTCAGCATCGGCGACAGCCGGCCCAATCCCCTGGTGTTCGCCCTGATGTTCCCCGGGCTGATGGCCCTGGCCGGATTGGACCTTTGCTTTCCCTCGGCTACCGGTTCGGCCATCCTGGCCGCGGCGCGCCGCGAGGACCCTCACGCGCCGGGAGGCGCGGCATGACCAGCGTCTTCATCCTGGTGGACGCCCTGGGCTGGGAGCTGGTGCGCGACCGCCCGTTCCTCACCGACGTCTTGCCCTACCGCCGCTCGCTGCGCACGGTCCTCGGTTTCAGCTCCGGCGCTATTCCCTCCATCCTGACCGGCCTGTTGCCCGAGGCGCACGGCCACTGGAATCTCTTCCTCTACCGCCCGGAGAGTTCCCCCTTCCGCTGGCTCCGCCCGCTGCGGCACTTGCCTTCGCGCTGGATCAACCACCGGGCGGTGCGCAAGGCGGTCTCGCTGGCGGGCCGTAAACTGAGCGGCAGCGACGGCTACTTTTCCATTTACGGCATCCCCTTGCAGTTACTGCCCTATTTCGACATTTGCGAAAAGCACGACATCTACCGCCCGGGCGGCTTGCGTCCCCGCCCCTCGATCTTCGATCGGCTGGAGCAGGCCGGCGTCCCCTATCGCGTCTATTCCTATCATCGGTACAGCGACCGCGAGGCGGTGCGCGCCGCCGTCCGGGATCTGAGGGCAGGCGCGGCTCGTTTCTACTTTGTCTATCTCGCGGAATTGGATGCCTTTCTGCACCGCCAGGTCAACTCGCCCGAGGCGCTCGAACCCCGCCTGGCGCAGTATGCCCAAGACATCCGGCGGATCTTCGAAGCCGCCGTGCAGCGCGATCCCGAAACGGCCTTTTACGTCTTCTCGGATCACGGCATGACGCCCATCCGGGAAACCTTCGATCTGATTTCCCTGATTCGCGGGCTGGGCTGGAAGGAACCCAGGGATTACCTGGCCCTGTACGACTCGACCATGGCCCGTTTCTGGTTTTTCTCGCCCCAGGCGCGCCGTGCGATCCAGATCCGCTTGGAAAGCCTGGAGTGCGGCCGCGTACTCTCGCCCCAGGACCAGAAAGCGCTGGGCATCGGCTTCTCCGACGCCCGCTTCGGCGAGCTGATCTTCCTGATGCGGCCCGGCTGCCTGATCTGTCCCAGTTACATGGGGCGCACTCCCTGGGCGGGCATGCACGGCTTCGATCCCGACGACCCGCACTCCTCGGCCGCGCTGCTGGCCCGCCGCCCGCCCCCCGTGGCGGTCGAGGGCATCTGGCAGATGTTCGATCTCATGCGTCACGAGGCAGGATTGTGACCGCCGGGAAGCTGCGCATCTTGTTCTTCTTGAACTCCCGCACCTACGGCGGGGTGGAGGAGGTGGTGGCGGCGCTGGCCAAGGGTCTCGACCGCCGGCGCTACGACGTGCACCTGGCGGCGCCCCCCGCTCTGCTGCGCAGCTTCCAGTCCGCGCTCGAAGGCGCGCCGGTCCATTGGCTGGAACTCAGCCTGCGCTCGTTCAAGCAGACCGGCTGCCAGCGCCGCCTGCTGCGCTATCTGCGCCAGCGGCGCATCCAGCTCGTCAACTCGCACATGTTTTACGCCACCCTGTTTGCCGCCCCCCTGGCCCGTCTGGCCGGCGTGCCGGCGGTGGTCGAAACCACCCACGGACCGGAAGCCTGGCGCACGAGCTGGTGGAAGCGCTCCGGCTGGGTGGATCGCTGGGTCGAGCGCCTGGTCACGGCCAACATCGCCGTCTCGGAAGCCAATCGCCGCTATCTCATCCAGCAGAAGCGCTACCCGGCGGAGAAAATCTGGGTGGTGCCCAACGGGCGGGATCTGGGCCGTTTCGAGGCCGATCGGCAAGAGGCGGTGGAAGCGCTCCGCCGCAGATACGGCCTGGAGGCCGGACGCCGGTTGGTGGTGTGCGTGGGGCGCCTGGAGGAGCAGAAGGGGCACCGGTATCTGCTGGCCGCCTGGCCCGGCGTGATCGCGCGCTTTCCCGAGGCGGTGCTGCTGCTGGTGGGCGAGGGATCGTTGCGGGCGCGGTTGGAGGCCATGGCGGCGGAGGCCGGCCTGGCCGAGGGCGTCCTGTTCGCCGGCTTCTCGCAAGACGTCGTGCCTTACTATCTGGCGGCTGAGCTGGTCGTGCTGCCCTCCTTATACGAAGGCATGCCGCTGGCCGCCATCGAGGCCGGCGCGGCGGGTCGGCCGATCGTAGCCACCGGCGTGGACGGGACGCCCGAAGTGGTCGAGGACGGGCGGACCGGCCTGCTGGTCCCTCCCCGTTCGCCCGAGGCGCTCGAGCAAGCCATTTGCCGGCTGCTCGGCGATCCCTCGGCCGCTCGCGCCATGGGTCAGGCGGCCCGGCAGAGAGTCCGGCAGCACTTCAGCTTGGAGCGCCAGATCGAGCTGACCAGCCGGGTTTACGAAGCAGCCCTCGGGAGGCAGGCGGCGGCATGATCGCTCTTTATTACATCCTCCTTCTGCTGATGCCCTTCTGGAACTATCCCAAGTTACCCAAATTCGGAGAGACTTGGACGCTGATCAAGATCGCCGGCGTCGTTACGGTGCTGGCCGCCGCCCTCCAGGCCCTCATGGACGGCTCCCGGCCCCGCCTGCTGCACTGGCGCGAAAGCCGCCTGTTCCTGCTGTTGTCCGGCTGGGCGGCCGTCTCGGCCTGGACGATCAGCCGCTGGGAGTGGGCCGCCTTCCCTTTGATGAGTTATCTCTCGCTGGCCGCCTACCTGTTTCCGACTCTGATTTTTCTGCAAGACGTGACCGCTTTGCGTTCGGCCTGCCAGTGGGTGGCGTGGTCCATGTTACTGGCTTCTTACTCGGTCTTCTCCCAGTTCGTCAAGTACGGCGTCAGCCGCCCGGGCGGAATCGTGGGCGACCCGAATTACTACGCCTTGGTGGCGGTTTGCATGTTGCCCCTGTGCCTGGCGCTCTGGCCGGACAGTACCGGCGTTCGCCGAGTTCTGATCGGGTTGACCTGCGGCCTGCTGATCGCCTCGACGCTCCTGGGCGCCTCCCGGGGCGGCTTTTTGAGCCTGCTGTTTTGCCTGGGTTACCTGATTTTTCACGGCCGGCGAAGAGTGCTCCTGCTGGCAGGATTGGTTGTGCTCATGGCGGGCATGACCTGGTTGCTGCCGCACACTCCCCTGGATCGCTTTGTACAAGGCGATCGCGGTACGGCCGTTTCCACCGAGATCCGCCGCGAGTTACTCAAGGCGGGCTGGGAGATGATCAAAGCCCAGCCGCTGACGGGCGTGGGATTGGGGATGTTCAAACCGCGCACGGCGGAACTTCAGACGGCCGTAGCGGACGGCCGGATCGGCCATAACACCTATGTCGAGGTCGCCGCGGAGCTGGGCCTGCCCGCCTGCCTGCTGTTTCTGGCCATCCTGTGGAGCGGCTGGCGGCGTAGCCGGAAGCTGGCGAAATGGTTCTCGGACCGCGGCCAGATCGTGGCGAGCCGCATAGCCCGGGCGGTCGAGGCCGGCATTATCGCTTACGCGGTCGGCGCCCTGTTCCTTTCGGCCGAATACGTCCGCCAGTTGTGGCTCCTGGTGTGGTTCGGCCTGGCGCTGGCGCAAATCGCGGAAGCCGGCGAGGAGGAAGGCGAGGCCCCGGGCCCGGAAAGGATCGAGCATGAGCTTGCCCTCCCAGAGCACGCCGTTGCGAGCGAATGAGCTGGCTGAGGACGCGGTCCGCCGCCTGGCCGGCTGGGTCCGGGAGGCCGTTTCGGAGGGCCTCGCCTTGATCCTGACCGGCAGCACCGCCCGCGAAGAGGCCACCATCGCCTTTGGTCCGAACGGCGCCCGTTGGCTGAGCGATCTCGAACTGCTCGTAGTGCTCCCGACGGGCGCCGATCGCCGCGCCGAAGCCCGCCGTCTGAACGCCCTGGCCCAGGCCCTCCGCCGGCGCCTGGCCGTGCAGGGGGTTCAGGTGCAGGTGGAACTCACCCCGGCGCCGGAGAGATATTTCTCCTCCGTCCGCCCCTCTCTGTTCGCCTATGAGCTGATGACCCACGGGCGCCCGCTTTACGGCCGCACGGATTTTCTCGGCCGCATCCCCCGCTTCGGCTGGAGGGATATTCCCGAGGAGGACGGCTGGCGCCTGACCTCCAACCGGATCGTCGAGTGGCTCGACTTTCTTCTCAGCGGGCGGGAGCGGGAACTGCCTGACCAGTTCTATTTGCTCTCGAAAATCTATCTTGACTTAGTAACTTCGCTGAGTCTGTTTTCCGGCCATTACGCTCCCACTTACAGGGAAAGGATCGAACAGGTAGAGAGGATTCTGGATGGGGCGCGCGCGGCGGGTTGCCCGATCCCGGCGGCGCCGCTTCGGGCGGGCGCCGCCATAGCGGCCGACTTCAAGTTCGATCCTCAAACGGGTTTCGACTGGCTGTGGCGGTCGGAGGCTTTCGATCTGGAGACCGCTCTGCGCCAGGCAGGCCGGGCCGACCTGTTCGAGCAGCTCCCCGGGCTGTTGCTGGCCGTCTGGCGCTGGGAGGCCTCCCGCCCGGCGTGCCGGCGGGCGGCCGGAGGGCTCGCCGTGCGGCTGCGCGGCTGGGCCAGGTTGCTGCTGCGGAGTGAGGGCGGCCGGCGATGGGCGCTGTTGCGGCGGGCGGCCGTGCTGGGCCGGCGGGGCTCGCCCCGCAGCCTGATTTACGATTGCGCCGCGGCGCTGGTGGATCCCGGCCGGGGCCGTTCCGAGGAGACCCTGCGCCGGGTGGCGCGTCGCCTGCCCGCGCCGCCGGAGAGCGGCGGCTGGGAGGGACTGGCGCGCCAGACGGTCGCACTCTGGAAGCGGCACTTGCGCCGGAGTTTTGCCTGAGGGGAGGAGAAGCCGGGTGGATGCTTTGGTGACGGTTTCGGTGCTCAGTTATCGCCGGCGCGAGGCCCTGGACAGAGTGCTGCGCTCCGTGCTGGCGCAGGATTATCCCAATCTCGAGTTGATCGTGGTGGACAACGGCTCGGGCAAAGAGACCACCGACTATCTTCGCCGGCGCTATCCCGGCGTCCGACTGATCGAGCGGGCGGAGAACGCCGGCACCGGGGCTCGCAACGAGGGCATCCGCGCGGCGCGGGGCGATTTCATCGTCACGCTGGATAACGACGTCTACTTCGACGACCCGCAGGGCGTGCGCCGCATTCTGGAAGCCTTCCGCCGGCGGCCCGAAGCCGGCTGCATCGTCTTTCGCGTTTACCACCCGGCCACCGGACGGATCTCCTTGCGCGACTGGTGCCATCCGCGGCCCTGGCAGGAATTCGAAGACCGGGAGTTCGAGACCCATTACATCACCGAGGGTGCGGCCGCCTTCCGCCGCGAGGTCTTCCAGGCGGTCGAACCTTACTGGCCCCTGCTGTTCATCGGGCACGAGGGTTCCGACTTGGCCATGCGCTTGATGGACGCCGGCTACCGGATCTGGTACGCCCCCGAAGTCAAGGTCTGGCACATGACCTCCCTGGAGACGCGCCAGGACTGGCGCCCCTTCTATTACTACGCGCGCAACCTCTTCCCGGTGGTCTATCGCAACCAGCCCTGGCCCGAGGGAGCCCTTTATCTGCTCTCGCGCTGGGGCGTCTTCGGCCTCTACGCGCTGCGCGCCCGCGCTTTCCGGCGCTTCGTGCGCGGCACCCTGGACGGTTTGCGACTGCTGGCCGATTGCCGCGCACTGCGCCGGCCCGTGAAGCGAGCGACCCTGCGCCGGATCGCGCAACTCAAACGAGGCCGGCCCGGCTTGTGGTCGCGGCTGGTATCGGGCAAAGACCGGCTGATGCCCCTGCGCCCGGCGGCGGCGAACTCCACGGCGGTCGAAGCCGCGGCGGCGGGAACGCCGGGAGGTGAGGAAGCCCTATGAGCAAGCGCAGAGTGCTTGGCGCGGGCGCGGCCCTGCTGGCGCTGGCGGGGGCAATCTGGCGCCCGGCGCAAGGCGCCGCTCAGCGCGCGGCAAGGCGGCACTCCGCCGGTCTGCGGGCGGGGGCGGCGCTCGCTCCGGGAGGCCTGCTGGCCTACCCGAGCTCCACTGCCGGCGAGAACCTGCTCAGCAACCCGAGCTTCGAGACCCCTGGCCCCAGCGGCAAGCCGCTGGGTTGGAGCGACAACGGCTTCCAGTTGGACACCACCGTGGCGCACACCGGCGCGGCCAGCTTTCGCCTCACCGACGCCCATTTGATCCCTTACGCCCAGTCGGCTTCCCAGCAGGTGACGTTGCGCAAGGGAGTTTACGAGTTCAGCGGTTGGGTGAGAACCGAGAACCTGGCCGCCTCCCAGGGCAGCGGCGTCCGCATCTGCCTGGTCTCGGAGGCGGGCGGCGGCTGTACCCCCATCGTCAAGGGCACGGCGGACTGGCAAAAGCTGGCGCGCTCGAAGGTCACCATCTCCCGCGACGTCACCGCCCGGCTCCGGTTGGAGGCCTACGCCGAGCCGGACGGATCGGCCTGGTTCGACGACCTGGAACTGCGCCGCCAGGAGACCCCCCTGGAAGTCTTCCTGCTGTACCCGAATTACCGCGGCTACCTGTTCAGCGATCAATCGCAGACCGCCCGTTTCGAAGTGAGCGTGGAACCGCCTGCCGGCGCTCAAGCCGCCGCCTTCCTCCTCGAGGCTGCGGTCCTCGAGGAATTGAGCGGCGCGCTGCTGATGCGCGAGACATATCCGGTTGAGGCGCAGGCCGTGGCGGCGCTGAACTTTTCCGGCCTGCCCGAGGACCGCAGCTACCTGGTGCGATTCGCCCTGAAGGAGGCTGCCTCCGGCGATCTTCTCTACGAACATCCGCCCTGGCGCATCCGCAAAGCGCCCGGCGCGCTGCGCCGCGAGATGACCCTCAGCTTCGACGAGCACAATCGCTTCCTGGTGCGCGGCTCGCCCGCCTTCCTGCTGGGCGTCTACGACGCCGGCCTGGGCTATGTCCGGACGGAGGCCGCCTGGGAGGACCTGCTCGGCACGCAGAGGCGGCTGTTCGAGCTGCCCATCAACCTGTACCTGAACTATTGGTACGGGGAAGCGCCCAACGAGGCGATCCTGCCCCTGCTCGATGCGCTCCACCGCCGGGGCATCCTGGCGCTCACCAACGCCAATTGCTTTGCGGCCAAGCCGGCCGACGCGACCCCCTACTGGTTCCTGCAAGCCGGCGACGCCGCGGTCGAGGAGCGCGCCGCCCACCCGGCCTTCGCCGGCCTTTACGCGGCCGATGAGTGCCGGGGCGATCTGGCCTCCGAGGTTTTCCGCCACGTGCAGCGCATGCGAACCCTGGATCCGGACGGCGTCGCGCTGGGGACGCTGCTGGGTAACGCCGACCTGGAGTTGTGGCGCAACAGCGTGGACGTGCTGGCCACCGACCCTTATCCTCTTTGGGGCCCCGAGCCCGCCGCCGGCTATCCGCTCTCGCGCGTGGCCGAGTGGACTCGCCTGAGCCGCGAGGCGGTCCGTAACAGCCGCCCCGTCATCACGGTCCTCCAGTTTTTCAAGGCCACGGCTACAAGCCGCTGGCCCAGCGAGCAGGAACTGCGCAACATGAGTTACATGGCGATCGCGGAGGGCGCCAACGGGCTGCTGTACTGGAGCCTCGGCGCGCGGGCCCTGGCCTGGGTCTGCTCCGGCTGGTGCGAGGAAAAGATCGAGTATTTCGAACGCCTCAAGGCGGTGATGAAAGAGTTGAAGAGCCTCGAGGCTGTCCTGGTTGCCGTGGATCGTCCCGAGTTGCTGGCCTCCGTCAGCCCGCCGGAAGCGATCCGCACGCGCGTGAAATTCGCGGGTGGCCGGGCCTGGTTGATTGCCTCCAACGTCACCGGCGCGGCCCTCACGGCGAGCTTCACCTGGAGCGAGAGTCTGCGCGGCGTTTCGGTTTTCGCCGAACGGCGCAGCATCCCGGCCGACGGAGCGCAATTCAGCGACGCCTTCGCCCCGTATCAGGCGCATGTGTATGCGATCGAGTGAAGCGATGGAGACCTTGGCCGGCAGCCTTCAAACCAGCCGAGTTCGCAGCCTCGCAGGCCGCCCCCAGCCTCAGGCCGGCGAAGAGGGTCCCCCGGCCCGCTCGCCCGCCGTGCTGGTTCATCAGGGCAACGCGCGCAACGCCTTGTTGATCGCGGCCGATCTGGCGCGGCGCGGCGTGCGGGTGGAACTGGCGGCCGATAGCCCCTGGGCGGCGGCTCGCTTTTCCCGCTACGTCCGTGCGTTTCACCGCGTCCATTCGCTGGCCCGGCATCCGGAGGCTTTCGTCGAGGCGGTCTGCCGCATCTGCCGGACCCGGCGATTGGATCTGTTCCTGCCCTCGTTTCATGAAGTGTTCCTGCTGGCGCCCTTCCGCGACCTGCTTCAGGAACACACGCGTTATCCCTTCGCCGGGGCCGAGCTGATCCGCCGCGTGGACGACAAAATGTGCATCGGCGAAATCGCCCGCTCGGCCGGCCTGCGGGTTCCGCGCTCGGAGCGCATCGCGCCTGAGCGCCCCATCCTGCCTCCGGGCTTTCGCTTCCCGGTGGTCTACAAGCCTGTGGTGGGCGCTGCGGCCCGCGGTTTCGGCATCGCCCGCGATGCGGC